>Ga0209754_1003098_pt1 | contig 11828 bp, 7 predicted proteins | sample MesohylBB_FD_187295 | JGI IMG/M metagenome (GOLD analysis project Ga0209754, IMG submission 187295) | Host-associated microbial community of the marine sponge Aplysina aerophoba from Gulf of Piran - sponge mesohyl, lysed by bead beating... | ecosystem: Host-associated > Porifera > Sponge >... | reverse complement strand
GCCACCCGCGAAGTCGAGGAAGAACTCGGCATCACCCCCCAGGGACTCGAGTACCGGGGAGAGAACCTGTTCCAGTTCGTCGATGGCTACTCGATCCACGTCTACGCCTTCGTCGCCTCCAGCTACCAGGGCAAGGTCCGCGAAACCGAGGAAGCCACTCCCCTCTGGACCGACCTCGACGCCATCCCCTACGACGAGATGTGGGAGGACGACCGGCTCTGGCTACCCCACGCCCTGAACGGCCTTACCCCCCAGGGCCGCTACATCTTCGACGGCGACCGCATGCTGGACTGGGAACTCGAGGTGGACGGCCAGCGGTCCGGACCGGACACGGCCTAGCGCATCGCTCGCCGCTCCGCGGCTCGCCCGGTGCCGGCCAGGACCCGGGTGGCGCGATCCGCGCCACCCGTGAACCAGTCCGTGCGCCCGTCATCGGGCGCACGGATGGCAGGCCGGCGCACCCAGTCTGGTGCAGCCCGCTCTACTCGCCGCCGCCGGTCGAGCCGGCGCCGCTGGCCACACGGATCGCCGCCGCCTCTTCGGGCTCGACGTAGGTCCAGGCCAGGAAGGGCGCCATCATCTCGTCCGTGCTCTGGGCGCCCCAGTCCACCGCGCGCCCGATGTCGAGGAACGGGTACTCGTCGAGCTTCGTCTCGGAGTTGTCGTAGACCGCCTCGATCTCCACTCGGGTACCGGCCGGCAGCACCTTGGGATCACGGTAGATGTAGTTCGTCTGCCAACTGTAGTCGTACTCCGGCACGTCGAGCAGCACCTCCGTGCCGCCGTCCGGGTAGTACGCCGTGTACTTCATGCTCTCGCCGCGGAAGTGCATGTGCGGATGGAGCGACAGCAGGACCGCGTCCTTCTCGAACACCCTGGACGACCCGACACGCCACCGTCCGTGACCGGGCGGAATCTCGAAGGCGCCGGCGCCTATCGTGTTCCAGGTCACCTTGTGCTTCACGTCGGCGCCGACCGGATGAAACTTGAAGGCGACCGCCGAACGGTCGAAACCCTCCGTGCCCGGGCCGGGTTCCTTGTGGTAGTGGACGTTCAGGCGGACCACCATCCCGGCGCGCAGCAGGTTGCCGAAGCCCGGCGGGTAGATCGTCGGATCCTCGCCGGCCGCGATCGAACCCAGGGAGAACGTGTTCTCGCTGAGCACGTCGACCTCGCCGTCCTCGTTCGGGATCAGTGCGCGGCCGGTGATGTGATGGACGAACTCGGCGTCCGGCTGGTACTCGATCGCCTGAATCCAGCGCGGTTCCGGGAGCATCTCCTCGGTCAGCGTGATGAAGAAGTTGGGCTGTTCGTCCTCCACGTCGTCACCCACGAAGTAGGGCTCCTCCATGTAGACGATCAGGTCCGGCTGGCCGATCAGGAAGCCGCCCGTGTCCTCCCACTCGCGCGGGGCCGGGCCCCTGGCCGGATCGCCCTTCGGCGCGCCGCGTCCGACCCAGGCCACGACCGTGTCGATCTCGTCCTGGGTCAGGGTCCGCTCGTTGACGAAGACCCCGGCCGTGTGGTCGGTCGCGTCCCACGGCGGCATCTCGCGGTTCTGCACCAGGCGCGCGATCGAGCGCGCCCAGGGCCTCGCTTCCTCGTACGTCATCAGCGACATCGGCGCCACCATGCCGGCGACGTTGTCTCCGCCCGGCCGGTGGCAGGTCTGGCAGCTCTGCTGGAAGATCGGCAGCACGTGCTCGTGAAAGGTGACTTCCTCGCCCGTGTCGGCGGCGACCGCCACGGAAGCGAGGCCCAACATTCCGAGAACGAGAAGTGCAGCGATCGAGCGGTTCATGCGCGCCTCCAGCTTCCAACCAGTTGTCCGAATCGGCAGGCGGACTCTAGCAGGTCAGTCCCACACGCCTTCGGGAATCGGCTTCGCCTCGACGACCTCCACCGCCACCTTGTCCGGGCCCATGACGAAGAAGCTCCGCATCTCGAGTTCCGGCCGGTAGGTGATCGGCTCGAGGATCTCGACTCCCGCCGCCTTCAGCCGTTCGAACACGGGTTCGATGTCGCGATACGAGAAGGCGAAGTGGTCGATCGCCCTCCCCCGCTGAGGCTCCAGTTCGCGCAGCGGCGCCGCGCCCTCAGGCCACCACGGCGCCACCGGCTCGTAGTCGGGAATGTTGTAGACGATAAAGCTCACGTTGTCGGCCCGAAAGCCGTTCCACCAGGCGCGGTGGTCGCGGTGAAACTCGTCCCAGGTCGCAAACTCCGCTTCGGGACCGACAGGCTGCGGGTTGCCCTCGGCCGATCGCCTCGCGGGCAGTCCGAAGTGCCGCTCGTACCACGCCGCCGTCTCGTTCACGTCGACGGCGAACAGATGAACGTGGGCGAAGCGGTGATGACCCATCGTGTTCACCTCGATCATCTCCCGGTCGGGGCCGTTCACGTAGATGACATGCCCCCGGCCCAGGCGGTAGATCGGCGTGTGGATGTCGACGCCGCGGGACACGAGCCACTTGTACTCGTTCGGCAGATCGACGCCGCCCCATCCGAAGTGCCAGATGCCGCTCTCCTGGCTACCGTCCGGCGCCTCGTCCACCTCGTTGAAGAGGATGAAGGATCGTTCCGTGAACGCGGCGTCCGCCACGCCGCGGAACTCGATCGGCAACGCTCCGAAGGTCCCGCGATAGAAGTCGATCGAACGCTCGATGTCCGTCACGTTCAGGTGGACGTGGTGGAACCGGGCCGGTTCAAGCTCCGCCCCCGCTTCCTGGGATGCGATCGGGCCGGCAAAGGCGGCGGCCACGACCACGGCCAGAACCCCTGGACCCGGCCACCCGCACCGGCGCCGGTTCACCGAACCCGGCGCCCGTGTCAAGGAGCTCCTCCCTCCAGGAGTTCGACCAGTTCGATCTTCGTGCCGTTCGGCCCCTCGATGAAGGCGATCCGGTGGCCATCGTCCAGAACCCGCGGCTCTTCGACGAACTTCACGCCGTCCGCACGCAACCGCTCGAGCCAGGAATCGTACTTAAGTGTGTGCCAGCCGATGTGATCGACCACCGTGCCGTCCGTGCCGGTGCGGTCGCCCGGTACCTGGTTGACGATCAGCCAGGTCTCGTCGCCGCGGTTGTCGTAGAGGATCGAGTGCAGCGGCGCAAGTCCCTTGAACGCGACGACCTCACCGCCGAACTGCTTCGCGTACCAGGCCGCGGTCGCCACGGCGTCGCCCGAGAACACGTGGACGTGGTGCAGTCCCGGCGCGCCGCCGTGGTCCATGTCGTCGATCACCTCGATGCGGGTGCCCCAGGGGTCCTCGCAGAAGCCGAAGGTGAAGCCGGCCGCCTCGACATGCCGTGCGGCGCCGACGACCTTGCCGCCCGCGGCCTCGCACTGCTCCAGCGTCGCCGCCACGTCGGGAACCGAGAAGCCGACGTGGTCGAGCGACGTGGCACCGCTGCCGCTGGTCGGTTCGCCATCCCTGACTTTCAGAATGTCGTTGCCGTAGAAGACGGCGTCGAACGGACCGCTCTTGCCCAGCGTGCCACCGAAGAGATCGTTGTACCAGGTGGCCGCCGCCATCGTGTCGGGCGCGATCAGATGAACGTGATCGAAGTCCTCCGCGAGGACGGGCGGGGCAGCCCCCGGCGCCAGGCCAAGGGCCAGCACCGAAACGAGGAAACCGGAAACGGGAACTCTTCGTGAGGCGAAGCGCATGCGAACGCCCTCCAGGTCTGAGGGGTCAGAAGAAGGAACCGCAACGGACCCACGCGAATCCGCCGTCGGCTATATGATTGGCAACGCGGCAAGGGGCAGCGTACCAGCCCGACCGGGTACGGCCGCGAGCGATACGACCAAGAGGAAGGCCGGGGCCGTCGCGCCCATCCCATGCAGGCCGTCCCGGCCGACTCCGCGACATGAAGCAGGAGTCAGAGACTGAAGAGATCGAGGCCAGAGCACACCGCGCGAATCGCGGCGCTGGGAGTCTCCGCGGCACTCGTTCTGTGCGCGGCGAGCGTCGGCTGTCGCGGCATCGGCGCGGACGGCGCAGCCGGACAGACCGAAGCGTCGGGAACTGCCTCAGCCTTCCGCAGCGAAACCGCTCCGACCACGCGCGTCCGTCGCGGCGAGGTCGATGCCCTGGTGACCGCCTCCGGCTCCGTCGTCGCGCCACGTCTGACGGAACTCGGACCGGAGGTCTCGGGACGGCTCTCCGCCGTCTACTTCGACGTCGGGGATCAGGTCGCGGCGGGCGACGTCGTTCTGCAGCTCGATCCGGTCCCGTTCCGGACCAACCTTCAGCGGGCCCGCGCCGGTCTGGCCCTGGCCCAGGCCGAAGCCGCACAGGCCCTGCAGGAACTCGCACGGGTGGAACGCCTGGCCGAGCAGGAAGTCGCCCCGCCCCAGCACCTCGACCAGCAACGAACCCTGCTGGCGGTGGCCAAGGCCCGCGTCGAGCAGGAACTCGCCACCATGCAAAGCGCCGAGCAGGATCTGTCGCGGACTGCCGTGATCAGCCCCTACGACGCCCACGTGGTCGAACGCCAGCTCCACGAGGGCGCGATCGTCGGCCCCGGTTCCGTCGTCGTCACGATCCAGGAGCAGACCGGTTTCGCGGCCGAACTCGACGTACCGGCCGCGGCGGCCGCGCCGGTCCAGGTTGGCGATCCCGCCCTCCTGATCGTCGAGGGCGCCGCCGCGCCGTTCGAGTCGACGATCGCCTCGGTCAACGCCAAGATCGACCCTGACACGCGCACTTACCGGGTGCGGTCACCGGTTCCCGGCGAGATACGCGGGGCCAAAGCGGGCGCTTTCGTCCGCGCCGAGATCAGACCGCGGACCCACGGCGCGACGATCGTCGAACGGGCCGCGGTCCTCAACCGCGACGGCCGTGCTTACGTCTTCAGCGCCCAGGCCGGCCGCGTGCGTCAGATCGAAGTGACGGTCGGCGCCACCGGCGCCCGCTGGGTCGAGATCAGAAGCGGCGCCAAACCGGGCGACGCGGTGATCACAGGCCCCCTGATCGAACGGCTCGCCGACGGCGCGCCGATCGACGCTCCCGAACCACCGCCCGCGGGTAGCGGCCCGAACTCGCCTTCCGCAGTACTCCCCAACGCGCCTTGAGGTCCCGTTCCCGCCGATGCTCAACCTGCCGCTCATCTCGATCCGCAGGCCCGTCTTCGCGTTGATGCTGAACGTGGCGCTGGTCGCGCTGGGCCTGGTGTCCCTGAACCGGCTCAACGTCGACCTGAACCCGGATGTCGAGGTTCCCTTCCTCACCGTGACGACGGTCCTCGAAGGGGCGTCGCCCGAAACGGTAGAGACCGAAGTCACCGACATCCTCGAGGAACAGATCAACACGATCGAGGGCATCCGCGACCTGAGTTCGGTCTCCTCGGAAGGAGTCTCCCAGGTCTTCGTCGAGTTCGAGACGAGCTACGACGTGGACGTCAAGGCGCAGCAGGTGCGCGAGAAGGTCGCGCCCGTGCGCGCGGACCTGCCGCTCGACGCCGAGGATCCGGTTGTCACCCAGCTCGACCCGGACGCGACGCCCATCCTGTCGGTCATGCTGGGCGGCCCGGTATCTGTCCGCGAGCTGTCCGAGATCGCGGAGAACATGGTCAAGGACCGCCTCGAGCGCCTGCCCGGCGTCGGCAGCATCGAGATCATCGGCTCGCGTCGCCGCGAGGTGCGGATCTGGCTCGACCCCGTGCGGCTCGCCGGCTACGGACTGTCGATCGACGACGTCCGCTCCGCCCTCCTGCTGGAAAACGCCGAAACCGCCGGCGGGCGCGTCGAGGGTCGCGAACGGGAGTGGACCGTGACCACTTCGGGCCGGGTCAAGCGGGTCGAGGACTTCGGCGCCCTGATCGCTGCCGAACGCGGAGGCCGGCTGGTCTACCTCCGCGACGTGGCCAAGATCGAGGACGGCCTGGCGGAGGAGCGGTCGCTCGCCCGCTTCAACGGTCAACGAGGGGTCTCGCTCGAATTGAGGCGGCGAAGCGGAGCGAACACCGTCTCCGTCGCCGAGGCCGTCCGTGCCGAAGTCGAAGCGCTACGCCCGAACCTGCCGCCCGGCACGCAGGTCCTGATCACTCGCGACATGGCGGTGTTCATCGAGGACTCGATCTACTCCGTGTTCTCCAACATGCTCTGGGGCGGCCTCCTCGTGGTCGCGGTCGTCCTCCTGTTCCTTCGCAACCCGAGGTCGACCCTGATCTCCGCGCTCGCGATCCCCTCCTCCGTGATCGCGTCGTTCACCTTCTTCTACCTGGCCGGCTTCACGCTGAACGTGATGACGCTGATGGCTCTCTCGCTGGCGATCGGCGTCGTGATCGACGACGCGATCGTCGTCCTGGAGGTGATCTACCGCCGGATCGAGCAGGGCCTGGGGCGCCGCGAAGCGGCAGAGGAGGGCGCCAGCCAGGTGACGCTGGCCGTCATCTCGACCACCCTCGCCCTGTGCGCGGTGTTCGTGCCGATCGCCTTTCTGACCGGCACGGTCGGACAGTGGTTCTACGAGTTCGGCATGGTCATGGCGATCGCCGTCTGCGTGTCGAGCGTGTTCGCGCTGACCTTCACCCCCATGCTCGGCAGCCGCGTGCTCACGGCGAGCCAGGGAAGGGACCCGGTAAGCCGCGGCCTGGGCCGGGCCCTCGACGGCCTGGACCGCTTCTACCAGGCGGTTCTCCGTCGTGCCCTCGCCCACCGCCTGATCACCCTGATCGTCGCGGTGGTGGCGATGGCAGGCGGTGTCCTGGTCGCCCGCACGCTGCCGTTCGACCTGTTCGTGGCCGAGGATCGCAGCGAGTTCAACGTGGACCTGAAGATGCCGATCGGCACACCCCTCGCCGTCACCTCGGAGGCGGCGCGTCGCGTCGACCAGGTGCTCGAAGCCGACCCGGAGGTCCGGAACCGCTTCGCGACGATCGGCGGCGGCAGCCGGAAGGAGCCCCACCGCGCTTCGACCTACGTCCAGTTGACGAACAAGCGGGAGCGCGACCTCAGCCAGGCGGCAATCATGGACCGGGTCCGGGAGCAACTGCTGGTGCGGGTTCCCCAGGCCGAGGAGATCGCCGTATCGCCGATCAACTGGATCGCCGGCAGCGACGACCAGTTGGGTGCGCGCGCCGTGACCTACAGCCTGCGTGGGCCGTCGATGGAGGAGCTCGAGTTCTACTCGGAGCGGCTGGTGAGGCTGATGCGATCCGACCCCGCCTTCGTCGACGTCGGAACGAGTTGGGAGACCGGCAAGCCCGAGATCGAGATCGACGTGGACCGCGACCGCGCCGCCGACCTCGGGGTGCAGGCGACGGTTATCGGCCGCACGATCCGCACCCTGCTCGCGGGCGAGGAACTGGGCTCCTTCGAAGAGGGCGGGGAACGCTACGACGTCCGGGTCCAGGTCCTGCCCGAGTACCGGGACACTCCGGAGAAGCTGGACCTGATCCAGATCCGCACCGCCTCCGGTCAACTGACCCCGATCATCAACGTCGCCGACATCCGGCTCGGCGAAGGCGCGGTCCAGATCAGCCGGCGGAACCGCGCCCGGGAGATCACGATCGCGGCGAACGCCGCGGAGGGAACAGCGCAGTCCGAACTGGCCGCACGAGTCGAGGAGTACGGCCGGCAGATCGGCCTCGCGGCGCCGAACGAGCTCGTGCCCAGCGGCATGACCGTCGTCATGCGGGAGACGGGCTTCTCGCTGCTCTTCGCTTTCGTGCTGGCAATCGCCGCCATCTACATGGTGCTGGCGTCACTCTTCAACTCCCTCGTCCACCCGGTCACGATCATGATGTCGGCGCCCCTCTCCTTCATCGGCGCCTTCCTGGCCCTGAAGCTCTCGGGCAAGCCGCTCGACATGATGAGCGGCATCGGCCTCCTGGTGTTGATGGGGCTGGTGATGAAGAACGGCATCCTGCTGATCGACTACATCAACCGGCTCCGCCAGGACGGCCGGTCGCGCCAGGAGGCCATTCTCGAGGCCGGGCCGGCGCGCCTGCGGCCGGTGCTGATGACTGCGCTTTCGCTGATCTGCGGCCTGCTCCCGGTTGCGTTCTCCACCGCTTCCGGCTCGGAGGCCCGAGCGACGATCGCGGTGCTGACGATGGGCGGCATGGCCACCTCCACCCTGCTCACCCTGCTCGTCGTGCCCGTGATCTACGACCTCGTGGACCGCGCGGTCGAGAAGGCAACCGCGTGGAGCCACGTCTCGTGGGAGTGGCTCGTGAATCTCAGCCGGCAACCCGCCGCCTTGCCTGCCCGCGTCACCCGGCCGCGGCGACGTCAGCGCCGGCGGCGGAAGCGAAAGCGCCGCTAGGAGGCCGCAGCCGGCACCGCATGCACCGGCGCGCCGCGGAGCGCAACGGACCTGCAGGCAGCGAACAGCGCCGGAACGAAGAGGTCCGGTCGGGCCACACAGGCGTAGTGATCGGCATTCACCGGGTGAACCGAGGCGCCGGGAACCTGCGCCGCCATCAACGCCTGGTACTTGGGCGGAATGTGCCCGTCCTGCTCCGTCAGAACCACCGCGGTGGGCACGTCGACCTCGCCAAGCCATGGGCTCGAGTCGAACCGGCCGAGCGCGGCGGCAGCTTCGATCACGGAGACCGGATCGGTCGGTCCGATCTGCTCCTTCAGGGTCTGCTGCAGCTCGGGATCCTGAACGTTCGCGAGCATTCGCTCACCCACGCTGTCCCATAGCGTCTGAGGCGCCACCCGCGCGGCAAGCGACAGCAGGGGACCCAGCGTGGACGCGGCGCGCTCGGCCCGCGGGCCGCCGAAGCGGGAGCCCGTAGCGCAGAGCACGAGACCCGCTGTGCGGTCCCGGTGGCGACGCCAGAACGACTGCGCCACCGCGCCGCCCATCGAGTAGCCGACGGGAATCACTCGCTCCACGCCCAGGTGGTCGGCCAGCGCGGCCGCGTCGTCGGCGCAGTCCTCGAGCTTGAAGGCGCCGATCCGACGGATGCCGCGACCATGGCCTCGATGGTCGAGGGCGATGACCCGGAATCCGCGGCCGAGAGTCGCGAAGCTCGTGGCCCAGTTCAGGAGCCCGGTGGCCGCCAGACCGTGCATGAGCAAGAGAACCGGCGCCCCGGGCGGGCCTGCGACCTCATGCACCCAAGTCGCGCCACGGCCTGTCAGATCGACGCGGCGGCCTTTCGCTGCCGTCTCCACGTCGCCGCCCTCAGGCGTACCGCCCCGTCTGCCGGGTGCGCGCGTACACGTCGTCGACGACCCAGTGGAACAGGCTCACATGGACGCTCTCGACCATCGCCATGTCGTCCAGGTCGACGTGGACGCCGTCCTGCTGGAGTTCCTTCAGCCGGCCGCCGTCGAACCCGGTCACGCCGAAGGTGCGGAGTCCATGGCGGTTCGCCCAGTCCACCGCCGCCAGAACGTTCGGGCTGTTGCCCGAACCGCTGAAGGCGATCAACGCGTCGCCGCCCATCGCCGCGCTCATCAACTGCTGGACGAAGACCTGCTCGTAGTCCAGGTCGTTCGCGACCGCGGTGATCCATGGCACGTTGTCGGTCAGGCTGACCACGCGCAGCCGTCGATGCGACTCGTCCCGCAAGCTGTTCGCAGCGACCGTGCCCTTGCCCAGATCAACGCTGAGGTGGCTCGCAGCCGCCGCCGAACCGCCATTCCCGATCAGGTAGAGCGTGCTCCCCCGGGTCCAGACCTCGAACACGAAGTCGGCCCATCGCTCGACCGCCGCCGCGTCCACCCGGGCCAGTTCGACGCGAAGACGGTCGAGGTACGCCTTGGCGTCAAGCGTGGTGCCGAGCATGGAGGCATCGTAGCCCAGAGCCCGAGCACCCCGTGACTTCCTCGGGGAAGGCAGCGAACGATCTCTTCGTCCGCGACTCCGTCACCGCACCCGAATCGCCCAGATGAAGACGGGGCCGTCGTCCGCAGGCTCCACCCTGAAGCTCGTGGGCGGCAAGGGGCCGTCCGGAGTCCAGTGAAAGAACATGGACGAGCCTGCCCGGATGCGCGCGGAAACGGACGCGTGACCGAACAGTCGGTGCCCCACCAGTTCCTGGGCCATCACCGCGCCCCCTTCCAATTCCCAAGGCTCCAGCGACGCCTCCCCGAACACACTTGCGGCCGCTTGGACGAGGTGGGTCACTTCGTGGGTCAGGAGACTCGGGAACCACTGCCGCACGAACTCCTTGGGGAAGACCTCTCCGGCGACGCCGTCGGGATCCGGCACGAACGAGTAGAAGATCTCCGCCTCGTTGCTGACCCCGCACTGACTCCTGCGGTAGAGGTCGCAAAAGTTCACTTGGCCACGGTACCCGCGTCGGTTCAACTCGACCGTCATCAGCACGAGCAGCCGACCGTTTCCGTCCACGTCCGACAGGCGGCCGAAGTACGCGTCGTGGACGGGCTTCACGTGGGAGGCGTAGAACGCGTCCAGTTCCATCAACTCGGCATCCGTGAAGGTCTCAGCGGGATTCGCAACGTCGTCCAGCCAGACCGTATGCTCGCCGACGAGCCGAACCACCGCCTCGACTTCGACGCCAGGCTGCCCCGGTACGTTGAGGGTAGCCCTGTCGCCGGCGGACAGCGAGGACCGCGCAACGACAGTCGGCGACGAACCTGCCGACCATTCGGCCTGTCCCAAACCCGCAAGCAAGGTCTGGTTTCGAGCCATCGCCCCTTCGTGGGCCGCGCGCCAGACCGCTTGGCGCATGTCTGCGAGCTCGGGAACCGCTCGCCACGCACGGTTGACGGCGGACGGAGCGTGCGGCGCCGGCGGGAAAGCCAGACCGGCGGAGCTGCGCTCTTGCAGTCCGTCCCCGCTGCCCACGCCCCGGGCCGACGCTCCCCTGGAGGCGCCCGCCATCAAGTCGTCTCCCGGAGTTCCGGCCAACGTGACGGACGTCAAGCGTGACGGATCCTCCGATACCGAAGTCACGCCGATCAGGAACTCCCCGCCGTCGGCGCTTCGCGGCAGGTGGATGCAGCCCTCACCGGCGGGTGTGTGCCGCCACTCGAACTGCTGCCAGTTCAGGTGCTCCCCTCGAACGGGTGTCAAGCCGACCCTGACGGCATGCCGGCCGCCGGCATTGAATACTCGCAGCCGGACCTCCCGCGGCGGAAGACAGTCCGCCCGCGGCACGGTGATGGACAAGCGCGTCGCGCTGGACGACAAGACCGCCGCGCTGATCCCGTCGACCAACACGTCGTTCTCCTCGGGCGACGTCGAGAAGCCCCAGCCGCTGATCATTGCGGTTTCGCCCTCCACGAGGACCGCGGGGTCGACCCGAAGGATCGTGGGCGCGGCCTCGGCTCTCGCCCTGACCTCGAACGCCTGCCGAGCGGAAAGGCCACCTGGGTCGGAAGCGGTCGCCGTGATGACGGCGACGCCGCTCGCCAAGGCACTGACGGACACCAAGCTGTCCTCGACCCGGACGGCGCTTACGGCAGCGTTGGAACTCTCGGCCGCATACGTCAAGTCGTCGCCATCCGGATCGCTGAAGTATGCGAGCATGTCCACCGTAATCGTCCCGCCGACCATCACGGTCTGCGGCGGAATGGCGCCTGTGGCTCTCGGCGACCGGTCGTCTTCAGTGGCGCAGTCGAACGCCGCCGTGTCGCTCCGCGTGGCCGCCGTCGCGCCCAACCGGTTGCGATGAGTCCAACGGCTCCCTCCGCTGCTCGAGACGTGGAGGTTGAAGGCGACGTCGGTTACCGGCGCCACGAAGACCCAGCGACCACCGTTGTGCGCACAGCCGTCCAACACCTTCACGAGCACCTCCGCGTTGTCGCGGTCGAAGAACCAGAGCAGACCCGCCTGGCCCGATGCCCATATCCCCGCCTGCGCCTCGCCGACCTGCCCCTCCGCCGTCTCGTAGCACAGG
>Ga0209754_1003085_pt1 | contig 11884 bp, 10 predicted proteins | sample MesohylBB_FD_187295 | JGI IMG/M metagenome (GOLD analysis project Ga0209754, IMG submission 187295) | Host-associated microbial community of the marine sponge Aplysina aerophoba from Gulf of Piran - sponge mesohyl, lysed by bead beating... | ecosystem: Host-associated > Porifera > Sponge >... | reverse complement strand
GAACCCTGCCACGGTCCGCTCGACGTCGGAAACGAACCGCCGGTGTATACGGCTATCTACCATTGTACAACGAGCCTATGACAGATACAGCCCGCTCGTGGCGTTGGTCGGTTCCGGTTCGGCTCATCAAGCCCGGAACGCAAGCGAAACAGAGATACAGGACACTAGGAGGGTGTTGAGCAATCCACCAGCGGCCTGCCAACCGCCGGCAAAATGCCTGGGCTGGCGGGCGGCAGGCCCGAGCAATCGTCATTGTTCGGCTCGTCATTGTTCGGCACCCTCCTAGACGCCGGAGGCGCATGGTCCGGCGCCGTGTGGAGGACCGGGCGGGGGGAGCTCAGCCTCGACTGCATGTCACCTCACCCGACACCCGGTCGGCAGCGGTATCCATAGTTCTGATCCATAGTCCTGCGGGCGGCGTAGGCTGTCCCCGTCTATGCACGAGCCTCCAAACACCCGAACTGCCGGGGTAATCCGGTCCTTGGTGTTCGTATCGGTGCTATTTCTAGTGGCGGTCTCCGCCGCCTCGTGCGGCGACGAAGCGAGCGACAGCACCGCCGCCACCCCCGTGCCCGAGTCCAGTCCGGCAACTGACGCAGGCCCGGCGGATACGGTGGCCACTCCGTCCGAGACGCTTCCACCCGGCACGCAGGTTGCTACATCCACCGTTCCCACCCCGGAAGCCGAGGCGGTTGCCACGTCCACCACCGGGACGATCGATACGAGCAGCGGTACGACCCCGGCCGGTATTGATCCCACCGACCAACTGGACCCCCTGGTGAGGCAGGTAACGGCTTCCTGGCCCACCGACTGGGGAACCAGTTCGATTGATCTTCGGGAACTCCTGCTGGGCATCCAGATGATCGATCCGCGCGATGCCATTCCCCCGATCGACAATCCGGTCTTCGAGTCTGTCAGCGCGGCATCCGAATGGCTGGACGACCGGGTTCCGGGCGTTCTCGTGCTGCTCGGCGGGGAGACCCGCTTCTATCCGCTGGGCATCCTGCACCGCCACGAGATCGTGAACGACGAGATCGGTGGCGTTCCTGTGGCGGTCACGTACTGCCCGCTGTGCAACACCGCGCTCACCTTTGATCGGCGGGTCGACGGTGAGGTGATCCGGCTCGGAGTCTCGGGTCTGCTGCGCCTCTCCGACCTCGTCATGTGGGACGACCGGACCGTATCGCTGTGGCAGCAGGTCACCGGCGAAGCCATCGTCGGCGCCGCCACGGGCGCGGTGCTGGCCCCGTTACCCACAGCGATCGTCTCCTTCGGCGACTTCGCAGCCTCCTACCCCGATGGGGTCTCGCTCGCCCGCGAGAGCGGTGCCGGGATTCCCTACGTCTCCAACCCCTACGTCGGCTACTCCAGCCGGCAGGTCCCCTATCCCTTCTACACCGGGGAGATCGACCCGCGGTACCGGGCTCTGGATCGGGTGGTGGGGGTGACAGAGGGAGGCGCCGCCACCGCCTATCCGTTCCCCCTCATTTCCGCGTTGGGTGCTGTCAACGACACTGTCGGGGGCGTGCCGGTGGCGGTCTTCTGGGGCGGTGACACCGCCGACGCGCTCGACACCCGGCAGGTAAGCGAGGGGAGGGTCGTAGGCACCGGCATCGCGTACCTGCGCACCGTCGACAGCCGGGAGCTTTCCTTCACCAAGGAAGGGGACCTGTTCAGAGACCGGGAGACCTCCTCGGAATGGACCCTGCTGGGCGAGGCGATCAGCGGACCCCTGGTAGGCAGCCGGCTCCAGGTAGCGGTTCACCGCAACGAGTTCTGGTTCGTGTGGGGTGCTTTCTTCCCCGACGGCCACGTGTGGGAAGGTTAACCCCGATTCTCCATGCGGTGGTTTGCACTGGGCGCGGGGGCGTGGGAGACAGGCGGTGGGAGATGTTCAGATACTCCCGGTAGGTTCAGATAAGGTCCTGCTCGCGGATCCCGAATGAGGGATGGCGCAGCCGGCACAGGGCGAGCTTCTCGAGCTGGCGTATGCGCTCCCGGGTGAGGTTGAACTCTTCTCCGATCTCCTCGAGAGTGCGCGGCACACCGTCGAGGAAACCGTAGCGAAGGGCCAGAATACGCCCTTCGCGCAGCGGAAGGCGAGCGATCGACCGGCGGAGGCACTCTGAAACGTCGATGTCCTCGGTGATGCGCACCGGGTCGGCGGCATCCTGGTCCTCGATGAAGTCCCCCAGCTGCGCTCCGTCCTCTCCGACCGGTTTCTCCAGGGACGCGGTGTCGGAAACGCTCAGGGCCAGTTCCACCTTGTCCAGGTTGACACCAGCCTCCTCGGCTATCTCGGCCGGTTTCGGGTCTCTTCCCAATTCTGCCTTGAGGCTCGCCTGAGCGGCGCGAACTGCGGCGAGGGTGTCGTGAAGGTGGACCGGAATGCGGACCGTACGGGACTTGTCGGCGATGGCTCGCGTGATGGCCTGGCGGATCCACCAGGTTGCGTAGGTGGAGAACTTGAAACCCTTACGCCAGTCGAACTTCTCCACGGCCCGGATGAGTCCCAGGTTTCCTTCCTGAATGAGGTCGAGGAAGTCGATGCCGTTGGTGTTGGCGTACTTCCTGGCATTGGCAACGACGAGGCGCAGGTTGGCGGTGAGGAAGGTGTCTTTGGCTTCCCTGCCCTTGTTCATCTTGCGTTCCAGAGTGAACTGCTCTTTGAGACTCTCGAAACCGCCGTCTTCCAGGCGTGCCGCTGCCTCCTGCCCGGACTCGATCATCTGGGCCAGCTCCACCTCCTGCTCGGCGGTGAGGAGTTCGTACTCTCCTATCGCGGCCAGGTACTGGCTCACCAGATCGGTGGTGAGCCGGCCCCTCTCGTCGGTCAGTTTGTTACGGTTGCGGTCGCGCGCCCGCTTGGTGCGCGCGTCCACGGTTTTGAGAGGCTTCTGCCTAGTCCGGTTGGCAACAACCATTGGGATCCTTCCACGTTTCCCGAGCCGATTCTTGCTGACCACCTCTGTGGCGGTCCTACCGGCCGCACCGCCTTCGAGGCGGATTCCTGCGTAGCTGCCGGTTGCACCTCAGAGGCCGGACCGGCGGAGAGGGATTGGCGGCTCCGCCAGACCTCCGTCCGTTCCGGATGCTGTCCTGAGCGCACCCGGCCCGCCCTGCGACAAATCCGGCAGGGCGTGCCGTTAATGATAGACCGGCAGCAACACTACAAATTACGCGAGAACTCACTCCTTCAACGCCCTATCTGGAGATTTTCTTCCCTTTTTCTTGCTGGAGCCTGCTTTCTCGCTATCGGTCCGGGTCCGGGTGGCAGAGACGGTTCGTAAACGTATCATGTTGTCATCGATCCAGAGGTGCCGATCCACTACCCGAGATTCAAACCGTGACCTTGCTGAGAGACCTCGACCTCGCAGGCCTGTCGCCCTACCTGATCCAGCACCGGGACAATCCGGTGGACTGGTATCCGTGGGGCGAGGAGGCCTTCGCTGTCGCACGCCGGACCGAAAGGCCGATTCTCCTGTCGGTGGGCTATTCGACCTGCCACTGGTGCCACGTCATGGAGCGGGAATCCTTTCACGATGAGGCAACGGCCGGCTTCATGAACAGGAACTTCGTCTCGGTGAAGGTCGACCGCGAGGAGCGGCCCGATGTCGACTCGATCTACATGGACGCCGTCCACGCCATGACCGGTCGGGGCGGGTGGCCCATGACGGTTTTTCTCACCCCAGCGGGAGAGCCGTTCTTCGCGGGAACCTACTTTCCCGATGTCGATCGGCACGGCATGCCGAGTTTCCGGCGGGTACTGGAAGCGATCTGCCATGCATGGGCGCACCGCCGCGCGGACGTGCAGAAACAGGCAACCGAACTGACCCGGAGGATCGGCCAGTTGCTTCCGCCCGCAGACCGCCTTCCGGGGCGGGGACGCGTGGTCGCTGCCTACCGCGCCTTAGCCCAGCACTTCGACCCGGAGTACGGAGGTCTCGGCGGTGCTCCGAAGTTCCCCCAGGCCCCGACCCTTGAGTTCCTAACCCGCATCGCAGGACTGGATTGGGCTCCGGAGGCGCCGACCATGCTCGCAACGACCCTGAGGCGAATGGCCTTGGGAGGGATCAGGGATCATCTGGGGGGCGGGTTCGCTCGCTATGCGGTCGATCGCGTCTGGTTGGTTCCCCATTTCGAGAAGATGCTCTACGACAATGCCGACCTGGCCCGCCTCTACCTTCGGGCGGCGCAGGTGACGGGCGAGACGCTGTTCCGGCAGGTGGCGGTCGAGACCATCGAATACATGCTCAGGGATCTGGCCCATCCGGGGGGTGGCTTCTTCGCTGCCGAGGATGCCGACTCGGAGGGAGTGGAGGGCAAGTTCTACGTGTTCGGTCACGACGAGTTCCACGAGGTCGTGGGTCGCGACGACGGCCCGCCGGCCGCCGCCTACTTCGGGGTGACTGCTGAGGGCAACTTCGAGGGGCTTAACGTTCTGCATGAGGCTGCTCCGGCCGCGGCGGTCGCTGAGCGCTTCGGGCTGGCCGGCCACGAGATGGAGGCGACCCTGGCCCGGGCCAAGACCCGGCTGCTGGCGCGGCGGGACACGAGGATCCGGCCGGGCCTCGACCACAAGATCATCACGGCCTGGAACGGGCTGGCGCTGCGAACGCTGGCCGTCGCCGGTGCGGTGCTGGGCGAGCGCCGTTACCTGGACGCGGCACGCGCCAACGCCAGGTTCGTGCTGGATGTGATGCGCCGCTCCGACGGGCTTCTCGCCCGGACCTGGAGCAACGGATTGTCGACGGTGGCGGGATTCCTCGATGACCACGCTGCCTACACGCTCGGCCTGCTCGAGCTGTACCAGGCCACCGGGGAGGCGGAGTGGTTCCAGGCGGCAGCAGATATCGTCGACCTCTTGGAACGCCACTTCGGGGGTCCGGGAGGTGTCGTACTAGCGAGTGCCTCCGGCGCCTCCGACCTGGTCGTGCGTCCGCCCGACCAACAGGACAATCCGAGCGCTTCGGGGGCTTCCCTGGCCGCGGAGTGTTACCTGATGATGGGCCACCTCACCGGGGACTTCGACTACCACGACCGCTTCGAGCAGATTCTCCGGTCCGGGGACCGTCTCCTCGAAGCAGCCCCCAGCGCGATGGGTCACCTCCTCGCCGTTCTCGCCACTTCGCAGTTGGGCTACCGAGAGGTGGCCGTGAGTGGTCCTGACGCTCTCCGATGGGCGGGGACGCTAGCCAACGGATACCGCCCGAACGTCCTGGTGGCGCCGGCGACCGGTCTCGAGGAGACCGTGCCGGTCCTGCGAGGCCGCTACCGGGAGGGCGAGACGCTCGCATACGTCTGCGAGCGTGGAGTCTGTCAGGCGCCCGTCGCCTCCGTCGAGGAGATGCTGGCCCTTCTGTAGGGTGCCCGGCGTCGCGCCGTCTCCGCTACGATCCGCCCTCGTGATACACGAGAGCGCCATCGACGCGGTGGGAGGCACCCCGCTGGTTCGCTTGTCACGATTGCACAGGCCGGGCAATCTCGTCGCCAAGGTCGATTACATGAACCCGGCCGGTTCCGTCAAGGAGCGGATAGCGGTGAACATGGTCGACCGCGCCGAGCAGATGGGTCTGCTGCGTAGCGGCGGCACGATCATCGAGCCCACTTCGGGCAACACCGGCGCCGGTTTGGCCATGGTGGGAGCGGTGCGCGGGTACCGGGTGATCTGTACCGTACCCGACAAGGTTGCTCCCGAGAAGATCGACCTCCTGCGTGCCTACGGTGCAGAGGTGATCGTGACCCCGACCGACCTCCTGCCCGAAGACCCGGACTCCTATTACGGGGTGGCCCGGCGCCTGACCGCAGAGATAGAAGGTGCATACAGTCCCGACCAGTATTCCAACCGTTTCAATCCGGAGGCCCACTACCTGACCACGGGACCGGAGATCTGGGAGCAGACGGACGGCGCCGTGGATGTGTTCGTGGCGGGAGTCGGGACCGGCGGAACGATCAGTGGGGTGGGCCGGTACCTGCGGGAGCGGAAGCCCGGAGTGGAACTGGTGGGCGCGGATCCAGAAGGCTCCATCTATACGGCGCCCTCCGAGGAGGACATACATCAGTACCGGGTCGAAGGAGTGGGCGAGGACTTCTGGCCCGAAACCCTCGACCGGGACCTGGTGGACCGCTACATAATGGTCGACGATCACCGGTCCTTCGAGACGACCCGCCGCTTGGCGGAGACGGAGGGGCTGCTAGTGGGAGGTTCGGGGGGGATGGCGGTTCATGCAGCCCTTGAGGTCGCCGCCGAGGACTCCTCGAGACTTGTTGTCGTTCTGATCCCGGACTCCGGCCGAGGTTACCTGTCGAAGATCTGGAACGACGGGTGGCTCGCCGACCACGGATTCGAGATCTGACCCCGGGAAGTCGTCTTCGGGTAGCCGGAAGCCCGGTGCGCGGACCCTTCCGTGGTCACTTGGTGTCCCGAGTCGGAAGTTCCTCAGAAAAGCGGGCTATCTCCCCCACCGGTGAGCCCCGAGAACGCGAAAACCGCCCGAAGGCGTCGTTCCCCTTGGGCTCCCACCCCCGCCGCCACCTCCAAGGGTCACGGACGCGACCTTCTATCCCCTGTGTGGGCCGGTTCCGGACAATATGAACCCTCGCCGCGGTCCGCTCGACACCGGAAACGAACCGCTGGTGTATACGGCTATCTACCATTGTGCAACGAGCATGTGACAGATACAGGCCTCTCGTAACCGCGGCCGGTTCGGGTTCGCCTCATCAAGCCCCGAACGCAAGCGAAACAGAGATACGGTGACGCGAGTCGGGGACCCTCGAAGGGGTCCCCGACACGGGTAGACACTGTTATCGCCTCTCCGCACTTCATCGGTGGGCGTTTTCGTCCCATCGTCGATGCCGCATGAGGACCAGCATGCGGGCGGATAGACTCGGTGGTCCGAGGTGAAGTCGCCACCTATCCGGGTAACCATTCATGAGAGCAGTTCCCGGAAGCGACCTCGGGGCCGCTAGCGCTCGGCCACCTCCAGAGTCCTATACGAACTGTCTAACAAGCCGGACCACCTCCTTTCTCTGGTAGGGGCAACTCTAGCCGCCGAGTAGGAACTTTGAAACCTAGGACGCACTCATAGAGCGCCGGTCAGAGCACCCCAGAGATCGGCGATGGCCGAACCGAGGCCGGTGAGGGACCAGCGAAGTACCAGCGTGAGCGCGGTCACGCCGGCGACCGTGAAGACCATTCGCAGCCGGTAGCTGACGAGTTGCCGGCGGTCCTCCATGTAGGAGGGCTGGTCAACGGGCGCTCGGGCGATCCGGCGCCTTCTCCCCATGGACTGCCGCAGGTCGGCGAACATGTTCCCCAAAGTGTCCAGGGCGACGCCGAGCGCCGCAAGTGCCTTGTTGGCTGAGGTGGGGGACGAGGCTTCGGGCGCCAGGTCAGCAGGTGGTGTCTCATCGACCACCGGTTCGTCGGTCGGGAACGTCCCGGATTCGATAGGCAGATCGATAGCCGGGATGCCCTGCCGGTACTCGCTTACCCTCCGGACCGCCTCCTTCAGGAGGGGTTTGGGAAGCCGCAGGGTCTCGGCGACCTGCGGGATCTCAGCCGTATCGGGAACCGCCCCGCCCCGTTCCCAGGCCACCACCACCTCGATCGGGCGACCGGTGCGGACCGCTATGTCGACTACGGACAGGTCAAGTTCAATCCGCCTTTGCGAGAAGAGGCGGGCGAAGGCCGTCCCCTCGTTCTGCGCCATCAGTGGGTAAGAACCTCCGGGAGGCTGTCCGGTTCCGGTCCGTCCGTGACCTTCAGTCGACCCAAGCCTTTAACGTTCCAGCAGAGGGTCATACCGCCGGGGACCTGGAGCCGGATCGGTGCCTTCGCGTCCCTCGCTTCCAGATGCAGCTCTCCCTTCGAAAGCGCTTCGGGCAACGGTATTGATGCGGTGTAGGCGCCATCCGCGCTGGCCGCTGTGACATGCGTGGCGGCGCGAGATGGCCGGGCTCGCTCGATCACGGGCCGCAGGGGGACGACCACGCGATCGGAGCCGTCCTCCCGCCATCCCAGGACACGAAGTTGTTCCAGGCCGTAACGTTCTGGTTGGTCCACGAGACCGCTCAACACGAGATGGGAAGGATCGTCCGTGTAGATGTCTGCCATGCCCCCCACGGTAGCCGGTCCTGGTGAGCAGTCATCGTCGGGCCTTCGACGGCGTAGCAGACCCCGGAGGTGCGACCCGAAGTTGATGGGTCCACGAGGAAGCTCCCAATGTCCTAATTCTCAGATTCACTGATTGAGACACTCACCCCTGCCGGACCACTAGCCCGGGGTCCCGAGAACGCGAAAACCACCGGACCTGTTGCCTCCGGCGGGAACCCACCCCCGGCCGCCGCCTCCTCGGCGCCGAAACGCGTCCCGCCATACCCCTGCCCGGGGGTCGTACGGTCGGCTTGATCCCAGCCCGGCCCGGTCGGTACCCAAACACGGACCGCTTGGTGCTTTGCGGTTACCCACCAGTATGCGATTGGCCTGTGACAGAACCTCCCTCTTGTTACGACACCGCTATTCCAAACGTAACCGAAATAGATACTCGGGGACACCAGGAGAGTGCTGAACAATGACGATTGCTCGGGCCTGCCGCCCGCCGGCCCAGGCATTTTACCGGCGGTTGGCAGGCCGCTGGTGGATTGCTCAGCACCCTCCTAGGCTGGGCAACGTGAGCGAGCCGGACAGCACAAGCAGTACCGAGGGCCGGCAGGAGGGGGTGATCCTCCTCGGGGCGCTGCGTGAGGCAATGAACGCACCTCCTACCGTGTATGAGGCGGTGGGGGGCCGGAGGTTCTTCGACGATCTGGTCGACCGCTTCTACGACGCGGTGGAGGGCGATCCCCTGTTACGACCGATGTACCCGAAGGACCTGCGCCAGTCCCGGGAGCGCCTGGCCGGGTTCCTCGTCCAGTACTGGGGCGGCCCGCCGCGCTACAGCGAGACGCGTGGCCACCCCCGCCTCCGGATGCGCCACCTGCCCTTCTCCATCGGCCGGGCAGAACGGGACGCGTGGATGGCACACATGACAGCCTCGCTCGATGCGGCCACCCTCGCCGACGGCACCGCCAGCCCGCTCCCGCCACATATCCGGGCCGCCCTGTTCGATCACTTCGACAACGCCGCCACCCACCTGGTCAACCGCCCCGAGTAGCCGCTCGACCGCTCGCATGCCGAGGCGAACGCTCGAGGTGTGTCCTACCGGCCTGCTCAAGTCCCCGGTCACCAGCCGTAGTATCGGCTGGCATGGGCCGTATCACACAGCCACAGTTCCGCAGATCGGGACGTCAGGTCGTACGTTTCGCGGAGCAGTTCTACCTTGAGTGGTCGAGGGCTCGGGTGGGTGGGCTGTCGGCTGAGATCGCCTTCTTCGCGCTTCTGGGGCTGTTCCCGGCTGTGGTGGTGTTCGCCGCCGCGCTCGGCTCGCTGGACGTGGTGATCGGCGAAGGCGCGGCTGGCGACACCGAGCAATGGCTACTCGACCAGGTACATGAGATCTTCGGTTCCGACAACACGCTGCGCTCGACCATTGCGGAGCTCTTCGACCGCTCGAATGCAGGACTGATCACGGTTGGAGTCGTCTTGACGATGTACGCCTCGTCGCGGGGGTTCGTCGGTGTGGTCCGCGCTCTGGACGTGGCATATGACCACGACGAGCCCAGAAGCTGGTTGTCCACTCGCGTTCTGGGTGTCGGCCTGACGGCTTCCACGATCCTGGTGGCTGCGCTGGTTGCCACGATGGTCGTGGTCGGTCCCTTGCTGGGCGGCGGCGAGGAGGTAGCCGACCGTCTGGGGGCCGGCTCGGTGTTTACCACGGCTTGGGGGTGGTTGCGCTGGCCTGTGGTGTTCACAGTTGTGGTCTTGTGGGCCACCTCCGTCTACCACGTCGGCGCCCGCAGGCTGGCGCCGTGGTGGCGGGAGTTGCCGGGTGCGGTGGTGGGAACCGGCTGGTGGTTGGTCGTGTCGGCAGGTTTCGGTGCCTACCTCGAGTTGGCCTCCAGCGGCGTGAACGCGGTGTTCGGTTTGTTGGGCGGCGCTCTGAGCCTGCTGCTGTGGCTGTATCTCCTGGCGATGGGCCTGCTCGCCGGCGCTGGGTTGAACATGGTGCTGTCCCGCCGCCGGCAGTGACCGGGCAGAGCACCACCCTCATGGCTGCACCCTCCGAATCGTGCAGAACCAGGTGGCGGCCTGGTCGAGGCCAAGCCGACCGTCCGATCTCAATCCTTCCGCCCTCATCTGCAACGATTCCCGAGCATCGACGGTCGAACGCACCACGGCGCGCTGTCGACAATCTTGGGGGAGGGGTCGACGGTACCGCATCTCTGACTCGCATATGAACCGGATGTCCATGTTGGCTGACGGCGAGCGGATCGTGGGTCCTCATGGATGCCACGCTGTCGGCTCGGTCCATGACACGGCATGCCCGAGAGACCCGAGAGACATGTCTCGATCACCGTTACGGGCGGGATCAGTCCCTTGGTCCGGCTCCCGCCCACACTGCCTGGTAAACGGCCTGGGCGATTCGCGACCCCCACCCTGACCGCGGACCGGCGAACCGCTCCGTCGGGGCCCCGGTGGGCCACACGATCGTGATCGCGTCGGTGGCGGTCCCGGTCCCGTTCACCCCGCGAGCTGTCAATGCCTGGGTCTTGGCTTCTGTGGCTGTCATCACCGCGTTCACTGCCGCCCCCGGGTCGAGTCCAATCGGCAGTTGGACCACGAGATTGATCGTGCCCCCGCCGCCGGCGTCCCCGTCGCAGGCGTTTCGGCGGCCCAAGTAGGATGGCTGATCCCTACGGTGGCATCGACCGTCAACCCATCGGAAGAGCGGCGTTGCCGGCGGGTCAGGTCCACCGCGGTGAACATCGCCACTCCCGTCCCACGAAGATCCAACTCAGCCGTCACCTCCCGGGCGTGGTCGGAGAGGTCGGTGCGGTCATAGTCCGATCCGACCCCGATATTCAGGACCCACTCCACCATGCCCAGTCCACCGCCAACCGGCGCCGACGACAGTACAGACATGGGAGTTCCCAGCCGCCAAACCAGAACACCTCGATTCCCGGCGCTCGCCGGGACCAGGGAGGGATCGACCGGGTAGCTCAACGCGCGGAGTCCCAGCTGTTCAATCCGGGCAAATCAGGACCGTCGCGTGCCGGCGGTCCAGGGGCCCGGCCTGCGTGCGACCCCGGAAGGTCTCCGTATCCGCATGGCCTGGGACGAGCGCCAAGCGTGCGCCCACCGGCGGGAGGATCGATTCTCTGCTGGACATGCACGGTCCCCTTCCTCACCTGCCACACCGGTCTACCACGTCGCACGGTTCGGGCCAACCGGGTTGCGGCTCCTCTTGGTCACTCGCCTACTTCCCAAGCTGCGAAGTAGAGAGTCTCGCCGTCCGGAAGCCATGTGAGCCCGACTCCGTAGGGGTCGATCGCGTCGGCGAGCCGGCGGGGAGTCCCATCTTCAACATCTACAACAAAGGAGCCCGGCCGGTGTCCGTCGAGTTCCTAAGTACTCGCCGCCCACAACATAGGCCAGTTGGCGGTCGTCGTCTGCCCAGTCCAAGGTCTGGTAGCGCAAATGGCTCAAAAGCCTGCGGTTCGTGCCCTCGGGGGAGGCTGTGTCTGGTCGCCGAGCCAGAGTGCTTGCTCGAGGGCGTCGAGAGCCAGGTCGGTTCGTAGACTGCTCGACACTCGCCAGCCGACGATGAACCGCGAATAGGCGTCGACAACGAACGCTGTATACGCTAAGCCCGACCAGGTCGGAACATAGGTGTAGGGGTCGGACCGGGGCGCCCTTCCTGCCTTGCGGCTGGTGGGTTTCCCCGGCCCGCCCTCCGAACCGGACGTGCAACTTCCACTGCATCCGGCTCTCCATGTGCTCATG
>Ga0209754_1003077_pt1 | contig 11918 bp, 11 predicted proteins | sample MesohylBB_FD_187295 | JGI IMG/M metagenome (GOLD analysis project Ga0209754, IMG submission 187295) | Host-associated microbial community of the marine sponge Aplysina aerophoba from Gulf of Piran - sponge mesohyl, lysed by bead beating... | ecosystem: Host-associated > Porifera > Sponge >... | reverse complement strand
CGTGGTCGACGTGACCAATCGTCCCGACGTTGGCGTGCGGCTTCGTCCGCTCGAACTTCCCTCGCGCCATCTCCCGCTCCCGTCTCCCCTCGAACCCTGCGGTTCTCCGGTCTGCTAGCTATGCTCGTGCCCGTGCGCCCGAACGCTCACCCGCGATCTCGCGGGCGATGTGATCCGGCGCCGCTTCGTAGTGGTCGAACTCCATCGAGTACGTCGCGCGGCCCTGTGTCAGCGAGCGCACGTCCGTCGCGTACCCGAACGTCTCCGCCAGCGGCACCTCGGCCGCGATCACCTGCGCGTTGCCGCGCGGCTCCGACCCCAGCACGTGGCCGCGGCGCTGGCTGATGTCGCCGAGCACGTCACCGAAGTGATCGTCCGGCGTCACCACCTCCACCTTCATCACCGGCTCCAGCAGCACCGAAGCGCCCTTGTCGAGCGCCTCGCGCATGCCCATCGTGCCGGCCGTCTGGAACGCCATCTCCGAGGAGTCCACCGCGTGGAACGACCCGTCGACGACTGCGACGGCGACGTCCACCACGGGGAAGCCCGCGCGCGACCCGGTGGTCAGCGCGCGCTCGACACCCTGGCGCACGGCCGAGATGTACTCGCGCGGGATCGACCCGCCGACGGTGCGGTCCTCGAAGCTGAATCCGGCGCCGGGCTCGCGTGGCTCGACCTCGAGCACGCAGTGCCCGTACTGGCCACGGCCGCCTGTCTGGCGCACGAAGCGCCCCTCGGTGCGCACCGGTCGCCGCATCGTCTCGCGGTAGGCGACCTGCGGTCGGCCGACGTTGGCCTCCACGCGGTGCTCGCGGCGCATGCGGTCGACGATGACCTCGAGGTGCAACTCGCCCATGCCGGAGATGACCGTCTGGCCGGTCTCCTCGTCGTAGCGCACCTTGAACGTCGGGTCTTCTTCGGACAGCCGCTGCAGCGACTCGCCCAGGCGGTCCTGGTCGTCGCGCGTGCGCGGCTCGATGGCGACAGAGATGACGGGCGCCGGGAAGGTGATCGCCTCCAGCACCACCGGCTTGTCGGGGTCGCTCAGCGTGTCGCCGGTGAACGTGTCCTTGAGGCCGATGCCCGCGGCGATCTCGCCCGCGTAGACCTCGTCGATGTCCTCGCGCGAGTCGGCGTGCATGCGCAGCAGCCGCCCGAAGCGCTCGCGGCGTCCGCGCCCGGTGTTCATCACGCGCTCGCCCGAGCGCACGACGCCCGAGTAGACGCGGAAGAAGACGAGCCGCCCGACGAACGGGTCGGACACGACCTTGAACGCGAGCGCGGTCAGCGGCTCGTCGTCCGACGCGGGCCGCTCGTAGGTGACCTCGGTGTCCTTCACGTCGTGGGCGACGATCGGCGGCACCTCGAGCGGCGAGGGCAGGTACGTCACCACCGCGTCGAGCAGCGGCTGCACGCCCTTGTTGCGCAGGGCCGAGCCCGCGAGGACGGGCGTGATGGCGTTGCTGATGGTGGCGCGGCGGATCGCCTTCTGGAGCTCGGTGACGCCGATCTCGTGGCCTTCGAGGAAGGAGACGAGCAGCTGGTCGTCGTGCTCGGCGAGCCGCTCCACCATCGCCTCGCGCGCCTCGTTCGCGGCGTCGCGGAACTGCACGGGGATCACGTCCTCGGCGACGGTCTCGCCGCGGTCGCCGCCGAAGCGCAGCGCGCGCATCGCGACCAGGTCGATGACGCCGCCGAACTGGTCCTCGGCGCCCATCGGGAGCTGCAGCGGCACGGCCACCGCGCCCAGGCGCTCCTCGATCATCCGCAGCGTGCGGTCGAAGTCGGCGCCGGTGCGGTCCATCTTGTTGACGAAGCAGATGCGCGGCACCTGGTACTTGTTCGCCTGGCGCCACACCGTCTCGGACTGCGGCTCGACGCCCGCGACGCCGTCGAAGACGACCACGCCGCCGTCGAGCACGCGCAGCGAACGCTCGACCTCGACGGTGAAGTCGACGTGGCCGGGCGTGTCGATGATGTTGACCTGGTGGTCCCGCCACTCGGCGGTGGTCGCCGCCGACGTGATGGTGATGCCGCGTTCGCGCTCCTGCTCCATCCAGTCCATCACCGCCGTACCCTCGTGCGTTTCGCCGATGCGATACGTGCGGCCGGTGTAGTAGAGGATGCGCTCGGACACGGTGGTCTTACCGGCATCGATGTGGGCGATGATGCCGATATTGCGGACGCGTTCCAGCGGGGTCTCACGAGTCATGTCGCTGATTGCTCCCTCGACACGCGACGGTCCCGCCAGACCGTCCACAGCTCTCTTGCATGATTTCGCCCCCGGCTCAGGCCGGGGGCGTGCTTGCCGGAAGTCCGGCGTTTACCAGCGATAGTGGACGAACGCACGGTTGGCCTCCGCCATCCGGTGCGTCTCCTCCTTGCGTCGTACGGCGACGCCCGTGTTGTTCGCGGCGTCCAGCACCTCGGCCGCGAGGCGCTCCTCCATCGAGCGGCCGCTGCGGCCGCGCGCGGCGTTGAGCAGCCAGCGCAGAGCGAGCGCCTGACGGCGCTCGGCACGGATGTCCACCGGTACCTGGTACGTCGCGCCACCTACGCGGCGCGGCTTGACCTCGATGACCGGGGTCACGTTGCGCACGGCCTGCTCGAACACGTCGATGCCCGGCCGGCCGGTCTGTCCCTCGACGCGGTCGAGGGCGCTGTAGACGATGCGCTCGGCCACGCTCTTCTTGCCGTCCATCAGCACCTTGTTGGTGAACGCGGTGACGAGCCGCGACTGGAATCGCGGGTCGGGATCGACCGGGCGGCGTTCGGCTCGATTACGACGCACCGACTACTCCTTGCGGGTCCCGTACTTGCTGCGCCCGCGGCGCCGGCCCTCGACGCCCGTGGCGTCCAGCGCGCCGCGCACTACGTGGTAGCGCACGCCCGGCAGGTCCTTGACGCGGCCGCCGCGCACGAGCACCACGGAGTGCTCCTGCAGCGTGTGGCCCTCGCCCGGGATGTAGGCGGTGACCTCGATGCCGTTGGTGAGGCGGACTCGGCACACCTTGCGGAGCGCGGAGTTCGGCTTCTTGGGGGTGACGGTGCGGACCTGGGTGCAGACGCCGCGCTTCTGGGGCGAGCCCTTCTTGCCGCGCGTCATGCGGTTGGTGAGCGAGTTGTAGCCGAAGCGCAAAGCGGGGGCCTTGGTCTTCTTCGAGACCTGCTTGCGACCCTTGCGAACCAGCTGATTGATGGTCGGCAACGTGGCTTCCTCGTCCGATGTTCCATCGGGACCCGATGTCGAGTCCGCTTATCCACACGTCCCGGCTGCTGTTCCGAGGCACAAGAAACGGCCAGCAGGCAGCGGTGTGAGCCTTGCGGCGCATGCATCACGCGATGCTGCACCGCTGGTCCTCACCCGCATCGGCCAACCGACCGTGCGCAGGGTGTGCGCGGCCGAGCGCGCAACAAAGAATGCTACGTTTCGGCTGGAGCAGTGTCAACGCGCGCGGCGTGTCCGCAGCCGGGGCCGCCGCCGCGGCTGGCGAGGCCACTCGATGCGCCGGAAGGCCTCGCGGTAACGCGGCAGCTCCGAGTCGTCCTCGCCGCGCTGCCGCGCCTCGTTCTCCGCGCGCTCGCGCCAGAACTTGAGCAGCTCCTCCGCCGACCGGCCCACCTGCGAGACATGCGCCGAGACCGCCCGCACCTTCGTCTCCAGCACCGGCTCGATGTCGAGGTACACGTCGGGCTCGGTCGCGCCGCCCAGCAGCATCATCTGCGGGCGGTGCGGCTCCAGGCCCTCCTCCTCGATCTGCTCGGGGAAGAACAGCCGGTCGTCGGTGTCCGGCCAGATCGCGTCGTAGGTCGCCTGGCCGATGTGGCGGTGGTCGCGGTGGTTGAAGCCGGGGCGGAAGCCGTCCCACGTGATCACGAGCATCGGCCGCAGCCGCCGCAGCTGGCGCACCACCAGCCCGCGCAGCTCGTCGTCGGCCTTGAGCTCGCCGTCGCCGAAGCCGAGGAAGATCGGCTCGTTCGCGCCCATGAAGCGCGCGGCCTCGCGTTGCTCCTCCTCGCGCTCGGCGGCCAGCATCTGCGGCGTCCGGCGCGGGTCCTTGGTGCCCTTGTTGCCGTTGGTGGCGATCAGCATGTCGACGGTCCAGCCGGCGGCCGTCAGCAGCGAGATGGCGCCGCCACACATGAACTCGCTGTCGTCGGGGTGCGCGGTCAGTACCATCGCCCGGCGCTCCTCGATGTTCGCGGTGAGCGACTCGACCCCAACGACGTCGACGGCGGGCGTCATGCCGGCAGCCTCACGCGCGCCACGGCGCACAGCCCGGGCGAGGCGGGCACCGCGACGGCGTCGCGCACGAGGTGGGTGTAGAGATCGACGAGCTGTGCGGCGACTGAGCGCCAGTCGTAGACGCTCATCGCGTCGGCCGCATTCGCGCCCATGCGCTCACGGAGCGCGGCGTCCTCGAGCAGCAGGTCCAGCTTCTCCGCGAACAGGTCCGGGCTGCGCCACGGGATGAGGTACCCGGTGCGCCCGTCGGCGACCGTCGAGGCGAGTCCGCCGACGCGCGAGGCGACCACCGGGACGCCGGACGCCATGGCCTCCGCCGCCACCAGCCCGAACGACTCGTAGCGCGACGGCATGACGACCACGTCTGCGGCGTTGTAGTACGTCCCGATCTGCTCGTGCGTGACCGAGCCGACGAAGTGCACGAGGTCGCTCACGCCGGCGTCCTCGGCAATCCGCCGCAGGCGGGCCACCTCGGCGATCGAGCGCTCGTCGCCACCGATGATCAGCAGTTGCGTGCCGTCCAACGCGGTCATCTCGCCCAGCGCCTTGATCAGCACGTCGAAGCCCTTGGGGCGCTCGATGCGTCCCGCCGCGAGCAGGATGCGTGCGTCGGCGTCGAGTCCGAGTTCCGCGCGGGCAGCCGCCCGGTCGCGCGGGCGGAACCGCTCGCGGTCCACGCCGGGCGGGATCACGGCCACGTTGCGGCTCGGCACGCCGTACAGCTCGCCGAGCAGGTGCATCTCGTGCTCGGTGGCGACGACGACGCGGTCCACGTCGTGCACGAGGGCGCGCTCGGCGGCGACGCGGGCGTCGGGTTCGTAGTCGGAGTAGCCGACGCCGAGCTTGACGTCGGCGAGGGTGTGGAACATCGCGACGTGCGGCACGTCCCACTCGCGGGCGAGCGAGCGGCCCGCGATCGCGGACAGCCAGTAGTGCGAATGGACGAAGTCGTAGCGCACGCCCTCGCCGGCGGCGAAGGCGCGGACGCCCGAGGCGAACTCGTCGGCGAAGCCGTCCATCTCCTCCTTCTCGAAACGCGCGGCGGGCCCCGCCGACACGTGGATCAGGCGGACGCCGGCGGTGACGCTCTGCACCTCGGGCGAGAACGGGTCGGTGCGGCGCGTGAAGACGTCGACGCGCAGTCCGGCGCGGGCGAGCGCGGCCGAGACGGCGTGCACGTAGACGTTCATCCCGCCCGTCTCGCGGCCGCCGAGCGGCGCGAGCGGCGAGGTGTGCATGGAGAGCATCGCGACCCGGCGCACGGGCGAACGGGCGCGCCGATGAGCGCGCGCGGTGGCCACCGCGATCGCCGTGTGCATGCCGTTCGGGCGCGTCATCGGGACAGCATCATCCGAAACGTGGTCCCCCACCACGGGCCTGCCGCGCCTAGCGCGGCGGACGGATCAGCTCCAGGAACTCGGCCCTCGTGTTGGCGTCTGAGCGGAACGCGCCGCGCATCGAGGACGTGACCATCTTCGAGCCCGGCTTGCGGACGCCGCGCGCCGTCATGCACAGGTGCTCGGCCTCGATGACCACACCCACGCCGCGCGCGTCCAGCACCTCTTCGATGCATTCCGCGATCTGGTTGGTGAGCCGCTCCTGCACCTGCGGACGCCGCGCGAAGATCTCGACGGCGCGCGCGATCTTGGACAGCCCGACGATCCGGCCGTCCGGCAAGTAGCCGACGTGCGCCTGCCCGTGGAACGGCATGAAGTGATGCTCGCACATCGAGTGGAACGGTATCTCGCGCAGGATCACGAGTTCGTCATGGCCCTCCTCGAAGCCGACGGACAGCACGGCCGCCGGGTCCTGCTCAAGGCCCTCGAACACCTCGCGGTACATCGCGGCGATGCGACGCGGCGAGTCGCGCAGGCCTTCGCGCGCGGGATCCTCGCCGACGGCCTCGATCAGCCTGCGGATCGCGTCCTCGGCCGCGTCGGCATCGAAGTGCCCGCGGGTCAGCGGGGACGAGTGGATCGCCGTCACACGAAGTCCCTTCCCGCGACACGCCCCGTCGGCCGGCCCGACATGCAACGCGCGTACGAATGCGCCCACATCGGGCGCCACGAGCGATCGTAGCACGACCACGTACCCCGTGGGGGTACATGGCGTCCCGCCCTACGGCGCACGCCAGCCCAGCGCGGACGCCACCGCCTCCGTCTCGGCGGGGGTCTCGTGCGTGACCGCGTCGATGCCGAGCGCCGTCTCCGGGTCCTTCAGGCCGGATCCCGTGATCACGCACACCGCCGTCAGCCCCTCGAGCGATTCGCCGGCGCGTGCGCGCGCGAACAGGCCGGCGACCGACGCGGCGGACGCGGGCTCGCAGAACACGCCCTCGTCGGCCGCGAGGCGTTCGTACGCCTCGAGGATCTCGGCGTCGCTCACCGCCGTGATGGAGCCCTCGGACTCGTCGCGCGCGGTGATCGCGCCCTGCCAGGAGGCGGGGTTGCCGATGCGAATCGCGGTCGCGACCGTCTCGGGCTCCGCAACCGGCCCACCGAGCACGAGCGGGGCGGCGCCTGCCGCCTGGAAGCCCCACATCCGCGGCCGCGTCGCCACACGCTCGCGGTGGTGGTACTCGACGAAGCCCATCCAGTACGCGGTGATGTTGCCGGCGTTGCCCACCGGGATCGCGAGCACGTCCGGCGCCGTACCGAGTTCGTCGATGATCTCGAACGCGGCGGTCTTCTGCCCCTGGATGCGGTTCGGGTTCACGGAGTTGAGCAGCACTACCGGGTAGGCGTCGGCAAGGCTGCGCGCCACGCGCAGCGCGTCGTCGAAGGAGCCGTCGATGGTCACGATCTCCGCGCCGTGGGCCACGGCCTGCGCGAGCTTGCCCATCGCGACTCGGTTCGCGGGGACGATCACGTACGCGCGCATCCCGTAGCGCGCCGCGTACGCCGCCATCGACGCGGACGTGTTGCCGGTCGAGGCGCAGATCACCGCCTCCGCGCCCTCCTCGGCGGCCTTCGCGGCGGCGAGCACCATCCCGCGGTCCTTGAACGAACCTGTCGGGTTGGCGAGTTCGAGCTTGAAGTAGAGCGCCTCCAGGCCGAGTTCCCGTTCCAGCTTGCGCGAGCGCACCAGCGGCGTGCCGCCCTCGCCGAGGGTAATGCGCGGCGTGCGGTCGGTGACCGGGAGCAGGTCGGCATAGCGGTCGAGGATGAAGCGGCCGCCCATGCCGCTCACAGCGGCTGCTCCGGGGCGCGCGGCTCGCCCGCCTCGCGCAGCCTGGTCAGCAACTGCTGCCCCTCGCGGAGGCGGGACTCCAGCCCCTGCACCTGCTTGTCGCTGGCTTCACGCTCGGCCTCGAGCAGGCGCTGGAAGTGGTCGATCACCGCCGCGTGCTGCATGTCGAGCGCCTCGCTCAGCGTCAGCACCCGCTCGTCGGTGCGCGCGAGCTGGCGTGCCAGCGCGCCGCGCTCCTCGGCAGCCGCGCCCAGGCGGCCTCGCGCTTCCTCCAGGTGCTCGCCGTAGAGCGCGAGCCGCTCCTCGATCCGGATGCGCGTCGAGCGCTGCTGGTCGATGAGTTCCAACAGCTCGCTTTCGCGGTCGCGGCGCGCGCGCTCCTGCGCGAGCTCGTCGCCGGTGCGGCGCAGCTCGTTGCGCAGCGTCTCCGCCGCGGCGTCGAGCTGGCTGATGGACGCCGTGATCTCCGGGAGCGACAGGTCCAGGCGCTCCTTCGCCTGCCGTCCCTGCATCGCGAGCTCCATGAGCGCCGCCACGCGGTTCTCGAGCTCCTCCATGCGGCTGGGGGTCAGCGCCGCTTCTTCCGCGTCCACTCCTGACTCGCGATGCATCGAGTCCGCGGACCAGCTCCGCTGCTCCAGCGCCTGCACGCGCTCGTTGAGTCGGGAGATCACGGTCTCCGATCCTTCGAGCGCCGCCTGCACGCGCTGCTGCGTGGCGCGCACTGTCTGCTGTTCCGCCTCGTGGCGGCGGACGTGCTCCTCGATGGCTGTCAGGGTGCTCTGCAGCGTGGCGACGCTGCGTTGCTCGTCGTGCAGCGCTGAACGCAGCACCTCCACCTCGTGGCGCAGCCGGTCGGCGTGCTCGCGGAGCGCCGTCACCTGGCGTTCCGTCCAGCCGCCCGCGACCTCGGCAGGTGTGGAGGCGTCGACGCTCCCGGCGGTCGGTTCGATCGTCACGCGTTCACCGGTCATCGCGCCGCCCCGGTCAGCCCGCCATCGCGAGCACGCTGCCGACCTCGATCACCACCTCGGACGCCGCGATGTCATCGAGCGCCGCCTCGAGCGCCTCGCCCGGACCGGCGTGGGTGGTCAGCACCATCTCCGCCGTGCGCGCGTCCTCGTCCACCTCGAACTGTACGACAGAGGCGATGCTCACCCCGCGCGCGCCCAGCGCGCTGCCGATCTCGCCAAGGACGCCCGGTCGGTCGGCGACGGTCATGCGCACGTAACGGCGTGCGTGGTGCTCCCCCGGCGCACGCACGCGCATCGAACGGTACTCCTGCGGCGGCGGCGGGCGGCGCTCCGCCACGATGTCGCGCGCGATGTCGAGGACGTCGGCGAGCACCGCGCTCGCGGTCGGCGCGGCTCCCGCGCCCGGCCCCTCCAGCACCACGCGGCCGACGAGGTCACCCTCGACCTGCACGGCGTTGAGCACGCCGTCGACCTTCGAGAGCGGCTCGTCGCGCGCGATCAGGGTCGGCTGCACCGACGCCAGCAGCTCGCCGTCGGCGAGGCGGCCCTCGGCGATGAGCTTGATCGCGTAGCCGAGCGTGGAGGCGTAGCGGATGTCGCGCGCGGTGAGCTGCGTGATCCCGCGCTGCACCACGTCCTCCGGGCTCACCTCCACGTGGAAGGCGAGACCGCACAGGATCGCGAGCTTGAATGCCGCGTCGTGGCCCTCGACGTCTGCGGTCGGGTCCGGCTCGGCGTAGCCGAGACGCTGCGCATCGGCCAGGGCGTCGGCGTAGTCGGCGCCGTCCTGCGCCATGGCGGTGAGCATGTAGTTCGTCGTGCCGTTGATGATCGCGGTGACCGCGGTGATGTCGTTCGCGAGGAGGTCGCGGAAGAGCGGGCTGATGATCGGGATGCCGCCGCCCACCGAGGCCTCGTAGAGCAGCCGCACGCCGCCCTCGGCGGCGAGGTCGCGCAGCGCCGCGCCGTGCTTCGCGATCACCTCCTTGTTGGCGGTGACCACGTGCCGGCTGGAGCCGAGCGCCTCTGCAATGTACGAGCGCGCGGGCTCTTCGCCGCCCATGAGCTCGACCACGATCGAGGTCCGGTCGTCGCCGAGCACGGTGTCGAGGTCCGTCGTGAGCTGGTGCGGCTCCACGCCGTCGCGAGGCCTCGATGCGTCGCGCACGAGCACATGGCGCAGCTCCAGGCGGCGGCCGACCGCGGCGGCGTAGCGGTCGGCTCCGGCTGCGAGCGCGCGGATCACGCCTCCGCCGACGTTGCCTGCGCCCAGCAGCGAAACGCCTATCGCGTCAGTCACGGACTGCCTCCAGACACCGCCGCGCGCTAGCCGCTGAGGTCGCTGATCAGCCGGTCGAGGATCCAACGCTCCTCGCCCGGTGACAGATCCTCGACCACCTCGACGTGCTCGCGCTCGGCCTCGAGCCACTCGAGGAACCGCGTGGCCCCCAGCGACTCGCGCTGATCCTCATCGATCGCGCGCGCCTCGTCACGTTCACGCACGAGGTACACATCGTATAGCGGGCCGTAGCGCACGATCGCGCTGACCGCCCCTGCCTCGAGTCCCTCGATCGCGCCCCGCGCCTCGGGCGGCAGCGCCGCCACCGGCAGCCAGCCGAGATCTCCGCCGGCCGAGCCGCCCGAATTGCGCTCGTCGGCAAGCGTCGCGAAGTCGGCGCCGTCGCCGAGTTCGCGCGAGATCTCCTCGGCCGCGGCCTCGTCGGCGACGCGGATGCGCGACAGCAGTACCTGCGGCGCCGCCTCGCCATACTCGTCGACGAACGCCTCACGCAGCCGGCCGGCGAGGATGTTCGCGCGCACGATCGCGTCGAGCTCGTCGCGTGAGAGCCGCGAGTCGCGGAGCAGCTCCGCGAGCCCCTCGGCGAACTCCGCGTCGGTCGCCTCCTCCGGGAGTGCGAGCCGGACGGAGAGCTCGGCGCGTACGTCGTCGTCGGAGACTTCGCCGACGACGGCCGGAGCCTGCTTGAGCACGATCTCGGCGTTCTGGATCAGTTCGAGGGTCTCGTCGACGGCGGTGTCGAAGCCGGTCAGGCCCTCGTCGCCGAAGCGCGTCTCGTACAGGGCGCGGCGGGCGACGGCCGACGCGTCGTACTCGCTGTCGCCGACGGTGAGTATGTGCGCGCGCGGGGGCAGGTACTGGGTGAAGTACAGGCCGAGGAGGACGACGAGCACGGCGACGCTGAGGACGCCGACGACGCCGTAGATGACAAGCCGTTCTCTGCGCCGGTCGCGCTCCTCGCGCTCACGACGCGAGGTACCCGGCGGTCGGTAGGCGGCCACGCCCGGCTCCTCTTCCGCCGAATGCCTTCGCGATCGACGACCGCGAGGCGACTGGAACCGTTAGCGACGCGAGGGTCGTCCTGCGGGCACGCCGGAGACGCGCACGTGCTCGGACGTGTACGGCAGCAGCCCCATGTGGCGTGCGCGCTTCACCGCCTGCGCCAGCAGCCGCTGACACTTCGCCGTGCAGCCGACGCGACGACGGCCCTCGATCTTGCCTCGGTCGTTGAGGTAGCGGCGCAGCAGCCCGACGTCCTTGTAGTCGATCACGCGCGTACCGGGCGGGCAGAAGTCGCAGGGCCGTCGCCGGCCACCGCCGCCGCCCGGGCGGCGGCCGCGGTCGCCGCGGTCGCGGCGGTCGCCCCGGTCACCTCGATCGCCCCGCGGCGGCCGGTCCCCGCGGTCGAACTGGCGAGGACCGCTGTCTTCGCGGGGCGGCGCGGCAGCCGCTGGACTGTCCGGCGTCGGTTCGTTCGTCACGAGGTCCTCCCTGCGCGCCGGCCCCGCCGACGCTCCGTATTCAGCCTAGAACGGCAGGTCGTCGGGTTCGAGGTCGCCCTCGGCGTCCGCGCCCACTGCCATGGCCGGCGCACCTTCGCGCCCGAACGGCGCGGCGTCGCCCCGGCCACCGAGGAACTTGACCTCCTCGGCGATGACTTCCGTGGTGTAACGGGTGACGCCGTCCTGCCCCTCCCAGGAGCGGGTGCGGAGCCGGCCCTCGACGTACACCTGCCGACCCTTCGACAGGTACTGGTTGCAGATCTCGGCGAGCCGGTTCCAGGTCACGACGCGGAACCACTCGGTCTCGTCGCGGGCCTCGCCGTCGCGCGTGGTGTAGCGGCGGTTCGAGGCGACGCGGAACTCCGTCACCGCGCTGCCGTTGGCCGTGTAGCGCATCTCCGGGTCTGCACCCAGGTTCCCGATGATCATTACCTTGTTCAGCATGGCGCACTTCCCCCATGGTGCATTGGGGAGTGGTTGCGATTTGCGTGTACTGTAACGCCCCCGCGTCCGCCGTGCGCGACAGGCGAGCGGCGAATCACTCGGTCCCGGCGACGGCCGCCGGAGGCGCCTCGCTCTCCGCGGGCGCGGCCTCGGCGGCTGGCGCTGCCTCCTGCTCGGCAGCAGCTTCCGCTGGAGCATCGGTCGCCGCGGGCGCAGCCTCGGCAGCCGGCGCCTCGGCGGGAGCCGCTGCTGTCTCGGCGGGC
>Ga0209754_1003073_pt1 | contig 11947 bp, 7 predicted proteins | sample MesohylBB_FD_187295 | JGI IMG/M metagenome (GOLD analysis project Ga0209754, IMG submission 187295) | Host-associated microbial community of the marine sponge Aplysina aerophoba from Gulf of Piran - sponge mesohyl, lysed by bead beating... | ecosystem: Host-associated > Porifera > Sponge >... | reverse complement strand
CCAGGGATACAACCCGCTCGTCGCAATCCAGATCGCCCTCGCCGGTAACGCCGCGAACTTGATCGACAACCCTCAACAGCCAAACAGCCAAATCACAAACCAGAAATAAAAACGGGCGAGTAGTTACTCTTGAAGAAGTGCAAGAGCTTCTGAAACACCTGACAAGACCACCAACAGCCAGCTCGGCGGGGGTACCGCGGGAGAAGATCAGGACCGCCGGCATGACCGATCGACTGGGCGATCTCGCGGACGAGATGAAGCGGGGCGGTTTCAGCCATGCCCCGATTGTGGACGAGTGCGACATGGTTATTGGAGTATTCAATGAAGCAGCCGTCTTCGATCTCTTGTGGGCAAATACAGAGACAATCGTTGGCCGACAAATGCAGATCTCTGACATTCTCGCGTATTGTAGGCTCGATGCCGATCACACGGAGAGCTTCAGGTTCATAAAACCAGCAACACCCGTGGACGATCTCGTTGATATGTTTCTGGATCTCAATTCGCCGACCACGCGGGTGGGTGCTGCATTCGTCACGGCTTCGGGCAAGAGGAGCGATCCGCTGCAGCGGCTGATCACACCATGGGACGTTCTTGCGATCTCGTCCAATTGAGTTTGAACGAACATGGGCGCTTGGCAAACAGCGTCGGTGGATCGCGGTGTTGCTTCGCGCTGCCGGCTGGCACGTCCTTGCCGCACTTGCGCAACGACACCGGTACTCTTCTGGCCATGGGGTGCATGCTTGCTGGCGCGGACGGCAACTGGCACCGGTTGATGAACCCGCAGCGAGGATGAACCTCTACCATAATTTCCAGCAAGTCTAGGACTTCACCCCGCGTCCAGGCTCCCCTCGTCAGTTCGACGACGGTTGGTGCCCAGTCGTTTTCTCAGCATCTGGGTTGGACGACAGATTTCCACCGATGCTCCCTGTGATCCGCGCCGCGGCATTCTGGATAGAATCCCGGGCAAGGTGCGCGTACCGGGCAGTCGTCTGGACCTGGGTGTGGCCCAGCAGCTTTCCGATCATCGTGAGGCTCTCGCCCAGGGCCAGTGCCCTGGAAGCATAGCTGTGCCTGAGGTCGTGAATTCGCACGTCCTCGAGATCGGCGCGCGCGCGGATGCGGCGCCACGGCTTCTGCAGATCGGTGAGGTGGGACCCCGGCAGGCTGCCGCGGATAACCCAGGGATTGCCCTCCTCGCGGGGCAGGTCCGCCAGCACGGCGCGGGCCTCGGGACCGAGCGGCACGACCCGCCCTCCAGTCTTTGCGTCCGGCAGCTCGATGCAGTCGTCCTTGACGTATTCCCAGCGCAGGAACTGGATTTCCGACAGCCGGCAGCCTGTCAGCAGCAACAGGCGGAAGGCGGCGACCGCCGAGGGCATCTCGCTTTCGGCTTCTGCGAGGACCTCGCCCAGCCGCTCGGTCTCCTCGGGCGACAGGAACCGCTCGCGCTTGTTCTCCTTGTAGCGCTTGACGTGACGGCAGGGATTGGACCCGTCCGGCCGCAGGCCCCAGATCTCGGCGAGCGAAAACATCTTGGAGAGCACGCCGAGTGTCCGGTTCGCTTGGTAGGGCTTGTCGCGCAGGTCGAAATGCAGCTTGGCGATGTCCTTGCGCTCCACCTCGGAGATCCGCATCTCGCCGATCGCGGGATCGATGAAGAGCTCTACCGACCGCCGGTATTCCCCCTGGGTGCTGGGCTTGCAGTGAGTGGGGACATACTCCTCGAGGAACCGCCTGCCGAGTTCGGTCATGACCGGCTCGGCCTTCCGTTTCGCACCGGCGTCGCGCGGATCGATCCCCGTTTTCGCCTGGGCCAGGATTTCCAGCGCCGCGACCCTTGCCTCGTCCGGGGTGATGCGGCCGTGCTGCCCGATGGTGAACCAGCGCAGCTTGCCGCGCACGCGGGTCTGGAGGACGTAGTTCTTCCTGCCCGACTTCCGGACCCGGATGCCGAAGCCGGTCAGTTCGCCGTCCCAGTAGACGGTGTCGGCGCCGTTGGCCTTCAGGGCGTCGACGGCGCGCCTGGTGAGTTTCGGGATGCGGTTTGCCATGGCCAGAATTCCTTGACGCCGGAATGGCGTTCTAGCAAGCTGGCAAACTATTGGCAAACATTTTGCACCAACTCGTGGCTTACCTCAGGCGGCGCATGCGTATGATAGAAACCACCAAACTCCTGAAAATAAGCGATTTATCATCAATGAGCTGTCGTCAGCTTACCTGAGACGCAAAATAGCATCAAACTCATAACCTGAAGGTCGTAGGTTCAAATCCTACCCCCGCAACCACAGCAAACCCCCGAAAACATTGATGTTTTCGGGGGTTTTCGATTCCGGAAAGTGCGATTGAAATCCTCGTTGGGAATCGTATGGGAATCGCCGCGAATCAAAATTCGGGCTGTCAGTGTCGATGTATCCATCCGAGCAGTACCGGTAATAGTTCGGCGGAGTGTTACCGTTCGGTCACGCGGTGACGGCAGGGGATCATGTCACCGGATTGGAGTTCGCCGCCAGTCTTTTCGGAGGGGGCGGATCCAGGTGTCCTTCTCCGGCCGGTGGAGAGTCGCCTGGCGCGCGCGGGGTTGCTGCCGCTCTTTCCGCCCCCGGTTCGGTCATGCGGTATCCGACGCCGCGCTCGTTGAATATTTATGCGGCGCTTGCCGCGTCGTCGCCGAGCTTGCGCCGGGAAGATGCGCACCAGGTTGCCGTCGGCGCCGTTGTGCGAGTTCCAGACCCGGCGCAGCAGCGTTGAGCGCGTTTCGTAGGTCATCGCCCGTCCGGCATTGAACGCGAGGACGCGCAGTGAGCTCGAACTCGGTGGCGGTGAGTTCGACCCGCTCGCCGCCCACGGTCACGCGGCGCCGGTTCACGGACCGCCGGCTGAGCAGGTCCGAGACCTGGCTCGGAATCATGGGAGATCGCCCACCGCCGGGGCCGACCGGGTCGACCGGTGAGCGCGGGCATGGCGGCGCTGACCTAGGACATGGACGCCGGCGGGCTCGAGGTGGCGTTCAGCGGCATCCGGAACATCGACGGCGGGACGGCGCACGGCGTCGAGGCGGTGTTGTTCTCCAACGTCGCGGTGGGGCCGGATGGGACGTTCGCCAGGGGCCAGTCCGGCGCGCGCATCCAGGGCGCCTTCCACGGTGCCGGCCACGCCGATGAGCGCGGATTGGTTTTCGGCTTCCGCGAATCGGCGCCAATCGGGTTTGCCCTGGCGCCGAAATGGCGGGATTGGGCGTGAGCGCGGCGGATTTCGGGCTGCGCAACTGCTTCATCACGGTGGCGGAGCGTGAGCTCATTCTGCCGCGCTCGCTGACCAAGCGGCTGGTCAATCATGCCCGGCCGCAGGACGTGATCGAGGGCTATGTGGCGGACTGGACCGTGGAGCAGTTGCGCGAGCTGGCACAGCGAATTGCGGACCGCATCGACGCCCTGATGGCGGCAGAAGAACCGAGCCGGGTCGCAGCCTGAAGCCGGAGAGCCAGCATTCGGCTAATAGCGCCGTGCCTCTTGCGGGGCACGGGGAGGCCAGGCCGCATCGGGAACGGGGAAGACCCTCACTCCTCCCCCGGCTTCGCCATTCGGTATCCGACGCCGCGCTCGTTGAATATCCAGGTGGGGTTGGCCGCGTCGTCGCCGAGCTTCGCGCGGATCTGCTTGACCAAGGCGCGCACGCGCTCGGTCATGGCGGAAAGCGCAGCTTCAGGGTCGCCCGCATGCTGGACCGGCAACCGGGACACCGGCGCGTCTACAATGTGCGCCACGGCGTCTCGGGATGGATCGCCGAGGACCGGCCCGTAGTAGCCGGCCCGTGATCGACGGGCAGCGCTCGCCCGCATTCGGCGGTCTCGACGAGGCCGGCGGGAGGGCGCGAACCGACCCGGTCGATGCCGCGCGCGGCGGATGCCCCGACGCACCGGCCCACGGCGCTGGACGGCGCGGGGGGGGGCATCGTTGGTCACGTTTCCAGCTCGCCGGACCGTGTCGGGGCCCATTCCGCGGCAAGTATTTTTGCCCCTGTTTTGGTCGATACCTTCAAAATTGAAGGTGTGGAGCCATTCCGGCTTCGGATAGCCTTCTCCCCGCCGCGCCGGTTCGGGCATCCGGTTTTCCGGCGCCGCCGGGCCGCGCCCGGCAGCCGCCTGCAGCGGTTTTCGTGCAATCCGGCCTGCCGCCGCCTGAGGAGACTCGCCGGGAAACTCCATGGAGGGAAACAGCGTGAACCCGGACGACGCCTTCGAGCACATACTCGGGTTGTTGCACCAAGCCGCCCTCGACGACGCCTCCTGGTCCGCCGTCTCGGCCGCGATCGACGAGAGCTGCGGCGCTGTGGGCAATGCCCTGGTGGTCGGCGACCGGTCCGGCGACATCCGCTTCATCCAGCCTCTCTACCGCGGCGAGGCCGACTGGGACGTGGCGCGCGAATATCTCGAGAATTACTACCCGCACGACGAAGTGATGCTCCGCCGCATGGCTTCGGCCGACGGCCGCCTGCTCCATATGTCCGAGATTTACTCTGAAACTGAGTTGAAGACGTCCGTCGCGTACAACGAGGGACAGCGCCTCATGCGCGCGCAGGACGGCATTAACGTGTGCTTCGGAGAACCGGACGGCCTGCGCACCTTCTGGGCCGTGGGCGACCCCGTTGGCAGCGACGGCTGGGACTCCGCGCAACTCAGGCTGATCGAGCGCCTGCTGCCGCATATCCGCCAGTTCGTCCGCGTCCGCCAGGCGCTGGCGGCGGCCGATGCGCTCGGCGCGGGACTGCCGGCGATGCTGGACAACGACCGCATCGGCGTGGTGCAGCTGGGCCGCGCCGGGCGGGTGCTGGAGGCGAACGGGCCGGCGCTCGAGATCCTGCGCCGCGGCGATGGACTGTCCGACCGCGACGGCGCCCTGCAGGCCTCGCTGCCGGCGGACCGCAGCCGCCTGCAGCGGCTGCTGGGGCGCGCGCTGCCGGATCTGTGGGGCGCGGCGCCGGGCGGCGGCTCGATGACGGTCCAGCGTCCCTCGGGCCGGTCGCGGCTGGGGCTGCATGTCAGCCCGGTGGGCGAGGCCGAAGCGGATTTCGGGGGCCGGCGGGTGGCGGTGCTGGTGCTGCTGGTCGACCCGGCGCGCCGCGTGCGCATCGACGCCCAGCGGGTGGCCACGATGCTCGGCCTGACGCCGTCGGAGGGCCGGGTGTCGGCGCTGCTGGCCGAGGGCCTGAAGGTGCGCGAGATCGCCGCCGCCACGGATCTCCAGGAGAACTACGTGCGCTGGCTGCTCCAGCAGGTCTACAGCAAGCTGGGCGTGTCGGGGCAGGTGGCCCTGGTGCGCCAGGTCCTGGCCACGGACGCCCTGCCCCGGCACTGAGACCGCCGGCGGGCGGCGCGTCCGCCCTCCTCATCCGCCCACTTACCGGGCCTTCGGTACCTTCAATTTTGAAGGATTTACGGACCGGCAGGGCTCCATACCATGAACCGAGAAACCGTTGCGGGCGGGGGACTTGCCCGTGATGCGCCATTGCTGAAGTCGCGGGATTCCGGCGCGGCGGGCAAGGGCGTGCGCGAGTGGAGGCGACGAACGATGGGATTTCGGACTTCGTTGGAGGAGAGAGGGGAGCCGCCGGGCTGCCCGATGAAGCGCGGGCGCGCCACGATCCGGGCTTCCTCGCACTCGACGCCGGGCGAGCCGGTCTTGACAGCGCGAAGTTTCTCCAGCGACGTAACCGATACAATTAGCGCCAGAGCGCCAGAGCGCCAGAGCGCCAGAGCGCCAGAGCGCCAGAGCGCCAGAGCGCCAGAGCGCCAGAGCGCCAGAGCGCCAGAGCGCCAGAGCGCCAGAGCGCCTTGGTGCGTCCGCGCGGCGGCCGGCGCTCCCCGGCATCCCGCGCCGGGCGCGGCTGACGTCATGGACCGCGCCGAAGCCCGGCGGGAGCGCGATTCCCGCCGCCTTGCATCGGGCTTGCGCGGCCCTGCGGCGGGACCTGCTTCCTCCTCACGCTCCTTACTTTATCCCGCTTCGCCGGACCTTATCCCGCTTCGCCGGCCGGGCCACCGCCCGACTGCTCGCCGGCGCATTCTCGAAATCCGCTACACCGAGCAAGCGTGAGGACGGTACGATGAATTTGAACGCAACGGCATGGTCTGTATCGGGGTCTGTCGGTGTGTGTCCCCGCGACGATGCCCTCGCCCGCCGCCGCGGTTTTCGACCGCCTCCCCTCGCGCGCCGCGCCGCCGCCTGCCTGCTCGCCGCCGGCATGGCCCTGCTGCTCGGCGCCGGGGCGGCGCACGCGCAGGACACGACGGCACCGACCTTCTCCAGCGCGGAGGCGCCCTCGACTGGGACGCAGGTGCAGGTGCACTTCAACGAGGACCTGGACACGGGTTCGGTGCCGTTGCCCGGCGCCTTCGTCCTCACCGTGAACGGGACCCAGATCACCATCCACACGGTCAGCATCTTCAAAAGCACTGTTTCACTCTCGCTCGGAATGAATGCGATAACCCACGGCGACACGGTGAAGGTGCGCTACACCAAGCCGGCCTCGAACCCGCTGCAGGACACCGCCGGCAACCCGGTGGCGACCTTCACCGACCAGGACGTGACCAACAAGGTGCCGGACACGACGCCGCCGACCTTCTCCAGCGCGGCGGTGAACGGGACGACGCTGACCATCACGTTCAACGAGGACCTGGACACGACCTCTGCGCCGGCGGGGAGCGCGTTCACGGTGAGTGGCGGGCGGACCGGCACGGGCACGGCGAGCCTGTCCGGCAAGACGGCGACGGTGACCCTGGACTCGGCGGTGCTCCACGGCCAGACGGTGACCACGAGCTACACCAAGCCGACCTCGAACCCACTGCAGGACGCCGCCGGCAACCCGGTGGCGACCTTCACCGGCCAGACGGTGACCAACAATACGGCGGACACGACGCCGCCGAGGTTCGGGAGTGCGGAGGCGCCCGCGGTTGGGTCGCAGGTGCAGGTGCACTTCAACGAGAACCTGGACACGAACTCGCTGCCGGCGCCCAGCGCCTTCGTCGTCACCGTGAACGGGGTCCAGATCACCATCCACACGATCAGCATCTTCAGAAGTACTGTTTCACTCTCGCTCGGAATAAATGCGATATCCCACGGCGGCACGGTGAAGGTGCGCTACACCAAGCCGTCCTCGAACCCGCTGCAGGACGCCGCCGGCAACCCCGTGGCGACCTTCGGCGACAAGACCGTGACCAACAAGGTGCCGGACACGACGCCGCCGGCCCGCGAGCCCTCGTCGGTGAACGGGACGGTGCTGACCATCACGTTCAACGAGAACCTCGACGCGACATCCAAGCCGGCGCCCGGCGCCTTCGTTGTCACCGTGGACGGCAATTCCCGCAACGTCACCTCCGTGGCCATTTCCGGTGCGGCGGTGAGGCTCACGCTGGCCTCGGCGGTGACCGACGGGCAAACGGTCTTGGTGAGCTACACCCAACCGGCCAGCAATCCCCTCCGGGACGCCGCCGGCAACAAGGTGCCATCCTTCACCAACCTGATGGTGGCCAACATCACGCGGCCGCCCTTCCCGCCGGGCTACTCCATCCAGTGCTCGGATTGGGGGTACTGGTATGTGGCAGGAGGCGGTATCTCGGGCAACCCCGGCGCACGGTCCGGCATCGCGTGCGACATGGCGAAGCCCGGCTGGATTTTCGAATGGAACAGGCCCGGCTACATCCAGTGGGTCTACCGCGGCGACCGCGTGGTCACGCCCTACACGACCAGTTCGGGTCAGGTCCGCACGAGATACGAAGCGATTGACGGCGGCCCTGCGCGGCCCCCGGTCAACCAGCCGGTCGCCACCGGCAGGCATTTCCCCGCCTTCACCTACATCGCCGACGCCAGCAACCGCGCGGTGCGCGGCGCCGACGGCATGTACTACCGGGAGCGGCGCGTCAGCGGCCGGTGGCAGCGCTCGATCTCGTACGGCTCCGATATGGAGGCCCGCCGCAAAGCGAGCTGGAACGCCCACTACCGCTGGCGGAATCGCGCGCTGGTCAACCCGGACGGCGGAACGTTCCCGAGCGGTCCGCCGCCCGCCGCCACCCCCGTGTTCGGGAGCGCGGAGGTGAGCGGAAAGACGCTGACGATGACCTTCGATGCGAACCTGGACAGGGGCTCGGTGCCTTCGCCCGGGGCCTTCCGCGTCACCGTGAACAACGCCCGGCGCAACGTCGCGGCCGGCGGCGTCGCCATCGCCGGCAAGACGGTGAGCCTGACCCTGGCCTCGGCGGTGAGCGAAACCGACACGGTCAAGGTGCGCTACACCAGGCCGTCCGCCAGGCCGCTGCGGGGCGCCGCCTACGGCAGGCCCGTGGCTACCTTCGCCTACCAGGACGTGGCGACGGACGTGACGCCGCCGGTCTTCTCCAGCGCGGCGGTGAACGGGACGGCGCTGACGCTGACCTTCAACGAGACCCTGGACACGGGCTCGAAGCCCGCGCCCGGCGCCTTCCATGTCACCGTCGGCAGCGACCGGCGCAACGTCGCCTCGGGCGGCGTGTCGATTTCCGGCGAGGTTGTGACGCTCACGCTGGCATCGGCGGTCATGCCCGGCGAGACGGTCAAGGTGCGCTACACCAAGCCGGGCAGCAACGGGTTGCGGAACCCCGCCGGCAACGAAGTCGCGAGCTTCACCGACAAGGCGGTGACCAACAATACGCAGTCGCCGCCCATCTGGTCGGCGACGCTGACGGTGAAGGAATTTAGCAGTACACTCTATGGTTGCAGATCTTCTGATGCTCCATGCAGCTCTAGGCTGTCAAAGGATACATTCACGCATAGTGGGGCAGCCTATCGGGTCGCGGGAATTTTTGTGCAGAGGCATAAACATGTGCCATCGACAGTCCAGATTCAGTTCGACCCGGCAGTCTCCCAGGCTCTCCAAGACGACGCGACGCTGCACGTAGGTGAGGAGTTACAGCTTCGCCTTGCCGACGCAAGCATGAGCGGATCGTTCCTGTCCTGGTCGACAATTGCGGATAACCTCCGCGAATTTGACGATAACGCGACGGTCCAATTGGCCCTGACCCCGTCGTCCGGCGCTTCGGGCAACGCGGGTCCGGGTTTCCAGGCCGCGTCGGTGACGGGCAACAAGCTGAAGGTCACCTATGACGAGCCGCTGGACGAGGGCTCGGCGCCGCCGGGGGGCAGCTTCCGGGTGACGACGACGCCCGAGGGCGGCGCGGGCGGGAACGGCCGGCGGGCCGCGTCCGGGACCGGCCCGGGCAACATCGGCGGGACGGGCACGGCGAGCGTCGACGGCGCGACGGTGACGGTGACGCTGAACCGGCCGGTGGCGCCCGGCCAGCGGGTGATGGTGTCCTACACCCCGCCCGGGACCAACCCGGTCCGGGACGCAGCGGGCGCCGAGGCGGCGGCCTTCTCCGGGCGCCCGGCGGCGAACGTCGCGCCGGCCCCGGCGGTGACCGGGGTTGCGGTGGTCTCGGACGCGGGCGACGACAACACCTACGCGCTCGGCGAGACGCTGCGGGTGCGCCTCACCTTCGGCGAGGCGGTGGCCGTGGATGCGTCGGACGGCACGCCGCGCGTGAAGATCAAGATGGACCCGCGCTGGGGCGAGTTCTGGGCGGGCTACGAGAGCGGCGGCGGCACGAAGGCGCTGACCTTCGCCTACACGGTGAAGAAGCCGAACACCGCACCGACCGGGATCGCGGTGCTGGCGAACACGCTCCAGCTCAACGGCGGCACGATCAAGTCGGCGTCCACCCAGACGAACGCGAATCTCGCGCATGCGGGGCTCGGCCACGACGCGTCCCACAAGGTCGACTGGCGGATCTCGCCGCCGTCGGCGAACCCCGCGCCGGCGGTGACCGGGGTGGCGGTGGTCTCGGACGCAGGCGACGACAACACTTACGCGCTCGGCGAGACGCTCCGGGTGCGGCTCACCTTCGGCGAGACGGTGAATGTCGGCGGCACGCCGCGGGTGAAGATCAAGATGGACCCGCGCTGGGGCGAGTTCTGGGCGGGCTACGAGAGCGGGTCCGGCACGAACGCGCTGACCTTCGCCTACACGGTGGCGGAGCCGAACACCGCCCCGAGCGGGATTGCGGTGCTCGCGAACACGCTCCAGCGCAACGGCGGCACGATCGCATCGGCGGCCACGGGGACGAACGCGAGCCTGTCCCACGCGGGGCTCGGCCACAACGCGGCCCACAAGGTCGACTGGCGGCGGTCGCCGCCGGGGGCCGTCGGGACGGGGGACACGAGGGCGCCATTGCCGGAGAGCGCGACGGTGAACGGGCGCGCGGTGACGCTGACGTTCGACGAGGCGCTGGTCCCGGTCGGCACGGGGGCGGATCTGAATTTCACCCTGACGGTCAAGGGCGGCGGGGTCGAGCAGTCCCCGGTGCGGGCCTCGGCGTCGGGGAAGACGGTGACGATGCAGCTCGGCGGCGGCTCGCCGGCGCGGGCCGGGCAGAGCTACACCATCGGCTATTTCGGCGGCGGGATGCTCAAGGACGCCGCGGGCAACGAGGTGGCCCGCTTCAGCGGTCTGGCGGCGGAGAACCTGACGCTGCCGGTGCTCACGGTGGCGGACGCCCGCGGCAACGAGGGCAAGGACGCGGCGCTGGAGTTCGCGGTGACGCTGGACGCGGCTGTGGACGAGGCGGTGACGGTGGACTACGCCACCGCCGACGGCTCGGCGACGGCGGGCGAGGACTACACCGCGACCTCGGGGACGCTGACCTTCGCCGCAGGCGAGCGGCGCAAGACGGTGAGTGTGGCGATTCTCGACGACGCCATCGACGAGGGCGAGGAGACGTTCAGGCTCAGGCTCTCGAACGCCAGCGGCGCGCGCATCGGCGACGGCGAGGCCATCGGCACGATCGCGAACGCGGACCCGCTCCAGAAGATGTGGCTCTCGCGCTTCGGGCGCACTGTGGCGAGCCATGTGACGGACGCGGTCTCCGACCGGCTTGCGAACCCGCTCACGGGCGCGCAGGTGACGGTGGGCGGCCAGCGCGTCGACCTCGCGGCAATGGCGGAGGACAAGGCGCGGGTCGGCGAGGCGCTGACCGCGGTCGCCCGGGCGCTCGGCGCCCGGGAGGAGCGTGAGCCCGGCGGCGGCTTCGGATCGGGGTCCCCCGGATCGGTGTCCGGGCCAGGCGGCTGGCCGGGAACCGGACTCGGCGGCATACAGACCGCCGCCCCCGGCGGCACGCCGGCGCGCGAGGTCACGGGCCGCGAGCTGCTGCTCGGAACCGCGTTCCATCTCGCCCGCGAGGGCGACGGGGCCGGTCCGGGCCTTGCGGCCTGGGGCCGGGTGACGGTCGGCGGCTTCGACGGCGAGGCGCCGGCGGACGACGGCAGGGTGCGCATCGACGGCAACGTGACCACCGGGATCCTCGGCGCGGACGCCAAGTGGAACCGCCTGCTTGCCGGGGTCGCGGTCTCGGTCAGCGAGGGCGAGGGCACGTTCGCCCAGCCGGGCGTCGACTCCGGGAAGATCGAGAGCACGATGACCATGGTGAGCCCCTATGCGCGGTTCATGGTCAACGACCGGGTCTCGGTGTGGGGCCTGGCCGGCTGGGGCACCGGCGACATGACCATCGTCCAGGCGGCGAACGACCGCGGGCAGCTCGAGCGGGTCACCCGGACCGACCTGGAGATGCGCCTTGCCGCCCTGGGCGGCCGGGGCGCGCTCATGGAGGCGGACGAGGACGGCGGCATCGACCTCGCGCTCAAGGCGGATGCGTTCTACGTCGAGACCGAATCCGAGGCTGTCTCGAACGAGGGCAGCACGACGGGGGTTGCGAGCCGGGTGCGGCTTGCGCTCGAAGGCAGCCGGTCGTTCGAGATGGGCAATGGCGGCGTGCTGACGCCGGGCCTGGAGCTCGGTCTGCGCCACGACGGCGGCGACGCCGAGACCGGGACGGGCGTCGAGCTCGGCGGGCGCATCGCGT
>Ga0209754_1003069_pt1 | contig 11963 bp, 8 predicted proteins | sample MesohylBB_FD_187295 | JGI IMG/M metagenome (GOLD analysis project Ga0209754, IMG submission 187295) | Host-associated microbial community of the marine sponge Aplysina aerophoba from Gulf of Piran - sponge mesohyl, lysed by bead beating... | ecosystem: Host-associated > Porifera > Sponge >... | reverse complement strand
GGCTGCCGGTGATCCGCGCGCCGGCGAGCGGTTGTTCCGAGCGATAGCGGCGGCGAAGCTCCATCAGCCCCGGCATCTCGTGTTCGGCGAGTTCGATCTGCCGCCGACCGGCGTCGGCGAGGGACAGGTCGGCGACCCGGTGGTCCAGGCCGCTCGCGGCCCGAAACAGGTCCGAAGCCGCGCTGCGCGCCAATTCGTCTACCGCCGGGGCGGCCTCGATCCGTCTGTCTGCGAGAGTCATGTCTTTGTCTCCGGAGTCGGGTTTCTGCCGCGCACTCTGCTGGCGCGATCCATCCTCAGGCTTGAGGGGCGGCGATGTCAACCGGGAGTCCGGTCAGACCAACCGCCTCCGCCAGCAGTTCGTACGAGCGCATCCTGGCCTCGAAACCGGGACAGATCGTCAGCACGACGAGCTCTTCCACGCCCAGTCGCCCGGCCAACTCCTCAGCCCGTTCCCGTACGGCTTCAGGCGATCCGATCAGACTTCGGGCCCGCATCTTCTCCATCACGCGCCGGTCGCTCTTCGTGAACTCGTAGGCTTCAGCCTCCTCCAGGCTCGGGAAGGGCCCTGGACGCCCCTGGGTCAACCGGATCCACCAGAGGAACCGGCTGAGCGACTGCCGGCGCGCCTCGTCCTCCGTCTCGGCCACCATCGCGCTCACGCCGACGCTTGCCTGAGGTTCCGGATGACGCTCGGACGGCCGGTACTCGCTCCGGTAGAGATCGAGTGCGGCTTCGGCGTCGCGTGGCTGAATGAAGTGGGCGAAGCTGTAGGGGCAGCCGAACCAGGCAGCGAAACGCGCCGACCCGAGACTGGAGCCGAGCAGCCACACGTCTGGCTGCGTGTCGCCCTGGGGCATGGCGCGGACGCCGTTCAGTCGCTCGTCCTCGTGGCCGCGGCCCAGGTACCCGAGCAGATGGGCGACCTGCTCCGGGTAGTGCTGAACACCCAGTCGGCCAGGGCCGTGCGCGAGAATCCGGGCGGTCAGGCGGTCCGAACCCGGCGCCCGACCGATGCCGAGATCGATTCGTCCGGGGTACAGGGTCTCCAGCATCCTGAAGACCTCCGCTACCTTGAGCGCGCTGTAGTGACTCAGCATCACACCGCCCGAACCGACCCGCATCCGCTTCGTCGCGGCAGCGACCTGTCCGATCAGTGCCTCGGGAGCGGCACAGGCGAGCGATTCCGAGTTGTGGTGTTCGGCCAGCCAGTAACGGCGGTAGCCGAGTCGGTCCGCCTCCTGAGCCAGCTTGACCGCCTCCCGGATCGCATCCGCCGCGGTCATCCCGGCCCGTATCGGACACTGGTCCAGAACACTCAGCGCGAGGGCCGGCGAGGGCGATGCCACCGGAAGGCTTCGGCTCGAGGCCGGTTCCGCGGCCGCCACTCAGTAGGCCTCGGAGCGCCGGAACCGCTCCACCACCCTGCCGTTCTCGCGCTCCGCGCGTTCCAGCAGACGGGCCGCCCACACCTTTCGCTGCTCGTCCACTTTTCCGGGATCGTAGCGGTCGACCAGGGAGCCGAACTGACTGATGTGGGCCGCCGACGCGCGCGCCTTCTTTTCCGCAACTTCGGTGATGTCGACCGTGTAGTTCGGATTCGCGCTGTAGTAGAAGAAGACGAGCGGCACGCTCCAGGCGTCGAAGCCCTCCGCCTCGAGTTCCGGAAAGTAGAGCCGCCAGCGTGCCGCCCGGATCGCGTCGACCGTGACGATTGCGCCCGAACGGTGATCCGACTTGTGGTACTGCTCCGAGGGCGATCCCGGGTCGACGGAAAACAGGGCGTGAGGCTTGAAACGCCGGATCTCGCGGGCAACCTGGCGCGTCAGCTCGCGGCGGTCGACGTACTCGAGCATGCCGTCGTCGTGCCCCAGCCAGTGGATGTTCTCCTTCGGAATGCCGAGGATACGGCAGGCTTCTTCCTCTTCGGCCCGGCGGATCGCCTTCAGGCGGTCCTTTGTCATCTCCGGATCGCGGGAACCGGCGTTGTCCGTCGTGTAGACGACGACCTGGATGTCGTTTCCCCGGGCAGCCAGCAGTGCAAGCGTGCCGCCCGATGTGAACGTCTCGTCGTCCGGATGCGGCGTGACGACGAGGATGCGGCGGTCGGACCATTCCTCGATCCGGTCCGGGCCCGTGTACTCCGGGTCTGCGCGGGACACCTGGGCGTCCGCGGTCGCGAACGCGACGCCCATGGAACAGACGACAGCAAGAACCCCTGCCCTGGCAGGGAGCGCGTGAACCGGGGCTCTCCCGCCCGTACAGACCATTGGCGGCAGTATAGTGAAGGGATGTATGTGTTCGTCCAGCGAACGTCGCGCCTCGCCGGGCTCGTGTTCGCGTCATCCGGCTTGACGGTCGCCAGCATCGGTGCCCAGGAGCGTCCTCCGGACACCCCGGCCGCGACGATCGTCGAACAGGTGACGGTGAACATCGTGAACATCGACGTCCACGTCACGGACCGCAGGGGGCAACCGATCTCCGACCTCTCGGTCGAGGACTTCGAGGTCTTCGAAGAGGGCGAGTCGATGGAAATCACGAACTTCCTGAACGCCTCTTCGCAAGACAACCGGGAGTGGCTGGAGGGTGCCGACCTGGAGGAAGTCGACGGTGTGGACCCGCCGTTGATGGTGGCGCTCTACATCGACCGCTACCGCACCCGCCATGCCAATCTGCTGCGCATCGAGCGGGACCTCGCCGCCTTCCTGAGCGCCCGCCGGGATCAGGGCGCCGGGATACGTTTCCTGCTTGCCAGCGGCGATCCGGAGCTCAACGTCCGGGTGCCGTTCACGACCGATCCCGGCGAGTTGATGAACGCGCTGGACGAACTGCGCGCCGAGCCCAGATCCCCTGCCCACGACGACGGTCTGTTCCGCCTCCAGATCCTGAGAGAGGTCCGGCGAGCCTACGAGGCGTGCGCCCAACCCACGGCAAGTCCCAACGCACCTGGCTGCGTACCCTGCGTGGATATGTGGTCGAGCTTCCTCGGATCGGCGAACCACTACGCGGCGGAGATGCAATCCCGGGCCGCGGGCTCGATCTCGGCCCTCGGCGAGCTGGTCACCGCGCTGGGCGGTCTGCCCGGGCCGAAGGCGCTGATCTACGTCAGCGACGGGCTGCCCCAGAGGCCCGGGGCCGAGTTGTTCCACTACCTCGGCGACATCTGCCCGGAACGTCAGTCCGAAACCGACACGCGGCAGCTCGAGTGGGACGAGACGACGCGCTTCAATCGTTTCAGCGCCTTCAGTAATGCGAGTCGCGTGACGCTCTACCCGGTGGACGCGGGCGGCATCCGGGCCTCTTCGTCAGTGGATCCGAGTCTGGCCGGTCCGGTTGGCGCCGCGGACGGGGGCGGAGCGGGCGGTCTGCGCCTCTCGACCGTGCTCGTTCCCAGCAATCAGAACGACCGCCTGAGGATCGACAACCTGCAGGCGACATTGAGCCTGCTCGCGGATGAAACGGGTGGTCGAGCCGTATTCAACCAGGCGCACCCTGAAGAAGCTCTGGAGGAGATCGCCGCGGACTTCGGTTCCTACTACTCCCTGGGTTACAGCGCTCCCGTGAATCGCCGCCACCCCATTCGCCAGATCGACGTCCGGCTCACCAGGCCCAAGAAGGGGTGGCGGGTGCGCTACCGCCGTTCGTACATCGTGAAGTCCGAGGAGCAGCGTTTGGCGGACCGGCTGTACGCCGCGTTGAAGTTGAACGAGCAGAGCAATCCCCTGAACGTCGATGTGAAGTTTGGCGAGCTTGCGACGCAGGCGGCATCCACCCGGACTACGGTTCCGGTCGAGGTACGCGTGCCGCTTTCCGAAGTCGCTCTCCTGCCAGGTCCGGTCGGTTCAGCGGGCGCGGTCCGCATCTTCCTGGTCGCCGAGAACGAAGACGGCGAACGCACACCCATGCGCCAGAAGACCTTGAACGTCGGCGGGGCCCAGCTCGCGGCGGATGGGGAGCAGGGCCTGGTGGTCGTGAACGTCGATCTGCCGCCGGGCGACTTCGCATTTGCGGTCGGCGTCCGGGACGAGGCATCCGGCCGCGGCAGCTACCTGGTGAGAGAGATCGCGCTGCCCTGAAGCCTACGGGCTGTCGGCGGCCTCAGCCGCCTGCCCTGCCCGGAATACCTCCACGTCCCCAGCGCTGGTCAACACGTCCAGGCCGGTGTAGATCGGGTCCTCGACGCTCTGGCCGGCGACCAGCTGGAGCAGCACCTCCATCGACCGGTAGCCCATCGCGTATGGCCGCTGCCCGACCTGGCCGTGGCTCAGGCCCTCGGCGAGGAGGTCCAACTGCATCGGCAGGACGTCGGCGCCGATGATCACGAGGTCCTTCGACTCGATTCGTTCCCGATACGGTTCAACTGCCTGCCGGTAGGCCTGGTCGACGAACTGGGGGAATCCTCCGGTGATCGAGAACACGTCGAGGTCCGGCTCCGAGGCCAGGATGTCCGCCATCTGCTGTACGGCCAGGGGGAAATCGTCGTTCGTGTAGAGCGGGCAGGCCGCGACTTCCGTCCATCCGTTCGCGCCTTCGAGTCGCTCGCCGGGAGGCTCCCGGGAGTCGGCGCCGGCGAGCGTGTCCCGGAAGCCCTGCATCCGCTCGTTGTGGTTCATCGCCGCGGCGCCGCCCGACTGAATGCAGATCGTGCCCCCGTCCGGTTTCAGCTTCTGCAGCAGCTTCGCCTGCTCCACCCCCATCGCCCGGTTCTCCGTGCCGATGTAGGTCGTCCGCAACCCGGCGTCCTCGGCGAGCAGATCGGAATCCCACGTGATCACGGGAATACCGACTTCGTTTGCCCGCGCGAGCGCCCGCGCCATCGCGGTCGCGTTCGATGGCGACACGGCGATCCCGTCCACGCGGCGGGTGATCAGGTCCTCGACCACCTGAATCTGGTCCGCCTCCGTGTGTTCGCTGGGCCCGATGTACAGGCACTCGACATCCTCGAGGTCCGCGGCCGCCTGCATGCAGCCCTCGCGGGCGAAGTCGAAGAAGGGGTTGTTCATCGCCTTTGGCACCAGGGCGAAGGTGTAGCCGGTCCCTTCCCGGGCGCAGCCGCCTGCGGCCAGGACGGAGAGGACAACGGCCAGAACGAACGCCAGATACGTCCTGCAGCGGCCTGGTCCGACGCTCCGCGTTCCTCTCTCAAGACTCATTGCAACTCCGTTCCGGCTCTGGGATTCCCGAGCGAACCCACGGCCCGGACCCCGGCTCTAGCCAGCGGTTCGGCTTCCGCGTCGAACTCGCTCGACGAGCATAGCGACGATGATCGAGCCACCGACGAAGGCTCCCTGCCAGTAGGGGTCGACGCCGAGCAGCAGAAGACTGTTCCGAATCAGCTCGATCAGAGCCGCACCCGCGACCGCCCCGAAGGCGCCGCCTTCGCCGCCCATCAGGTTGGCGCCGCCGATCACGGCCGACGCGATGACGCGCAGTTCGTAGCCTTGGCCCAGTGCGTTCGTGACCGCTCCCAGCCACCCGATCATCAGGATCGCGGAAGCGCCGGCCAGGAGAGAGCTCAGAACATAGACCGTTAGCTTGACCCGGGCCACGGGGACCCCGGCCAGCCGGGTCGAGTTCTCGTTGCCGCCAACCGCCAGCACGTGACGGGCCAGGCGGCTGTACCGGAACCACGCCGCGGCGCCGAGCGCGGCAACGAGGAGCAACCAGACCGGGTTGGCCAGTCCCAGAAAGCGTCCGCCGCCGAGGGCGAGCACGAGACCCTCGTCGGGCCCGAAGTCGTGGATCATCTTGTTGTTGGAAATCACCAGGGCCAGGGAGCGCGCGACGCTCAGCATGCCGAGAGTGACCACGAAGGGCGACAATCGGAGATACCCCACGAGCGCGCCGTTGGTCAGTCCGCACAGGAACGCGCAACCGAGTCCAGCCGCCGCGGCAAGCACGAGAGGCTGGCCCGAACCCAGAACGAGTCCCGTTACGATCCCGGAAAGGCCCATCACGGAGCCGACGGAGAGATCGATCCCACCCGTGGCGATTACCGCCGTCTGGCCGAGCGCGACCAGACCGATGAAGGCGAAGTTGCGGCTGACGTTGAAGATGTTGTCGGCGCTCGCGAACGGCTCCGAGACGAGACTCATCACGCCGGCCAGAGCGGCGACCGTCAACATCACCCAAAGCGACTGGGGCGTCCGGCGGAGGCTCTTCACGCCGCTTCGATCGCACCCGTGATCAGCGCGGTCACCTCCTCCGGCGAGGAGTCCGTGGTTGCCTTGTCGGCCACCTTTCGTCCCCGTCGCAGAACGACGACGCGGTCCGCGACCGCGAACACGTCGGACATCCGGTGGGAGATCAGCAGCACACAGACGTCCCGCTCGCGCAGGCCGCGGATCAGTTCCAGGACCTCCGCGATCTGGCGCACGCTGATCGCCGCGGTCGGTTCGTCGAGCAGCATGAGTCGAGGCGAACTGAGACGCGCGCGGGCGATGGCGACCGCCTGCCGCTGCCCTCCCGACATCCTTCGCACGAGGTCAGCCGGGCGTGTGTCGGAACCGAGTTCATCAAACAACTCCGCCGATCTGCGGCGCATGGCGGCGTGATCCAGCACTGGCAGGACCCCGAGCAGCCTGCGGCTCAACTCGCGGCCCAGGAACACGTTCGCGGCCGCCGAGAGGTTGTCGCACAGGGCGAGGTCCTGGTAGACGGCCTCGATCCCGTGCTCCCGCGCCGACAGCGGCGTGAGCTCCACGGCGCGCTCGTCCAGGCGAACCTCGCCCGACGTCGGCGCGAAGTTCCCCGCGACGATCTTGAGCAGCGTCGACTTCCCGGCCCCGTTGTCGCCCATCAGCCCGACGACTTCGCCGGGCGCAAGATCCAGGTCGACGGACTGAAGCGCCTCGACCGCACCGAACTGCATACCGACCGATCGGAGCTGGAGCATGGAGCTGGGAACGTAGCCTTCAGCCGATCAGGCGTCCGAAGTAGCCCGGTCCCTGGGTGAAGACGTACCAGGCCATGAATGCGGTCAGGAAGACGGTCACGCCGACCATCAGTCCCCACCACAACCAGCCGCGGGCCCCTTCCGGCCGGTCGTCTCCCAGGTAGCCCCGCTTGCGTTGCAGGATCACGAAGCCGATGTACGCGGCGGGTAGAAACAGGCCGCAGATGATGTTTGTGGGCACCGCCAGCCACACCGCGATATCGCCCCAGAACACAGGTCCCAGCACGCCCGGAGCGGGCAGCAGCATGGCGAGGCGGTGTTTGCGGCCGCCGAACCGCCAACCGAAGAGTTCACAGGCGACGAAGCCGGTGGCCAGCATGTGCAGGGTGATCGTGGACAGCGCCATTCCAAGCACACCGAGGTCGAAGACCACCCGGCCCACCGCCGGGCCGGCAACCGCGGCCAGCGACTTCGCCGCTTCCACCGGGCCCAGCCGCGTGCCGTCGTAGGCGGGGTCGAGGTGGATCGTGTTTGCCGCCGCGATGACCATCAGGCTGGCTGCGAGAACGTAGGGCACGAACGTACCGGTCCAGAGATCGAATCGCGCCAGTGAACGGTGTTCCCGCGACCAGCCGCGCGCCAGCAGCGAGTACGGGTACAGGAACACCATGTTGATGCCGACCGCCGCCGACAGGCCGCTCAGGATCACCGTCACGCCGAGCACGCCGTTGCGTTCTCCCGGCACCGCGAAGCCGACGAAGCCTCGGAAGAGCGCTCCCCAGTCCGATACTCCCGTGCGGAGGACGACCCAGGCGAAACAGAAAACGATTCCCCACACCATGTACCGCAACAGGCGCTCGTAGACGCGGATGAGTTCCGGCCGGCGTCCGTAAAGCGACGAGATGAGAATCGCCCAGAACAGAACGACGAAGCCGAGCGCGGACGCCGGCAGGCCCTCGACGCCGGCCGCCTCGCCGAGATCGACCAGCACGGCGGACGCCAGCGCGTACTGCGGGAAGTGCCAGACGATCGAGGCGATCAGCGCGCCCAGTGCCCAGCTCCAGGCCAGCGGGGCGCCGGCGAAGCGCCGCATCGCGTCGAATGGTCGGACGCCCGTCGAAAGCGTCTGGTGGGCAACGGCCGACAGCATGACGAGGCCCAGAAGCATCGCCAGCGGCGCCACCCACAGGAGCTGGTAACCGAACACGGCTCCCGCGAAGAGCGCGGAGGCCGCGGTGCCGCTGCCGAGCGTCATCGCGCTCTGCATGTAGCCGGGTCCGATCAGCCCGGCGAAGGCGCGCCAGCGGGTCTTTCGAGGCGCCGAATCGAGCTCCGCCAGGCGCTGCCGCTCCTCGGCAAGGGCACCCGGATCAGGCGGGTGGGCCATCCGAAGCCCGACCTGCAGGTCGGTCCGCTCGGCAGCGGACAAGCGAGATGCCCCGTCTTCCGGTCTCAGTCTCGGTCCCCTTGCAGTTCGTCGTGGAAGTCCGCGCCGCGCCGTGAGCGGTCAGGCCGCCCGGCAAGGCGCGACGTGGGAGCATATCGGGCCGAGCCGAAACCGTTCGCCGGTTGTCGCCAACCCGCGGCTTGGCGAGTCACGGTTCCTCCACCGTGACCGCAGCCTCCCCCGTGCCCGACCCGAACCACCCCCCGGGGTCACGCACCATCCGCCACGCGAACGTGTAGGCGCCTGCCTTCTCCGGCGCCGTGATCGGGAACTCGAAAGTGACCGTCTCGTTCGGCCCCACGCTCCCGAACAGGGGCGCCCGCCGCAGGCCCCAGAGGTCGTTGTCCTGCGGACTCTGCGAACCGAGACCGTAGCCGCCATAGGGCGTCCACGTCGCCCTCCCGGTGTTCGTCATGGTCACCGTCACGGTCGCCTTGCCGCCTGCGGCCATCCTCGACGGGAGACCTGAGATCGACACGAAGGCCGCGCCGTCCATCGACGCCGCAATCACCGTGATCGGGAACGAAAGGGCCGTGGCGTCGCCGTCCGTGTCCGTCGCCGTGTAGGTGTACGCCGTTGCCGCCTGCGGCGTCGTGGGCGTTCCCGACAGCACCCGGGTCGCCGCGTCGAAGCTCACGCCGGCGGGCAGCGGCGGCGCCAGCGCATAGGCCAGGCCCCCGTCGCGGCCGGTCGCCGCGGGCAGGGTGAACGGCTCGAGGGTCTCGTGCTGAACCCAGGTCTGATCGAGGATCGTCGCCTCGCCGAACGACGGGTCCTCCACCATGACCGTCACGTCCCCCGTGCCCAGCCCGAACCATTCTCCGGGGTCTCGCACCATCCGCCACGCGAAGGCATAGCTGCCCGCCTTCTCCGGGGCCGTGACCGGGAACTCGAAAGAGGCCGTCTCGTTCGGGGCCACGCTCCCGAACAGGGGCGCTCGGCGCAGGCCCCAGGTGTCGTTGTCCTGCGGACTCTGCGAGCCCAGGCCGTAGCCCCCGAAGGGCGTCCACGTCGTCGTTCCGGTGTTCGTCATGGTCGCCGTCACCGTCACCTTGCCGCCAGCGGCCATCCTCGACGGAAGACCTGAGATCGACACGAAGGCCGCGTCGTCCGTCGCCCGCTCTTCCACCTTGATCGAGGACGGGAGCGGCGCGGCGTAGTCGCCTGTGTCTGTCGTCGTGTACGTGGACTCCGTCGTGTCCGTCGCCGTGTACGTGGACTCCGTCGTGTATTGCACTTCCGTCGGCGCACCCGACGAGGTCCCCGTCGACTCGGCTAAGCCGTCGACTCGGTCGAGCGGGAGTACGCTCTTCACCGTAAGCCCCGCCTGCACGGCCTGAACGTCCGGATCGACAGCGGCCCCGATCGGCCGGCCGGTGTAGTACGTCAGCACCTGTTGCCGGCGGAGATCCTCCCTGATCTGGTCGAACACCTGTCGGACCCGGCCCAGGAACTCCGACGGAGGAAGTTCCGGATCGATCTGGAACAGCCGCCCGCCGCTCCGCCGGGCCTGTTGCCGCATGCGCAGGACGTGGTCGGCGGATCGGGCGGTTCGTATCAGCGGTGCACCGGTGCCGTCTCCATCGGGGTTGCTTCCGTTCGGAAGGGCGATCCGGTCCCTGCCGAGGTCGATGAGGTAGAGCGGGATGCCCACCCGCTCCGCGAAGTCCGCCGCCTGCCCCGGTTCGGATCGGCTGTCGATGTCCACGCCGTCGGTCACGACGACCAGGGCCCGCCTTCCGGGTTCGGCCCCATACAGGATCAGGGAGAACAGGATGCCGTCGTTCAGGGCCGTGCCACCGTTGGCCACCAGCCGATCCATGCTGGTTCGCAGTGCCCGCAGGCTGCCCGTGGGCCGCTGAAGCAGGCGGACACTCTCGTCGAAGTCGACCAGGAAGGCTCGGTCCTCGGCCGCCAGCGAGCTCTCCAGGAACGTCCCCGCCACCGATCTGAGTTGACCCCATATCGGTTTCATGCTCGCCGAAGAGTCGATTGCCATCCCCAGGATCAACGGCACCTCGCCGGCTTGCTGGACATCTTCGACGGCCTTCCGCTCGCCGTCCTCGACGATGCGGAAGTCGGCGGCGGTCAGTCCGTCGACCGGAGCGCCGCTGGAATCCACGACGAGGACCTGCAGGTGAATGAGCTGGACATCGATCTCTCCCTTGAACGTGACACCTTCGATGAGTTGGGCGTCCTCCAGTACGCGGCCATCGGCGAGGGCGGCGGTAACCCGGACATAGTCATTCGGCGACAGATCGGGTGTCGGCAGATTTCCCCTGACGGTTCGAAAGCCGCCCGTAGCGCCCGACTGCGGCGGGCTGACCTGGCTCCAGGCGAGTTCCTCGTTGCGGTAGAAGTCGACCCGCTCCAGGACGGCGCCCCGCGGGACCGCGACGCGGGTCTCGACCTGAACCGCGGCCCCCTCGGGTTCGCTCGGGGTGATGGCGCCGATGCGGATACCAAAGGGGGGATCGATGCGATTCAGGATGAGACGGTCCCCGCCCATGAAAGCGCCGCGGGCACTGTAGGCGCGCACCTCCAGAGTTTGCTCGCGAGGCCGCTCGGCAAGGTTGATCCGGGTGCGGAAGGGGAGCTTCCGTACACGCCCGAGCCGGCGTCCGTCGAGCAAGAAGTCCACGCTGCTGATGGACCGGTCGACGATCAGTGTCTCGACCTCGATGCTGCCCGTGAGCAGTTCATGTTGACCGCGGCGGGGAGGCACGATGCGTATCGTCGCGGGCCGGGCGAAGCGGCTGGCGTGGCCGTCGGTGGGGCTCGCCGCGGGAGGCCCGGCGCCGTCCCACTCGTAGACCGTGAGGAACCTGAGATTCGGGAATGACTCGCTCTGGATCTCGATCGTGCGGTGGAGTTGACCGGCCTGCTGGTAGAAGGTCTCGATCAGGAGCCAGCCCGGCCGCGCCGTTTCGATCTCCAGGGCGCCGGGGAGAAGGCTCAGGCGGTGACGGTTTCCGTACTGATCGGTGACGATCGAGCCGTCTGTCGGCAGCGCGAGTGTTTCGCGCTGCGCGTTGCGGACGTGGATCCGCCCAGCATCGGCGTGGAGCCGCAGTCGGCCCAGGCGTTCGGCGAGGCTCGCCGACAGGCCTGTCAGCACGGCGGATGTGCGCTCCGGGTTTCGCCAGAGGCCGGCCGTCTTCTGAATCGGATCCTCGCTGAGGGCTTCGTTCCGCTCCCATTCGCCCTCAAGTGCGGCGATGAGCGAGGTTGGCGGTCCGGCCTCGCCCTGAGCCGGCCGAGACTGCGCGGACTCGCCGCGTTGGTCAACCGACGGGGACGCAAGGCCCACAAGGACCACGACGATGGTAGCCGCGAGGTGCTTTCTCCGCTTCATCAGTTGTTGGCCCCTTGAGTAGCCTGGGTCAACTGCCCCAGGTCCGTCAGGGCCGAGCGGCTCGGCCCTGGCTGTCGTCGAAGCTCGCCAGCAACGTCGGAGCACCCTAGCCCAGAAGTGTTGAGCAATCAACAGTTAGCCCGCATATTTCACGGGGTGATTTTGAGATAGGGCCTCTTCCCGCGGATAATTCAAGTGTTACCAAGCATATGGACCATCCGCAGGAGTGAGACCCGTGATTACAGAGTGTACTCCGTCGCAGCTTG
>Ga0209754_1003062_pt1 | contig 12000 bp, 11 predicted proteins | sample MesohylBB_FD_187295 | JGI IMG/M metagenome (GOLD analysis project Ga0209754, IMG submission 187295) | Host-associated microbial community of the marine sponge Aplysina aerophoba from Gulf of Piran - sponge mesohyl, lysed by bead beating... | ecosystem: Host-associated > Porifera > Sponge >... | reverse complement strand
TGCCCGGCCCTCCATTGAAGGAATTTTCGCCAGGCGGCGTCGGTGGTGGCGTCCATGGTTTGGCCGGGCAATTGCCCGGCCCTCCATTGAAGGATCACGTCGCCGAGGCCGTCGCCCGCGCGGTGGCTGGTTTGGCCGGGCAATTGCCCGGCCCTCCATTGAAGGACGGCTGCGGCGACGGTTCGGGTCACGGCTGCGACGTGTTTGGCCGGGCAATTGCCCGGCCCTCCATTGAAGGCTGGGCGTGCTGGGCGGACGGGCTGGGCGGACGGTGGTTTGGCCGGGCAATTGCCCGGCCCTCCATTGAAGGACGAGTACCACACTTGGCCCGGCGAGCCTGGCGACATGTTTGGCCGGGCAATTGCCCGGCCCTCCATTGAAGGGAGCTCGGCGAAGTTCCAGCGGAACCGCTGCTCGCCGGTTTGGCCGGGCAATTGCCCGGCCCTCCATTGAAGGCACATGATTCGCCTCACCGACGACGACCGATGCCGCGTTTGGCCGGGCAATTGCCCGGCCCTCCATTGAAGGGCCGACTTTCGTTGTCAAGTAGCAACAAAGTCACGCGTTTGGCCGGGCAATTGCCCGGCCCTCCATTGAAGGCCCATGTACTTGCTGACATAGCCGCCCGCCGCTGACAGGTTTGGCCGGGCAATTGCCCGGCCCTCCATTGAAGGGAGCCGGTCGCGGCGGTGGTGAGGGCGCGCATGGCGACGTTTGGCCGGGCAATTGCCCGGCCCTCCATTGAAGGTCGACGGCGACGAGCTGCCAGGGTCCGTCGCCGTCGAGGTTTGGCCGGGCAATTGCCCGGCCCTCCATTGAAGGGACCCGCCACGGGTCGCTGTCGGCGAGGACCTCCAGCGTTTGGCCGGGCAATTGCCCGGCCCTCCATTGAAGGAAAACGGCGGTGGGGGCGCCGCCCGACGACATCGAGGTTTGGCCGGGCAATTGCCCGGCCCTCCATTGAAGGCTATGGGAATGGGACGTCGACGTGATCGACACCGCCGGGTTTGGCCGGGCAATTGCCCGGCCCTCCATTGAAGGGGGAGGTTGATCGTCAGATCGAAGTCGTTCCACCATGTTTGGCCGGGCAATTGCCCGGCCCTCCATTGAAGGCAGCCCTTGTGCGTCGGGCTCCACTTGCCGCCGTCGGGGTTTGGCCGGGCAATTGCCCGGCCCTCCATTGAAGGATGTCGACGGTCTCTTGGGCGAGGAAGGCGAGGCGTTTGGCCGGGCAATTGCCCGGCCCTCCATTGAAGGCACGCCAACACGACGTTCTGGCGTGCCGAGGTCTGGAGTTTGGCCGGGCAATTGCCCGGCCCTCCATTGAAGGTTGCTGTCGCTGTCGCGGCCTGCGGTGAGGCGGTCGCGTTTGGCCGGGCAATTGCCCGGCCCTCCATTGAAGGCGGAGGGCGGTGTCGTCGTCGGGGTCGATCCACTCGAGTTTGGCCGGGCAATTGCCCGGCCCTCCATTGAAGGTGAATCGTGACGAGCGCCTCGTTGGCGCGGCGGTACGGTTTGGCCGGGCAATTGCCCGGCCCTCCATTGAAGGTGAGCCCGCGGGCACCAGCTCCGTAGGGCGGGTCGGCGGGTTTGGCCGGGCAATTGCCCGGCCCTCCATTGAAGGTTGATGTCGCGGCCGTCGGCGACCAGATCGGACGCCGGGTTTGGCCGGGCAATTGCCCGGCCCTCCATTGAAGGTGACGGGTGGAGGTCTGGTCCCGGATGGTGGCCGCCGGTTTGGCCGGGCAATTGCCCGGCCCTCCATTGAAGGATGCGCGCAGCGTGAGTCTGCGGTCCATAGATCCCGTGTTTGGCCGGGCAATTGCCCGGCCCTCCATTGAAGGGGCGTATCGGCGGGCGATGGTCGGGTAGTCGTCGATGGTTTGGCCGGGCAATTGCCCGGCCCTCCATTGAAGGTGGCTGTCAGGTGTCTTCTGGCTCATTTTTGGGGCGGTGTTTGGCCGGGCAATTGCCCGGCCCTCCATTGAAGGGGGCGGGCGGGCTGGGCGCTCGACGGGGCTGGGGGCGGGTTTGGCCGGGCAATTGCCCGGCCCTCCATTGAAGGATCATCCGCCACCCGATCGCTCACCGCCGCGTCGAGGTTTGGCCGGGCAATTGCCCGGCCCTCCATTGAAGGCTGGTCGGCGTGGTCGTCTGGGTGTTCTTGTTGCGGCGGTTTGGCCGGGCAATTGCCCGGCCCTCCATTGAAGGATCGATCCGGACGGGCGGGCGGTGCTCGTCTCGATCACGTTTGGCCGGGCAATTGCCCGGCCCTCCATTGAAGGAGCCCGCCCGGTGTGCGGCCCCGTCGCCCGTCGTGTCTGGTTTGGCCGGGCAATTGCCCGGCCCTCCATTGAAGGGGCTGGATGCGCTGGGCGTGGTGCCAGCGGTCGCCGGTTTGGCCGGGCAATTGCCCGGCCCTCCATTGAAGGATCGAGTCCGGCAAGCTGTCGGGCCACCACCCAGATCTGGTTTGGCCGGGCAATTGCCCGGCCCTCCATTGAAGGCGTAGTCAGATTCGGGGCGGGCGAGGAGCACTCCGGTTTGGCCGGGCAATTGCCCGGCCCTCCATTGAAGGGAGGACTCGCGCCGGGCGGCGGCGGGCTCGGAGGCCGGTTTGGCCGGGCAATTGCCCGGCCCTCCATTGAAGGGTCGTGATGCGGGCGTGGATGGTGTGGGCGGCTGCGGGGTTTGGCCGGGCAATTGCCCGGCCCTCCATTGAAGGCAGCGGCGCGCCGCAGAGCGCGCAGTAGGTGAGGCGTTTGGCCGGGCAATTGCCCGGCCCTCCATTGAAGGGACGAGCTCGACACCGCCATCGGCGGGCGGCCACTGATGTTTGGCCGGGCAATTGCCCGGCCCTCCATTGAAGGACCACCGTGGCGTTGACGGTGACGATCACCACCACCGGTTTGGCCGGGCAATTGCCCGGCCCTCCATTGAAGGCTGCACGCCGTCGCAGCACCCCCGACCCGCTACGAGAGTTTGGCCGGGCAATTGCCCGGCCCTCCATTGAAGGGCCGTAGCCGTAGCCGCGTCGGCAGCGCCTTTCGCGGGTTTGGCCGGGCAATTGCCCGGCCCTCCATTGAAGGCGCGCTGTCGCCGTCGGGTTCGTCCGCCCCAGCAGCGGTTTGGCCGGGCAATTGCCCGGCCCTCCATTGAAGGCAGCTCGTCCTCGTCGAAGTCGTCGTCCTCGTCGTCGAGTTTGGCCGGGCAATTGCCCGGCCCTCCATTGAAGGCCCATGACCGGGCGGGCGGCCCTGATCTCCGGGGACGCGTTTGGCCGGGCAATTGCCCGGCCCTCCATTGAAGGATCGGTGTGTGGCAGTCACACCAGCATCTCATCGCGGGTTTGGCCGGGCAATTGCCCGGCCCTCCATTGAAGGCGACTGGCTGCGGTTATCTGAAGTTGCGGGGTGCCATGTTTGGCCGGGCAATTGCCCGGCCCTCCATTGAAGGCGCCGAACTCGAGCGAGGCGACGGCCGCACCCGCCAGTTTGGCCGGGCAATTGCCCGGCCCTCCATTGAAGGACGACGCTGCTGATGCCGTCGACGGCGGTGGAGAGCTCGTTTGGCCGGGCAATTGCCCGGCCCTCCATTGAAGGCAGGTCACTGTCCCGTCGTTGGTCGCTGCCAGTGCCGCGTTTGGCCGGGCAATTGCCCGGCCCTCCATTGAAGGAGGGCGTGACCACGACGGCGAACGCTGTCGAGTTGCCGTTTGGCCGGGCAATTGCCCGGCCCTCCATTGAAGGGACGTTCCCTGGGAGCTGCCCCTGGTGGTGCTGTGGTTTGGCCGGGCAATTGCCCGGCCCTCCATTGAAGGGTCGGCCGTGTATCGGGCGATTGCCGGGCTGCTCTCTGGTTTGGCCGGGCAATTGCCCGGCCCTCCATTGAAGGCGCGATCTCCGGCCGATTTCTGCAATCGCGATTATCGTTTGGCCGGGCAATTGCCCGGCCCTCCATTGAAGGGGCGGCGGCGGGCTGGTAGTTGTCGTGGTGGTTGTGGGTTTGGCCGGGCAATTGCCCGGCCCTCCATTGAAGGAGCCATCTCCGCGAGCGGGAGGTGTGGCCTGTGGTGGACGTTTGGCCGGGCAATTGCCCGGCCCTCCATTGAAGGTGCGATTTCGTCGGTGGTGTCTAGGTCACCGACCGCGCCGTTTGGCCGGGCAATTGCCCGGCCCTCCATTGAAGGTGGGGTCGCAACATGGTGTCGTTCTTCGATGCGCTGGTTTGGCCGGGCAATTGCCCGGCCCTCCATTGAAGGTCGGTCATGCTGTTGGCCGTGGCCGTCCGAAAGGCGGTTTGGCCGGGCAATTGCCCGGCCCTCCATTGAAGGATCGCCATCTTGGATGCTTTCGACCTCTACAGGGAGGTTTGGCCGGGCAATTGCCCGGCCCTCCATTGAAGGCACCACGTCAGCAGCACAACGCCGGAGCGGTTGCACTGGTTTGGCCGGGCAATTGCCCGGCCCTCCATTGAAGGGGTGAACTCGGTGTCCAGTCCCGCTCCGAGCTGATGTTTGGCCGGGCAATTGCCCGGCCCTCCATTGAAGGCCCGCGGGCCGCTGACCGATACTATCCACACACTTGGTTTGGCCGGGCAATTGCCCGGCCCTCCATTGAAGGGGGCCGAGGTCGGCGAGGTTGATGTGCCGGGTCTCGGGTGTTTGGCCGGGCAATTGCCCGGCCCTCCATTGAAGGAGGCGGTGGGCCCGCATCGTGGGGATGATCGTCGCCCGTTTGGCCGGGCAATTGCCCGGCCCTCCATTGAAGGGGGCGGGTGGCGGCTCGCTTGGGGCGGGTGGCGGCTGTTTGGCCGGGCAATTGCCCGGCCCTCCATTGAAGGGAGGCCCGCCGGCCGGAGTGGGAGCAGAAAGACGAGGTTTGGCCGGGCAATTGCCCGGCCCTCCATTGAAGGGCCGCGGTGCTGTTCAGCCCGCCCGGTGTGCGGCCCCGGTTTGGCCGGGCAATTGCCCGGCCCTCCATTGAAGGTCTGCCGATCCGGCCCCGCAGGGCCTCTACGTCGGCCGTTTGGCCGGGCAATTGCCCGGCCCTCCATTGAAGGCCGCTCGGCCGGGTCGGGCTTCGTGTCCGGCAGCGGTTTGGCCGGGCAATTGCCCGGCCCTCCATTGAAGGATGGTGTCGTGGGCGGTGGTCATGGTCTGGGTCCTTGTTTGGCCGGGCAATTGCCCGGCCCTCCATTGAAGGAAGATCGAGCTCTAGTCATTGAGACGCTCATGGAATGTTTGGCCGGGCAATTGCCCGGCCCTCCATTGAAGGATGGCCAGCGTCCACGGGCCGGTCCCGGTCATCGCGGTTTGGCCGGGCAATTGCCCGGCCCTCCATTGAAGGTCGAGAGTGTGCAACGTCACGGGGGTGGGGATAGTCGTTTGGCCGGGCAATTGCCCGGCCCTCCATTGAAGGTGGCTCATTTTTGGGTCGGTGGTCGCAGGTTGCGGGGACGTTTGGCCGGGCAATTGCCCGGCCCTCCATTGAAGGGGTCACATCCGCCGCCTCAGCGCACAGCAACCGGCCCGTTTGGCCGGGCAATTGCCCGGCCCTCCATTGAAGGTGATATTTCAGTGATGGAAATGCCCGTCGCATATTGGTTTGGCCGGGCAATTGCCCGGCCCTCCATTGAAGGGGGCAAACCCGCTCAGAACACGCCGGAATCGGCGTGTTTGGCCGGGCAATTGCCCGGCCCTCCATTGAAGGAGCTGTGCAGCGGTCACAGCAATAACCGAACCCCCGGTTTGGCCGGGCAATTGCCCGGCCCTCCATTGAAGGCAGTGGTCGTCGATCATCGCGACCGCGGCGGCGAGGTGTTTGGCCGGGCAATTGCCCGGCCCTCCATTGAAGGACCGCCGGCGCCCACAACCTGCGGCTCACCAGCCCCGGTTTGGCCGGGCAATTGCCCGGCCCTCCATTGAAGGGCCGTGTTCGGCGACGAGGAGGTCCTCCATCCCGCCGGTTTGGCCGGGCAATTGCCCGGCCCTCCATTGAAGGGCTGAGTCTCGCTAACACCGAACGCCGTAGCGGACCCGGTTTGGCCGGGCAATTGCCCGGCCCTCCATTGAAGGACGGTCACCGGCTGGACGTTCGACGACCCCTTCTGGCGTTTGGCCGGGCAATTGCCCGGCCCTCCATTGAAGGCCGAATTCCATCCAGAGTGCGACTAGGGGCACGGGTGTTTGGCCGGGCAATTGCCCGGCCCTCCATTGAAGGTCAGCGGCACCGTGTCAGCGTCCGCTACGACCGGAGCGGTTTGGCCGGGCAATTGCCCGGCCCTCCATTGAAGGAAGTCCTGAGCGGACATCATCGCCATCAGCCCAACGGTTTGGCCGGGCAATTGCCCGGCCCTCCATTGAAGGTTTGTCACATCGGCCGGTTTGCGGGGCGCTGAGGCCGTTTGGCCGGGCAATTGCCCGGCCCTCCATTGAAGGACAATCGCGTACGCCGCGACCACAGTCGAACCGTCAGGTTTGGCCGGGCAATTGCCCGGCCCTCCATTGAAGGCAACGGCAGTTCGTTCGCGCAGTGCGGGCACCTACGGCGTTTGGCCGGGCAATTGCCCGGCCCTCCATTGAAGGGATCCGTGATCCGTTGCGCCACGAGAACGCCACCGGTTTGGCCGGGCAATTGCCCGGCCCTCCATTGAAGGGGGGGCTCCGGTGCGGGGTTTGAGCGGCCGTGACGGCGGTTTGGCCGGGCAATTGCCCGGCCCTCCATTGAAGGGTGGGGTCCGTGGGCGGTGACTGCGCCGGTGTCGCGGGTTTGGCCGGGCAATTGCCCGGCCCTCCATTGAAGGGACCCGGACAGGGTCCGGCCTCGCCGCGACCTCGAGTTTGGCCGGGCAATTGCCCGGCCCTCCATTGAAGGTCGGCGGCGGCGTCGCTGTCGCTGTCGAAGACGCCGGTTTGGCCGGGCAATTGCCCGGCCCTCCATTGAAGGGTGCGGTACACCATCGGCTCGGCGGCGGCGCGGGCCGGTTTGGCCGGGCAATTGCCCGGCCCTCCATTGAAGGAAATCCGCCCCGCTCGGGGCGGGTCCGTCCGGGGTGGTTTGGCCGGGCAATTGCCCGGCCCTCCATTGAAGGGCTGCGGCGGTCACCGGGCACAACCCCGATTTTCCGGTTTGGCCGGGCAATTGCCCGGCCCTCCATTGAAGGGCTCCGACGATGTACCCCTTCGTCGCGGCCGTCGCCGGTTTGGCCGGGCAATTGCCCGGCCCTCCATTGAAGGGACCTCGGTCCACGCCCCGAGGTCGCGGTAGCCGTCGAGGTTTGGCCGGGCAATTGCCCGGCCCTCCATTGAAGGTCGATGAGCCAGCCGAACAGGTCGCCGGCGGCGGTGAGGTTTGGCCGGGCAATTGCCCGGCCCTCCATTGAAGGTGGGACTCGGCGAAGCAGTCGTCGCACTCGGTGGGGGTTTGGCCGGGCAATTGCCCGGCCCTCCATTGAAGGCGGTGTTCGTCCAGCGACCGGCCACGCGTCCACCATGTTTGGCCGGGCAATTGCCCGGCCCTCCATTGAAGGGTGGGTCCTCCTCGTAATCGGGCTGATCGTGCTGAGTTTGGCCGGGCAATTGCCCGGCCCTCCATTGAAGGCTCGTCGCTCGTCGGTCTCTGTGCCGGCGGATGGTTCGGGTTTGGCCGGGCAATTGCCCGGCCCTCCATTGAAGGCGCTCCGAGCAGCAGGATCGGGGCGAGGACCAGCGCGTTTGGCCGGGCAATTGCCCGGCCCTCCATTGAAGGGCTGAGATGGTGCTAGGGCCTAGCATCCGGGAGCTGGTCGCGTTTGGCCGGGCAATTGCCCGGCCCTCCATTGAAGGTGGCACGTTGACCACATCATGGTTCACCGGCAGCGGGTTTGGCCGGGCAATTGCCCGGCCCTCCATTGAAGGGGGTGGTGCGCCGCGGCGTCTCGGCCGCGGGCTCGGGTTTGGCCGGGCAATTGCCCGGCCCTCCATTGAAGGCTCACGGCCACGGCCAACAGCATGACCGAGAACCCGGTTTGGCCGGGCAATTGCCCGGCCCTCCATTGAAGGTACCCGACCACAGCGCGCATGGTCGGTGACTTCCACGTTTGGCCGGGCAATTGCCCGGCCCTCCATTGAAGGGGTCGGTGCTCGCGGTGGGCGAGGCTGTCGAGGCTCCGGTTTGGCCGGGCAATTGCCCGGCCCTCCATTGAAGGTAACCAAACACGACATGGTGGCCGCTCGGGTCGGAAGGTTTGGCCGGGCAATTGCCCGGCCCTCCATTGAAGGTGGCGCTCGTCGATCCGGCCGAGCATGATCTTGATCTCGTTTGGCCGGGCAATTGCCCGGCCCTCCATTGAAGGCCGTTGTCGGCGTTGGTGGTGTGGGGGACGGCTGCGCGTTTGGCCGGGCAATTGCCCGGCCCTCCATTGAAGGTCCGTGAGGACCCGCGACGGGAGCGGCGCGTGGTCGGCGGTTTGGCCGGGCAATTGCCCGGCCCTCCATTGAAGGACTTTCACCTCGTCGTGCGCGGTGTCGGTGCGCTGCCGTTTGGCCGGGCAATTGCCCGGCCCTCCATTGAAGGGTGCGTCCTCAGCGTCGGACCCGGACCCGTGGTGACGGGTTTGGCCGGGCAATTGCCCGGCCCTCCATTGAAGGGTGTGCGGGCACCCCTACACCACCCACACCCCCGCCGCGTTTGGCCGGGCAATTGCCCGGCCCTCCATTGAAGGGACTGGTTGCCCGCCGTCGAGGCCAGCGACTACCGGGTTTGGCCGGGCAATTGCCCGGCCCTCCATTGAAGGGGGCTGGTCCTGGCTCGATCTGTGCGGACGAGCTCCGGGTTTGGCCGGGCAATTGCCCGGCCCTCCATTGAAGGCGACTACGAGGCGGGATATGACGCCTCCGGCAAATATCGTTTGGCCGGGCAATTGCCCGGCCCTCCATTGAAGGGCGACGTAGCCGCCCGCCGCTGACAGCTTCCGGACGTTTGGCCGGGCAATTGCCCGGCCCTCCATTGAAGGACCAAGTATGTCACCGGCCATGATCTTATCAACGAACTCGTTTGGCCGGGCAATTGCCCGGCCCTCCATTGAAGGACGTCGGGGGCCCGGCACGACGACTGCCGGGCGCCGGAGTTTGGCCGGGCAATTGCCCGGCCCTCCATTGAAGGTAGGCCGTCTCCAGGTCCAGCCCGCGGTCCGAGGCGGGTTTGGCCGGGCAATTGCCCGGCCCTCCATTGAAGGACCATGGCCCGCGATGGGCGCTGGTCGTGGATCTGCGGGTTTGGCCGGGCAATTGCCCGGCCCTCCATTGAAGGGTGGTGCTGTTCCTCGGCGTGCTCGCGGTGGTCGTGGCGTTTGGCCGGGCAATTGCCCGGCCCTCCATTGAAGGAACCTCCTGGTTCATAGGCGTCTCAGCCCAGCAGCAGGCGTTTGGCCGGGCAATTGCCCGGCCCTCCATTGAAGGCCTCCGTGGTGGTGGTTGGCTCGGTCATGACATGACCGGTTTGGCCGGGCAATTGCCCGGCCCTCCATTGAAGGGACGGTGACCGGTGGGGTGACCGCCGGGTTGAAGGGTTTGGCCGGGCAATTGCCCGGCCCTCCATTGAAGGTGGGCGGCGGTGACCTCGGCGGGTGTCGAGGCGGTGGGGTTTGGCCGGGCAATTGCCCGGCCCTCCATTGAAGGCCGTCAACCTCCAGCAACGACTTCACGAACACGATGTTTGGCCGGGCAATTGCCCGGCCCTCCATTGAAGGACTTTGACCTGGGCGGCGTCGATGGACTCCGCGAACTGGTTTGGCCGGGCAATTGCCCGGCCCTCCATTGAAGGGGCGAGGGCGGCATGGTGCATGACGCCGGAGTCGAGAGTTTGGCCGGGCAATTGCCCGGCCCTCCATTGAAGGTGGTGGCTGCCGAGCGGGGGCGTCGCGTTCTCTCGGCCGTTTGGCCGGGCAATTGCCCGGCCCTCCATTGAAGGTCATAGGCTGCCACTGTGCCGGTCGTGATCGCAGTGGTTTGGCCGGGCAATTGCCCGGCCCTCCATTGAAGGCTGCGGGCTGCGAAGGCGTCCACGTTGACCCGGCCGCAGGTTTGGCCGGGCAATTGCCCGGCCCTCCATTGAAGGATCTCCAGCAGCGCATCAATGCCCTTGTTGATGTGCGAGTTTGGCCGGGCAATTGCCCGGCCCTCCATTGAAGGAACCGCGGTTCGCTCGCATTCCTCGCGTTCAGTCTGACCGGTTTGGCCGGGCAATTGCCCGGCCCTCCATTGAAGGCACACCGTTCGCTCCGGGCGCTTCCCCGACCCGATCTGGTTTGGCCGGGCAATTGCCCGGCCCTCCATTGAAGGCAGCCGGACCTTGCTGGGCGGTTTGGGCGGATTCGGGGTGTTTGGCCGGGCAATTGCCCGGCCCTCCATTGAAGGCTGTTGCCGGTGCCTGTGGGCCGCCATGTCGGTCTCGCGTTTGGCCGGGCAATTGCCCGGCCCTCCATTGAAGGTAGCTGTACGGCTCCTGATACTTGCGGCCGGTCACGACGTTTGGCCGGGCAATTGCCCGGCCCTCCATTGAAGGCGGGTCTGGGTCGTGGGCACTCCCGCCATCCGGCGGGGTTTGGCCGGGCAATTGCCCGGCCCTCCATTGAAGGGCGACGATAGTGCCGCCACCCCACCATAGCGTCGGCTGGTTTGGCCGGGCAATTGCCCGGCCCTCCATTGAAGGTTGTGGTGTTTGGTGGGTGTTTGTGGTTTGGCCGGGCAATTGCCCGGCCCTCCATTGAAGGGGAACCGACCACGATGTACTGCCCGACACGGAACCCGCGTTTGGCCGGGCAATTGCCCGGCCCTCCATTGAAGGACCAGCCGCCTGAATGCTTCGTCGCCCAGCGGGTAGGTTTGGCCGGGCAATTGCCCGGCCCTCCATTGAAGGGAGCGGGCGATGCTGGCGCAATCGCACATCTTCCCGGTTTGGCCGGGCAATTGCCCGGCCCTCCATTGAAGGCGGGTCGGGCTCGTCGACGGCGACGGCGAGCTTCGGGGTTTGGCCGGGCAATTGCCCGGCCCTCCATTGAAGGAAGTCGGCGAGGAACCCTTCCAACGGGTTCCGGACCTGGTTTGGCCGGGCAATTGCCCGGCCCTCCATTGAAGGCATAGCGGTCCGGTCGGTTATCAGGTCGCTGGTCATCGGCGTTTGGCCGGGCAATTGCCCGGCCCTCCATTGAAGGGCACCCTACCATGCTGCCACCACGGTAGCAAGCTAGGGTTTGGCCGGGCAATTGCCCGGCCCTCCATTGAAGGACGTCACCGGGATGCACCGTCATGGTCTTCTCGGACTTGTTTGGCCGGGCAATTGCCCGGCCCTCCATTGAAGGTGACCAGTTCGTAGTCCACCATCAGGTTGATCAACTGGTTTGGCCGGGCAATTGCCCGGCCCTCCATTGAAGGCTCGTACCCGTGCCAGATCACACCCGCGTCTCGATGTTTGGCCGGGCAATTGCCCGGCCCTCCATTGAAGGGCGCGTCCACTTGGGGACAGGGTTGGCTTGCATGTAGTTTGGCCGGGCAATTGCCCGGCCCTCCATTGAAGGCTACTGGTCGTCGTGTGGAGGCGGCGCGGCGGGCGGGTTTGGCCGGGCAATTGCCCGGCCCTCCATTGAAGGAGCCAGATCGAGCGTTCGGTGCCGGCCGTCGAGAGTCGTTTGGCCGGGCAATTGCCCGGCCCTCCATTGAAGGAGGCCGGCGGTGTCGATCACGTCGACGTCCCATTCCCACAGGTTTGGCCGGGCAATTGCCCGGCCCTCCATTGAAGGACATACCTGGCTTCGGGGCGTCCCTGTTTCGTTCCGAGCGTTTGGCCGGGCAATTGCCCGGCCCTCCATTGAAGGGGCGTCGCTCGGGCCGGGGCCATGTCGCCGGTCAAGTTTGGCCGGGCAATTGCCCGGCCCTCCATTGAAGGAATTTTCGCCAGGCGGCGTCGGTGGTGGCGTCCATGGTTTGGCCGGGCAATTGCCCGGCCCTCCATTGAAGGATCA
>Ga0209754_1003051_pt1 | contig 12039 bp, 18 predicted proteins | sample MesohylBB_FD_187295 | JGI IMG/M metagenome (GOLD analysis project Ga0209754, IMG submission 187295) | Host-associated microbial community of the marine sponge Aplysina aerophoba from Gulf of Piran - sponge mesohyl, lysed by bead beating... | ecosystem: Host-associated > Porifera > Sponge >... | reverse complement strand
GGGGGGGGGGGGGATTTTTGCCCCTATGGGGCTGTTATTGCGAGGAGAGCAGCCACGGGCAGCATGCAGGCTGATATTGTGCGGCCACGCTTGGACAGGCTTCCTATTCGTGGGTCAGTTTGTGATCCGACAGCTTGATCAAGTCTGTTATGTCGGAAATGTCGCCAATGTCTATCGTTGCATGACTGGTGCCCACTGTTTCAGACAATGGGAATTACCCACCTAAGTGAAATCTGATAGGAGGATCCTCCAAGGTTTCTTCACGCGTCTTTCTGGTGAGAGAGTTGTCCAATAATGATTGAATGGTGTCTTTACTGGACGCTGCTACCGCGAGGCATTCGTTAAACATAGTTGTGTTTACGCCCATCACCACGTTATCGGCTGGCTCGGCATCGAAAGCGTTGGCCCTGCACAAAGCAATGGCAATTTTGGGCGTTACCGGCATTACTTTTATCCAATTTGGATTAACAAGATTATTTCTGTAATGGAGGTCCAGGTCTGACGGAGTCTTTGAATACAGAAGGGGCACACTATCGCCTACAACGAAGCTCGCGCTCAGCGTATCCGGTATGGCAATTATCTGAATGTTCTTAAATGTGAGTTGTCCATACTCAGGCCGCTCGGGGTCCACCCACTCGCGTATGCCGCCATTAACCATATGCCTTATGAAGGCCAACAGCACCTCGTTAAATTTCTCCCTAGAAGGGCGTGGCACATTGAGTGTCTTGTGCACGTATCCGTCTATGTACTCGTCGCTTGTCATTTCGTGAATTGACTTCTCCGATCTCAATAGTTGAATCCCTAGAAACTCACACAGGGTCAACATGTCACTTGCGCTCAGCGTGACATTCTGGGGGCCTTCTTGCTCAATTCGATTCACAATGCCAGCCGCCTTCCCTTCCAATACTTGCAGCCGATCCTCTGTTTCGTCGTCATAAATGTCCTTACGGATAAAGATGCTCTTCCACCCGACCTTCTTTATATCTGACTCCCCGCCCTGGTTGGGTTTTCTGTAAAACCATATACCCCGGCCATCGTCGGAGAACCGCCTTATGACAAACTTGGGTATGACGTGATGCCTCATTAATGGTTATTGCCCTCAAGCTGTTGTTTGTTGGTCTTTCCCTTCTTCAGGGCTGTTCGTCCTCGCATAGTTGGTTGCTGCCCCCGACGTACTCCTTGAGACAGGATGGTTTGCACTATCACTGCCTACCTTCTATCACAACCCTTTTATTGTTCAACCCCTCCTTGTCGGCGCCTGATCGGCGGGTGAAAAGAATTTCAAGCATATGGAACTTGCACAGAAGATCGCTCACTGATATTTTCAGGTCAATCTCTTTAAGTGGGATAGGGTCTGGGCCTTGAAGTGCTTCATAGTATGGTTGTTTATCTCGGCACTCGTATACATAGACCGAGACGCGACCTTGATACACCCGGATTCCACAAAGAACGTCTTCCTCTTTGACCATCTTTTGGTTCACCAACCAAGGTCTGAGCTTGGCCGAATCCAAGTCTTCTGCACACACTGTACCAACCCAATCCCCGTCGTACGGTACCCACGCTACGAATTCTTCAACTCCAGATTGATCCTTCAAGGGTCTTGGCATGACTCGCGCAAATTAAATTAATAAGAGGGCGCGGCATACCTGCGAGTCGTGGAAATGTTTATTGGTGTTTTTGTACGGTGGGGTGACGGTGGGTCTAGAAATACGCCCGAAGAGTTGGGGAGGTCATCCAGGCAGCTGGTATCAGGATCTCCCACCGTGATCTCGCGGAGCTCCGTGCCAAGACTCCGGACCGCTCTGGCAGTCAAGTTCAAGTGCCCGATTGAACCGCTCGACGAAATCCTCCCCCGTGTAATTGCAATTACTCTTGTGGAGGTGCTGTGCCAAGTGCCGGCATACTTCCTCTGCAGAGAGTTGGGTATAGCACCATTCGTCTTCACCCCGAAGCATCGAGGCTGCCAGTATCCCCCAGGTATCCGCCTGCCCAGGCTCACCACTCACGATCAGTATCAGATCATCGCGCTTGGCACCACGGGGTGCCTTGACTGCATGGGGAAAGGTTGCGGATTCTTCCCCGATCTGGAGCTTGATCCGCATCATGAAATTCGGTTTAGGCATTTGCTTCGGTGGTCTTGTGATGAAGGGGACTGAAAGTTAGGCCAAATCGAGCGAGGATGTGCCGGCGAGATGGTGGAGCGAGAGGAAGAGCAGAAGAGAGAGAGTAGGGAGTGGAGGCAGGAGTAGATAGGAAGAAGGGGGAGCGGTGGAGTTTGAAGAGGGAGACAAAGGAGCAAGAGACGGGCGAGCTATACAAAAGTGTATCACTTTTATGCTCATTGTCGCCCGGATTGATGGGCAGGGGCCGGGCGAGCAGCACAAAAGTTTATCACTTTTGTGCTGTCGCCCGGATTGATGAGGCAGGGAGCGGGCGAGCTATATAAAAGTTTATCACTTTTATGCTCCGTTTCGCCGATTTGATTGGTAATAATGGTGATTGATGGCGACAAAAAGAAGAAAAGACGTCCCCGCCGGGTGGTGGGGCCTCCTATTCTCATGACCGATCACGAGTATGAATCCGTCCAGCGCAGCGCGGTCTTCAAGGAGCAATCCGTGTCCGCGTACCTGCGTGTACTCGCCCTCAATCACCGCCTAGAAACCAACTACACCCGCAAGGAGATCAATCGAGTCCGGAGCGCCGGACGCCGTTTTAACCATCTCGTGCACAGGCTGCACATTGATCCGACAATACTCATTAGCCATCCTCGCCCAGGTCACGTGCATTATGACGATGTCATGAAGGAGTTATACATCCTCGAGGAGGTGTTGCGGGGCATTGACCGCAAGACCTGGCGGGTTAGCCTCCGTCAGGTGGATCGGGGAGTTGGGGGGCGCGTGTGGAGCGGGCGGGGATGACCCAGTCCGCGTTCATCAGGGCTCTCGCCCTGAACCGTCCCATTGGAAAGAAAACACACTATGACATGGTCAACCAACTGGAGCGGATCGAAAACAACCTTGGGCAACTGATGGGCGTTCGGACATGGGATTATGATGGAGGCCAGCGCATACATTTAATTATGCAAAACATAGACCGGCGAATCCGTGAGCTTACATCCGGTCGTAAACGGAGGGAGGTGGGCACATGATCGGGAAAACGATCCGGAGCACCGATTTCGGGGGAGCGGTCGGGTACGTGCTGGGGAAGAAGAACGGGAGTGTGCGGTGGCAAACCCTGAGCGATCAGGTGGAGCGGTATCTCTGGACGATCTCGTAACCCCACGGCCTGAATCACCGCACGCCGCCCCCATTTCACGCTCAGACGCTCGTGAGCGCGCTTACAGGCGCTTATCCCCCCCCCAACTGTAAACGTCTCAAATGGCTGGACGAGGGGCGTGGGTTAGCGTGCGGGTTCCGAAAGGAGGTGTTCTGTTGTGCCAGGTACCAGGCGGAGACTGACCCACTTCATCAGCGAGCCGCTTTGATGATGTGGGTCCCACAATACTCGGCGATCCGGGGATAGACATTCCGCTACGCGGACTTTCACCTGCTTACCCCAGAGTATCCACGTGGCAGCAGCAGCGTATATCGCCGGTCATCGCCGTACTGGAACTTGTCAAGCGCAATCAAGCCCGCATCCACCAGGCGCTGCAGTGCGCCCGTACAAGTCCGCAGCGGCATTTCAAGCTCATGCGCCATCCGCCTGGCATTGATCCGAACGACCTCGATACCAGGGAGCACGTGCATTGCCATATAAACCAGCGCCATCCGGGAATTCCAGGCCGCATCCCTGCGCCCGGGGATTTCGGCCCTCAAAGCCTGCAGGATCAGTCTATCCTTGTGTCGCATCCCAAAATGACCAGTTGCAAGTATGGCAGAATGTACGAACATCTTGCCAAAATGTGCACAAACACTTCCGCGACCACTCCAAGCCGGTCAAGCGGCACACCGGAATCCACCATGCTTTTTAGCGCACGTGCCTTGCCCTTGACGTCAGCCGCTCCCGGTTTCGCCGGGTCGATCGTTAGGCCAGGTGGCCATAAAAACACAACTCCCTCCCGGAAGAGGAGGCGGGAATCATGGAAAAAGATTGTTCAGGGAGGTGTTTTCGCCACATTTCCCCGTCTAATTTTGCTTGGAAGCCGTTTGATCGCATCTTGGTGCGCTCAAGGCGACGAGAAACGGGGTGCCTTGCGCAGAGACTGTGCCCTGTTATACTTTTGTTATGCTTTGGGAGCTCCTGCAGCGCACTCCTGTCGTATGTAAAAAATATGGAGCGTCTCATTTTGTCCGGGAGTTGGCCGAGCGCGTCTTGGCACGCTCCAGGCCACGAGAAATCACTCCCACCAGGAGCCGTGGTCCTCAACAAGCCAGGCCTGCATAGAGGGAATCGGAATCGCGTAGCGCCCGTCCGCCGTCATCTGCAGGATGCCGCGGTGCTGTGCCAGGTGAAACAGCTTCCGGGCAGTTGCCTCGCCATGTTTACGGGCCAGGGCTGACATGATCGCGGAGCGGGTCGTGCTCCCCCCGGTCGGGAGATTCTCGAAGATACTCGCCAGACAGCGGCGCTGCGTGCGGGTAAAACCATCCGCCCGCTGTTCGTAAAAAGCGGCTCGGTGCTCACGCCCCGCTTTCAGCACGACATTCAACCCCTCCTCGGTCATGTTCCCGCTGTCGGCCCGTAACCGATCCAGGGCGGGGTGCACATACGACAGGATATGCCGGGGCCATCCATGCGTTTCCTGCATGATGGCATCAATCCACTCCGTGGGATCCCCGTTGGCTCCACCATCCACTGTAAGCCAGTCGCGGATGACCGCCTGCTCCGCCTCCTTGTCCAGCCTCTCCAACTCCACAAAGCTACTCCTCTCAAACCGTTCAATTCCCAGTGATCCAAAGGCGGATCTGGTCATCCCCAGCCCCCCCGCCAGCAGGACAAGGGGACGTCCCACATGGCCATTATGAATCGCCGTCAGGACCCCACCCACGGAGCTCCTGGTGTCAAGATCACTGCCCGGATCCTCCAGTCGCTGTGCTTCATCCAGCTTGAGGAGCAGCGGACCAACCCCACCCCGGAGCATCTCGAGGACGGATCCTGCACTCCGGTCAATGACCCTTCCATCCAAAAGAGACTTTCCGCTGTACAGGGACGAGTGCAATGCGGATGGCCTCCGGAGGGCGGACACGCCGGGCACCCTCGCAATCCTCCATCCCGCCTCCTGTGCACGCCTCCCACATTCAGATAGCAGTGCTGTCTTCCCCGCACCTGGCGCGCCTTGTATCAGGAAGGTTCCGCCGGTGGCGTTGTTGCTGTAATGCTCCAGCAGGCCATCAAAGGTGGCCAGTATCTGTTTTCGACCATGGAAATGCCTCGCCGGACCACGGTCCAAGAACCCTGCCACTGGATGTGGCGGACGGGGCGGGGATCCAGGAGACTGCATAACAGGTGGTGGGGATTGTTGATCCCGGGCGTGGACGGGTTTCTTATCGCGATCGCGGCACGCCGGTTCCGAAAATGGGTCAATTCGTGCTGTGTGTGCTATTCTGGCCTCATCAGTTGCCTCCCTCTGGAATTTGTTCGTGTCGTGGCAGGACTCGCCTAACATCGTGCAGGCTCGGTTCGTACAGCTGGATTTAGCACTGAGCAAGCAATGTCTTCACTTCGTGAAAACGCTTGCCCGCGGAGCGGGGGCCGGCCTCGACTCTCGGCCGGAGAACGACGCACATGTGCGGTGTCGTTGAGTTTGCGGGCGGATGAACACCGGCTGCTTCGGGAGCGTGCCCGGAAGGCCGGTCGTCCGCTGGCGGTGTACATTCGCGAGGCCGCGCTGGGCGTGCAGCTGACGCGCGTGGCGAATCGTTCAGCGTACCGTGAGCTGACGCGTGTAGGCACGAACCTGAATCAATTGGCGCGGTGGGCGAACACTTTCCGTTGCATGCCGGAGCTGAGAAAGCTGCATGCAGTGCTGGACGAACTGCTGGAAGTCCGGAGGAAGCTATGATTGCGAAGGTAACCAGCGGATCGGACTTCGGCGGACTGGCGCGGTACCTGACCTATCGGGAGGATCGTGTAGGTTTTGTGGAGCTGCACAATATGGCTTCACGCGACGTACGGGAAGCGGCCCAGGAAATGCAGATCACGTCTGAACTTTCATCTCGGTGCAAAAAGCCGGTATACCATCTGAGTCTCTCGTTTGACCCGGGGGATCAGCCGAGCGAGGAACAACTTCGGTCAGCGGCTTCACGGGTGTTGAAAGAACTCAACTTGGATACGCACCAGGCGGTGGTGGTATCGCACCGGGATACCGCCCATCCTCATGTGCATGTGATGGTGAACCGTGTGCATGCAGAAACGGGAAAAGCTTGGCGGACGAGTCATGACTGGCGTCGTATTGAGCGTGCACTCCGGAAGCTGGAGAAGGAATGGTCGCTGCGGGAAGTCCCCGGTCGCCACAGTCCATCGAAAGAAATACCTGAACGTCGGGTTTCCGCATTCACGCAGGAGCTCCGGGACAAGGCTGGTGTAGCACTGCATAAGGCAGAAAGCTGGGCCGAATACCGAGCGGTTTTGGATCACCACGACCTGGAAATGAGATTGCGGCCGCGGGGCCTGGTTTTGAGTGACGGCCGCGCGTACGCATCAGCAGGACGGGTCTCGGAGAGTCTGCCGGCATTGAATCAGCGATTCGGGGAAACGCTGCAGGAAAACCGAACCCGTCTCGTAGATGCTCGTATGATGCCCTTGGCGGGTTCTCGGCGTAACCCGGACATTATTCTGCATAGCGTCACCGATGGACGTACAGGTGCCCTGAATGCGCTTCTACAGCACGCTGACGCGGCATCCGTGCGCAGGGCGGTGAAATGGGCGGAGAATCAGCTGCACCGGGCCTCCCTGGAATCTGTGCGGTTACAACGTCCGCAGGTACAGAATTTTGTTCGTGAAGCCCGTCAGGATGCACGTGTGTGGCGTCAGGTGAACGAGTATCAGCGGGTAGCCGCATTGCATCAACAGGAACAACGTGCGCTGAGTGCCTACCATGATGCACAGAAGGAAGCCCGTGAGATGGATGCTGCCTTCAAGCGTTCGCTCGAGCCTTGGTATGTAAATCCGGATGAGGCGCGTCTGGCGTTTTATCGTATGGCAGAGCAGCAGGATGCAGGTACGGCCTGTACGCTGATGGAGAGAAACTCGCACAGATTCGGTCGTCGCCGATGGCGTGGCCGGTTCCAGCAACCGGCAGACGCAGCCCGACAGGGCTATTGGGCGGTCCGTGCTTTACAGGCAGTCCCTGACACGCCCCCTCCGGCCAGCGGTCTTGGGGCGAGAGAGAATCTGCTGTACCGTTCCAGACCATCTGATCCTATCAAGAGCCGTGCGGAGTTGGGAGCTACATTGACGAACTTGTCTCCTGCGGAAATCAGACTCGTACGGAAGGTTCTAGGCAAGACGATCATCCAGAATCTGAATATCTCCCGAGAAGTGTTTCTGCGGCGGGAAAGAGAAAACGATGCAGATATGGGATTGTGATATACATCTTGCTGGCTGGGACTTCCCATTTAAGACGTGTCGTGTATTGATGAATACATTATTATTTTTATATTATTATATATTAAAACAAAATGTAGTCGTTCCACATCGCGCGTATCCTTGCCATATTAAACAGCAAAGGAGGTACGGGTAAGACCACGCTGGCTACCAACCTTGCGGGTTGTTTGCATAAGCGCGGTTTTGCAGTCCTGATTGTGGACTCTGATCCTCAGGGTACGGCGCGAGACTGGCATAGTCTTCAACCTGAAGACCTCAGTCTTCCACCCGTAATTGGAATTGATCGCCCCATGCTGCACTTTGACGTTCCACGTCTTGCATCAGCTTATGACTTCGTAATTATTGATGGGGCAGCACGTCTGGAAGAGCTCTCGACCTCAGCCCTCAAAGTGGCCGATCTTGTTGTTATTCCGGTGCAGCCCAGCGGCTATGATCTCTGGGCTGTAAGTGGATTGATCGCCCTTATTCAGGCTCGACAAAGCGTAACCGAAGGCAGACCCTTGGCGGTTTTTGTGGCGTCCAGGCAAATTGTCGGAACGCATCTGGCAAAAGAAATAGACGATGCAGTAGAGGATCTGGACATTCCCATGATGAAAGCCCGCACGAGTCAACGCGTGGCTTATGCAGAAGCCGGCCAATCCGGATTTACTGTACTTGACCTGGAACCAACCGGAAAAGCGGCCGGGGAAATTGAAGCACTCACCACAGAACTCTTAAACTTCCTGAATCATGCCCAAGCGAAAAAGTCTCCGTGATGCCACCTCCCACAAAAAAGAAGAGCCCCCGAACAAACTGGTTTCTCAGGCCACAGAGCTACCCAAAAAACAGCTTCATACCCTTATCCCGGCGCGGCTGCATACTGCCTTCAAAATCAAGACCATCCATGAAAATCGACGGATGGGCGAAGTGATCGAGGAGTTGATCCAAGATTATGTGGACAGTTGAGATCGGTTTCGTGAAGATACAAAAATATAAATATTGTAATATATATACCCGCTTTATAGAGTCGACACCCTGCAGATATTGCGCGGAAACTGTAACCGCGTCAGAGCGGGTTGGAAGAGTTGGTCATCTAAGACAGTTATATTTTACTCGAATTGGCGCAAAAGGGCATAAATTCGGATGTCTGGCGAGAGGGGATAGGCGGATGTCAAGATGGATACCCAGAAACAAGAATAAACGCCAGACAGTGGGCGGGGGATGGAAAAACAAAAACGTTTTGTACACTTCGTGTGCACATGCCCCGATCGGCGAGCGCGGCTCCCTAAGAGTTATTATTAACCGTGTGATACAACGCAGGGACCTCGTAGCGTAATACTATTGGGAGCGGTCTACGATAAATTGCGTAAAGAAATCTGCCATCGCTGGACACCCCAATCTCCACGGCCCCGTCTTTTAAACCAAGTACTCCCAGTGGATAGCCACTCCAATCAAAAACAACAACCGTCTTAGCTGGCGGGGAAAATATCCTTGACCGCGAACCCATCCTCGGGTTCTCCCAGAATACAAGGCAAAAACAAACTGGTCTGTTACCGCAACACTGACATAGCCTTGGATCGTTTCGCGTTCGATTTGCATCCGTGTATTCCCCTGACTGTCAATGGTGGTACTGAATACTGGTTCGTGGAATCCTGGCCCTCGTACCAGGCGAAGCATTTTTGAACTATCGAAAAATTCAATCCGATCCGTATTCTTTGACGCGACCACAATGCTAGTGCCTTCAGAGTTGGTTTTTAGCACGGCGTCATAGACATGTTGCCGCACAATCATGGGATCAGATATTTCTCTTGGTGGATCAGGTCCTATGGTTCTAAATTCATAACCTCCACTAGAAGCAATGCTGTCCCCTACTATCCATACAGGGCTCATAGGAGTCCCCCCTCCCGTAAAGCGGATAGATTCTTCGGTCATGGATGCACCATCAAGAGATTTTAAGACCCCAGGATAATCGTAAACCCATCCCGAGTCTTTCCCTGGCTTAAAGTCTAGAGACCAGACGTATGATATTTCTCGGGGACCTTTTCCCTTGTCACCTGTGTGTCCAATGAACTCACCGGACCTCCTGTCGAAAACGGTAATCGCCTGCTCCGCTTGCGAGTCACCCACGAAAACAAACAACTCTCCTTGCAGATCATGTGCAAGGAGAGTGTCTGTCGAGAACTCTGTCAGAAAAGGATCTGATTCTGGTACAGAGTCAGATTGAGGCTCAATACAGCCCAATAACAGTAACGACGCCAAAGGATATCGTCACTAACCAATGCATTGGTATCATTGGACATGGCTGCTATTCGTCCCCATTCTCCTCCTTCTCTTTACCCCTATCTTCACATTTGCCCTCGTAATACTCAAATCCTACGTTGCCTTCCGAGGTGTTGCTCCCCAGATTGCAAATAGTATCGTAAGAGCAACAATTTTCTTCTTCAGTCGTCGCGCAAGCTTCCCGGGGTGTGAGAACTGAATCCTGCTGACTGAACGATCCCATTAGGGCTGGTGCAACCATCATTAGGGCAAAGGTCATACCAACTGAAACGGTTAGGGTTACGAGACGTGCTTTAAGGTTTTTCATGGTAAAACAGAAATTTGGTTAAGGTTAACGCAAGCGGAGTATAGACAATAAACTGATACCGCTCTGAGCACCATATCCGCGCGTACGTAAGAGCGCAGCTGGAAAGGTCCGGAAGTGCCTGGAATAAGGATACACGCCAGATAGTGGGCGGTGCGGGCGGGGAATGGAAAACAAAAACGTTTTGTGCACACTTTAATTAAGTGCACATAACCCGATCGGCTATAGGCTGGCGCGGTCATAAGAACTAGTAACCGTGTGATACAACCCCGGGACCTCGTAGCGTATTACTATTGGGAGCGGTCTACGATAAATGGCGTAAAGAAACCCGCCATCGCTGGACACCCCAATTTTCATGGCCCCATCTTTTAAGCCAAGTACTCCCACCGGATAGCCACTCCAATCAAAAACAATAACCGTCTTAGCTGGGGCGGAAAAATATCCTTGACCGCGAACCCATCCTCGGGTTCTCCCAGAATACAAGGCAAAAACAAACTGGTCTGTTACCGCAACACTGACATAGCCTTGGATCGTTTCGCGTTCGATTTGCATCCGTGTATTCCCCTGACTGTCAATGGTGGTGCTGAATACTGGTTCGTGAAATCCTGGTCCTCGTACCAAGCGAAGCATTTTTGAACTGTCAAAAAATTCAATCCGATCTGTATTCTTTGATGCGACCACAATGCTAGTGCCTTCAGAGTTGGTTTTTAGCACGGCGTCATAGACATGTTGCCGCACAATTATGGGATCAGATATTTCTCCTGGTGGATCAGGTCCTATGGTTCTAACAAATTCCCCAGTCGGCGCATATATCCCCAGTCTTCCAGATTCATAACCTCCACTAGAAGCAATGCTGTCCCCTACTATCCATACAGGGCTCATAGGAGTCCCCCCTCCCGTAAAGCGGATAGATTCTTCGGTCATGGACGCACCATCAAGAAATTTGAAGACCCCAGGATAATCGTAAACCCATCCCGAGTCTTTCCCTGGCTTAAAGTCTAGAGACCAGACGTATGATATTTCTCGGGGACCTTTTCCCTTGTCACCTGTGTGTCCAATGAACTCACCGGACCTCCTGTCGAAAACGGTAATCGCCTGCTCCGCTTGCGAGTCACCCACGAAAACAAACAACTCTCCTACAGCGATGCGAGTTGGATTACCCAATGAATCGCTATGGACAAACAACTCTCCTTGCAGATCATGTGCAAGGAGAGTGTCTGTCGAGAACTCTGTCAGAAAAGGATCTGATTCTGGTACAGAGTCAGATTGAGGCTCAATACAGCCCAATAACAGTAACGACGCCAAAGATATCGTCACTAACCAATGCATTGATATCATTGGATATGGCTGCTATTATCCCCCATCCTCCTCCTCTTTATCCCTATCCGAACAACTGCCATCGTAAAATTCATATCCGACATGGTCGGTGGGCCCTCCCAGATTGCAAACAGCATCGTAAGAGCAACAATTTTTTCCCTCTTCTTCAGCCGCAGCGCAGGCTTCCCGGGGTGTGAGAACGGAATCCTGCTGACTGAACGCCCCCATTAGGGCTGGTGCAACCAGTATTATGGCAAGTGCCATGCCAGCAGAAATTGTTAGGGTTACGAGACGTGCTTTAAGGTTTTTCATGACGAAACAAAAATTTGGTTAAGGATTAGTGCGCCACGAATATAAACAATAAACTGATACCGATCCAAATTTGTGTGTGGTTTTTTTGCATTTAGGGTCCCAGCGGGCGAGGCCGACCGACGTGCATGCACCGGGGTAAGGTGGAACGGTGGGATTTATGTTGCCATTTTGTTCGGACATATGTCAAAACCAACTTTTGGCCTTAGAACATCTTGTCCGCGTTGATCACATTCAAGTATGTTCTAGTCCACGAATTTCGGAATCTTTGCGCTAGGGGTACTTTGTCCCCCCCCCCCCCCAAA
>Ga0209754_1003042_pt1 | contig 12076 bp, 13 predicted proteins | sample MesohylBB_FD_187295 | JGI IMG/M metagenome (GOLD analysis project Ga0209754, IMG submission 187295) | Host-associated microbial community of the marine sponge Aplysina aerophoba from Gulf of Piran - sponge mesohyl, lysed by bead beating... | ecosystem: Host-associated > Porifera > Sponge >... | reverse complement strand
GGAGCGCTCGTCCTCGGCGATCTCGCGGACGGTGCGGCGGTCGACGCCGATCTCGCGCAGCAAATCGCTGCCGATCGGAAGGTCGAGGGATGTATCGCGACGAAACATGGGCGGGATCTCCTCTGCCGTTGCCCTGCCCGGCATCGGCGCGAGGAACCCACTCCCTCCGCCCTGCCGGACACTCGCCCGGCAGGCGCTTCGCTCTTCCTCTATGACGGATGGACGGCGCGGCGGATCGCGGCCAGGCGCTCGCAGACGGCACGCGGCGACATGGAGCCCAGGTTCAGTACCGGGATGCCGCGAGCCTCGGCGATACGGATGCCCATGCCCGTACCCCCCTCAACGCGACCCTGGACGGTGAAGGCCACCACCGTGTCGACCGGCCGATCCAGCGTCTCGCCCAGCAGCACCGCCGCGTTCCTGGCATGCAATTTGCGGACGGCCGGCGAACACCGCTCCCACGCCGGATGCAGGGGCGCCGCGATCTCGATGCACGCCGCCATCGCCGCCGCGGACAGCACCCGGCAATCCGGCCCACGATGCCCGTTATAGGCCCGCCACGGCAGCCACACCGTCCGTTGCCCGGCCGGCGCCCCCGCTGCGAACGCGCTGTCCGCCCCGTCCGCTCCGCCGGAAGACAGCTGCCAGCCGGTCCGGGCCAGCCATCCCGCCATCACCGTCATGTCCGCCAGCACGGCCGCCGGCGTCGCCCGCGCGCCGATCCCCGCATATCGCAATGTCGCCATGTCCGCTCTCCCCAATTGCGACTGCCGCCGCTCCCTCTCCGTCAGCGGCCTCGCTCCCCGCACGCTCTTCTCCGCCTCCCCGGCGACAGGCGGTCCGGCCCCGCTTGAACGCGACCTCCGTCCGGTGCAGGGATACGGCATGGAAGGGCGCGGATGGATCGGGCGGCACGGGTTCTGGCCGCTGGCGCTGCTCTGGCTGCCCGCCGGGGTGGTTGCGCAGGCGGCGGTGCGGTTCGAGCCGGCGACAGACGGGCCGCCGGACCCCGCGATGTGGGCGGCGACGGTCCCGATGGCGGTGTCGTCGCTGGTCGTGGCGGCCCCCTGCGGCCTGCCGCTGGCGCTGGGTTGCCGCCGCCTCTGGCGGCTCGGCTACCGGCGCGGCGCGTGGACCGCGGGCGTCGCGCTCGGCGCGGCGACGGTGGCGGTGACGCTGCCGGCCGGACTGCTCGGGCCGATTGCGATTGCGGTCTGCGCCGTCGCGATCGGGCTCCCGGTCTGGTTCGCGTGGTGGTGGCTCGCGTGGAGGGCCTGACCGGAGACGGCGGCGGGCCGGCTGCGGAGCAGGGAAGACGACGCAATCGCGCGTCAGGCGCTAGGTAAAACCGTCTCGGAGTCGGCGATCCGCAGTTTGCCACCGCCGGCGGAGCGCGGCTGGCGGATGACGACGTCGGCGTTGCGGCCCAGCGGCGTCAGCAGCCGCACCAGGCTCTCCAGCGAATACTCCCGGAAGTCCCCCCGGAGCAGCCGTGACACGCCGGTTTGTGTGATGCTGCGCTGATCCGACGGACGCCGACCGCGCGTGCCCGCAGGCCTCGACGCCTACGACCCTTCACCGCCCGTGCCGCCGCGCGGCGCGAGCGTGATGCCGATGGACTCCAGGAATTCGAGGAGCTCGGCCTCGTCGCGCCCGTCGCGCTCGGCGCCCGGACGATCCCCGGCGGCAAGCAGCAGGTACCCGACCTTGCCCATCCACCGTGCCCGCGCCATGTGGCTTTTCACCGCCTTGCGGGCGCGCGCGGGCTCGGCGTCGGGGTCGATGCCGAGGACCCGACGACGCGGCTGGCGAATGATTCAGTGGACCAGTGGCTTGGCGCACTTCGGTTATTTCAAACGTATGCCGGTCTGAACTGACGGGCCGAGTCGCAGGTAGCACTTAAGCTGCTCCCCAGCTACACCATCAAGGCGCGCAGCAACGAACTCCCAGGAATTACAGCATGAACCGCCGCTTCACTACGAAAGAACTCTCCGCCGCAAAAGAGATCGGCGCCGAGACGCTGCGCACGCACCACCACGCGGCGTTGCAGGCGGCCACCTCACCGCTCGACAGGCCGCGCGGCCGTGCGGAGACCGCGTTCCTCATGGATAACGGCCGCGTGTGCTGGCTCAGGGCAAGCGCCTACAAGCGGGAGTTTCGCGAAAGTACTGGCATCGCGATCGCGCCCGAAGACGGTGACAGCCTAATCCTGGCAACAACAAGAAGTGCTGAAGGGCACGGCAAATCTGACGGGTCGCAAGAGGGCCCGCCCGACGTACTCAAAACGAGCGGCATGGTCAGCCAGGCAGCCGGCCTCGCCGAGGCTGCCGCGATCATCTGTGACGCCGACAACCGGCGCGAGCCAGCCGGCGGCTTCGCTGACGTGATCCTGCTGCTGCACGGCATCGAACTCGGCCTGAAGGCCCTGCAGCGCTGCGAACGCGATCACGGGCCGCATGACCGGGAACACGACCTGCTGAAGCTGTTCGACGCGCTGAGCGACGACACGCAAGAAAAACTGATCAGGCAAATGCCAGGCGACGAAAGCTGGCCGGAGCGCGCATTGCAAGCGCCGGACCGCCGGAACATCCGGGCGGCGCTCGCCGAGGCCCGAGAGGACACGGTGCGCTGGCGCTACGCTAGCGAGCAATCCGGCATCATCGGGCACACCGGCGAGCTGCAACATGCGCTGGACGCAATCCTGCATGTTTGCGGCTACGACCGCGATTGGGCCAGCAAGGCGCCCGTGCTCGGCAACCAGGGAAAGCACGGCGCGCCGTCCCCGCCAACACCCTGAAACAGGCGGTCGCGGAACACGACGCGAACCCGCCTGAGGCGGCAAATTGGGTTGGAGGGGATCAGGAGAATGGGATTTCGAGACAGGGAGAAGCGGCGGCTTGTTCCGTTGAAGCCCGCGTTGTTTTCTGCCGAGGCCTGCGAGCCCGGGCGGTATGGCAAGAAGCGATACGATTTCTGCCTACGCAATGATCGAGCGACGGAAAACCTGCACGCCAGCATCCGCGACGCGGCGGTCGACTATTTCGGGCAAAGGAACATCCCGTGGCACGACGGGATCGGTGGCGGTCCCAGCAACCATCTGTGCTGCTCTCAGAGTTTCTGCGTCAATTTCTGGTTCCCGTTCCGAGACGCGCCGGGACCGTTGGCGGCCGTGCTCCGCGGACTAGGATTCGATGTAGTGGAGGTGCTGCCGTTCGAGTTGGACCGGATCGGACCCGGAGGAAAGGCGGGTTACATGGCCTTCGAGTGGATCGGTGAGAAGAACTATTTGGGGGAAGGGCCAGGCGGCAAGGCTGTCAGGGACGAGGCGCGCTCGCGCGGGCATCACTTCACGAGCCTGGACTTCGCATGCAGGTTCCGGCGATCGGACGAGGTCATCCAGATCGTTGCCGGTGAGTGGAAGTACACCGAGCTTTATTCCAAGGATCGGAACATGCGTTTCAGCGACAGCGGGACGGACCGCCTGAAAATCTACAAGCCTTCGCTGGATGCTGCTGATTGCCAGATTGTCTTGGGGGATGTGCAGCAGGAATCGCTGTTCTTCGATCCGTTCGACCAGTTGATGCGCCAGCAGTTGCTGTGTTCCGCGATGGAGCGCGAAGGAGAGATGGACGCGGATGTCGTGTGCTTGCTGCACATGGCACCGAAGTCGAACCGGGAATTCGTGAACCGCGTGACGTCACCGGCGCTGCGGTCGAAGGGCTCCGACGTTCATGAGGTGTGGGGCAATCTTGTCGGACCTGAGCGTTTCGTCGGCGTCTATGTGGAGGATGTGCTGCCCCTGGTGTGTCGCCACGCGCCGGAGCCGGAATGGGCTAGCTACATGACGCAACGATTCGGGGACATGCGCTAGAGCCCAGCCGTCTGCAGCGGGACCGGAGGTTTTCCGGGTGCTATCGCGGGAGGCCGGCGTGGCGCGGGTCGGGGCGGGTGTGCAGTAAGCTAGGCGCGTCAATGCCAGGCGCTGCCTTCCGGATCGTCGTCCTCGGCGCGCATCGAGGCCGCAACCATGGCCTGCCAGGCCTCGCGGTCGAGCCCGAGCCGGCGGTTCAGCTTGTCGCAGATGTTGAGGGCATCTTCGACGTCGAGCGTGACCAGCGCGGTCGGAACGTGGCCGGCGAGGCCTTCGATGACGATGCGGATCTGCTGCACCTCGGTCTCGACGTCATAGGCCGGGCAGAAACAGAAGTTGGGTTCGTCCGGCAGGGTCTGCGCGGTCATTGCCTCGGTCTCCTTGTCTTGGCGGTTCCAGCCGCCGCCCGGCCGGCAATACGTATCCCGGCCGGGCATTGAACGGGTGAATTCTCGGCGAGTCACGCGGCGAGCGGCCAGCGGTCGAGGATGCGCTCCATCGCGGCCGCATTGGGCACGAATATCCGGGCGCGGAACGAGACGATCTCGGTCGCGCAGCCCATGCGCTTCAGCGCGGCCATGTCGGTGTCCGCCGGCCCCTCGATCTCGATCCGGTCGGCGCCCATCAGGCGGCGGCGCGCGAGACGCCAGCCGTTGGCGAGCGCGAGCGCGTTGCCGCGCTCCAACAACGCCGCGAAGGCCTCCGCGCCGGTCATGGCGGGACCGCCGTCGAGGCCGAACCCGGCACGTACCGAGCGCACCTGCTCGGCATCGAGCACGCGCCCGATGAGCGCGATGCCGTCATCGCTGGTGAGCCGGCGCACCCGCATGTTCTCGGCCGGCAGCCGGTCCCAGACGGGCAGCAGCAGGCCGGAGGCGAGCCAGAAGCGCGAGTCCCGGTGGGACGGCAGATCAGCGATCTCGGCGTCCCATACGCGCCGCCACTGAGCCTCGTCGGCGCGGCGCCAGTTGGAGGCGTCGAGCTCGGCCTTCGCCATGCTCTCGCCGGTCGCGGGCCGGATGAGGCGCACGCGTTCCCGTACCCCGCCGTCGTCCAGCATGCGCGATGCCGCCGGTAGGATGACCGCGGCGCGCTTCGAGCGGGCGTTGACGGCGAGGCGCGGCTTGCCGTCCGGTCCCGGATCCCGTTCGCCGGCCTCCAGCGCGGCATCGGCCGTGAGCGGCGCCAGCCTGTCGCGGCGGACGATCTCGACCAGCTCGGTGGCGGCCCCGGTGCCGGGATGCTCATAGAGCGCCTCGCGGCCGGCAATCGCGAGCGAATCGGCGGTCACGGTCTCGACGCCGACCTCGTAGCTGCCGGCCTCGATCGCCTGCTCGATGTTGGCGGCGATGCGCTTTTCCAGTTCCGCGAAGAGCTGGTTCTGCTCGGCAATGGGGAGAGCCAGCAGCCGGTTGAGGAACCTCGGCATGGGCGGCAGGTCCTCCTTGAGACTGCCCTCCCAGGTGAGCTTCAGCCCCGTGGCTTTCTCGAAACGCTCCAGGGTCCAGCCCTCGATGCTGCCCCGCCACAGCGCGCCGTAGAACTGGCGCAACGCGGCCTTGGCGTAGGGGCTCTCGAGGTTGTCGCTCTCGCGGAACAGCACGGCGTCGCTGCCGCCCATCGCGGCCTGGCTGTCCCGCTGTCCCCGCGTGATGGCGCCCAAGCTATCGAGCCGCCGTGCGATGGTGGCGATGAACCGGCGCTCGCCCTTCACATCCGTGGTGACGGGCCGGAACAGCGGCGCGGAGGCCTGGTGCGTACGGTGGGTGCGGCCCAGCCCCTGGATCGCCTGATCGGCGCGCCAGCCCGGCTCCAGAAGATAGTGGATACGCCGCTCGGTGTGACAACCTACAGGCAAGAACTACCAGTTTGATAGCACCTGCACAGCGTTACTGCATCCTCCTGATAATGGTCATATTACAATGGGTTGGCGGCGTCGTCAACGGGGATCTCGTTCTCACGGCGGCTCAATAAGGCACAATCCTCAATATCCCGATAGTTGCACTCAGGGAATTAACGTATTTCGCGCGAATGTCGCAGGCGCACTTTGGTAGCTCTCCGATGTGGGGCATCATGAGCTATCTTGTGAGAGCCATAAGACATATGTAGCATAGTATCCCGTGGCTATTTGACCTATAGGCGTACCGAAGGCAGATTTCGCGCGAATGTCGCAGCGAAATACGCACGACATTCGCTGATCTTGTGGCGTCTATCGGGGGCGTGGAACTCTCAAGTCGGTGGAGGCGGACAGCATGAGCGGGGCGGCCGTGGGACGCAAGAGGCAGCGCGCGGTGATGGCGACGGACAGCGACTGGCAGGCGCTGAAGGAGCGCGCGGACGCGGCCGGAATGGACATCTCGCGCTTCATCCTGGAACGGCTGACGGCGCCTGTTGCGGTGCCGGAGGACGCGGTCGTTGTGCGCGATCTTGCCGTCGGTCTGGTGCGGGTCGAGCGCATGGTCAGGGTGCTCTACGAGGTCGAGAAAGAGCGCGTCGAGGGCACCGCAGGGGCGGAGACGTGGCAGGCTCTGGTGCGTCGTGCCGGAGCACGGATCGACGCCGAGGAGGGACTCGGATGACGGCCGTAGAGGAAGGGAAACGGGAGATTGCGCGCATCCGCAGCATTTACTGCTCGCCGGAGAACCGTGCATTGATCGGTCGGCGGGCCAAGGAAGCGGGGATGAGCTTCTCGCGTTTCATGATCGTCTGCGCGCTTCATGGGACAGATGCCGACGACGGCGAGGACGGTCCTCGCCTGGTTCTGAGCGAGGACGAGCAGCGGCAGCTCTTCGAGCGCGTGGCGCTTCTGGATCGGTGCAACGAGGCGCTGCTTTCGCGTCTTCCGGGGACGGAGATATCGGCGCTGGGTGCGTTGGCCTTCCTGGCCCGGGAGGCGCAATCCCGATCCGGCGGAGACGGTTCGTGAGGAAGCGTCGTGGCACCAAACCGAGGGCGTATTCGCTCTCCTGCACCGACAGCGAGTGGGGGCGCGTGCGGGTGCTGGCCGAGCGGCGGGGGCTGTCCATCTCCCGCTACATGGTCGAGTGCGGTCTCACCGTGGACCCTGAGACGGAGCCTGCACCGCCGCCGATCCTCGTGCTCGACGAGGCCGAGCAGCGCGCCCTTCACGATCGTGTCGTCACCATTGCTGAGCGCACGGCGGAGGCCGGGACGGAGGAGGCGGTGTTGACGCGTATCCGCAATGCGCTCGCCTTCCTGGCCGAAGAGACCATGCGCACCATGCTGCGCGACGGTCGCGAAGGGGAGCTGCGGGGGATGCTGACGGACCTATTCGGCGAGCAGGTTGCGGCGGCCACGGTCGAGCGGCTGCGTGCGCGCATGGCTCCCGAGAGTTCCGGCTTGCGATAATCGAAAGGCGGTCCGCTGCCAATTGCGGGAGTTTGCCGGCGTGCCGGGGCGTCGGACCACGGGCGATTGAAGGAAAGCCGGCGGGGCGAATCACAGCTCGAGGCCGCCCATGTCGCGGGTCTTCGCCTTCTGGCGCTCCTGCGCTTTCTCCTGTGCCTCGCGCTCCAGCCGGAGGCGTTCGATTTCGGCGTTGTCGTGCGCCAGAACGGTCTCGATGCGCGACGACATCCGTTTCAGCTCGTCATCCGCGCCGGGGCGGCGGTCGAGATGCCTTCCGAACGTCTCGGGGTCGTCAAGGATGCGGCGGCAGCCGTCGAGGGCGCGGCGGGCGTCGTCGCGCCATTCGCCGTAGCCCGCGACGCGAGTGACATGGACGCCGTCCTGGCCGGCATGGTGGGCGCGCTCCTCCCGCTGCCGGATCGAGTCTGCGGCCGCCGACAGGACCCGGTCCAGGTAGCGCTCCGCCGCCTTGCGGTTCTCCCTCGTCGCTTCATCGAGGACCGCTGCCTTCTCCGCAGGCGGCAGCGTCGGGCTGGTTTCGGGTGAGACGGAAACTGAGGTTTCGAACTGCTCGCCGATGGCTTTCAGCGCCGACATCTGCTCGCCGGGTGCGGTCTCAAGGGCCTCGATCAGCGCTTCCCGGTCGTCGGTCAGCAGCACCACGTTGTCGCGGGCGCGCGTGAGCTCCACGTAGAACATCGCCTGGTCGGCCGGCGCGCGGTTCGTGTCGAGCACCGCGATCACGCGGTCGCACGTCATCCCCTGGGCCGCGTGCACGGTGGATGAGTAGGCGTGGTCGAGATGGTGAAGGTGGGGGTCGTCGCGCTTCATGGAGAGCTCGCGGCCGTCCTGGGTCCTGATCCTGACGTTGACCCAGCCGACGGAAAGTATCTCCGCATGCTCGCCGTTGATCAGGCCGCGGGCAGCGTCGTTGCGGGTCCAGCGCACCGCGTCGCCCGCCCTGAGGACGATCGGCTGCGTCTCGAAGAGGTCGAGCCTGTAGCGGAGGTAGCCGGACGGGTCGATCCGCCGCTCCCGGCCGTCGGGGAAAGTGAGCGCCACGCGCCCCTCTTCGGTATCGACCTCCGCGACTTTGCAGGCGTCGCCGGCCTTCGCACGGACGCCGTAGACGTCGTGATGGAAGACGGCGACATCGCCTTCTCGGTAGTTGGCGATGTCGCCCTTCTGCGGGCGAGTCAGGTGCAGGTTGACGTAGCGTTCGATCTCCAGCGCGGGACCGTGCAGCACGCCCTCGTCCTCCAGGCCGTGGCGGACGGCTGCGTTGATCTCGGCCCTGAGCTCGTGCGTGGGCGCCAGAATGGCCGTGCCTGCGCGCAGGGACGGATCGAGGTCGAGCCAGAGCTGGGCCGCCTTCCTGCCGAGGTCGTCACCCGCCGTCTCCAGGACGCCGTTGCCGAGTCCCTCCACCGCAAGCCGGGGCTCGTCCGCCACCATGTGCAGCACCGCAGCCTTGAGGGCGGCGTCGCGCTGGCGCATCACCTCGTCCATCCTGGCCGTGGGCATGCCCGCGTCCTGCAGCAGGGCGAAGGGCTGGCCGGCCTCCACCGCGCGCAGCTGCCGGCGGTCGCCGGTGAGCGCGAGCCGCTCGACACCGGTCTCGGCGGCGATCCGGGTCAATGCGCGCATCTGGGTGGTGCCCACCATCGACGCCTCGTCGAGGATCAGCACCGAGCCGCCGAGGGTACGCCGCGCGTCCTCCGTCCTCTCGGGCGAGGCGATACCGTCGCCCACGTCGCGGTAGCGCGTGAGGAACCATTGCAGCGTGCGGGCCGGAATGTCGGCCTCGCCTTCGAGCACGCGCGCGGCGCTCGCCGAGGGGGCCAGGCCGATCAACTGCCGCTCGCTCGCCAGCTCTCTCACCGTGCGCAGCATGGTGGTCTTGCCGGAGCCCGCGTGGCCCTGCACCCCGACCGTGCGGTGGGGCGAGAGCAGGATCGTGCGCGCAGCGTCGCATTGCCCGGGGTTCAGCCCGGCTTCGTTCAGCTTTGCCTCGACCGTCTCTGCGGGCGCCAGGCAGTGCCCTGCGTCAAGGCCGGCGCGCATGCCGGCGACGATGTCGCGCTCGGCGTTGCGCGCCCTGTCGGTAACAAAGGCCAGATCGGCCCGTCGCGCCGTCACCTCGATCAGGTTCCCGTCGTGCCTCATCTGGGCGGTGGCGGCGTCCAGCGCGCCCAGCGAATGCCGCCCGCCCCCGTGGGCCAGCGCCCAGGCCCGCAGGTCGTTGGCAGGCAGCACCGTGCGCCGCTCCTCCAGGTGCTCCACCGCCTGCCGCACCACCGCCAGCGCCGACGGCTGCGCCCGCGGCTCCGGCGCGGGCGAGGCCGCGCGGTCGCGGCCCCTTGCGTGGTCCCGGTCACGGGCTGGCCCGAGCTCCTGCGCCCTTTCCTGCCATGAGGCCGCAAGCACCTGCCGGTCCGGCTCCATCTTGCGCCGGCGCGTGTAGAGCGCCGCCTGCTGCGCCAGCGCCGGCGTGTTCTCCCAGCCGCGCTCGGCCATGTAGTCCAGCAACTCGCGCCGGCGGGTCGAGAACGCGTCAAGCACCGGCTTCCTATAGCCCGCGATCTCGAACCCCGGCATCCGCCCCACCAGGGTCGGCACCGTGGCGTAGCCGATCTCCTCCAGCCGGGTCCTGAGTTCGTTGCGGTAGTAGGCCCCGATCAGAAGCTTCGATCTCTCCACCGAGGTGAACTCGGCGCTCCGCCACGCCCCGTCCCGGCCCCGCGTCATGTTCGCCACCACGGCATGCGTATGAAGCTGCGGATCGAGGTTGCGGCTGGCGAGATGCCGGAAGGTCGCCGCCGCCATGCCGTCGGCCTCTACCCTTGGCCTGCGCCCGGTCTCGGGCTCGTAGGTCCGGGTCTGGAGAAGCTCGCTCTCGACGAAGCCCAGCGTGGCGCGCACCGCCTCGTCGTGCGCCTTCACAACCCGTGAGCCCGTCTTCGGCGCCGCGTAGACCAGCGCTTCCAGGGATACCGACTTCGGCGCAGAGAACGTGATGTCCACGCCGGGCCGGTGCTGGTGCTCGCCGTCGCGCAGCCGGCCGAGGCGAATGTCGGTGCCGGGCACATAGCCTGCAAGCAGGGCCTCGAAGCGCTTGGGCTTCACCGGCCCGTGCAGGCCCAGCGTTGCCGCTGCCTCGCCGTACCAGCCGCTCGCCTTGCGGTGCTCGGGGTCTCCCTTCGCGTAGTACCCGTCCGCTTCGAAGTAGTGCACCGTCGTGGCCGCGGCCTTCAGGCGCGTGACGGTCGCCACCATGGTTGCCTACCGCTCCGCTTCGGGATCGCCCTGCTCATCGGGCGGCACGTCGGTGAGGATTACGTCAGGATAAAGCGGGATCGTCACGTCCAGCGATGGATGGATGCGAAGCCGGCACCCAATGATCACATTGTCGGTGCGCGCTTCCGAAGCACAGGCGGCGATGGTCGGCGCATAGTGTTCCGCGACGAATTCGTTCCACTCGCGGCGAGGATCGCCGAACGAGACGACATCGGTCTCCCGCTGCAGCACAGCGCCCAGCACGAAGAAGACGAATGCCGCGCCCGCCCCGTCCCGGCGTGCGGCCAGTTCTGCCGCCTTGGCAAGTGCGCCGCGCGCATCGGCGACCGCCTGGGTGAGCGCCGCCGTCTCGCGGGCGAGTGCCTGGGCCGTCTCGTGCGCCGGCCCTGTGTCGTCCTGGAGTACTTCGATCCGGGTCGCCATTGCCCGCACCGTCTTGAGGATCTCCGCGATGGCATCGTCGTGGCGCCGGGCTGCGGAGGGGTGGCGGCTGGCGGCGACCCCGCGGTGCCGGTGCTCGGTCTGCCCCCTCCCTTTTCCGGCCGGCCGACAAGAAGATCGCGGCCGTCGAAGGGGTCGTGCCCGGACTCCGGATTGTCCTTCCTCTCCTCCGGCGCCATGGTCGCCTCCCAAGGGATAGTCGTTACTCTTGCGCTGGGCGGTGCTGGTGAACTGGCTGTCCCGGTGGGAGTTGATGATCCCCATCCTACCATACCGTGCCAAGGCCGCATCGAGCTCCGGCGCTGCACCGTGATCGATCCTTCTGGCCTAGAGTGGGGCAGCTACGCCAATCTTCATGATCGCAGCCAGGCGGTGCGCATCGAACGCGTGCGCGAGGTCCTCAAGGCCGACGCCGCGGGACTGGAGCGGTCTAGAGCGTAGCCTCAACCTCGCTCGGTGCGGACCGTTCCGGGTCCGAAGAACTCTTGGCCCCACCCACATCGCGCGCGCTTTGCCTGATCTCGCGGTCTCAGACTATCTAAAGTGTGGTGCTCTTTGGGAGCAGCACATCCAGGGCGGCCAGAACGGCAAGGTTGACAGCACGCCGTACCAGTTCCTACGCTCACTCTCGCAAGCAATTTGCAGGTGTCCCGCTGAGTCGGGTCGCCCGCCAAATACAATAGCCGTTCGACCCGACGCCGGCTGATCACCGGTGGGTGGCGAATAAGCGGGGCTTTCACAACACCTGTGGATTGCTTGCAACGGCCCGGCACCAAGCCGGACGCGCGGACGCGCGTGCGTGTTGGGGCGGGGCGAAGAAGCGCTGTGTGGCAGCTTAGAGAGCGCTCAAAATTTGCGAGACCCGAGGTGGTCCGAGGGAGATGGAATCATGAGAATGTTCGGCACGATCACAATATCGAGCCTTCTTGTCGCGATTTTATTTCTGGGATTTCAGACAAGGGATGCTACTGCGCAGGCGGCCAACCCGGTGAGCCTTTCGGTCGACAACAGTGGCGCCGTTGACGAGGGCGGCACGCTCACGATCACGGCGACCCTGGCCAGGACCAACACGTCCGGGGCTGCGACCACGATCTACGT
>Ga0209754_1003040_pt1 | contig 12080 bp, 9 predicted proteins | sample MesohylBB_FD_187295 | JGI IMG/M metagenome (GOLD analysis project Ga0209754, IMG submission 187295) | Host-associated microbial community of the marine sponge Aplysina aerophoba from Gulf of Piran - sponge mesohyl, lysed by bead beating... | ecosystem: Host-associated > Porifera > Sponge >... | reverse complement strand
CCCTCACACACCCGGCACGAAACCATCCCTCCCACACCCGAAGAACCAAAAAAGCCCACATCACCCCACCCCAGACGGTCAAAACGGTGGATCCAGGCTGAATGGTCAAGGATATGAGTGATGGTGGCCGACGGTGGGAGTTCATCGGGTGCCCGGTCGAGAAGGTCCGCGCATGCATCGGCGACCATTGCTGCGGTGTCGCCGATGCTCGGAAGATTCGGGGCTACCGCCGCCAGGATGTTGGGCGTGTCGACCGGGATCGCTTGCCCGATGATGTCGGAGATTTCCTCTGCTGCAGCATCGGTTAAGTCCGATGGAACCGCCGAAAGGACACTTCCTAGTTCTTCGGGGTTTCCGACTCGCAGTGCGGATACGATGCGATTGCTTAGCTCCGCTCCGAGGAGGCGAGTGCTAGGTGACGCTGCGAAGTAAACGAGAGGTGCGACATCACCTGGGTATCTGACGAGGCGGGCAGTACTGGCAAGGTAGCGACCCAGCGTTGGCTGCCGGTAGTGAGGCTCTCCGGTCGGAGATGAAGCGTTGGTGAAAGCCTTGGAGCGCGCAACGGCATCGGTTTCGCTGGGAGTCAGATTGTTATCACCGAGCGCTACCTTGGATGCGGCGCTTAGAAGAACCGAGTTCCTAACGATCTCGTCGTGGAAGTCGGGAAATTCGTCGAGAATCACCGCTAACTGGGCGAGCACGTCAAGATGGTGGGTTACGTCACCTGAATAGACCCGGCCGCTGTTCTCTCGTTCGCTTCCGAGGAGGTACGCAGCGACGAAGCGGTTGAGTAAGCGGATCACCGATCTTGGTTCATTTACTCCATCGTGGACGAGGATGGTCAGGATTCTGTCTAGGTCTATTTTTGGATCTGACCGGAGAGGGTGGTCAGCCCCGACGAGATCCATAGCGAAACGGCGCATGTCGCCTCGCATGGTTGGTGGCATGTGCACCCGAACGGTCAGCAACTTATCTACAAACGCCGCCGCAGGATGATCATGTTCGCCTCCGACAGGTACTTCTTGTTGCGCTGTGGACGGAGAGTCTGAGGCCGTCACCGACGGATCGGGTTCCTTAGTCTCGTTCTCGCCGTTGGTCAACGCAACCTGGTGATCGGGCATGTGGCTGGCAGGCGCACGAACGGAGTCTCCTACCGCCCTCTGGACGATCTTCTCATTGCACGAGATGACGAATATGGGTTCCCTTTTACGTGGCACGGACTGGAGGGAGCGGAGTGCTCGGAGAGCGTCGAGAAGGTCGTCTTTACTCAGACGGTCGATGTCGTCAATGAATACTACGAGTCGTTTATTGCTCCTGTTGTAGTGATGGTCAACGAGTTGCCCGAAGACCTCTTCGATTTCATCCGCTGCCTCGGCTCTGGGTTTCAGATCGGTGAGGGTTGCTGGCTTCAACATCGCTCCCATTGGCGAGTCGGTCCTAGCGAAGGTCATCGCGGCGAGCCAGATAAGCACTGGCGAGGCAGCGGTGATCGCCAACAGGTCGTGGGGTTCAGCGCCAAGAAACCATGCCAACCCGCCAATGACTACAACGGCCAGAGCGAAGGGCACGAGCGACCTAACGAGACCGGCGTAGGAGTATCTCTTCTTGACGAATCGCATTAACGACGTGTCGGTCGGGTCGGAGGCGGAGACCTGGGTGGACTGGCGAATGGGTCGCAGAATCTCGCGGACAGCGTCTGGTTTAATCTTTGAGTGCTGTTCCAGCTCCGCAGCGATCGAATGGACGATGTTGCGGGTACGGGCATTTCCCGAGTGTTTATCAGCGCTGACGGTCACAGTGTCGAACTGGCCGCTGTCTCTGAGCATCCGACTGGCAAGGTTCGCCGTGGACGACTTCCCCATGCCGAACTCTGCCATTAGTCCGATCATGCAAGGTGGATCTGCGGCTTCCACCGCTCTGGTCAGCGTCACAGCCAGAGCCTGATGATCAAGATGGTCGTCATCAACCTGTTGGATTGCTCGATCCTTAAAGAACCACACCGGTTGAGCCTTGACCGACTTCCTTCTCCTCATAACACAGTCACCCTATCCCAGAGGTGGTTAGACGGCAACGACCCGATATGGGCCTGGCACCGCGGCTAGTCGGCACTCCTGCGAAAATGAGGAGGTCACGGCCTTTGCTGGCCAACGCCGCAACTCGGTGTTCACATTGGAAATGAAGTCGGCACCTTTGGTGCGCATAGGCAGAAGTTGTGGTCACAACGGGAGAATTCTACAAGGCCAGCTGTGACACCCGTAAGACAGTCCCCTAAACGACCTCAACTGGCTGGTGAAAATGGCATTAGTGGTCAGCGACTCGAAATCTGGGGTCGGTACACCGTCCCGGTTGACGTTCATGCTGGAACGTTGAACACCAGCACTGTGAGCGTGATCGTCTTGCCGGGGTCATCCTTGTGGGTGAAGGCGTACCGAAATCCGGTTTCGTGGTCGTAGTCGTAGTTGGATTTCCAATTGGGGTGTTCTTGGACCGCTTCGGGGACGTTCTTGACCACGGTGGACATTTCGGTGTCTCGGTTGAAGATCAGCAGAGCTGTCTTGGTGTCCCTCCAACTGGTATAACCCAGGAGTTGGTTGAGTGCGGTCTTCAGATCCGCTGAACCTCTCCAGAACTTGCATTCAGCGATGAAGATGTTTCTACCTCGTGCTCTCACCAAAATGTCGGTTTTTCCTTCATAATTGAAGGTTTCACCTGTTGCTTGCCCTTCGTAATGGCCATTGAGTTGGACGAGGAAGTGCTGCCGCAGGTCTTCTTCCCCCATGTCTTTGAAGGCCCTCGGGCTGCGTTCCATCACCATCACCATGTCCGAGATCACTGACAGGATGTGCTCGTATTCGGCCATTGCCAGGGTGGGGTCGGGTTTAGCCGGGTCTGATGAAACGGGAGGGAGTTTTGGCACGATGCGACGTTTCACTTCCGGAACGGCATAGGTTGATGGCACACCCGGCCGGCGTCTGAGGGGAAAGCCCAGATCCGCGACGACCTTCCTGTCCTGTAGCAATTTGTCCCTACGCTGGTCGATTCGACCGCTCACGTTCTCACGGATGGTGGAGTTGAACCGATCCACGTCGCCGGCAATCCATTCGAGACTCTCCTGAACGCTGCTGAGGTCTCGGCGGAATTGTGCCTTGACGCTCTGTGTGTCACGCTTCGTTCCTTCATAGACGAACACCAGCTCGTTTCCTCGTACCTCCGCCCGTGGTGAACCCAACTTGTATGTAGATGCCCTGCATTTGAACAGACCCCGGTCACCTTTGAAAGGCACATAAAACGTAATCCGGGTTCCCGCGACATAGTGCGGTCTGCTGCTGTCGAAGATGGGATACTCAAACCTACGGCTGACGTCAACCTGGGCATCTCCGTAATCGACTTGGATGGCAGACTCGTCAAGAACCAGGGGTTCAACCCTGTATTTCTCTACAAAGTAATCGCGTAATTCCTCTGGTGAAGTGTTGAGTATGCGACTCTCGCTCAGCGAATCGATTTCTTTGGAACAGGCTTGTTGATGCCCGTCCAAGACGCTCGCCAAGTGAGCGCCAGCGAAAAGTCTTATCGTCATGATTCGATGCTTACCTCCCGTCAGTTACCACTCTCAGAGTAGGTGACCACACAAACCACCAGTTATCCCTTGAAGGGAACGAGGTTGAGGGCTTTGCGTACCCATGGGAGAAAACCCCACAGAGATCGTGGCCAGTACATCCTCCGCCCTCGACGAAGCCTATCAACGTTGTATAACACCAACAGCCCCACTGCGACCATAAGCACGGTTGCTATCCATATCAGCAACTTCACTACCCATATGACGACGGGTACTACGAACACGAGCAGCATCGCTGAGCAAAGTGCGATGAGCCATGTCCACTCGCTGGCAATTCTCCAGTAGCCACCTGTCTCGTTCTCTCCCACCGATGCAAGGGACGTGAGCCCAATGCCCACAGCCAGCAGGGCTGCCACGATAGCGGACGGGTGCCACGGGTCGAAATGTGCTGGGATGGACGACCAACCGCGACCGGAGGGATACAACCATCCGAATGTCGCGACTGCCCCTAGTGCCGCAAAGATGGTCCCGGATATAGCCAACCAGGGGAGTTTGTCGTGCGATGGTGCGACTTCCCGTGGTTGTTCCGTTGGAGTTTCTATCACGAGGGATTTCCTATTCACGTCGGGCGGTTTCCACTGTTTCTGACGATGCGCAAAGCGGGAACCGGCAGGGGAAGCACCTGGGCGGCTCTACCTTCCAGGCCGAACGCTTCGCATCAAGCGAAAGGGAGGGTCTGGTGTTCATACCGCGAATTATCCCCTGTGGCTGTGACAACTCGTTGCCAAACACCGTTTTTCTGCTGTCCTGGGCCGTCGCAGTGGGCCTGCGTCTTGGTTTAGGTGGCGTATTGGGACTCCATGGGGGCTCGCCTCTTGGGTGCTAAGGAGAGAGCGGGCGCTTCGCTATCAGGTCGTTCAGATCAGTTCGCTGTTGGGTATTGAGGAGAACATTCGGACGCAGACCAAGTTGCGTCGGATGACTTGGTGGGTTCTTGTCCTTAGCGTGTTCGCTATAGGGATAGCTATGTTGTCGCTCACTGTGGAAATCGCTGGTCTCTGGGCTGGTCTTACTAATCTCTCGGTGGATTGAATTCGCCTGCCCTGTGCCCACCGCAGCCACCTCGGCTGAGGTCACCGTGCAGAAGGGGGTCGGAACCGACGGGGTTTAGCGAGTCGGGAAAAGCCGTTCAGCATCCTCGTAGTCGCTTGCCAAACCTGGCCTGTGTTCGGTGAAATCCAGTGCACCCTTGCTGTCCCGGTCGGTCCAGTAGCGCCCGCTCAAGCGAGGACAGGGCGAACCAGATATTTGTAGCGAAGTTGCCCCGTGATGCATCCTGCTTCGATGCTGAATCAGGATGTCGGGTTGGGCAAGGTACATGTAGTCAAGCGAGGCGATGCCGTCGGAAGTTGTGATCCTGGCGAGGGTAGAGTTTGATCGCGATTCGTCAGTGAGGAGTACAACCGCGATAGAGGAGTATCTCTGCCGGACGACCAAGTAGACGGTCTTTGATGGGGGTGTCGCTCCGGTTGCTGGATCAACCCAGGCCGATTCGAGAGTGCCTCGCCATGTTCCAGATATCTTGGTTGGGACGGGATCAAGATGTTGAAAGAGCGGTAAGCGCCACAACCATCGGTCCCACACTGTTAGGAGCAGGGTGGCTGCGAATACGCCGATGGAGTAGTAACGCAACCAGGTTACATTTACCGCCGAACCGGATAGCCAGAGACCGGCGGCAAAGACCAAGGCCACCACTGCGGCGACAATCTGAGTGAATGGTCGACAAATCACAATGACCCGTACCCAAGGTTGTTCCATGCCGCTTTCGAAAAGTCTCGCGCATCCTCATAGCTCCAGGCTTGGGTGGGGTGGAAAAGATATTTGACCCCATTGACCTCAAGCCACCTCGCGTCGCCTGCTGGCTCGGAGCCTCCTTGCGTTGACCCCCAAATGTGATAGAGAATCTCGCTAATTCGGTCAGTCCAAGTTGGCCTGAAGAAGATCGGATCTGGGCAATTGTAAACGAGGCACTCTATGAAGAACGACGGCACTTCTCTATAAAAACGGTCTGAAGCCATGGCGTTTCCCACCCGCTTCAGTATTCGCACAGCCCTTTTGAATTGATGATTAGTGCGCCGGTTCTTCGCCCGGCCGCAATCTAAGTGCTGCTGGGGGTAGTTTTCAATCTCGCCTCCGCTCTTCCTGAAAATCCGGGTTCCCTCCCGATAATTGTTGAGTCCAAAGTAGTCCCTATAGGTGAAGCACGGCACGACATCTGCATCAACACGGGCCGAACTTGCCCTCACCCTTATTGCGACATTCCCGCTGGCATCAACTTGACTGGGGAACTTTGCCCGCAACGCCTTTTCGACCTCAGAGCGAAGAAGGGGCGGAGTCCACGGCCCGGTGTACGGGGAAATCGTGATTTCAGGGGTTCCGTTCCAATAGAAAACCTCTGGGCATTGTACCGCTATGTCCACATCACTGTCGGTTCGGACGTTCGTGTTGTTGGGATAGGAGCCTTTGGCGTAGACGCGGAAGGAGTAGTTCTGAAACGCAGGGTGTGCGTTGATGGCCTCTCTAACCATGCGTTCGGTACGGTCTTGCTTTTCCTGTTCTGTGTTGCTGGACGGACCTGTCCATCCCGCCAACTTCGTTTCAAGGGTCACGACAACAGTCCTTGTCCAGGCTGCACGAGATATGGGGATAGTGCCGACGGCAATCCATCCGCGATATGGGGGGTTTCGACCAAGACTCGCACGAGCCGTTTGAGGCGGGGGACGTTTGTAGGGATCGTCTGCCCACGTCTGCCATTGGTGTCTGATCCGTCTTCTCTCCCAGGCCAGCCCTGCCACAGCCACACATGAGCGAGCCTGTAGCGAAACTCGCCCAGATGGCTCAGAAGAGGGACTCTGAACAACCGCTCAAACCGGCGACCTTGGTCGATGGTGCTGGAAGCGGTGGAACGAATCTGCTGCAACGCAGGATTTAGGTTCACCGTGACACCCTCTCAGCGATCAATGTGACAGACTCCCCTGAACCTGTTCCGTTCGCTCTTTGGCGGGAGAACCTGGGATTACTTATCACTCGTTTTACTGTAGCGGCACCCAGGGACACCCTTTTGTCACTTATTCGAGGACAGACGCATCGAGTCGAAACAGGGCGTTGGGGTGAGGTGCGCGGGCTTGAGAACGGGGTGGTTGGCGGGGTAATGTTGAGGGGGTGTCGCTGGTGGTTGGTAGATTGGTGGCGGGTGAGCACACGGGCACTTTACGAGTCGGGATAGGCGGGTTGTACGAGCACATTTTGGACAACCGCGACCGTGGGGTGGCGGACTACCTGCGAGAGCCGTTGCGTGACGCGGATCTTTTCCGAGCGGTGTCGGCGTTTTTCACGATCTACGGGTTCGAGTTGCTGGAAGACGTTTTGGGAGGGGTGGGCACTACACGGTTTTTGTTCGGCGACCCGACATCGGTGGACAGGCTCGACCCGGCAGAGAAAGACCCCCGTTTTTTCACGGTGACCGAAGAGGGCTTGCTGCCAGGGGCAGTGTTGCGGCAAAAGCATCTGGCTCGACGTTGCGCCGAGTGGATCGAAGCCGGGTCCGTGGGGGTGAAGGCAGTGTCGAGGTCGGGGTTTTTGCATGGGAAGATGTATCTGACCGACAGCCGTAACGGCGATGGAGCAGCGGTTGTGGGCAGTTCCAATTTCACGAAACGGGGTTTGGGAGGCGGCGAGTTCCCAAATTTGGAGATCAACCTGGCCACCGTCGACCCTCTAACGCGCAATGAGTTGGGTGGCTGGTTCGACGAGCTGTGGAACGACCCGGACTTGACTCGGGATGCCAAAGACCAGGTGTTGGCGGCTTTGCGTCGCGTGGGTCGGGAACACTCCCCCGAGTTTGTTTACTACAAGACCCTTTTCGAGTTGTTCCGCGACGACATAGACGCTCGCTTGGTCGAGGCGGCAGGGTTTGGAAGGGCCCACTTGTACGACACTCAGATCTGGGAGACGCTGTTCGGGTTCCAACAGGACGGCGTGCGGAGCGTCCTGACAGCCCTCGACCGTCACAACGGTTGCATCCTGGCCGACAGCGTGGGGTTGGGCAAGACCTACACCGCTTTGGGAGTGATCAAGTACTCTGAGTTGCTGAACGAACGGGTGTTGGTGTTGTGCCCTCGGAAGTTGCGGGACAACTGGTCGCTCTTTCCCGCTCATGTCGGCCATCGGGACAACCCGTTTCCCGAAGACCGTTTTGCCTACACGTTGCTTTCGCACACTGACCTGTCCCGCGAGCGGGGCAGGGTAGGAGATGTTGACCTGGCCCATTTCAACTGGGACACGTTCGACCTGGTCGTGATCGACGAGTCGCACAACTTCCGCAACGACGCTGGCCAAAGATACCAGCAACTCATCAACAACGTGATCGCCAGCGGTGCCCAAACGAAGGTCCTGATGCTGTCCGCCACTCCAGTGAACACGTCCCTCATTGACCTGCGAAACCAGGTTTATTTGATGACCTCGGGAAGGGCCGACACGTTCCGAGAGAGCTTGGGGATCGGCAACATCGCCCAGTTGCTCAACGCCGCCCAGAAAAAGTTCAAGAAGTGGGAAACCGAACAGGGCAGCGCCAAGCGGGACAAAAAACAGTTGTTGGAAAGCCTCGGCCCTGACCTGTTTCGTCTCCTGGGAGCCGTGTCGATCGCCAGGTCCCGCCGTCAGATCAAACAGTTCTACGCGGCAGAGATCGACCGGATTGGCCAGTTTCCCGCTCATGACCCGCCGGACAACCGCCATCCCCTCACTGACCTGCACGGGGAATTGTCTTACAAGCAGTTGGCTGACCAGATCAACCGGTTCGAGTTGTCCATCTACCGCCCTTCCGACTACCTGGTCGACGAAACCCGCAAGCGACAGTTGGTAGAAGAACGCCAACAGCGAAACTTCAACCAGCAAGACCGGGAGCGGTTCCTCATAGGCATGATCCGCACCAACTTTTTGAAACGCTTGGAAAGTTCCGCTTTTGCGTTGACCCGAACCTTGCGCCGCACCATCGGAAAAATCGACGACCTTGTCGACCGGATCGATCGTTTCCAGGGCAAACAGGACACCCCCGGCGACGTGGTGGTCGTGGTGCCCGACGAAGACGAAGACGACGACGATTTCTTGGTGAACCAGGCCAAATATCCCTATCGCCTCAGCGAGTTGGATTTGGACGGTTGGCGACCCCACCTAATACGGGACCGGGCTGTCCTAAACGCCGCCCTCGACCAAGTGCAGGTCGTCACTACCGACCGGGACGGGAAACTCCGCGAAATCAGGAAGGTGATCAGGGCAAAGGCGGAACGTCCCACCACCGACCTGGACGGGCGAACCAACCGCAAAGTGTTGGTGTTCACCACTTTCGAGGACACCGCCGCGTATCTCTACGACAACCTGACAGATCTCGTTTCGGAACTGGGACTCAACATGGCGATGGTGTCCGGCACCAATTCCCGGACTACCTACGACCGGAACGATTTCAACTCCATCCTCACCAACTTCGCTCCGAAAGCCCGGAACCGACGCAGCGACCACAGAACAGCAGAAATCGATGTTCTGATCGGCACGGACTGCATTTCCGAGGGACAGAACCTCCAAGACTGCGACACGGTCATCAACTACGACATTCACTGGAACCCGGTGCGTCTCATTCAACGCCTCGGCCGTATCGACCGGATCGGCAGTAGAAACCCCCGCGTTCGGATGGTGAACTTCTGGCCTACCAAGGACATGGACGCCTATTTGCGGTTGGAGAACCGAGTGCGTGCCCGCATGGCCTTGGCCGACATGACCGCCAGCGGCGACAGCGACCCCCTCATAGAAGAAGGCATCCAACTGGAACTGCAATTCCGCGACGAGCAGCTGCTGAAACTCCGAGAAGAAATCATCGACCTGGACGACCTAAACGACACCCTGACCATGAGCGACTTCACCCTCGACTACTTCTTCGCTCAGCTCCTACGCTTTTTGGAAAAAAACCGGGCAGAACTCGAAGCAACTCCCAACGGCGTTTACGCAGTCGCCGAACCCTCAGAAGCGTCCCCGCCAGGCGTTGTGTTTGTCCTCCGGCAACGCAGCGAACCGGCAGGAACGGGCCAGCGGCTGGCCAGCCCAGTGCATCCCTACTACCTGGTGTACATCCAAAACAACGGACAAATCGGATACAGCTGCGCCAACACCCGGCAGGTGTTAGAAGCAATCGAGTCTGCATCCATCGGCCAGACCGAACCCCTCCACCGCCTATGCGACCAGTTCAACAACGAAACCGACAACGGCAACAACATGGAACGCTACAACAAGCTCCTAAACACGGTCGTTGAGCACATCGCCCGCCGGCACGATGCCACCCAAAGATCCAGTCTCGGTCTCAGCGGCACCCGCGAATCCACCCTGTCTCGCTCGTGGAAAACCCCCCGCACCAGCGAAGATTTCGACCTGGTGACATGGCTGGTAGTCGCTCCACCCAACGGGCCTCCGTCGTGAAACCAGTCAAGGTAGAACTCCGTGCCCGCATTGAGAAAGCTCTTGCGGACATACCCGACCGGGGCTTCCCCGAGGCCACATCCGACCTGCTGAAGACTCTGGGATACCAGAGCCACCGTGTTCTTCGCGGACAGACCGGCAACGTCTCCGATTTCGTAGAAACGTTCCCAGCAGAGAACCGCGACACCCGGTCTGAAAAGCGATTCCTAGACCTGAACCCCACGGTTCGGATCCTGTACCAAGTTGCGGACAGCGAAGTAGGACTCACCGAGCAAAGGCAACTAGCTGGCTTCGATGTCTTCGACCTGGGCAACACCCGCAGTTTTGTTTTCGTCACTATCGAACTGCCAGGAGAAACCTATCCACGTGGCGAATACGCCGAGTACACCCGGGAAGTCAACAAACGCATGCGCCACCCCACCGTGGTTCTGTTCCGCACCGCCAGTGGCCTGTTCACCATAGCGTTCATGGAACGCCGACCCGACCTGCGAGATGGAAACCGCGATGTCCTGGGAAAAGTGTCTCTGATCAGGGAAATGGACTCGACCAGGCCCCACCCAGCCTACGTTCGCATCCTCGAGGAACTGTCCCTGCCCAACCTCATCGAATGGATGAAGTCCCACCTGAAACCCGTCAACTTCGACGGTCTCCTCACGGCCTGGCTCGACTGTTTGGACACCGAAAAGTTGAACAAGCAGTTCTACAAGAAACTGTTCGACTGGTTCGAACACGCCATCGACGAGGCACGGTTCGCCACCCTCAACACCGAAATCAACCAGCGGGGATTCAACGACACCGGGTCGGACAGCGACTCTTCACGCTATCACTACCGGCATGAAATAGCCGACCCCAAACGCCTCCGTTCGCTGTTCGACGAAACGCCGTTCATCAACGGCGGGTTGTTCGACTGCCTCGACAACCCCACCACCGGAGACGGCGGGGGACTGATCGATTGTTTCACCGACAACCCGGCCCACCGCGACCTGCTGTCGGTGCCCAACCGCCTGTTTTTCGGACCCGACGGCCTGATCGACCTGTTCGACGACTACCGATTCACCGTGGAAGAAAACACACCCATCGAGCAAGACGTGGCCCTCGACCCAGAACTGCTGGGAAGGGTGTTCGAGAACCTCCTGGCCGCGTTTACTCCCGGTACTGAGGTAAGCGCCCGCAAGCGATCCGGTTCCTATTACACCCCCAGACAGGTGGTGGACTACATGGTCACCGAAGCCCTCGTCGCCTATTGGAAAGACACCGTCGAACCAGCCGACGGAGCCCCAGGTTGGTGGGAAGAAAGACTTCGGTACCTTCTCGACTACGCCGACGAAATCAACGATGCTCACGAATTCTTTGAACCAAGCGAGCGGCAAGACCTGATCCGAAACCTCGCCAGCATCAAAGTCCTCGACCCCGCTGTCGGCTCGGGGGCGTTCCCCATGTCCATATTGCACAGACTGACCCTAGCTCTGCGGAGACTCGATCCGAACAACTAGGAGTGGGCAAGCATCCAGACAGAAATCGCCGGGGAACGAGCCACAGCAGCCTTCGGGACAACAGACACACAAGAGCGCGAAGCCGAACTGGTCGCCATTAGCAAGACCTTTGACCGATACACCCACTCGGACTACGGCCGAAAGCTATACCTTATCCAAAACAGCATCTACGGTGTTGATATCCAACCCATTGCCTGCCAGATCGCCAAACTGCGGGTGTTCATCACTCTGGCCATTGAGCAGGATGTTGACCGCAGCGCCGACAACTTTGGGATAAAACCTCTCCCCAACCTCGAAACCCGGTTCGTTGCCGCCAACAGCCTGCTGCGTCTATTTGGACAGCAACAGTTGGCAACCACTCATGCCGGCCAGTTAGCCTAGATCCACCGGTGGTTGGGGGGTGTGTGGGGGTGAAATGCTGTGAAGTGCCTCTCTGACCTGGGAGAATAGCTGTTATCAAAGACCGCTAGGACCCAGACAGAGGAGGCACTTCTTGTGAAAAG
>Ga0209754_1003033_pt1 | contig 12120 bp, 8 predicted proteins | sample MesohylBB_FD_187295 | JGI IMG/M metagenome (GOLD analysis project Ga0209754, IMG submission 187295) | Host-associated microbial community of the marine sponge Aplysina aerophoba from Gulf of Piran - sponge mesohyl, lysed by bead beating... | ecosystem: Host-associated > Porifera > Sponge >... | reverse complement strand
CGGGTTCCGCAACTTCTCCAACTACCGAATACGGGCACTCCTATATGCGGGCAAACCCAACTGGCACCTACTCCCCGCGGTCACTCCCCACTGAAATCCGATGAGCCGCTATCTGGCGCTGTTCCGGCTTCGAGCCAGGTACGACTCGTGGCCTTCCGGAGGGGGCGCCAGAAGCTCAAGGAGACGGTTGCAGCTAGCGGCGACACGGGTGTGGTCGAAGAAGAATCCGGGCATGCCTACGGCTTCGGCGCCTTCGATGTTGATCTGCATGTCGTCCACGAACAGGCACTCGGAGACGGAGAGCCCCATGCGGTCGGCGGTGGTCGTGTAGGTGAGGGGATGCGGCTTCCGTACCCCGAAGGTCACCACGTCGATGACATGCTCGAACAGGTGAGCGAGGGTGCCTCCTTTGGTGGATTACGGCTTTCGCTAGTAGATCCGCTGCTCACCACCATCCGAAGTCTGTGAATCAGTCGAAGGTAATCCGGGAAGCGATATCACGGACGTTGCGGCGATGTCGCTCCCGCTCGGCTTCTTTCGCATGTTGTCGGTTTGCCTCCCTCGCGACAACCTCCCGGTGTTCACGATTGGCGGCGTCAATCGCCAACTCCAGAGTCGTCAAATGCACCTCCTCAACCTCTTCGATGGTTGTACCCTCCAGTAGGATCCGGTTTCCGCTGACGCGTGCGATCCCAGGTCGATGCCGGAGGGTGAAGGTCGCCGGGCGGTTCCAGTGCTTTACGAAGAGTCGGACCCATAGTGTGGATGGGAAGCCCGATAGTAGGAACGGAACAGTGTATAGAGCGCTTCCCCGCGTGCCGTCGTTCCTCGGATGAGTTACCTCATCTGAGATCACACGGAGAATGCGAATCTCTCCGACAGGCTTCTCCTTCGCGGATACGCCTACCTCGGCTTGGGCTCCCGCCTGGGTCAGAGCGGCCGTGGACTTGGTACTCTCACGTCTGCCAACAGGTGGGGGCTTCCGTCGCTGCCCCCGTAGTGTCGCGAGTAGATTGTCGTACTCCTTCTCATCATACGGATCATTCGTGAGGTCAATTCGTAAGCTTCCGCCTAACCAGGAGGGAGCGGCTTCTTCCCACCCTCCACTCCTCCAGACAGGGATGAACTTGCGACGGTTCCTTCTGGTCATGACCTCCGCGGTCATGATGTCGCCCTCGTATCCGACTCCTCCTTCGCGGCCGTCCGCACGTGTCCGATAGCGTGGAGTGCATATGATCACCACAAAGTCATTGTCGCGGATGCTTCGCTCCATGAACTCTGGGATCTGGTCCCCCGGTGCCATCTCCCACTGGTCCAACTTGGCATCAACCCCGTCCCTTCGAAGACGCTCTGCCAGCGACCGGACCCAGGCTTGATGGTCATCATCATCCCAAGAGTAAGAAATGAAAGCGGTCGGCGGAGAACTCAAAACCCCAGCAGACTCACACTCGCCGGACGATCATGACCTCGTCTCCGAGGTGGTTGATGACTTTGACGGCGATGCGGCCGGTGGATGGTTTCTCGAACGGGCGAGAGGTGTCGCTACGGAGTGTCTCCCAAGCTTCGCGGTTGATCTCTGCCTTGAGGGTGGTCTTCAAAGCTTTGTAGGGGTCGTTGGCACCGAGGAAGTAGGCGTGGCGTACTAAGAAACTCTCTTCGTTGTAGTCGGTGTCGATAAACCAGCAGGCGATGCCATCGGCGTTGTCGCTCTGGATCTCTCCTGTGCTGGGACGGTAGACATCGACGCCGTTGATCTTGACACGAATCCGGTCGTCGTCCGTGTCGAGGATTTCGATGTCGGGCTCACCGAAGATCACGAAGAGGTTGCCTTTACCGGTGTTCTTGAGGTCGCTGGCCATATGCAGGTCGGCGTTTATCCGGGCCTTCAGAATCGGAACCCGGCCTAACTTGGCCAACTCGGTCGAGTGGGCGTCGTAGTTGAAGGCGCATGCGATCAGGATGTCGAACCCCGACTCACCAGCCTCCCGGGCCGCCCGCGCGAGATCAGGACGCGTGACGGTTCCGAACTCAGGTCCGATGAAGATGGCCGCCCGCCTCCTGGTTGAGGACTCCTCGGTACCCTCGTAGTAGACACCCTCGGCGACTACCAGGTCGCCTGGCCACGGAATGACCGACGCGAACGAGATGCGGTCCTCCTTATGAGCCTGCTGCACGCCGGATGTATTGAGGTGCTCGATCATCATGCCGTCGAAGTCCTGCTTTTCTCTGTGATCGAGCCTTGTCATTACGGAAGGATCGATTACCTCATCGTCCTCGCCGACGGCCAGAGTGCGGTGGGGCGAGATGCTCTCGACGGTGAACGGCCCAGCCACGCGTACCCTGCGCTTGTCCTCGAAGGGCTTGTCATAGAGGTACTTGTAGTCGGCGTTGGCGGTGATCGATGCATCAATCATCTTCTGGCGGGCGATGCGTTTCACCCACCAATCTGAGTGAAGGCGTTTCACGTCCGCAGGCCAAGCGTCGTCGGTATCACGGGGTACTTCCCATTCCTCCCAAGACTCAGCAAGAGCGGTGTTCAGTCGCTCGCATAGGGGTTGGAGCTTTGCTTGGAAATTCTTCCAGATCAAGTCGACCTCGACGTTGTTAGCAATCGACTTAAGGGTGATGTAAGGGACGCGCTCGTACACGAAGCCGTGCCGGACGTTGCCATGGGTGGGTATGTCGGAAGGGACGCCGTGGGTTACCTCCGCATGCTTGCGTAGACCTTCGGGGCTGTCGGCAAGGATATAGTACGGGTAACGCGCCCCCATGATGCGGGCACGCGCCAATGCGAGAGCCACACGAGAAGTATCGATTGTAACCCAGCGTCGGCCCCACTGCTCGGCCACGTATGCTGTTGTACCCGCACCACAAGTTGGGTCAAGGATTAGATCGCCTGGGTCTGTTGCCATAAGTATACAACGCTCGATGATCTTGGTCGATGTCTGAACTACATATACTTTTGGGTCCGATCTGCTAGTTATGCCGCCAGATACGTCAGTCCAAAAATTGTCTATCCTGAGTGCACTGAAGTCATCAAAATACTTTCTGTAACTAATGTTCCGACCGGTCCTCAATACGCGGTCAGCTTGGATCAGCCGTTTCATTCCTTGTTCGGAGGTTCGCCATCCGCCAGTTGACGGATAGTACGTATTCCTCCGAAAGGCAACTGGAAAAGTGGTCGTCTGTGACGCGGACCGAGAAGTGAGTCCTTGATCTCTGAATAGTCGTGCTCCTACTGGTAATGGATCAAGTTGATCCCTTTCTCGGCGCGAAACGGATCGTTCTGTGAACTCGGCTAGTCGAACTTTGCGGTATCGTGTAGCACCCTCCTTCCAAGGCTCGAGAACACGGTATAACTGACGATATTTTGCTCGCTCACGATCCCGACAATACCACAACAAGTAGTTAGTTGTGTTATCTAAGTATTGGGATCCTAAGCCGATCGATGTCCTAAAAGAAATAAGGCTGATATAGTTTGTAGCTCCGAATATCTCGTCTATTAGTGCTCGTACACGGTGAACGTTTTCGTCACCGATCTGTACAAACACTGAACCACTGGTAGCGAGTAACTCACGGGCTATCGTCAGTCGATCGCGCAGATAAGTTAGATACGAGTGGATACCGTCTCTCCATGTATCGCGAAACGCCTTAACCTGCTCTGGTTCCCGTGTTATATGTGTTTTCTGACCGTCACGAACCGTACGTGTTGTTGTAGACCACTGGAAGTTTGAGTTGAACTTGATACCGTAGGGTGGATCGATGTAAATGCACTGCACTTTGCCACGGAGGCCCTCACGCTCTGCTAACGATGCCATCACCTGCAGGCTGTCTCCGAGGATCATCCGGTTCGACCAGTTAGCGTCATGCTGGTAGAACTCGGTCCGCGCACCGTCGTCCGGAAGCCCGTTGAAGTCGTCGAACAGATCGGCCTGGAATCCGGATTCGGCGCGTGCTGCATCACGGTCACTCTGCCTGGTCCGGCTGATCAGATCGTCGATCAGTACCTTGGGGTGCACCTTCTCCTGGATGAAGAGTGGAGGAGCCGGTACCACCAGATCCGACCAGTCGAGTACGTCTTTTCCTCTCCAGACCAACTGGGGATCGCGATCGGGGTTGCGGCGAAGGTAGGCGACCTGGATAGGACTCCGGTCCGTCTCGTCCAGCACCGCTTCGTACTCCGCGGTGGGGATATTGAGCCTCTTCGCTTCGTCGTGGGTGAGGTTCGAGACGGTCTTCCGCCGCACCACGCGTCACACTGCCCTGGTGGTCTGGAGCGGTAGTGATCGTGTCTCGAGAGTGACAAGATCCAGCCGCTTCGAAGCATGGTCTATGTCGAAGCCAACCACCTCTCCCTCGGCATCGAGGTCGACGTTCAGGCCATCCGTGATCTCGCGGGTCTCGGTGCCTGGCGTCGTCTTGAACTCAACGTAGAGGCTGTCCGTTTCTGGGTAGTAGTGCAACTTCATGGATCGTCCTTTCGGAAGCGTCGATCAAGGAACGCCCTGTGGATGGTCTCGCCATCGGCCAACGTGATGACACGGAGGAATCGAGGGCTCGCCTCGCCTAGCAGCACGACTTCGCCCCACATACGAATCCTCCCGTCAGGCTGCTCCTCTCGGCGAAGGGGTCCGGACACGATTCTGACACACCAAGCCGGATCGATGTAGGGCCGCTTTCGAAGCACCTGTTCACGGAGTACCTGGTCGCCTTCATGCGGGCGAGGACTGGAGGAGAAGGCTTTCGATGCTCTGGGCGAACCCCGACTCGATCTCGAATACATCCGTGAACTCGGCGAAGGCCCACCGCCCGAAGCTTCCGACGTGGTTCACGCCAGGAATCCAGTAGGTATCCATGGTGGACTTCTTATCCTTGGCGTCCTCTCCCCGGTAGCCCTTGATCTCGACTACCAGATGCAGGAGATCGTCGGGACCTCGGCCGTCGTCGACAAGGACCACGAAGTCGGGTAGGTAGGTCCGCGACACCGACCCGAGGCGGTAGGGGACTTCGAGCCCGAGGCCCTGGTTCTTGACGTAGGAATGCACCCGGGGATGGGCTTCGGCTACCCGGCAGAACTCCGCCTCCCAGTCGCCGTCGCATACCACCCAATTGACGTGGCACCGGTCGGGATCGGTCTTCCATCGGGTGGTCTTCGAGGTGTTGAAGGAGACCCGCTGTGTCGAGCCGGCAGGATTGTAAGGATCAAGGGTCGCTCTCACTGGACCGCTGTCGCTCAGACCGGCTCGCGTGATGGCGGCTGCGATCCTCTCGCAGGCCATGTTGCCCAGTTCAAGGTAAAGGAGTTGGGCAGGATAGGTTCCGCCCTTGCATACGAGATGGTTGTCCAGCCATTGGCGGCTTATGCGTTTGAGTTGACCGAACAGGTGGAGTTCGGGATCGCCATCAGCGTCGCGGTACTTCCGCTCAAGCAGCCACTTCGTCAGGTGGTACAGGACCGTAGCCTGGCGCACATCCTCTAGGTGCTGCAAGGTCAGATCCGTACCCTCCCCGATGATCCCTTCGTTGCGGGTGATTGACGGACCGACGAGGTGAGGCGTTAGGACAAGGGTCGAGTCCACGTTGAAGTCGGCTTCGAGACGATCGTCGGGTAGTTCAACGCGGTAGCCCGCCACGCGGGGGAACCGGATCTCGCACGCTGACCGATCCGGGCTGACGGCCTTGACGTGGATAGTCGCACGGGGCGGTTGCGGATGAGCGACGATCGGCTTGGCGGTGAAGTCGAAGGGGATCCCGAGCACATCGGCGTACTCGACGTTGAAGCGATCATCCTCGTTCAGATCGTAGGATTGCCGGCGAAGCGCTCTGCCGATCACCTGCTCGCACAGCAGTTGCGTTCCGAAGGCCCGGACCCCGAGTACGTGGGTCACGGTGTTGGCGTCCCAGCCCTCGGACAGCATGGACACCGAGACCACGCAGCGGATCGAATCACCCAACCGACCTGCCTTACCCACAGTGTTCATCACCTCTCGGAGAAGGTCCTCGTCAGTCAGGTTCTCTGCTTGGCGGCGGTCGCCGGTGCGCTCGATGATCTCGCGGCGGAAACGGTCTATCTCGGGCTTTGCCATCTTGCGGAAGTCTCGAGCCAGAGCGTCGCCGGATTCGATCTGTCGGCTGTCGATCAGCAGGGTCCGGGGCCTCGGAAGCCGGGCGCCGCATTCGTCGAAATTGCGGAACAAGTCAAGGCGCCCGTTCTCGAGCCGCCTCTCCCCCTCCCCATTCTCACGTTCGAAGCCGGAGATGTAGTCGTAGACAAGTTTCGAGGTGGAAGTGTTGTTACAGACCACGATGAAGCATGGGGGAACCTCGATGCCGGCCTGCTCCCAGAGTCCGAAGGTTGTGGCGTAGTGACCGTAGAGGGCTTCGAGTGCTGTCTGGAGTTCCACCGGGATGCTGAGCGGGTCGAGAGTCTTCCCCTTGCCCCGGCCCTTCTTCGGCATGCTGGTTCTGATATGGGTCCAGAGGTTACGGAACTTCGGCATATCGCCGCCGGGGATGTTGTCCGCCACCGGCACGCGAGGGAGCTTGACGATACCGCTTTCTAGGCTCATCGGATTTCAGTGGGGAGTGACCGCGGGGAGTAGGTGCCAGTTGGGTTTGCCCGCATATAGGAGTGCCCGTATTCGGTAGTTGGAGAAGTTGCGGAACCCGAATGCTGCCCGTTTGATCCTCTTGATCAGGTTGTTGAGAGCTTCGGTGGGTCCGTTGGTCACCTTCGAGATGTGCCAGTTGGTGATCTGGGGGGTCCATCGGGCGATGGTGCGACCCAGCTTGTTGATCTCCGGGGGGCATGATTCGTCTTGGAGGTCGTCGGCGAGTTCGAGGGTGTAGGAGAGGGCGAGGGCGATGCTGTCGATGTCGTAGATGCCTCGGACGGTTTCCTTCGCGTGCCAGGCGGTGCGGACCTCTCCATATGGGTCGCCGGCTTCGAGGAGGCCACGTAGGCGGGTTCGGCCACCGTCGCTGACGCGTTCGTGGGCGGCGGTGAGGAGCCGGCGTATCCGATACAGCGGGTCGGATTTGCGGCCTCGGTGTCCGAGGGTTTCGTTCTGGACCCGGCGTCGTACTTCGTCGAGCCGCTGGTTGGCCAACCGGATGACGTGGAACGGGTCTGCTACCTGTGAAGCGTTGGGCAGCGCCCGGTCATACGCGGTCCGGTAAGGGCCGGAGAGGTCCAACACCGCCCACAGGATCCCATCCCGCCACTCCTCCGGTTGTGACCGGAACCACCCGGCAGCGCTTGCGGCGGTTCTGCCAGGGACTATGTCCAACAGCTGTCGGCCTCCCACATCAACAACAGAGGTGCACCATTGCTTTTTCCGCCAGCGGCCTTTCCGCCAGAACAACGTCTCGTCCACCCCCACGGCTTCCACTGCTCCGTACCGATCCGTGTCTGCTTCCAGCAGCGCTTCACCCCAGCGTGCCACCTCTCGGTTGACCGTATGCCAATCACAACCAAGTTCCGACGCGACCTCATCGACCGAGCGACCCAGTTTCCCGACCTGGATAGTCACCCACCGAGCCGCCCGGGAGGTCAGCAACGCCCGTTCTGGCCCGATCGTGGGGTCTTGCTCGATGAACGAGCGGACCTCACAATCGGGGCTCGGGCACCTCCAGCGCCGTTTCCGCCACCGCAACCGAACCGGCCGCCCGAACGCCGCCAAGTCCACCAACGCCACCGTCCGATAGCCCTTGGACCACACCCGTCCCCCGCACTCCTCACACATCGGGCGGGGTCGGCGGGAACGGATCACCACCTCCAACGGAGCCCCCTCACCCGACTCGTTGATCCCCACCAGATCAACGTCGCCCAGACCTACCAACAACTCGCACATACGCGTAGGATCAGCTTCCACAGGGGTCCTCCTGACTCGGATGTCGCTTACAACACCCGATTATGGAGGACCCCTCCACTCATCCACAGGATTACCACCCACCCCCCGGAAGATCCCTCACTCCCCACTCATTTCCGAAGAGCCGCTTTCTATCGCATCCATCAAGGAGAAGTCGCTCATCGTCCATGGGAACAAGGTGCCTTCGGCATAGCCCGATCCGCGCAGGAAGAAGGGTGTTGCCGACAAGTCGATCAGCCGGTTGATGTGCAGTTTCCTGCCGACTGCCTCAAGACCCGAGATCCATAGCCGAGCGGCTTTGCGGTTCTCATTGACTTCCTGTCTCTCCTCTACGGTCGGCTTGGTTTCGTCGCTGGCGCCTGCCTTCGCCTGGTAGCAGTGGTGGGCCTCGTCGTTCATGACGAGGACGCTCTTCATTCCCAGTAGTTCGGGCATGACCCGTTGCAACATTTGCCCTTCGGATTCCAGCGTCGTGAGTTCCTGACCCCGTCCTTGAAGGAGGGTCCGGGCTCCCTTCGACAGTTTCATCCGTTCACGCAGCTTGAAGGAGTGATAGTTGGTGATGACGATCCTGGCTCGTTCCAGGTCGCCAAGCAGATCGCTCGGAACCAGCTCGCGGCTCCGGTAGTAGCTGTCTGGATCGTTCGGTTGCAGCACGCGCAGCCGGTCCTTGATAGTGATGCCGGGTGTGACCACCAGGAACCCGCGAGTGAACTTGCGGTTCTGGGGTCGGCGGACCGCGTTGATGGTCTGCCAGGCGATCAGCATCGCCATCACGGTGGTCTTCCCGCTCCCGGTCGCCATCTTGAGTGCCATCCTGGAGAGATGCGGGTTGGCATCGCGGTTGGCGCTCTCCAAGTGAGTAGTGAAGTCCCTACCGACCTGGCCGGCACGGGGAGCTACCTCGGTGAGCCAGATCACGGTCTCCACGGCTTCCAGTTGGCAGAAGAAGGGGCGGATGCTCACGAACGGGTGATGCCGCCAGTGTTGGAGCAGGCGTTCCGTCTCCGGGGTGACCCGCCACCGGTTGGGGTCGGGTATGGCCCTCCACTTGTCGACCTCCCGGCGGACCGCGTTGATTATCGACGTCGGGTCGTATTGCTGCTCTTCCGTCGATAGCCCCTTACCCTCGTCGAGCAGCAGGGCGGCTTGCTTGGCCGACCCCTTCTGCTTCTTCGGCCCCGGGATGGGGGTGATGAACTCGGCAGGTCTCCGGCTGTCGACGATCCTGCGGGTCGGCTGTCCCGACTCATCCAACTCCCAATGCCGACCCGGCTCGGCGTAGGGAGAGTTGAGGATCGGAGCTGTGAAGAAGTCGGTCGCCATTCCGGGCGAATCGTAGTGATTCCCGACGACGGGGTTTCCGTTCGGCGACAATGCCCTAGTGTTCCGTCACGTGTTACCGCTTCCCGAGCCGGGTCAGCCCGGACTGCTGGATCTGCGTCGCCTCAAGCCCGAGCGTCACACGAGGCGGTTGCAGCTGGGCGGTCACTCGGGCGTGGCCGAAATTGAAGCGCGGGCATGCCGACGGGTTCGGCACCGTCCAGGTTGACCACCATGTCGTCCACGAAGAGGCACCGGACGGCGCCGAGGCCAACGCGCTCGGCGGTGGTCGTGTAAGTAAGGGGATGCGCCGTGCGGACCCCTACGGTCACCACGTCGATGACGTGGCAGCGCAGGCGGGCGTAGGGCCACGAACCCCATCCACTCGCTCGAACCGTTGGAGGCGGACTTGGCGGAACCGCCCACCGAAACCCTTGATGGTATTGGTTTACGTCGGGCAGCTGACCATCAGTCCAGTCGGTTTCGTCATCGACCTAGAAGGGGTTGTACCGCCGAATCACGCAGTGCGTTTGAGGCTTGATCGGTAACTTGGGCTCTATATCCGCTGCCGTGAGCCTCCCTCGTCAAAGGTTGAGCGAAGCCGGGACCGGTGGACAATCGCTATACATCCAACACCACAGCTGCACGGACCGGATATCCTCGCGTTCAGGCCTCCCAGCGAGGGACCTAGCCCTGGCACATCGCCAACGATCGGACACCACCGTCGAACGTGAGCTTGACGATTACGAGTTCAGAATTCCTAGCAATGGTTACTCAAGCTTTTCAAGGCAAGCACCTTAGCTCAATTCCTCGATTTGTTAGGTACCTGAGAATGAGGACCGATGAAACCGACGTGTACCTTTCCCGTTTCTCCCTTCGTATCATCGAAATAATAAATTCGTGGAATCGAAACACCCCCACCTAGATCAACCCTAAGATGTGAGTACATGACGATCTTACCACTCTCATCGACAGATGGGGCAATTGGAAAACGCCTATCTGCTACTAGACTAGGATTATTGCGAACCGTCTCACTTTCCCCTGACGCAATCACATTAGGAGAAATCGAATACTCATCAGTATTCTTGTTCCATAGCCAAAAGTCGCCGTCGTAATGAGAGACAGCGTAGGCGTTCAATGACTCGAGATATGTGTAGGCTTTTCTTCCCCAAATCGAGCTACGTGTGTGCCGGTCTAATCTCTCAATATCAGTCGGAGCTTCAGGATGAATAACGATCCCTTCGAGGTTGTCCTTTGCTTGAGCGATGGCTTCCTCAATTGAATGTGGCACCGTCACCTGTTGTTCGATGTGTACCGGCTCCTCACCGTAACCTCGTAATTGTTCCCTCAGGTAGCGGTTCCGCCGCTGCAAATCCTCAGTTTTGGCTTCTGCCTTGTCTTGCAGTCCACGAGCTTGTCGAAGTTCGGACTCAAGATGCTCATTGTCAGCTGCTAGTCTCTCTATCTCGTCTGTTAGACTAGCAGCTTCTTCAAACAAATCTTCGGCAGTCTCCTTATAATCACGGCGTCGAGTAGCTAGCAGCGCCCTAATATGTGTTCGATAGATAGATGGGGGTTCCTGTATTATAACACGAGGGAGGACACGGTTAACAACGAGGTCAGCTGCCCGTTTCGGATCCGCCGGTAACCTCCGTATATAGCGATGTTTCCATGGCTGTGGCTCGTATCTGTCTCTGATCGGCAGATAGATTCGAACTGCCCCCCCGAAGACAGAAAGAGACTCCGTCTCTATCAGTTCATGAAACAGATGCTGAGTCTCCCTGGTCAGCATTCGAACGTCGGCACAGCCTGTGAGCCTATGTGCTGTCTCCATCACACGGCTCTTGAACGAATCATCGTCAATGGCAGTATCGACCGAAAACAAGACAACGGGCGCTTTCCGATTTGGATCATATAGTCTCTCTAATAGATGATCTATCTCCTTTTCTGCGGATATCTCTATCGGCGCTGGACCCAAGTTGTCTAGATGCTCCTCTCTCATCGCCAAGAGCCTTCTGACTAGACCAGGAGTAAAGATACGAGGAGTATCAGAGATATTGTCCGACGACATTTGTACATCAACCCAAATCCACCCGCTCGTTCCGTCCGTCATCAAATGGGCTACCGTAGTCCATCTCTGTTGACCAGTAGTCTTGTATTGAAGCTTTTCTACGAGGCGAATACGTAGCCCTTGAACATCGTCGTCAGCTACAGGGTCAACATAGATCGCCGCATCACTAGACTCAACTTGTCCTTGCTCAGGTACTTCGAGACCCAAGCCCTTATATGTAACCCATTGTTGGAAGCAGGTGCGGCCATTATTGATAAGGTTATCGTTATCATCCTGCCAAATGGCTCTGTATTGTATTGACATAATGAGAGGCTCCAATGCTTGGTAATGAGACAGAGGCAGGTACTTCGTAGGTCAGGCTCTGGCTCGTGGTGCAGGTCGGGGCTACGGTGGTCAATCCTCCAGAGTCCTACGAAGGTAGAGAGCATTAGGACGGTCGAAGACGGGGCGGCCGGGCCAACACAACACGGTACCACGGATTCCACGTTCCAGCGCGGATTGTCTGAAGGCATCTAGCCGAGGTCAGACTCAGGATGCGATGGATGCTATCGCTGAATTGGGTTGGTTGGTGGGTCACTTTCTAGCCGAAGCCTATCGAGACTCAGCGATAGGTCATATGGACGACCGGACGGTGCATCCCGGCCCAGAACCTCCTGGGGACAGACCGAGGTAACCCACGAGGCGGGCGCAGCTGGCGGCGACACGGGTGTGGTCGAAGAAGAAGCCGGGCATTCCTACCGCCTCGGCGCCGTCCAGGTTGATCTGCATGTCGTCCACGAACAGGCACTCGGAGACGGAGAGCCCCATGCGGTCGGCGGTGGTCGTGTAGGTGAGGGGATGCGGCTTCCGTACCCC
>Ga0209754_1003029_pt1 | contig 12129 bp, 9 predicted proteins | sample MesohylBB_FD_187295 | JGI IMG/M metagenome (GOLD analysis project Ga0209754, IMG submission 187295) | Host-associated microbial community of the marine sponge Aplysina aerophoba from Gulf of Piran - sponge mesohyl, lysed by bead beating... | ecosystem: Host-associated > Porifera > Sponge >... | reverse complement strand
CTCGCCGGCGGCGACCAGCGCCGCCAACATGGGAGCCTCGTTGTACCTGCCCGCCGCGACGGCGGTGGACGCCGCCTCATCTTCCGCGTCGGTCGCAGCCCCGGCGAAACCGAACACCGAGACGCCGAGCAGCAGGGTCCCGCACGCGATACCGAATGGCCAGTTGCCCTTCATGAGCCTGCCTCCTGTGGATGGACTTGAAACAACACCACTAACACGGGTGGCGTGAGTTGGCAAGGAAGCCGCGAGAACGGAGGGGCGCGACTCGCATCGCCGTGGTATCGTGGCGCATCCGCACGACAAGGAGACAGGAATGAAACTGAAGGATCAGACGGCAATTGTGACCGGGGCGGGGCGCGGCATTGGGCGGGCGACCGCGCTGGCGCTGGCGCGCGAGGGGGCCGGCGTCACGCTGGCGGCCAGGACCGGCGCCGAGATCGAGGCGGTGGAAGGAGAGATACGGGCGCTCGGCGGCGAGGCGCTGGCGATTCCCACCGACGTGGCCGACAAGGCGGCGGTGCAGGCGATGGTGGCGCAGACCATCGACCGCTTCGGTGCGGTGGACATCCTGGTGAACAACGCCGGCGTGGCCGGCACCTCGCCCATCCCGGAGATCACCGAGGAGCTGTGGGACCGCAACATGGCGGTAAACCTGAAGGCGGTGTTCCTGTGCACGCAGGCGGTGTTCAGCCACATGTGCGAGCGCGGGCGCGGCCACATCCTCAACGTGTCGTCGCTTGCCGGCCGCCATCCGGGCGCCAACTACGGCGCCTACGGTGCGGCCAAGTTCGGCGTGCGCGGGTTCACGGGCATCACCGGGCAAGAGGGGGGCCGCCACGGCGTCAAGGCCACCCTGGTGGAACCGGGGCCGATGGACACGAAGATGCGCCGCGACAACCATCGCGACGACGAGGCGCGGCTCGGGCAACCGGAGGACGTGGCTGACCTGATCCTGCTCGCCGTCACCCAGTCGCCCAACGTGCACATCCCGGAACTGCCGCTGTACACCACCGCCAACCCCGAGCTCGAAATGATCCGCCACTGGGAGTAGGCGGACGGCCCGGTTGGGCCGCCCGCTCCCTGCGACCTACTCCTCCTTGAAGAAGAGCTGGTCGGCGGTGATGTTCAGGTCGATCGAGCCACCGATGCCGGTGTAGAACTCCTTTGGTACGTTGCCGAGCTTCTTGTTGGCGATGTAGACCAGCGGAGCCTGGCCGACGGCACCGATGTGCACCAGGTGCTCGGCGTGCCAGTCGTAGATCTTCTGCGACAGGTCGTGGTACTCGGGTGAGCCGAGTTGCGTCTGGATTCTGTCTTCGCCGTACTGGAAGAGCTGCTTCACGTAGTCGGGCGGCTCCTCGCCGGGAAGTTCGCCGCCGTAGTCGGCCAGGGTGCTCGAACCATCCTTGATGTTGGCGTCGGCTATCAGCCACGCCTGCCACAACGGGGCCCACCCGCGGGCCGCGGTCCACGACTCGCGCTCAACCATGAACGAGCGCACCTCCTTCGACTGTTCGGCGTGGAACGCGATCTCGTGCTCGGGATCTTGCATGCGCTCCCAGAAGTAGCCCGACTCCCACGACTTCAGCAGCACCTTGATCCCGACGTTCTCCCAGTACTCCTTGACCAGCTCCAGCGATGCGGTCGGATCCCCGGCCTCGCCGCCGACACCATATTCCACCGCCAACTCGAAGGTCTTGCCGTCGGCGCCGACGCGAAAGCCCTGGTTGTCGCGCTCGCTCAAGCCCACCGCATCGAGCAGCTCGTTGGCGCGGCCGGGATCGAAGTCGGCGTACGCCTCGCCCCACTCCGGCTTGTAGTAGGTGGCACTCGGCAGGATCGTGAACTGCCTCGGCACGGCGAGGCCGAAGAACAGGGCGTTGTTCAGGTCGTCCCGGTCGATCGCCAGCGAGATGGCCTGGCGGAACCGCACGTCTCGGTAGATGCCGCCCTTCACCGGGTCGGGGTGGTTCTGGTTGACGCGGACGCCCACGTCGGCGCCCTTGTTGCCGGGCAGCAGCACCACGTTGTAGCCGCCGGCATCCTCGTTCTGCTTGTACAGCGAGAAGTTCTCGAACGCCGTGTTGACGAATGCCACGTCCGTTTCACCGGCAATGATCTTCAGGTGGTAGGTCTCCGAATCGACGATGTCGGTCACGATTCGGTCGACGTAGGGGAGCTGCTGGCCCTCGGCATCCACCTTCCAGTAGTAGGGGTTGCGGTCGTGCACCTTGTTGGTGGTGTCGGACTGGGTCAGCACCCACGGCTGCATGGTGGGAAAGTTCATGTCCTGGCGGGGATTCCACCAGAAGTGGTGGCGGAACGCTTCGACCCAGGTGTCGAAGCCTTCCTCCTTGGCCAGTGTGTTGGCATCCTCGTTGTAGCGGATGTGCCACTTCTGCAGGTAGTGCTTGGGATAGTAGGAGTGCCAGTCGCCGCCGGCCGGCTCCGCCATCTTCAGGGTCAAAACCGGGTAGGGCACGTCGGTCTCCAGCCGCACCGTGTAGTCGTCCACCTTGATCGCCCGCCGCGCCTGCGGCAGCCACATCCAGGTCTCGATCTCCTCGTGCCAGTGCATGTCCTCGTACATGAAGATCACGTCGTCGGCCGTGAACGGTGCGCCGTCAGACCACCGTGCTCCCTCGCGCAGAAAAATGGTGATGCTCTGGTGGTCCTCGGCCTGCTCGAAGCCCTTGGCCAAGTGGCCTTCCACCTCCAGGCGGTCGAATCGGAAGCGCCCCAGGTAGCTGCCGCGCTCGGTCTCCTCCTGCAGGTCGCCCCACGGGGCATTGTTGGTGGCGTGCACGTACAGTGTACCGCCGTACCGGCCCACCGACTCGATCGGCTCCAGCAGCGCCGGCTCCACGGGCAGCCGCTCATCCACCGGCGGCAGCTCTCCCGCGGCTACCAACTCGGTCAGCACCGGCGCCTCCCGGTACTGGCCCATCGGCACCGCCATCTGCTCGCTGTCGCTTGACTCCTCGCCGGACGGGCTCGCCCAAGCGGCCAGCGCCGCGACCAGAGAGAGCCCCGTTACGAGTGCGATTGTCTTGGTCATGGTAATTCCTCCGTGGCGCTCCCCGCGCCGGTGGTTGCGCGACCAGCCGGAGATTGCGCCAGCAATTTGCAGTGGGAATCCTATGTCAGCCATGGCGAATCGTCAATGTTCGCGAGGGAAGCACGGGAAGCAACCCGCTAACGCAGGCCGGTGGGAGCCAGTTCGCCGATCGAACGTTGCAGGTTGTCCTGCCCGTCGTGGGGGGTGCGGCCCGCGGTGGGCGGCAGCGGCGTGTCGTACTGGTAGCCGGGGTCTTCCTGCTGACGCTTCCAGGTGGCGAGCATCTCGCGCCACGCACCGATCAGCGTGCGCGGCTCCGGCATGTCGGCCGCGATGGCGCGCGCCAGCTTCCTGAGGTGGTAGCACGGCACGCCGGCGTACATGTGGTGCTCGGCGTGCCAGTTCATGCGCCAGTAGAGGAAGGTCGAGACCGGGTCCAGCTTCATCGAGCGGGTCGACTTGCGGAAGTCGGGCACGTTGTCGCGCAGGCCGCAGTGCTGTGGCAGGCCGACGAAGTAGGTGAGCCAGTTGGCGACGAACGGCGCCACGGAGATCACCAGCGGCAGCACCCACAGCCCGCTGGCCAGACCGACCACCACCACGGTGCCGTGGAATAGAAGCTGGGCCCGCGACCACCACATCGACTTCCAAGCCTCCGCGGGCTGGTCGAGGTGCAGGGCCTGAATCCACTGCCGGATCGGCGCCCTGGTCGAGCCGATCATGCCGAACGCTCCGAGCGCGGTGATGGCCAGCGTCGACAGCAGTCCTCCCTTGGTGAAGTTGCGCCCCGGCTTGGTGAGCAGGTTGATCGTGAACATCTGCAGCAGGAACGTGCGGCCCACTGACGGGTGCAGCGGCAGCAGGTTTTCGCGGTCGCCCTCCGGGTACAGGGTGTAGCGGTGGTGATAGGTGTGGCTGGTGCCGTAGTCGAACGGGTCCCACCAACTTAACAGGCTGTACAGATACAGGAACACCTGGTTGAGCCGCTTGGTACGGAACACCGTGCCGTGCGCCAGCTCGTGCGGCGCCACGCCGGTGAAGAAGCTCGCCACCGTGCCGTGCGCGAACAGCGCCAGCGCGAACCCCAGCCACAGGCCGCCCGCCCAGCACCACCACACCAGCGCCCCGGTGGCCACCCCCAGCGCCAGGTGCCCGCCCGCCTGCAGCCACCCCTGCAGGTCGCTGCGCTGCATCAGCCGGCGCAACGTGGCCGGCTCGATCGGCGACCGATACCACGTCACCCGCAGGTGGCTGCGAACCTCCGCCAGCGGCGGGTACTCGGATGCTCCCATGACCACTCAAGGCTATTGCGCACCCACCTGTCTTGCAACCGATCCGGTGGTGTCCCAGCCTTTCGCAGGCGCTTTCCTGTCTGGCGAGACTGTCAGGTGCGGTGTCCCTATTTCCGGGTCATCTAATTCCGTTTTTCGACGCAAAATGGAATTGCACTGGACGAAATGCGGTAGCTTTGGTAGCGTCGAGGCGTGTTTGCGCGGTTCTACCGGCCGCCCGCGGCGAGCTACTTTCTCTTCGGCCCGCGTGGTACCGGAAAGTCGACGTGGTTGCGCGAACGCTACCCCGAGGCGCTGCTTGTCGATCTCATTGATCCGGAGAACACGCGCTTCTATGGTGCGGCGCCGGAACGGTTGCGACACACCATAACGGCGAGTCCCGGCAGGCGGCCGGTCGTGATCGACGAGGTACAGCGCGTGCCGGAATTGCTGCAGGTCGTGCATCAGCTCATCGAGCTCGACAAGCGCCTGCACTTCGTGCTCACCGGCTCCAGTGCCCGCAAGCTGCGCCGCAGCGGCGTGGACCTGCTGGCGGGGCGCGCGCTGCTCACCACCATGCATCCGTTCATGGCGGCCGAACTGGGCGCCGGCTTCAGCCTGAATCGCGCTCTCATGCAGGGGCTGATACCGCTGGTCGTCGACGCGCCCGACCCGGATGCCGTGTTGCGCTCATACGCTGCGCTGTACGTGCGTGAGGAGGTGCAGGCGGAGGGCCTGGTACGGAACGTGGGCGCTTTCTCCCGCTTCCTCGAGGCGGTGAGCTTCAGTCATGCCGCGATCCTGAACGTGTCCAACTTGGCCCGCGAGTGCCAGGTGGAGCGCAAGGTCGCGGAAGGTTACGTGGAGGTGCTGAGCGATCTGCTGCTGGCGTTCACCCTGCCGGTGTTCACTCGGCGCGCCCGGCGGCGCATGACGACCCATCCCAAGATCTACCTGGTCGACGCCGGTCTGTTCCGTTCACTGCGGCCGACGGGGCCGCTCGGCCGGCCCGAAGAGCTTGCCGGCGCGGCCCTGGAGGGACTGGTGGCCCAGCACCTGCGCGCCTGGATCGCCTACTCGAACCGCGACGACACCCTGAGCTTCTGGCGAACCCGTGCCGGCAACGAGGTGGACTTCGTCCTGTACGGTGAGAGCGGGCTGTACGCAATCGAGGTCAAGAGCAGCGCCACCCTTCACCCACGGGACTTCAGCGGACTGCGGGCCTTCACGGAGGACTATCCGGTCGCGACGCCCGTGCTGCTCTACCGCGGTCCGCGCCGCATCCGGGAGCGCGACGTGCTCTGTCTGCCGTGCGAGCCGTTCTCCGCACCCTCACCCCGTCGCGGTCATTCTCGGAAACCCTCGCATCCGTCCGCGAAGCATAGTCGTGCGAGAGCGCGTGGACCTGATCGGAGAGGCACCGTGAGGATCAGGAAGTTTGCGGTATTATTGTCGGCGTGGACCTGCCGGAGGATGTTCGCGAGCGCTCCCAGGCGCTTGGGCGCGCAGGTGGTCGTGCGCGCGCCGGCACCCTCGATGCCGGACGCCGAACGGAGATAGCGCGCCGCGCGGCCACGGCGCGGCCACGGCGCGGTGGGTGCGCACACGATTCGGAGCGAGCCGGTTCGCCGATCTTGCGCTGCCCGGTGGCGACCTTGTCGATGAGGGACTGGCCGACCTGGCGTCCGGCCGCACGAGTGCCGCAAGCCTGCTGGTATCGTTGGCGGCCCCACGGCTTCGCCGCGAGGGTGTGCCGGTTACGAACACGCAACCCGACCCGGAGTTGCGACTCTATCGGCTGCTCTCGTCCATCGCCGGTGACCTGGGGTATGCGCGCTACAACGCGCACCTCCGCCTGATCGTTTCGTTTGCGGACGCATGCTCAGTGGTCAGATTGGCGAACGCCAGCCAGAAGACGCGCACCTAGCAAGATGCGAGAGAGTATTACGCGCGAGCGCCTGTTCGCGTTCATGAAGCGTCTCGCCGAGACGGCGCCGCGCGGCCGGCGCATTCGGGTCTTCGTTGTGGGCGGCGGGACGGCAGTGGCGCAGGGGTGGCAGGGTGCGTTCCTCAACTCCATCGGATAGTCGAACCGCCGCCGGCGTAGCACGACAGCGCCGCCCACGAAGTGGCTGTGATGGCGAACACGATCAGCGCGAAGAGGACGAACCGAGCGCCGTTGCAGTGCGGGATAGCGCGGGTGGGCGTACCCCGAGCCGCCTATCCGCGAATCGTTTGCGCGAACGTGGACGGCCGGCTACACTCGTCCGCGTATGGGTGTATGGGGACCGACGCTTGCACTAACCTGGGCAGCACGCTACACTCGCCCGCGTATGGTGACTGACGCCATCCACTCCGACTGCCGGCCGGCGCCGACGCACCCGACAACCCGACAACCCGACAACCCGACAACCCGACAACCCCGCGCGCCGCTAGATAGGCCGCTCCGGCAACCGCTCAGTGGCCGACGACTCGGCCCCGGTGCTGAGCGCACCATTGATCCGCGTGGCGCACACCGCACACCCCGCCACCCATCCGCGCCTCTAACGGTCGACGAAGTCCGCCCCGAACTCCACCAATCCACGCCAGCACGCGTCGCGTCGCCTGCCGTCCGACCGTCCCCGCGCATAGGTGTTCGGAGGCATGTCCAGGTGAAAGGAGGGAAGAGATGAAATCTCCGTACGACTAATGCGGCTCGGGACCAGCGGCCTCGGCCGCTAAGGGGTGTCGCCCTCGCTTACTGGTCACCTGCGGATTGCAGGCATACTGCGAGAGTAGTAAGCGTCCGGTAATCCGCACCTTACGAATGCGGGAATAGAAAGGGCATCGTCCCCACCAGGAGGGACGAGAGATGAGATACGGACGGGAGTTTTGGAGCCCGCACGTGGCGAGGTGGCGGGGCAGCGGGCTGTCGAAGAAAGCGTACAGCGAGCAGCACCAGCTTGCGTATTGGTCGATGCGCTATTGGGCAGACAAGCTGGCGGAGCCGGACGGCGCGACGAGCCAGCGACTGGTGGAACTGGAGCCTGTCGGCGACAGCGCGAAGTATGGCGGAGAACGAGCGCCGATGGAGCTGGCGGTGGGCGACCGGTATGTGCTGCGGCTGTGGCCGCACCTGCGGGCGGAGCAGTTGCGGGCAGTGCTGGCGATTCTGGAGGGCGGACGATGATCCACCTGGAGTTGGGAACGGCGCGGATCTTTGTGCGGCCCGGGGCGACGGACATGCGCAAGCAGATCAACGGGCTGGTGGTGCTGGTGCAGGAGGAGATGCAGACGAGCCCGTTCGAGACGGCGTTGTTCGTATTCTGCAACGCGCAGCGACGGCTGCTGAAGGCGGTGTACTGGGATCGGACGGGATTCTGTTTATGGATGAAGCGGCTGGAGAAAGGGCGCTTTCCGTGGCCGCGAACGGCGGCGGAGGTGCGCCGGGAGATCGACGTCGAGCAACTTCGGATGATGCTGGCAGGGATCGATTTCTGGCGGGCGCACGAGGAGGTGAAGTACACGGAAGTGGCCTGAAAGTTTTCTGCGAAGTTACCTGATAGGGCTTGTGTATCTGGTCTAATTCATGTCATGGTATAGACATGTCCAGCACACCTCCAGCCGCGGGACAGCTCGATGCGATGCGCGAGGAGAATCGCCGTCTGGAGCTGGAAAAGGACCAATTGGCCGAGCAAAACGGTGAGCTGGACACGCAACTGCAGGATCTGACCCGGAAGCTGGAGCTGTACGAAGAACAGCTCGCCTGGCTCAAGAACAAGCTGTACGGGCGCGGCACCGAGAAGCTCAGCGACGCCGAACGCCAGCAGCTGCGGCTGTTCGATGAGATCGAAAGCAGCGCCGACGGCGAGCCGGAAGATGAGCAGTTGGCGGCGCATCAAGCAGCCGACGATGCGGCGCAACCGCGCCGGCGCCCGAAACGGAAGCCGCTGCCCGAGTCGCTGCCGCGGGTGGAGCGAGTGATCGACCTGCCGGAGCAGGACAAGCAGTGCGCATGCGGCCACGCGCTGGTGCGCATCGGCGAGGATTGCGCGGAGCGACTCGACGTGATCCCGCCGCAGATTCAGGTGATCCGCACGGTGCGGCCGAAGTACGCCTGCCATCACTGCGAGGGCTCCGGCGACGAGGATCGTCCGGCGGTGCGGGTGGCGCCAGCGCCGCCGGCGTTGATTCCGAAGGGGCTGGCGAGCGCGGGCTTGCTGGCGTTCATCGCCACCGCCAAGTTCTGCGACGCGCTGCCGCTGTACCGCCAGGAGCGGCAGTTCGCGCGGCTGGGAGTAGAGCTGTCGCGGCGCACCATGTCGGACTGGATGATCGCCGTCGCGGCGGCCTGCGAACCGCTGCTGGAGTTGCTCATCGAGCGGTTGCGCGGCGGATCGAAGCTGCAGATCGACGAGACCACGGTGCAGGTGCTCCAGGAACCGGGCCGCGACAACACCACCGTCAGCTACGTGTGGGTGGCGCGCGGCGGCCCGCCTGAGACGCCGACGCTGGTGTATCGCTACGAGCCGAGCCGCAGCGCGTGGGTGCCAGCCGACATCATCGGCGACTACCAGGGCTACGTGCAGACCGACGGCTATCGGGGTTACGAGCGTCCGTGCAGTCGACCCGGCATCGTGCACGTGGGCTGTTGGGCGCACGTGCGACGAGCTTTCAAAGAGGCGGCCGATGCGCAGGGCAAGGTATCGAGCAGAGCCGGGACGGCGCACCAGGCCTTGGCGTACATCGCCAAGCTGTACCGCATCGAGTCGGAATTATCCGACTACCGTGAACTGGATCCGGACCGCTTCCTGGCTGAGCGGCGCGCACGCGCGCAGCCGGTGCTCGACAAGATGCATGGCTGGCTGCGGCAGAAACAGAATCAGGTGCCGCCCAGCATGGCGGTCAGCAAGGCGATTGCGTTCGCCCTGGGACAGTGGCCGAAGCTGATCCGGTATCTCGATCACGCGCAGCTTACGCCGGACAACAACTCCTGTGAGCAGGCGATCCGGCCCTTTGTGATCGGGCGCAAAAACTGGCTGTTCTCAGGCAGCCCGCGCGGGGCCGCCGCGAGCGCACTGCTCTACAGCTTGATCGAGACCGCCAAGGCGAACGGGTGCGAACCGTACCAGTACCTCCGAGAACTGTTCGACAAGCTGCCCCTCGCCCGAACCCGCGCTGACTATCTCGCGCTCCTCCCCACTGCCCGTCCGCCGCCGTCGCCGTCATAGGTACCTGGGTTCGCCACCCGCTTACGCAAGACAGACTCTTTGTCCGTTTACGAACGATCTGCAGCGTATCGACACCGAGCTTAAAAGTGTATCAAACGGAGTTCGGTATATCAAACTAACATGGATGTATCAATAATCTTGACAACAATGTTCCTCTGATCCTGTCTACTGAGCAGTATGTAAAGCACGCGACTACTAGAGAGCGGCTATTTGGTGCGTTTCGTGGAGACGGTTATGAAAACTCATTTATATTTTGCGGTTACTCAATTGACGATCCACATATCCAGAAGATCCTTTTCGATTTCGATGACCTCGAGAAGTCGAGGCCCCGTTATTTCATTGTTAATCCTACATTCAGAGAGCTATTACAGGATGATCAGAGAGCCAGAGAGCCTAGGAAGCGTTACAGAGGGCATTCGAAAACAACCCGAGGTCTGAGTGGTTAGCGATTCGTATTAGTAAGCGATTCTCGGATAACTCGATGCATGACAAGGCGAAGAGCGTGCTTTTGAGATGCGTCCGAGAGAACCCCGGCAGCAGGGCGGTTCAATTTGCTCTAGCGAAGCACTATATTTTTCATGGTACTCCCGATGAAAAGGTCGACATCTTGCAATTGTTGAGGCGGAGCTTTGTAGACGATGACATTCATTTTGATGCTCAATATTGGTATGCAAGGGAGTTGGTCATTAGAGGCCGCGTCGGTGAGGCTAACCGGTTGTTTGCCAAGTTGCGGCATGCGCCATTGAGCCCGTATATTCGCAATCGTATTAGGGGTGTGATTCGCGATGAGAACGGCGGCAACAGACGATTTGAGGCTACTGTAAGAAAGAAGAGTCCTATGTCTTTGCAGGGGCGAGTGGATTTCCGGTCGACGTTTATTGTCATCGGTCGCAGGCTTCGGGTGAGTTGTGGAGTCACTTAAGCGTCGGGAGCGCGGTTCAGATGGCGATTGGGTTTTCGATGCGGGGGCCTGCTGGAATGGATCTCAGTAATTCGCCCGGCAGCGCGACGTTCGAACATGACGTTACTTCGGGGCGGACGCGTGGCCCGGTTTGATTCGGCGTCCCGCAGTCTTGGCAATCGAGGTTGTGCATTCTCGCTGGACTCGTAGCGGTGATGGTCTCGACCTCGTCCCAGCGTTCGGCAGGGAACTCGCAAAGCGCTATTGCTGCGGCGGCGGCGTCTCCATGAGGCCTACCTGCCTGCCGCGGTCGATCAGGGCGCCGTTGGGGACGATTACCCCGTTCACGTTGCCGAGCGTGCCGTAGGTCCGGAAGCCGAGCAACCCGAGCAGTTCGGGCGACGCCTCTTCGTACAACTCGTCGAGCAGCGACAGGGTGAAGTTCTCCTGCGGGCGGATCCACGGGCGGCAGAAGTAGCCGAGCAGCAGGTGCCGGTGGCGCGTCGTTCGGTTGGCGCCCGTGCCGTGCCACAGACGCCCGTCGAACATCACCATCGTCCCCGCCGGTCCGGTCGCCGCGATGCTTTCCACCTCCGGCTTGTCCTCGGGCAGCTCCGGCCACAGGTGACTGCCCGGCACCAACCGCGTGCCGCCGTTCTCTTCGGAGTGGTCCTCCAGCATCCAGGCCGTGTTGACCACCACCCGGATCGGCATCGAGCGCGGCGTGTAGCCCTGGTCCGAGTGCAGCGCCATCGGCTCCCCGCCCGGCGCGGCGATGTTGGCGGTAAGGCTGGACAACGTGTAGTCCTTCCCCAACAGCTCCGGGAGCAGCTCCCGCAGCACCGGGTGGAACAGCAGATCGCGGAACATCCTGCCCTTGTTCACCAAGTTCCATACCCGCTGGTTCAGCTTCAGTTCCCCGTTGTCGAAGTGCCCGATCCCGGCCGCCTCCTCCGCCGCTGCCTGCGACCGCAGCCGCTCCCGGCACTCCCGCACCTGCTCCGCCGTCAGCGCGTTCGCGATCACCGCGTAACCCCACACGGAGAGATCCCTTCGCGCTGCCTCCAGATCCTCCGTCAACTCCGGCAGCGCCGTCGTCTGTACCGTCTCGCTCAGTCCGCTCACTCCTCCCCCTCCAACACAAGCGTGCAACCAATCAAGACCACGTTCAAGTGCGAACTCGGAAATCGTGGTTGACCGGCTGGTGATTACACTCTATTTTTCAGAGTATACCTAATTCGCGAGCTATCGCGAATCGCAAGCAAGGAGAGTGCAGGTGACTACTACCGACAACCTCAGGGATGACATCGCATACGTGCGCGCCGCCGCGGAGCGGGCGGGAAGCGGGACGATCCCGTCGATTTACGTGCTGTGGGCCGTCATCGGGCTGTGCGGCTTTGCGCTGGCCGACTTTGCCGCAGACTCCCGGTCGGTCGGGCTGTTCTGGATGGTGGCGGGTCCGGCCGGGTTCGTTGTTTCCATGTGGCTCGGATATCGCGCCGGCCGCCACGCCGGACAGGGCAGCCGTCGGGTCGGCGTGCGCTGGGGGGTGCACTGGTTGGCGTTCTTGGCGGCCGGCGCACTCGGCGCCGCCCTGGTTGCAGCCGGACATCTTCCGTGGACGGCGTTCGGCTCGCTCGTGGTGCTGCTGCTGGCCCTGTCCTACTTCTACGCGGGGTTGTACATGGA
>Ga0209754_1003017_pt1 | contig 12177 bp, 15 predicted proteins | sample MesohylBB_FD_187295 | JGI IMG/M metagenome (GOLD analysis project Ga0209754, IMG submission 187295) | Host-associated microbial community of the marine sponge Aplysina aerophoba from Gulf of Piran - sponge mesohyl, lysed by bead beating... | ecosystem: Host-associated > Porifera > Sponge >... | reverse complement strand
ACCGCTCGACGAAGCCGATTACCGGGACCTCGCCAAACTTCTTCACCAGAGCGACACAAGCGACATTCTCACCGGTCTCGGACATCCCGACGCCGCCGACCGCCCGGACGCCTTCGGCACCACCGCACCGATTGCCGCGGAGCTGCCCCTTCTTGTCGGGGACCAACCCATCGAAGCGGGCTTCTCCGCAGCGCTGGGGCCGATCGGCATCGTCCCGCTGCGCGAGCCTGCCGATCTCGAATGGGTCCATCGAATGCGCGATCTCAACATTTACCTGGCCCTGGCGTCCTTGTCAGCCCGATATGTCAGGACGATTTCACTCAACCCACGCGCAATCTACGAGGACGCCCTTGCGGATCCGAATGGGGCAATCCGAGGCGACGGTCCCCGCGTCGCTCAACACGCCGGACTTACCGTCGCATGGCCCGGATCCGGAGACGATATCGAAATTCCGCGGGACTAGCTCTCGTCGATCCCTGCGCAGGCTTCCCCTTCACTGCGTTCCACAGTTCGGCCACCGGAGACATTCCAACCCCGGTAGCTTTTCCTCGTCCAGGCAGTGTCGTGGCCGGGAAACCGTTCGCCAACGATGCTTCACACGCCCCGCGTCTCGCCTTCCTCAACCGCCGTCTCATCGGGCTTAGCCTGAACTCCTTGACGCTATCGATACTAACTGGCGTCATCGGAAGGTTTGTTCGTAGGAACATCAGGGGCGAGGACTGCACATCGCGCATAGCGGTGGCGATTCTGTAAGCCGTTGCTCTGCCGATACTGAGCTGTTTTGCTGCTTGAGCGGGCGACAAGCCGGCGTCGATGAGCTTTTGCGCGGCCGAAACCGTCTCCGGGTCGAGCGGCGGGCGGCCCGATTGTCGACCGCGTCTTCTCGCTTCGGCGATTCCGTCGCGGGTGCGTTCGGAGATGAGCCGTCGCTCGAAGTGCGCGATAGCGCCGAAGACATGGAACACGAGCTCCCCTGCGGCCGAGGAGGTGTCGAGACTCTCCTCAAGGCTGACCAGGTGGTTTCCTCGGGCCTTAAGGCCGTCCACAGTCTCGAGTAATTCGCGCAGCGACCGTCCCAGGCGGTCGAGCCGTGTCACGCACAGGCGGTCGCCTGGACGGGCGTGATTGATGAGTTCGGCGAGGCCGGGGCCATCCGAGCGATTTCCGGACGTGGTGTTGGTAAAGACGCGAATGGCGCCCGCTTCGAGCAGGCGATTGCGCTGAGCGGACGGGCACCGGTCGGGAGTCGAGACGCGGGCGTAGCCCAGCGTGTCGCCGTGCCGGCCCGACGCACGCGTATCAATATCGACCGTTTTTTGGGAGGACGGCATGTTGATCGGATACATGAGGGTCTCGAAGGCCGACGGAACCCAGGCTGTCGACCTGCAGCTTGACGCGCTTCTTGCGGCCGGCGTCGACCGGACCCAGATCTACGAGGACCGGGCGTCGGGCGCCCGGGACGACCGGCCCGGGCTCGCGAGCTGCCTGAAGGCCCTGCGCGACAGCGACGTCCTGGTAATCTGGCGCCTCGACAGGCTCGGGCGCAGCTTCGCCCACCTGATCGCGACGGTCACGGGCCTGGAGGCCCGCGACGTCGGACTGCGGGTCCTGACCGGGGAGGGCGCGATGATCGACACCACGACGCCGCAGGGCCGGATGCTGTTCCGGATGTTCTCGGCCTTCGCCGAGTTCGAGCGCGAACTAATCCGCGAGCGCACAAGGGCGGGCCTGGCGGCCGCTCGAGCGCGCGGGCGCACCGGTGGCCGCCCCGCCGTGATGACCCGCGCCAAGATGCGCCTGGCCCAGGCGGCGCTGGTCGATCGCACCACCAACGTGCGCGAGCTGTGCGCCGAGCTGGGGATCAGCCCCGCCACGCTGTACCGCCACCTGTCGCCAGCGGGCGACCTGCGCGCCCGCGGCCGGAAGGTTCTGGAGGGGTGACGGCCGCTGCGCTCCGGCACAGACATGAAGCGTCGGGCGACATTGTTTCCACGTTTGAACGAATGATCTGCCGAAATCCGCTCCACGAGCTACAGCTCGGAGCCCGATCGCGCCGGCATCAGGTCCACGCACCCTCTTTTCCAGGTGTCATTCGTGACTTTCCGCGAACAATGCGCAACACGCGCCCACGAACCGACCGACTCAGACCCGCGTCGGCCGACATAAGTTATGCCGATCCGTTCCCTACGGCCGCGGACCGTGCCAGACGCGGCCGTGCAACAGCGCCCGACGACGAATGCCGGCAGCGATCACCTCACGCTGCATGACCACCGGGCCTTCCGTGCGCCCCACCTCCAGAACCCTGCCGATCACTTCCGGCGTCAGTCCGGGCAGCACCGCCGAACGCTCGACCGCCCGCGCACCATCGTGCAGATTCAGGATCTCGACCGACAGGGCATGATCGCTGCCGGCATCGATCCGCCACATTTCGGCTACCCCGAAGGACCGGTACGCCTCGGATCTGCCGGCGTCGCCGTGACTCCGCTCCATCTCGACCACCAGCTCGGGCGGATTTTCCCGGGCAAACTCGTCGTCATTCATCTCGTTGTTCCGCCTCGCACTCAGAAGCCGCTCCGCACTGCTACCCAGGTAAAAGCTGTTGTCCGCCTCGATCCGACGCGAACCGGGAGCACTCCAGGTCGTTCTCCCAGTGGCGACCAACTGAATGGACAACGCTAGAGTGGAGTGTCCCAGCAAAAACGCGACAAGCTCCGCCGTGACTGCATGCCTGGCCGACGTCTCCATGACGGTAACTTCCCCACGCTCCGGGTCGATGAAAAGCCGCCGACCCAGCCGGGACCAGTCATGGCCGAGCACCGCCTCGAGCTCTCCCGGCTGGAAACGCCACCGCAAGAAGGTCGAGCCCATCCGCCCGGCGTACACCTCCTCCAGCTCCTCACGCCGGCGCGGAAGCCCGCCGTCCTGCCCTTGATCCTGCAGCGCCATCGTTGCCTCGCTCACACTGCCCTCTTCGAGCCCCAGTGTAGCTTCCGCGCTGGACAAGGCAAACCGACCACCGCGTTCAGCCGCACGGCGAGAAGCTCGCCCTCGGTCGGGCCCCGTCCACAGAAAACCGACATCGGTCCCTTGCTGGTGCAACTGACGTCGTGCGTGATCCGGAACCTGCACACACGACGAGGTATGCCCTGATGGCAATCGGAACCTATGCACGCACGATCGCTGCCGCCTTCATCATCCTGGTCAGCGCCGCATCCGCAGCCGCCACCGGGACGACCGACGCTGCCCAGAACGCCACGGCGCGGGCGCATGGTTCGATCGGCGGTTGGCAAATCCATTCCGTTGGCGAGGCGATCATGATCGTCTCGCCTGACCGCCGCTTCGCAACCGTCGGCCGGCTGTACAGCGCGAGTGGGGCCGATATCGGCGCAGCGCTGACTGGCCGGCCCCCCCGGCCGATGGACCCTGCCACGGTCCAGGCGCTCTCGACCTTGCTGCAGGGAGGGGGCGGTCGCGTGGCCTACTCGAACACGGAGCGGGCGGACCAGGAGTGTACCGACGAGGAGTATGCCCAGAGCTGCTCCGCGTCCCCGGACGTCTTGCCGGACATCGCGAACATAATGCCGTCCACGGGGCTCCCCTCTGCCCCGGGCGGCGTAGCTGAAGCTCTCGCCGCGGTCGACCGGACGGCAGAGGTTATCGAACAGCTCGAGGCGGCCTGGGGCCACACCGTCGGTTTCGGAGGCCCCAGGGTGACCATGGTCCTGGATCCGGAGTGCCCGTACTGCGGAGCCGCCCTGGCGGCGATGCGCCCGGCACTGGAGGCCGGCACCACGCACCTGCGGATGGTGCCGGTCGCCGTGGTCTCGCAGCGCTCGGGCATCACCCTGGCGTCGCTGCTCTCCGCTGAGGCTCCAGGGGCAGCCCTGTACGACTTCATGCTGGCCAAGGCGGCCGACAACACCGTCAGGCCGCCGAGACTCCGGGTCGAAGGGGTGACGCCAGAAATGAGGCAGGGAGTGGCGGACAACATTACGCTGATGCGCAGCCTTGACATCCGCCAGGTACCGTACTTCGCCTGGAGGGACGAGGCCGGCCAGGCGCGGGCCCTGAGTGGCGTGCCCGCCAGCGGCGACGTCTTCACCAGTCCGGCGCGGTGAGACTGCTGCGATCACCGGGATCACGCAGCCGCCTGGCGCGGCTGCGCCGCGAGCAGCAGGACCAGGATATCCGGCGGTTGCCGGCGGCGCGGCGCCCGCTGTGGGCCCTCGTTGCCGTCTGGGCGATGGTCATCGCGGCCGTGGCGGTCATGATCGCGTCGGATGTGTGGATCCCGGGCCGGGCGTAGACCCCTGGACGGTGCTTCATCGCCAGCCCTATGGTCCGGGCGTTTTCGGGACAGGTGGATTCAGCCCGGAGATGCGCCTTATGGTTCCGCGTGGGTGTGAGACCAACGCGCCGAAGGGCGCAGAAATTCGCAACCCGCCCAGGCATCCGCGAAGCGCTGAAAGTCCCGTAGGCACAACGGCTTGCAGCCCGCGCGGCGTTTGAGCGCGACCGTTTCGATCCTTCCAGCTTCCGAACCCGGCTCCGTTACCCGGCGTGTCCTGGGTATTCCCCAAGGGGGGCGCCCGCGATGCGCTGGTCGCGACCGAAACGAACGGGAGGGATCGGACCATGGGGAACAGAACGAAGATCACGAAGGCGGGCGCGCACCTTCGCACCTGCGGACGGACTCGAGGCCGTGCTGTGGGACAGTGCTGCGCCGGGTCTCGGACTGCGGGCACGACTGATCGGACGCAAAACGTGGATCGTGCGTCGGCGCTGCAATGGCTCGGTCGTCAAGCGGACGCTCGGCGCGCTGACGGTCAAGGACGCACGGCACGCGGCGCGCGCTGCTCGCAGAAGTGGAAGCGAAACGCGCGCCGGCGGAGGTCCCGGCGGTGCGGACGTTCGCGCCGACGTTCCTCGCCGACTGCGCCGAACGATTGAAGCCTGCGACGAGGCGGGTGCACGCGGACGGGGCGCGCCGGCACATCCTGCCCGCCTTCGGCGATCGGCGCGTCGATGCCGTGACCGCAAAGGACGTGCGCAACTGGTTCGACGATCTGTCGGTCGCGCGGGCGGGATCGGCGAACCGGGCCCTGGCGGTGCTGTCGTCGATGACGAAACATGCGGATGCGCTCGGCCTGCGAAGCCAGGACTCCAACCCGTGCAAGGGAGTGCGGCGGCGCAAGACGGGCTTCGAGGCGCACTACCTGACGGACGACGAGTTCGCTGCGCTCGGTCGGGCGCTCGACGACGCGGAAGCAGACCATCCGGTCGCCGTCGCCGTGGTGCGCTTCCTGCTCTACACCGGCGCGCGCAAATCCGAGGCGCTGCTGCTCAAGTGGGAGCACGTACACGGCGACCGCGCGGTGTTGTCGGACTCGAAGACCGGTCCCCGCACGATCTGGCTGGCTTCGCCCGCCCACGCCGTGCTGGCGGCGCGGCAACGACGCACCAACTGCCCATGGGTGTTTGAGTAGCCCTGCGGCGGACCTGCGAACGTTGACAGAGAGTGGAACGCTATTCGCGCAGCGGCGGTGCGCCTGCTCCTGCTGACAGGTTGCAGGCCGGGCGAGATACGCCGTGTGTGCTGGTGCGAGGTTAAGCCGGTTCGGCTCGCCCTGATTGACGCGAAGACGGGACCGACGCACGTTTTGCTCGGCGAGGCGGCCCGGGAGTTGCTGCACGGCCCCGCCGCATCGGCGTCCGGGGAGTGGGTGTTCCCCGGCGAGAACGGGGACGGTCCGCAGGACAAGAACGACCTCTACCAGTTCTGGCTCAAGGCTCGCGACGCAGACGGGATCGTGGCGGATGCGCGGCTTCACGACCTGCGACACGCGCACGCTTCGCACGCGGTCATGAACGGCGAAAGCCTGCACGTCGCGGGGCGGCTACTTGGGCACCGGCGGGCCAGCACCACCAATAGCTACGACCATCTTGACGATGCGACCCTGAGCCAGGCTGCCGAGCGGGTGGCGGGAGCAATCCTGTGGAAACTGCTGCGCCAAACCCGCACCTAGCGAATACCGCGCGTCTAGAGTAGAGTGGCGTACGCGATACGCAGTAGGAGGTGGTCTGTGCCGAACGAACGTGGGCCTGTTTGCGTATCAGTGATCAACATGAAGGGCGGTGTCGGAAAGACAACGATCGTCGCGCTACTAGGACGACACGCCGCAAACAGGGATCATCGCGTTCTCGTCGTCGACTTGGATCCTCAGGCAAATCTAAGTCAAGCGTATATGAGGAATGCTTATGTACAATTCCTCGAAAGTGAGGATCCATCTATCGTAGAAATCTTCGACGGCTACCGTCCTCCGACTTCGAAACGCGAATCACCCACTCGGCTTGATCCAAAAGAAACTGTTCGGGAAGTTTATGCCGACGGTAGGCTTTCCTACATTCCATCTCGATTCGACTTCTCTGACAATCTTGTACGTGCAGTCAAACCAGATCCTAAGGTGCTCGCACGTTACATTGCGGATCACTTTCAATCCAAGGCCCTTGTTCTGATCGATTGTCCACCGACCGAGTCTGTGTTTACACGGGCGGCGTACCATGCTTCCCGATATGTTTTGGTCCCGGTGCGTCCAGAGTATTTCGCGACCGTAGGGTTTCCACTACTAGCGAAATCGCTTGACTCATTCAGAGTGGAAAATCCTTCTCACAACATCGAGGTCATCGGCGTCGTCATAAACAATGGATTTTATGATGGGGGTAATGACGGGGGACCTGAAAAGCAGCGTGCTATGCCAGAGATACTTGAAGAGGCGAACAAGAATGGGTGGCACATATTCGAGCGCCAAATTCCCCATTCGCGCGGATTCCCCAAGCTCATGCGCGGAGATAGGAGCTACGGCGGCAACTCTTGGCGGTTTGATATGTTCGCCAAGGAATTTTTTGACCGCCTCGGATTGGAAGAAGAAGAGCAATGACACAACGCAACTTAAAGCAAACATTGAAGAGGTTGGTGCGTCGTCACGGAATAAGTTCAGTATTGCATAGTCTTGCCGACATACAAGCTACACCGGACCAACATCCTTCTTCCGAGACGCGGAAGCATACGTACAACACCGGTGGTAAGTTATCGGCAGTTGACTATGTCAATAAGATGACACTTCCTCAAGAGAAAGCTGAGATCATGGTGTGCGCTGCTCAGTGTTTCGAAGAAGGGAAGTTTCTTTCTAGTATCGCAGATATTCGTGAATTTTGCCGCATTTATAATGTAGACTTGGGTAAAGCAGCTTCACGTACGAGTTCGGTCCCTCGTGTGTTTACTTTTCTGGCTGCCATGGATACCGCCGAGATCACGAAGTTGCTCGATGAAGGTACATTTTCCGGTCCATCTCGTTTAGCTCCGCTTGCTGACGCGATCCGCAATCGCTCTGCTGTGCGTGGCCGTGATCATCGTGCGTCTTTCGCGCAGGCGGTATCCGATACGACGATCAGGGAACGTTCGAAGGATCAGTAGCACTGATTGAATGAAAAGAACAGCGAAGGACATTCTAGCCGAAGTTTGAGCGCTGGTTGTTGAATATTATCAACTCACCGAAAAGCCCGTGGGTGTAACTGGTGAGATTGGCGAGGTCGAGGCGGCAGAAAAAAAGGACTGGAACTAGGAACGGCTTGAGGTAGACTTGGCCGAGACAGGCGCGATCCGCAACCCTACCGTCTGGCCTCCATCGAATCCGACCGCGAACCCGTCTATGCCGCGTGGTGACATTCTGGCCCTGCTACGGGACATCAACGAGTGCGCGGAGACGATCGCGGAATACACCACTGGCCTGGACGAGGCGGCGTTCCTCGCTGACCGCCTATATTCCTATACTTCTTCCCTGAACTCGTCCGACATGCGCATCTCTGCGTCTTCGACACGGAGCCGGCATCTCGGGTCCGCCGTTCCGTGAATCTCGCTTGCGGCAATCCATATGGCCAACTTCTAGTCGGGCTGGATCTCCAGAGCCGTCACTCCATGCCGTTCGCAAAACCGCTTGACATAATTTGGAATGCTGTATGCCACAAGGAAGGCATGTGGCTTCGTAGCGTTGTCGAGCTGGCCCGCCAGAAGAGCCCGGTACTTGAGCGCCTGGTGCGCCCCGGTCATAGTGGACGGGCCCTTAACCTCGATTTCGACTACGCATCTTTCTCCGTTCTCGAGATTGACAACGACATCCACACGATCCCCTGTCACGAAACCGTGCTCGACTCTTCCTTTACCCGGGCCCAGTTCCAGCTTATGGGGATTGGCCGCGATGTATTTCTTCAGCAGTCGATGCTCCTTGCCTTCACCACCCGGACCGTATTTCGTCCTTGATTCGGCACCTGGGATCTCTACATCCACATTTTCTTCCGCAGTTTTGCGCGGCAGGCCTCCGCAGCATTGCAGGAGACGCTCGAGTGTCATCCTGTCCGGTGCGTTTTGCAGAAACGGGCGCAGCGCGTGCAGAAAATTCGACACTTCCTGATCCGAGATGTAACGAAACAGCCCACTGTCCCATCTGGGACCGTGTGGGGGATAGGCCTTGAACCGCCAGTACGGAAGCGACAGCGCAGCGGCTTCCGGCAAACGGATCGCATTGTCGGACTTTCCTTTTACCCGGACCCCCGTAGCCTTGTTCTTGTACTTGACGATTTTGAAAACGCCGAACACAATCCTCTGGTGCTCATTATCGTAATCGGGGTGCCGTGTCGTCAGCAGCGCGACCTTGCCCTCGCCGGGACCGATCATCGGTATCGGATGTCCTTCCCGGACTCCCGAGCGATACGTTCCTGGCCCAAATTTCCACCGCGTGAAGATCTTGCTCTCCAAGCAGGGGAGGTCAGGCCTGATCCCTTGAAAGTCTCCTTCGTAGAATTTGCGGCAAGGGTTATCGGCGTGCGAGCACCATATTCGTCCTGCTTTCACGTTTCGGATGATATTTCCGTTGCTGCAGGTTCCTCCGAATCCGACGAAACCGCGGTCCCCACCGTCGTTGTACGTGCACTTGAAAGCCACATTCTCAGGCATCCTGTATCCCTCCCTTCTTCGTCAAGTTGCGCCAACAGCGCAATTCTTCCTATCGCAAACAGGGCTGACAGTTCTTCTCGGCGTCGCCTCTGCCTCACCCGACCTCGCCCGGAGGCTGGTCGGGATCCCGCCGGCTTGAGAACGGGTCCGCGCATCTTCGAGCCGGGCCGATAGAACGGCCCGCCGTACCGCTCGATCATTGCGCGGCGCTCCTCGTGCGAGGGATCGAGGATCGTCTCCTGATGACGCTTGAACTCGTCCGTCCCGCCGACCGCCGTCGACGCCGCGTCCCCTCGCCGCGGCACATATGCCCTCATTTCGTCAAAAGCGCGGTCCAATGCGACGAGGGCGGGCCCAACCCGGCGGAATTGCTCAACTCTTTGCTACGTCCCCAGAAACGGTCAGGGCAACCGTCTTCATCTAGAAAGCGGATTGAACTTTCTCACATGTAGAGCCCCGGTGCACCTACCTATGGTGAGAAGTGCGGGCTAGCGATCATGCTCGGCTAAAGCGAACTAGATGGACCCGACAAAAGGTATATCCGAGCAATCTATCCTGATCGACTCCCTCCCAGCGTGTTCGCAGATGGCTTCATGTACTGCCCGTTCGTTAGCTTGTTGATTTCTTGAAGGACCTACGAGTATTCGGTTAATCGGAAGTCTTTCATCCAAATCTTCAAACAACTTGATGAACGGTATCCGTTCGCCAATGGGAGTACGACAATGCACCTTTTTCATATGCACTTCCGCTCGGCCAAGCTCTTCGAGTTGGTCGAGGTACGATTCGTCTGGGATGCCAGCAATTATACGGCATTCGTTCTCCTCCTGGAACGCTCGATGTTTGACGCGTGCTGCTGCCGGCAAAAGATCACGTGTCAAGTCAGCAAGTATTTCTTGCAGCTGTTCATCGTTATCGTTCCATCCAGCAAACATAGATTGTAAAAACCGCTTTAACAAACTAAACAATTGTGGAAAGCGTTTCACAAAGTCCACTTCCTCTCGACAATATATCACATCAGAAATCGAACAAGTCAAATATTGATATTGATCGACTTCTTTTTGCAAAAGATGTTCCAGGCCTTCCGTAGCAAAACTGATGGCAACGTTATCACTGCCACCGTATCCCCGCCACTGGCTTAGCATGCCGTGGCGGCGGTGATATTCTTCATCGTGCGTTGTGAACGATACGATGAAAGGTATTCCCATCCCCGCTTTGGCTTTGCTTCCAAACAGGCTCTCGCGCATTACCCTTACAATCATACCTCCATCGACATTGGCCAGTCTAGCAAGTCCTCCCAAGGTTTCGAATGTGTCCTTGATGTCCGGGTGCTCTCGAAGGTATTCATCAGCAAATTGATTGATATACGCAACACACTGTCGTTCCAAAAATGGCCAGAGAAGCGTCATTTCGGAAGAGTCATTCAAATGTGACGCCCGCGTCGCCCAAAGGGTGTTGCTACCGAGCATGCCTTTCAGGGCGGTGATTGTCGTGTAATGGAAGACCTCCGGGTAGACAGAGGACAGGCAAGGTTCCACTAAAGCTTGTGTTGCTGCGTCGTTCTGTTTGGGAGTCATATACGATAGTGCCCAACCAAGTGTCTTGTAGCCCGACCCGGCAGTGCTGGGGTCAACTGAACGAAAGATGGCGCTCGCGCATGTGCTCGCGATGAGTCTTCTGCGACGTCAGGATCTCGCCATTGCCTCGTTGTTCGTACCCCTCTCCAACAAGATCGATCATGCGAAGGTCCGGCTCCTCGCAAGTTGCATGCGCGAGGAAGATCTTATGGGAACGGTCCGCGTCGGCAAAGCCCGATATCGGCCTCTCCTCTCAGTAGTGATCCAATTCGATCTGTTCGGAGAATCGTGGCGGAAGGTGGCGGCGACGATCTTCTGGTTGCCCACCCGCGCTATCTTCCCCGTCTCCGGGTCCTTGATCCTGGTCTAGGCGGCGGTCTTCTCGACCCAGGCGAGCGTCGCCGCCACGGCGCGGTCGTGGGCCTCGACGATCCGCTTGTCGCCGCCCAGCGGCCCACCAGCGCGGCGATGGAGACCGACTTGGGGGCCGAGAAGGTGAGGTCGCGCCCGGGACGGTGCGTGATTTCCCCGTCCGTGCTGCGGCGCCCGGGCCGCGTGTCGGAACCGTCCGGAATTCGGCTTTCGAGCACCGCCCGGAAGGCATCGGCGTCGACCGGGCCCCTCGGCCCGAGCTCTTCCGCTCCGTTGCCGATCCAGGCGCTGGCGTCGCGGTGTTCTGGATCGTCCTTCACGTAATCGCCGTCGCACTCGCAATAGGACGCGCCCTGTGCCGCCGAGGAAAGCGCGCCGATCAACAGCATGTCAGACCCAGTCAGACCCGCGGCCGCCACCGACGAAGGTGCCTCATCGGTATAGACCTTGGCCCCCGGCTTGACCGTCTCAGCTACGAAGCCCGCGACATGAGGCGCGTCGGTGCGTTGGACATGGCGAGCGGCAACCCGGCCGGTTCCTCGATCCTTCACGCCGACAACCGCCTCTTTGCCGACAGCGCCGCGCCCGGTGTCCGCAAGCTCAGTCCGCTTCTTGTTCGACATGTTCTTGCGCAGGCCGCCGAAATACATCTCATCAGCTTCTGCCGGCCCGTCCATGGGTGGTTCGTCGTCGTCGCGCTTGAAGGCGTCGCGGATGCGCAGGAGCATGAATTCTGCGGTTTTCTGTGTCACCTTCTTGACGTGTTCTGCTACGGCGACCGGCACCGGTTGAGGGTTCGATAGACGGTCGGCCGGGAGACCGAAAACAGCTCGGCCAGGTCGCTGATGGAATATTCGCCCGTCGCGTGCGTCCGGTGCAGCTCGCGCTGCTGCTTGTCCGTCAGCTTCGGCCGCTTTCCGCGCAGTTTCCCCCTGGCGCGGGCGATTGCCATGCCTTCCCGGGTCCGCATCCGGATGAGGTCCGCCTCGAACTCGGCGAAGGTGGTGAGGATGTTGAAGAACATCTTGCCCATCGGAACGGCCGGGTCGTGCAGGGCCCGGCCGAGGGCGAGCTTCACGCCGCGGTCGCGGAGCTGGTCGGCGATCGCACGCGCGTCCGGAACGGACCGCGCCAGCCGGTCGAGCTTGGGCACCACCAGGGTGTCGCCTTCGCGCACGGCGGCAAGGGCCTGGTCGAGGCCGGGCCGGGCCCGGTTGGTGC
>Ga0209754_1003016_pt1 | contig 12180 bp, 6 predicted proteins | sample MesohylBB_FD_187295 | JGI IMG/M metagenome (GOLD analysis project Ga0209754, IMG submission 187295) | Host-associated microbial community of the marine sponge Aplysina aerophoba from Gulf of Piran - sponge mesohyl, lysed by bead beating... | ecosystem: Host-associated > Porifera > Sponge >... | reverse complement strand
TCGCCGCGGCGCCTGGCCCGGTCCGGGCGCTGGAGCCTGCTTGGCGAACCCGATGCGCCGCATCAGGGGCTGCCGGACGCGGACGTCGAAGGCATCGCCATGCGGCTGCTGGAACGGTATGGCGTGGTGTTCCGTCGGCTGTTGGAGCGTGAAACGCTGGCGCCGTCGTGGGGCGAATTGGTCGCGGTCTACCGTCGGCTGGAGGCGCGCGGGCTGATCCGCGGCGGTTACTTCGTGAGCGGCGTGGGCGGCGAGCAGTTCGCCCTCGCTGAGGCGATTGCCAGCATGCGGGCCGTGCGCCGGGCGCCTGCCAGGGGCGAGTTGCGCGTGCTCAGCGCGGTTGACCCCGTCGCAAGCGCCGGCATCAAGGCGCACCCGTCGCGGGTCAGGCAGCGCATTGCCGGTGTGCGCGGCAACCGGATCCTGTACCGCGACGGGGTGCCCCTCGCGGTTCGGGAAGCGGGAACGGTACGCTTCCTGGACGGTGACGACGCGGCGCTGACCGAGGAGGAGCGCTGGCAGTTGGAGCGCCTGCTGCTGGTGCGCGATTCGCGGCGGGCGCGCCGCCTGGCGAAATACATGGCAGCGGCCGCGCCCGGCATCCGGCAATCCGCCGCCGAGTCGGTGTCCGCTTAGCGCCGTGGCCAGATGGGCCCGGCGGCGGAGCTGACCGCGCAGCGGGGTGTGCCGGGCGTACGGGCCGTGCCGGGCGCGGCGCGTGCCGGGGGCATCCGGGGTCGCGCACGGTTGCAAAAAAGCGCGCGAAACCGTAGATTCTGTGGCGAAATGGCTCCGGTAGCGGGTACCTCCGGCGTGCCATTGCTGGTGCGTACACGCGCGGCAGATCGTATCGGCGCCATGTTCAATGGGCTTGCCCGGCGCTACGATCTCCTGAATCGTGTGCTGTCGCTGCAGCGCGACCAGCGGTGGCGCAGGCTGGCAGCACAGTTGGTATTGGCCAGCCGGCCCCGCACGGTTCTGGACGTTGCCACTGGCACCGCGGATCTACCCTTGATGCTCACCGATCTCAACCCACAGGTTCGCGTTACCGGCGTTGACATTGCCACCGGAATGCTGGCTCGGGGACGCATCAAGGCGCGGCACCATGCCGGCGGCGGGCGCGTCGAGTTACGGCCCGGCAACGCCTTGGCGCTGCCGGTCGCCGATTCCAGCGTGGATGCCGTGACCATTGCGTTCGGCATTCGCAACGTGGCCGACTACCGGACCGCCTTGAACGAGATGCACCGGGTCCTGCGGCCGTCGGGCGTCCTGGCGATCCTGGAGTTCGCCTTGCCGAGCCATCCGCTGGTGCGCCTCCCTTACCTGGTCTACTTCCGCCACCTGCTGCCGATGGTGGGCGGCTTGATCTCCGGCAACGCGAGCGCCTACCGGTACCTGAACCGTTCGGTGGAGTCGTTTCCGAGCGGTCCGGCATTCAGCCGCCTGCTCACGCAGGCCGGCTTCCAGCGAGTGCGCCGCCTCGCCCTGACCTTCGGCATCGCCGCGATTTACTGCGCGCGCAAGCCGGCCTGATCGATGCATCCGGCACCGCAGCCGCCGGCAAGTGCCACCGTCCGGCCCGCGCGCGAACTCGACCGCGCGCTGCAGAACCTGTGTCCGGGCGATTGGTCGGTCGACGGGCCGGACCACGGCGCCGCCTGGCAGCGCGCCGAGCTGCCGGTAACCGACACCGACCCGCTCCTGTTTCTGCGCAGCGCGGCTGTCGCCATACCGGCCGGAACCCACTATTGGTCCGACCGCCGGCACGCGCTGCAGAGTGCCGGGGTGGGCACCGCTGCCGAAGTGAGCGGCGATGCCGGTGCCGAGTTCGCCGACGTGTGCGGGAGAGTCGGCGCGCTGATCGGCTGCCGGCGGCAACGACTGTACGGCGGCTTCCGTTTCGGCCCGGCACCGGACAGCGCCCCCGAGCCGCTGTGGCAGCCGTTCGGCAGCTACCGCTTTACCCTGCCGCGAGTGGAGTTGACGCGCACCGAGGGCGGCACGGTCCTGGCGTGCAATTTCAAGCCTGGCGAACGCCGTACCCTGCCGCGGGAATTGCAGCCGCTGGCCGCCGTCTGCCGGGAGTCGCTGCAGGCGGCGCGCAGCGTCCCCGCCCTGGTCCGGCCGCGGCCGGTCCCGGTGCATTCCTGCCGCCATGAGCCGGACCGCACCCGCTGGCAGCAGATCGTAACCGAGGTCCTGCAACGCCTGGCGGGCGGCCTCAACGGCGGCGCGCTGGAGAAGATCGTGCTGGCACGCCGCACCACGTTCGCATTCTCCGGCCCGGTCGATGCTCTGGCTCTGCTGGCGCGGCTGCGCGGCGTCAACCCCACCGCGTTTCACTTCGCGATTCAGCCCGGTCCCGGCCTTACCTTCTTCGGCGCGTCGCCCGAGCGCCTGTTGCGTATCTCCGGATCCACGCTGGAGACGGAAGCGCTGGCGGGGACGCGGCCGCGCGGGGCGACGCACGAAGCCGATGAGCGCCTGGAAGCGGAACTGCTGCGCTCCGACAAGGAGCTGCGCGAACACGGGTTCGTGCACACCCGCATCGCCGAGTGCCTGCGCGAGTTGTGTACCGGGGTGGCCACCCAGGACGCGGTGCGGGTACGCAAGCTCGCCCACGTGCAGCACCTGCATACCTCGTTCAGCGGCACGCTGCGCCCCGGGCGGGGGCTGGCGGACGCCCTGCGCCGGCTGCACCCCACCCCCGCGGTCGGTGGTTACCCCACCTGCGGCGTGAGCGATCTGATCGCCGCGACCGAGGGTTTCGACCGAGGCTGGTATGCCGGCCCGGTCGGCTGGATCGGCGCCGCGGAGGCGGAGTTCGCGGTCGCGATCCGGTCCGGCGTCGCGGCCTCGGAGCGCCTGCATCTGTACGCCGGCAACGGTATCGTGCGCGGCTCCACCGCAGACGCGGAGTGGGCGGAGATGGAACAGAAGATCCTCCAGATTCTGGACGTGGTGTAACAGCCCGTGGCGATGGCTGCCGGCGACAGGAGAACCTTCGCCGCACGATGAGCGACGGCCGCGGTACCAACAGCCACTGGGCGCAGCTCATGGTCGAAGAACTGAGCCGTTGCGGGTGCCGCTACTTCGTCATCTCGCCGGGGTCACGCTCGACTCCCCTGGTGGTGGCCGCCGCCCGTCATCCCAGCGTGGTCGCGCACGTGTGCATCGAGGAACGAGGTGCGGCGTTCCACGCGGTGGGGTACGCGCGCGCCACCGGCACCCCCGCGGTGCTGATCTGCACCTCCGGTACGGCACTGGCCAACTACCTGCCGGCGGTGGTGGAGGCCGCCCAGGACCAGGTGCCGTTATTGGTGCTGAGCGCCGACCGGCCGCCGGAACTGCACGACACCGGGGCCAACCAGACCATCCTGCAGCGCGGAATGTTCGGCCAGTACGCCCGCTGGTCGACCGAGCTGCCGGTCCCGGCGCCGCGTATCGACCCGCGCATGGTGCTGACCACCATCGATCAGGCGGTGTTCCGGTGCCTGGCCGATCCTGCCGGGCCGGTGCACGTCAACGTGCCGTTCGGCGAGCCCCTGGAGCCGGGTCCGGTCCCGGAGCCGCCCCTGGACGGGGCGGCGGGCCGGCGCTGGCTGGCGTCGGAGGAACCGTTTACCACCTACCGGGCCACGGCCGACGCCATACCCGTCGGCGAACTCGCGTCGCTGATGGCGCAAACCACCCGCGGCCTGCTGGTCGCCGGCGGTATGGCGCGTGGTGCCGGGGCGGCCGTCGAAGCGTTGGCCGATCATCTCGGCTGGCCGCTACTCGGCGATGCGGCCAGCGGGGCGCGCGGCACCCGAGGCGTCCAGCTATTACTGCAGAGCCCCGCCGGGCGCCGCATCCTGCGTCCTGACACGGTACTGCAGTTCGGATCGCACGTGGTTGCCAAGCATTACCTGACGCTGTTGCGGGAAGCGGCTCCGCGCCTCGCGCAGGTCGCGCCCGGGCCGCGGCGCATTGACCCCAGCCACTCGGCGGCGCTGCGCATCGCCGCGGACCCGGGGCGAGTGGCGCGCGCGCTGACCGAGCAGGGTGCGCCGCGGGTTCTGACTGCGTACCTCGGCAAAGTAGGACAAGCGGGAGCACGCGCGGCGGCGGCGGTGGACGAATGGGTGGATCGGCACACGGGGCTGACCGAACCGGTGGTGGCCCGGCTCACCGCCGCGGCCGCCGCCGGACCGCCGCCGGCGGGGCTATTCTCCGCCAGCAGCATGCCGATCCGCGACCTGGACACGTTCGCGACGCCGCTGCCAGCGGGAGTCTGCGTGGCCGCCAACCGCGGCGCCAGCGGGATCGACGGCGCGGTCGCCAGCGCCGCGGGGTTCGCCGCGGGTCTGCGGCGGCCGGTGATCGCGCTGCTTGGCGACCTTTCCCTGCTGCATGACCTGGCCTCGTTGAGCCAACTCGGCGCAAGCCGGCACGGGCTGGTGATCGTGGTGATCAACAACCGCGGCGGCGGCATCTTCTCCCTGCTGCCGTTGGCGCAGCTCGAAGAGACCGGATTCGACGCCTTGTTCGAGCGCTACTTTGCGACGCCGCACGAGATCGGCTTTGAGAGTGTGGCGGCGGGCTTCGCTCTCCACTACGGGCGCCCCGAGACACCTGCGCACCTGGAACATCAGCTCGCTGCTGCCGTGGCGCGCGCGGCGGGTGGTAGCACCAGCCTGTTGGAGGTTGCAACCGACCGCCGCGCCAACGCGGCGATTCACCGTGAATTGAGCCGGGCGGCGGAACGGGCGGCGTCCGGCGGCTGACCGCTGCCGATCAGTCCGGCGCCGGCAACATCGTCTCGACCTGGTCCACCGTGGCCCGCAGAACCGATTCGCGGACGCCGCTGCGAATCAACACGCACAAGCCGAGGTACAGGCTGAGCAGCGCGCGCGCGGTCTGGGTTGTATTCACTCCGCCGGCTACCTCTCCCTGGCTGGCGGCGCGTTCTACCGCCCTGCGAAAGCTGGCCTCCATATCCAGGAAGGCGCTCTCCACCACCTGGGTCACCTCGGGGTCGGTGGACATGAGCTGCATGGCGGTGTTGATGAGCAGGCAATGACCGTGCTTCGGCACTTCGCCCGTCCCAATCGCCAGTTCGAACACCCTGATCAAGGCGCTGCGCGGCGCCTCGGCGTTGGCCAGCTCACTCAGCCCGGGAGCGCGGCACTCGGAGCCGTAGCGGCGCAGCGTTTCCACGAATAGGGTATGTTTGTCGCCGAAGGTGGCGTAAATGCTGCTTCGGCTCAGGCCCAGATGATCGGCGATCTCGCGCATCGATGTACTCTGGTAGCCACGCTCCCAAAACAGCTCCATTGCCTTGTCCAGCGCGAATTCTATGGTAAACGTTTTCTTTCTCGGCATGGCATCACCTGCACTTTGAACCTTGGACAGGGCATAGTTTACCATACGTTCCAGATAAAGGCCAACAACTCAGCACGAAAAGATCGAAATTTCTATCAGGTGCCCGGTGGGCGCGCGAGCTACGAGATCAGGTCGCCGGCTTGATTCTTGATCGCCTGCAACACGGACACGTCCGGGTTGCTGCGGGTCAGGATGCGCAGACCTATGTACAGGCTGAGCAGGCTGCGTGCGGTCAGCACCGAGTCGACGGTGCGCGGCACCTCACCCTCTTCCTGGCCCTGTTCGATCAGCGCTCGAAAGGCCTGCTCGGTCTGCCGGAACATTGCGGTAACGACCTCGGCGACCTCGTCGTCGTGGGCGGCCAGCTCCACGGCGGTGTTGATGATGAAGCAGCCGTCGCGTGAACCCTCCACCACCAGCGCCGCGATGGCGCCCTCGAACACGTTCATGATCGAGTCCGCCGGCGAAGTAGACTTCGCCAGCGTCTCCTGGAACGTGGCCAGGTAGATCTTGAGGTAGTGGTCGAGCGTGCGCAGGAATAACCCGCGCTTGCTGCCGAACGTGTCGTAGATGCTGCCGCGCCCTATGCCCATGCAGTCCACCAGATCCTGCATCGACGTTGGATGATAGCCGCGGCCCCAGAACTCGCGCATGGCCTTGGTCAGCGCGTCGTCGATCTCAAATTGCTTTTTTCGGGGCATGATTCGAAACGTGACCTTGTGAGTGTCCTATACTTATCGCACATGGATTAATTCTGTACAAGGTGTCACAACACGAATCCTGAATTACTTTCGCGCTGCTCGGTGCGCACCCGCCGAACGGCGGTAAATCGACGCATCGGCGGCTCTGGTGCTGTGTGCACGGCTTCTGCGCAATACGGGCCTCCTGGACGGGTTACCCAAACGGCGCCGACGCTATCCTTGACGGAACAATCCGGGTATCAGTTGATGAGCCAGAGCCGGATGGGTGGGCGTGATACGCACCGTGGCGCCAAGCCGGCCGGTAGTGTGGCAGACCACCTCGGTATGGTAGGTGGCGGTTTCACTGTCCTGTTCGACCAGGTCCATCGCCGCGCACTCACCGCCCACTATGGCATCGGCGCCAGCATCATTGACACATAGTGTACCATAAAATAGCGAGACCTGCACCTCATCCGCGGTGAGGTCTCCCAAGCGTACGTCTGCGGTCACCTCGAGGCGTTCGCCGACCCGCAGCGTCGGCGGACTGTTGCTGGACAAGCGCTCGACCGCGGTGCCGGGCCAGTGCTGCTCCAACCTGGCCAGGTAGCGCGCCAGCTCGATGGCGTCGCCCCAGCCGCTGCCGGCCAGGCGCGCGGCCTGCGCCAGGGCAGGCGCGTAGAACATGCGGTGGTACTCGGCCACCATGCGCTGCGCGCTGAAGCGCTGGCCCACCCGCTTCATGGAGCGGCGCATCTTGGCGATCCACGCCCGCGGCAAACCGTCGATGCCGCGATCATAGAACAGGGGAATCACGTTTTGCTCCAACTCGGCGAACGCCGCGTCGGCCTCGATCTCATCCTGGATCTCTTCGTCGGCGTAGCTGTCGCCGGTGCCGATCGCCCAGCCGATGTCGGGACCGAACGCTTCGTCCCACCAGCCGTCGAGGGTGGACAACACCAGCGACCCGTTAACCGCCGCCTTCATGCCGCTGGTGCCGCTGGCTTCGTGCGGGCGGCGCGGGGTGTTGAGCCACAGGTCGCAGCCGGCCACCAGGTAGCGCGCCACGCTGATGTCGTAGTCGTCGAGAAACACCAGCCGGCTGCGCAGGTCGTGGTCGCCGACGAACTGGATGATGTGGCGAATCATCTCCTTGCCCTGGTGGTCGTTCGGATGCGCCTTGCCGGCCATCAGGATCTGCACCGGGCGTTCCGGGTCGGACAGCAGGCGCACCAGGCGCTCGGGGCGGCGGAACAGCAGGCCGGCCCGCTTGTAGCCCGCGAAGCGGCGCGCGAATCCGATGGTGAGGGCGTCCGGTCGCAGCGCTACCTCGGCGGCCTGCACGTCGCGCTCGGAGGCGTGCTCGCGGCGCAACTGCGCCACCACCCGCTGGCGGGCGAACCAGATCATGCGCTCGCGGCGGCGCTCGTGGGTATGCCACAGTTCCTCGTCGGCGATGTTGTCCACCTGTTCCCAGACCGACACCTCCGGCCCGAACTTCTCGTCCGGAGAACCCAGGTAACGCTCCAACAGGTCCTGGATGTCGTGCGATATCCAGCTGCGCGCGTGCACGCCATTGGTGATGTGCCGGATCGGCACCTCGTCTGCGGGTACGCCCGGCCACAGGCCGTTCCACATGCGCCGCGACACCTGGCCGTGCAGGGCGCTGACGCCGTTGCAGTAGGCGGCGAGGCGTAGCGCCAGCGGGGTCAGGCCGAAATTGCCGTGGCCGGCATCGTGGCCGGAGCGCCCCAGGGCCAGGAACTGATCCTCGCTCAATCCCAATTCGGCGCGCAGCGCGGACGCCTGATCGAGCACCAGGTGGTCGTCGAAACTCTCGTTTCCGGCCGGTACCGGGGTGTGGGTGGTGAACACGCTGGTGCTCCACACCGCCTGGCGCGCTTCCGCAAAGGCCAGTCCGTGTTCGCCCATCAGGCTCCGTATACGCTCCAGCCCGAGAAACGCGGAGTGCCCTTCGTTCATGTGCGTGACGGCAAATGGAACCTTCAGCGCGCGCAGCGCGCGGATGCCGCCAATCCCGAGCAGCAGTTCCTGCCGCAGGCGCTCGCGCCGGTCGGAGACGTACAGTTGCGTGGTAATGCGGCGCGCCGCCGGGTCGTTGGCCGCGATGTCGGTGTCCAGCAGGTACAAGGTCACGCGCCCCACCTGGGCTTGCCACACCTGCGCGAAGGCGCGTTCGTGGCCCAGTTCCACCGCCACCTGCACCGCGGCGCCGTCGGAACCGCTGCACAAGGTCAGCGGCAGGTTGAAAAAGTCGTTGGCCGGATACGACTCCTGCTGCTGCCCCTCCATGGTGACGTGCTGGCGAAAGTAGCCGGTGCGGTACAGCAGCCCCACGCCCACCACCGGCAGCCCCAGGTCGGAACAGCTCTTCAGGTGATCGCCGGACAGCACACCGAGCCCGCCGGAATAGATCGGCAGGGTGACGTCGAGACCGAACTCCATCGAGAAGTAGGCGACCACGGCATCGCGCGCGCCGCGGTACCACGGCGAAGCGTCGCGGTAGGCGCGGTAGTTTTCATACACGCGGTCCATGTGGGCCAGAAAGGAAGCATCCTGCGCCAGCTCGTCGAGCTGCTCCTGGGGTGCCTCTGCCAGCAGCCGAACCGGCGTCTGGTTGGTCCTGGTCCACAGGTCATTGCCGAATCGCATGAACAGCCGGATGGCATCGAAGTGCCAGCTGATCCAGAAGTCCTGTGCCAGCGCGGCCAGCGGAGCCAGGCGCGGCGGCAGGTTGGGTTTGACGGTAAAGGTAAGTTGTTGTGTCATCGTGTTGCAGTACGGTCCGGGCGGTGCCGGAGCGATGCGTATTAGTGCCCGGAAGCCGGCATTCTTGTCCATGGGGTTGGCCTGCGGCCAACCACCGCAGTTTGGCTGGCGCCAAACTGCATGGGGTTGGGATTGGCTGGCGCCAAACTGCATGGGTTGGGATTGGGCTGGCGCCAAACTGCATGGGGTTGGGATTGGGCTGGCGCCAAACTGCATGGGGTTGGGATTGGGCTGGCGCCAAACTGCATGGGGTTGGGGTTTGGCGTTGGCGTTGGGGCGGCGCGGTGCGGGTCAGGGTTGGAGCGTGGAGGATGGCATGGTTTCCTTGAGGGCGTGCAATTCCTGTTGGTAGTGTTGCGCGGCGCGGTCCCACCAGACGATGCTGCGCCGGGCGTTGTTGCGTGCGCGCCGGATCTGACTGGCGGTGGCATGGCGGAAGAACCAGGTACAGCGCGCCATGGCATCGAGAAACGCGCCGGGATGGTAGTCGCCGAACAGCACGCCGCAGCCGCGTACGGTGGCGCCGCTCACCTGCAGCGGGGTGACCGTGTCGCGCAGGCCGCCGGTAGCGTGCGCCACCACGACACACCCGCAACTCATCGCTTCCAACTGCGATATGCCGCCGGGCTCGAACTCCGACGGCATCAGGAACGCGTCGGCCGCCAGCAGCGGCAGGCTGATCTCCTGGTAGCCGATGCGGGCGGCCACCGAGCCGGGGTAGTACTCCATCAGCGTGCGAATCCCTTCGGCAAGCTGCTCGGCGCGGTGGTCGTTCGGGGCGATCGGACCGCCGAGAATGGCCTGCACGCCGAGGTCGCGAAAAATCCCCTGCGAAGCGTCCAGCAGGATCTGAAACCCTTTCTGGTCGCTGACGCGGTGGATCATCACGTACAGCACCTGGTCTGGGTCGACGGTCAGGCCATACTCGATCTGGGCGATCAGCTTGGTGCGCATGCGAATTACCTCGTCGCGGCGCGCCGCGCTGCGAAAGCGTTCCGGCTTGCCGTCCGCCAACAGTTCGGGAAACCGCCGCTCCAGCTTGGTGCGCAGATCGCGGTCGGCCTCGATGCGCTCCGCCAGGCGCGGCGCATGGCGCTGCTCGAGGCGCGAGCGCGCCAGCCGTTGCGTCACCCCGCGCCGGAAGTCCTTGCCGATGCCGTTGTTGATCCCGATCACGTCGTGCAGCAGCGCCTCCAGGCCGTCGCAGTCGTGCTCGATCTGCCTGGCGTAGGTGGGGCTTACCGTAAACACCTGGTCCGCGAAGCGGATTCCCGCCGCCATCAGGTTGAACAGGGCGTCATTGCGCGGGTCGGTGAACCGGGGCGCGAGCGCGGCGGGCAGGTTGAACAGGCCGAACAGGTCGGCGCCGTCCTCGTAACGGTCGTAGCAGTCGAAGTACTGCCAGCCGCCGTTGTGGATGATGTGCACGAAGCTGGTGTCGGCGAACGTGTCGCCGCCGGCGTAGTGGGTGTCGCCGCGCACAATGCCGCTTACCAGACTGGCCGCCGCATCGTTGGTGGCCACCACCTGCGGGTGGAGCCCGAAGCGTACCATCACCTCGGCGGCCGCCCGGCCCAGAGCCAGCCGGCGCCGGATGCGTTCGTTGGAGCGGTAGCCCCAGTACAGGCCGTCGAACAGGTCGTGATGGTCGAGCAGAAAGTAGGTCACCCCCTCCACCACGCCACGGTGGACGCCTACTTCCCAGTGTTCGGTGCCGAGCCGGAAGTGCACGTTGATGCCGGTGTAGGTCACTCCGAAACGGGCCACCGCGGCGCGCATCTTGGCCACCGCGCGCTCGTCGCCACCGCGGTACAGCGGCGTGATCACGTACATGGTCTCGCCGAGGCGGGCCAGTTCGCGCGGTAGCTCGAAGGTGACGTTGGCCAGGCCGCCGCTCTTGGAGAACGGCTCCGCCTCCGCCGACACGAACACGACCGGCCGGCTGCGCAGCAGGTCGAGCGCGCGCGCCATCACCTTGCCGGAGCGCGCCGCGGCCGGTGCCGCGCCGGCGTGCAGGAAGCGGAGTCCAGTGCCGTCGCCGGCGCCCGCCGCGCCATGGCGGTAAGCGTGGTACAGGGCACGCTTCAGTCCGAGGGCGACCGCCTCGTCCGCACCGGCGTCGTACAGCGGCAGCAGCGCATCGTCGAGAAACCGAGTCAGCCGCTCGCGGCTTGCGGCGGCGTTCGCCAGCGCCCGGTACGCGAACGAGGCGGCGACCTGCTCGCGCGAGCGCGCCACCAGCAGCCGGTCGAAAGAGTCGCGCAGCAGGTCCTTCCCGGCGCCCTCGCCCGCGCCGGTTGCGCCGCCTGAGGCGGCGACCAGGTCGATACGCAGCAGCTTTACCCGCTGCCGGTAGCTCACCGAGGTGGTCAGCGGGGTCACCCGCAACTCACGTCCGGTGTAGTGCGCATAGCCGCGCGTGACCGGCGAGTAGGTGGGATCGACCACCACGTAGCGCGCCGCGTCGTCGATCACCTGCGCCGCACTCAGGTCGACGCTCACCGTGGCGCTGTCGGCGGAGAAGCTGCACACCGCCAGCCACAGGCCGCGCGGCGCCGGTTTGATCGCCGCCACCACCTGGTCGTGGTCAGTCGGCACCAGCGTACCGCGTCCCGGGTTGCGGCGGTGGAAGGCATACGTCTCGCTGAACACCCGCTCCACGCTGCGGTCCGCGGCGCTGTCGAAGCGGTTCCAGTCAACGTACACGTTGTCCGGGAACACCTTCCATGCCTCGCCGTCGGCGTTGCCCTCGTAGTCCAGCAGCAGGTTGGCCAGGAACGAGGTCAGGGTAAGCACCGGGCGCAGGTTGTCGCGCCCGAAGGTGTTCACCGGGCGGCGCTCGTCGTGGTTGCCGAACATGCCCATCAGCTCGGTGCCGGGTGGCAGCGTGTGCCGGTAGTGGTTTTCGTACAGGTGGTAGATCTCGCTCACCGGGGAGGTGCCCTGCGCGACCCGCTCGCAGATCTTGAACAGCGCGGAGTTGTACGGCACCACGCCGACCCGGCTCAGGTACTGCTCGCGGCCCCAATAGGATTCGGCAAGAAACAGGCCGAACTCCTTGCCGGCGCCGCGGACGGACTGCTCCAACTCGCGCATCAGCAGGTAGTGCAGCGGACTGGCAATCAGGTCACGGCACGCCGAGTCGAAGAAGCCGGTGGTAATCAGGTGGTCGTCCTCCCGCTCGTTGACCACGATGGTGCCCTCCACCTGTTCCTCGTCGGAGCGCGGCCCGGTGGGCAGAGTGGGCGCGTTGTTGCGCTTCATTACCACCGGCAGGGCGTGGGCGATGTCGCAGCGCACGCCGTCGACGTCGAACCGCTCCACCATGGTGCGCACCGCGTCGGCGAGC
>Ga0209754_1003010_pt1 | contig 12205 bp, 11 predicted proteins | sample MesohylBB_FD_187295 | JGI IMG/M metagenome (GOLD analysis project Ga0209754, IMG submission 187295) | Host-associated microbial community of the marine sponge Aplysina aerophoba from Gulf of Piran - sponge mesohyl, lysed by bead beating... | ecosystem: Host-associated > Porifera > Sponge >... | reverse complement strand
CGGCACGTTCGACCGGTTTCCCGGGCTGCAGATCGTGGTCGGCCACATGGGCGAGGGGCTGCCCTTCTGGTACTGGCGGGTCGGGGAGGACCTGGACCGCATCGCGAAGAAGAGGCTGCACAAGCCGGTGCAGCGGTATTTCCGCGACAATCTCTGGATCACGACCAGCGCCTTCTTCCGCGACGAGCTGCTGACCCTGGCTCTGGCGACCCTGGGCGAGGACCGGATCATGTTCTCCGTCGACTATCCCATGGCGAGCGCCAAAGCGGGCGCGGACTGGTTCCGCGCGGTCGACCTGCCCCGGGCGACGAGGGAGAAGATCGCGCACGGAAACGCCCAAAGGCTGCTCGGGATCGCGCCGGCTTGAGGACGGGTCCACGAGTGGCCGCGCCGGCCGGTGCCTCGTGCAAGGGGACACCGCCGTCTTCGACCCGCCCTGGTACGACCGGGTCGTCGTGGATTGCTCCTGGGGACCGTACGGGATCCGGGCAGCTCCAGGTCCCGGCGCTGTCCTTGACGGCAGGACGCCGCTGCGGGCAGTTCGGGAGTCGATCCGTTTCACCTGCCGTCTACAGGAACAAACGCCATGACAAGACCCACGCACACGAAGGAAGCCATCCGCGCGGCAATGGACCACCTGATCGACCGCGCAACCCGTTTCGACGTCGATGCCCTGGAGACCATCTACCACAGAGACTTTCATACGACTCTGGTCATGCCCGACGGCACCGTGGCCACCTACGACAAGGAGGGGTTCATCGCCCATTTCCGCAAGCAGGCGGAAGAAGGCAGGACACAGCTCAATCCGTGGGCGGACTGGCATGACTTCCATGTTCTGGGCGACAGTGCGGTTTGCGTCCTGACCCGAAAGCACAGCGGCATGAGCGGCGAGGAGATGAAGCTGCTGTGCAACATCGAGTGGCGGTTCGAGGACGGGCGCTGGCAGGTGCTTCGCGAGCAGATCTTCCTTCGACCGCCGGACTCGTGAGCCGGAGCGGGCCGGACCGAATCCGGCGTCCGTTCCCGAGTGCCGGAAGGTTGCCGATCGCGATGCCCGTCCGCATCCATCCTGCCTGGCCGAGGCCCCGGGCGACCAGGGAGAAGATCGCGCTCTCACACGGGAACGCCCGGAGGCCGGTCGGGATCCCGCCGGCGTGAGAACGGGTCCGCGCATCTTCGAGGCCGGACCGATCGAACGGCCCGCCGTACCGCGATCATCGCGCGGCGCTCCTCGTGCGCGGAATCGAGTATCGTCTCCGGAAGAACCTTGAACCCGTCCGGCCCGCCGACCTCCGTCGACGCCACGTCCGTCGCCGCTGCACATATGCCCCTATTTCGTCAGAAACGCGGTGCGATGCGGCGACGCCGCGCGCAACCCGGCGGAATTCGTTGCTTCTTCGATTAGCCCGGCGAATTACGCAGGGCACCTGTCATCGTGACGTAACCGGATCAAATCAAACCCCAGACCCCGACTGACCCTCCATGTCCCCGTCATCGAATTTCGTTGCCTCCCCGGGACACGCGTCTCGCTTCACCGGCCCCGCCAACTTGAATACCTCAGGACCTCTCCCACAAATATGCTTCGAGGGTCCCGGCCCTTGCGGGACATCTTTCTGCCCAGTCTAAATGTAATATTTGAAATTGTGCTGCCATTTCTCCTTGGGCAGATCCCTATTGGAAAGCAGGATCTCCCCAACCCGATCCGAGTACTTGACGGTAATCGGCTCACTCTCTCCTAACTGGCAAGCGTTATAGTTGGCTTTTGTCAATGCTAGGATATCATGTGCGACCACGAGCGCATCAGCTTCACCATGTTGGATCGTAAGTAAGCGTCCGGCGTGACCGCCCCTGGAGGATCAGCGGTCAGCTTCCGGATCGGCTGCCGGCGCGATGTTCCAGGGCAGGAGTTCGTCGACGCGGTTGATCTTGTAGTCGGGTATGCGTTCGAGGACCTGGGCGAGCCATGCCTGCGGGTCGACGTCGTTGAGCCTGGCGGTTTCGATGAGCGTGTAGGCGATGGCGGCGGCCTTGCCGCCACTGGCCGAGCCCATGAAGAGATAGTTCTTCCGGCCGAGCGCGATCGGCCTCATGGCGCGTTCGGCCGGGTTGTTGTCGATCTCCAGGAAGCCGTTGTCGATATAGGGCCGCAGACGCTTGAGCCGGGTCAGCGCATAGCGGATTGCCGCCGCCAGCGGGGTCTTGGCGGAGATCTTCGGCAGCTGCGCTTGCAGCCAGCGCTCCAGTTCATCGAGGCGCGGCGCGGCCCTGGCCCGGCGGATTGCAGCGCGCCGATCGGGCAGCTGTCCGCGGGCCTCCTTCTCGATGGCGTAGAGGGCGGCGATCCGTTCCAGCGCCTCGGCGGCGATCGCCGAGCCCTGGGCGGCATGAACATCGAAGAACTTGCGGCGCACATGCGCCAGGCAGGCGACCTCGCGGACCGGCCCCGCTCGGGCCAGCGCCCCGAACCCGGCATAGCCGTCCGAGTGCATCCAGCCGGCGAAGTCCGCCAGATGCGCCTTCGGATGTTCGGCCTTGCGGTCTGCCGAGAAGCGGTACCAGGCCGCCGGCGAGGCTTCGCCGTTCCAGGGGCGCTCGTCCCGCACATAGGTCCAGACCCGACCGGTCGCCGTCTTGCCGGTTCCCGGCGCCAACAGCTTGACCGGAGTGTCGTCGGCGAACAGGGCCCGGCCGGCCAGCACGTGGCGCCCGACGGCATCGGCCAGGGGCTCCAGCAGCGCCGTCGCCTTGCCGACCCAGCCGGCCAGCGTCGAGCGGTCGAGATCGACGCCATCGCGGGCGAAGATGCGCGACTGGCGGTACAACGGCAGGTGATCGCAGTACTTCGAGACCAGCACATGCGCCAGGAGGCCGGGACCGGGTCGGCCGCGCTCGATCGGCCGCGGCGGCAACGGCGCCTGGTGGAACTTCTCGCATCCGCCGCAGGTCAGGCGCGGGCGCACGATGCGCTTCACCACGAAGCGACCCGGGATGTACTCCAGCTCCTCGGTAACATCCTCGCCGAGACGCTTGAGGCGGCCGCCGCAGTCCGCGCAGCGCCCGCCCGGCGCGAGAACCGTCTCCTCGCGCGGCAGATGACCGGGAAGAGGGCGGCGCTTCGGTTGCCTCTTGGCGCCGGGCGTCGGCTCCGGGACCGCCTCCGCCGCCTGCGCGATCTCCTCGTCCTCGATGCCGAGCTCAAGCTGGTCGAGGGCTTCGGACGTGGCGCCGAAACGCTGCCGGCGCAGACCCGCGAGCTGGTGCTTGAGCTTCTCGATCAGGAGATCGCGGTTGCGCAGCTCGGCCTGCGAGGCCAGCACCATCGCCTTCAGCGCGGCGATGTCGTCGGGCAGGGTCCGGGCTTCGTCGAGCATGGCCGCACCCTAGCGGAAAGACCCGCCAAAGGGAAGCTCAAATGCAAGTCAACCTGTTGTTAATAAACGATGAATCACCCCGCAGCCAAGGGCCGCCAGGTGCGCACCGGCGCCCGCCAGTCGATCCCCTCCAGCAGCATCGACAGCTGCGCCGGCGTCACCGTCACCTTGCCCCCGCACGCCGACGGCCACACAAAACGGCCGCGCTCCAGGCGCTTGGCAAACAGGCACGCCCCCTGGCCGTCCCACCAGATCATCTTGACCAGGTCGCCCCGGCGTCCCCGGAACACGAACAGATGCCCCGAATAAGGATCCGCCTTGAGCACCCGCTCGGCCTGCGCCGCAAGGCCCGGGAACCCCTTGCGCATGTCCGTCACGCCGCTCGCCAGCCAGACCCGGGTCGAAGACGGCACCGGGATCATCCGCCGAGCGCCCGCACCACGCGGCACAGCGCGTCCACATCGAACGACCCGCTCGCGCTCACCCGGTGACCGCTCGGCAGCGCGATCTCGATCCGACCGTCCGATGAAGCCTGCGGCGCCGAAGCCGGCTCCGGCACTACCTCCACCGGCAGGAACGACAGCGCGCCCTCGCCATCCTCCGTCGGCCGGTAGCGCGGATCGCGGCGCCACTTGAAGATCAGGTTCGCGTTGACGTCGTAGCGACGGCCCACTTGGGACACCGAAACCCCCGGCGCACAGGTCTGCGCCACAATCCGGCGCTTCTCATCCTCCGACCAGAACCGCCGTACCCGACGCGCCACCGCAAAGCCTCCTCCGATGGTGTCCACCAGCCGATGGTGGACACCATCGACCTCCAAACCATCCCAGCCGAAACTGAGGCTTCAAACACACCCGCCGCAAGGCCGGTCAGGCCAGACGCTTACGATCGTAATGCTGAGGGGTACTGGCACCTCCCAACCGTCATAGGCCGCAATTCGCTCCTTGAATCCTGAAGTAAACAACAGACCATGTCTTGCCGTTCTTTGCCAAAAAACGCCTCTCAATACCGGATACATGCCCCGCCTCGATACGTTCTGATGCGTGTCGTGTCGGAAAAGCCGAGGGCCCAACCGATCCTTACGTACCCGTATCCCAACCAGATTTACATGATCTGGACACGCCTCACGAAAACCAAAGAATTCTTCCTCGTTTATTCCAGATCGCGCATGCAGAAACACTTCTTTTAGAGGTTGACCTCCCTGAGCAGCATAAGTCTCAAGAGCGCCCTTCAAAAGTTCGCGCGCCGCTACCTTCGTCAAGTGAAACTCCTGTCTTTCTTCAGAGTACCAAGGACCAAACTCTCCTACAAACACTAAACCATCACCACTGTCCAAGAACATTTGGGCAGCGCAACATGCCGTTTGCCCACTACTCGCCCGCTTGTATGCCAAGCCGATGTAGCATACTCCGTTCCGCGCTGAGCCCAGTCGCCATGGCTTTCGCCCAAGTTTGTAAAACACCCCTGTTCCAAAATTCCAAAGTCGATCAGAAAGCGGGTTCGGGCCCGGTTTACCGAGACGAACTTCTTCCGATATTCTGAGTGTGGACTCCTGAACTATTTGCACGGGCAACTCATATTGCATCATCCGTGCCTTCAGTTGCCGACGGAAGTCCGGAGACAGGCTGAATTTCTCGAGAGACGGATCATCAATCAAATACGGATCACTCTCCCCAAACATCCGAGTCTGCCCGACCTCTCGGTCCTCTAGGATTGATCTAATCTGCTGCCGTTCCGCTCTACTCTTGCGCTTGTCGCTTGGCTCAGATACGAACTTCTGAGCCCTGCAGTTCAGATAAACTTCGTCTGGCACCACACAAACGGCCAAAGCCGGTTTTTCGTCCAGTCGACTTACATTGTCTACCTGACCCAGATAGTGATTTGCGACTGCATATGTCCGTTCGTGTCGATCCGCGAGAAAGGCGTCATGTCGCAATTGCCCAGCGTCCAATATGTAAGCCTTCGCTGCGTCCGGCCAGGGCGTGCCAAAGGCAACATCGAAGCCTGGATACGGCGGCCAAGGACGTTGGCGCCCGCGATCTGAACATGCAGCCGGCTTGTTCATGGCCTCAGACCAGCCCTTCCACAGGTCCAGCCCTTGCTGTGTTCCTAGAACGACATGGCTCGGTAGGCCGGCTCTGGCGTCCACTGCACCGAACAGGGCTAGTCCATCCCGCGGGTCCTCAGCACATTGTTCCATACCAAAGGACAGAAGGGGCTCTTCCAGGTAGTGAAACCGGTCAGGCATCTGACTCGGCCTCTAGGTCCGGTCCGGGACTGCCCGCAATATCGCGGACCGCTGCCAGTTCTGATTGAAAGTCGCCCACTCGATCAAGTGCTTCAACATCGATAGATACCGGGCATTCCCAAGATAAGGGTGACACCTCAACTGCCACCGCCTGTTTTCCATTCCCGACCACAATGTGGCTAGTGATATCAGCTCCATCTCCAGCAATGAATTGCATCATTCCAACTGTGCGCTGCAACCATTGGCGGTTCCACCAACTTTTCGTTACTCGTTTTCTTCGCGCGGGTATGAGCTTCACGTCGAGCAGCTTGCCGTCGCAGTCCGTCACTCGCACATAGAGTCGTAGCATGACCCACACTGTGCCCTCCTCGTCAAACGAAACCCGGAAAACTGGCCCGAGTTGATACCGATACTTCGTGCTGTAATCCCCGCTATCCCAGCTGCGTTGCCCGGTGAACGAAACGTGTGTGTAAACCTTGTCCACATGTTGATAGCCGTGCCGCGCTTGTTCTTTCTCGTCCAGGTAAAATGTATGTCGATTCTTGCACCAGTTGAATCCTGCTCTGTAGCACGCCACGAACATTGACCGTTTGACCAACATCTTGATCAAATCTTGCGACTTAACTCCCAAGTGACTTTTGTAGTGGCGCCAAGCATATTGATGTGGCCGCCCAGAAGCCAGCGGAAGTCCCACGGGAGCTTCTAAGAACGAAAACAAGAAATTACCTCGTCGCACGTAAGCCCATTTCTCCGCTATCGTCTCGTCGATTATTGAATCTTCGTTTTCCAGTTCATACGCATATACTGCCACCGGCACCTTGACTGCAAAAACATTTGAATACACCCGTTCTGGCCTCTCTAGCAGGAGAGTCTCCCTTGTGTACGCGCTGAGCGCGATCCGTCGGCCAGTCTCCACATCGAGCGGTTTCGCGATACCCCCATTCACCAGTTGCGTTTCAACCATGGCCAATGCCGTCGGCCAGGACAAATCAAATCTAGCCGGAGTGATGGCCGCCAGCAGAGCATCGAATTCGCACGCACTCAAATCGCTCATCCAGCAAGGCAATGTGCGACCTTCCTCACTGGCGGCGATCGACATGCGACTGCGGAGATTCGGATCCCCCACCGACAATGTAGACAGCACTGGAAGATAGCGTGCAGCGCGTCGCCGCATAAGCGTCCGCACCGACATATCGGCGTTTTCGCCTGCCAAAGGCGCCAATCCGTAGCACCAAACTAGATATCCTGCGGCACAGAGTTTTCTGAACAACCAGCTGGCAAATGCATGATCGGCTGTAGTATGGTCTATGAGGATCAAGTCTCGCTGCTCATGGGTTATCAATTCACCGCCGCGGCGTTCAAACCAAGGCGAAACAAAGATGGAGGGATGCTTAGAAACTAACTCTTTGAGTGGTCCAGTGAGTAGAACACGAATTCGTTCAACGTCGTAAAATTCAACAGACCAGCCGTACTTTCGATCAATTTCCAATCTCATGTTATCCTTCTGCCGAGCACCAATGGCTTGTGTCGACACAAATACAACAGCATCTACGTCATTACACGTCTCTGCAATCCGTTTGCAGTCTCCCCTAAGCTTGCTTTCCCAGTCACCTCGCACGCTATACGCAAATATTGTTCTAGTGCCAGTGTCTGTATTGATGTGAAGTGCGTCCCGCCCTCCGTCTCCAGTACCACCCAATGGCTCTATGCATGGATATTCGGTTCCCGCCATTAAGTCCGATGCCAGACGCTCGAATTGGGAATAGTCGGTTATCGTCTCGAGGCAATATAGGATGGGATCTGCTGACATGCCCTATCTTTCAACACCTAACACGGTTGCTCTATCCCACGGATCCGATCGCCCCTGCCGGGATGCCTGCATCTCAAGGAAAGAGAGCTCTCTTCCGGCAGAATCTGACGGTTACAGAACCCGTTGGCAACTCCTTACATCGTGACACTGCCTCGCTGGACCATCAAGGTACCACCTAAGCGGCCGGGTAAGCTCGGCTAGGCCCCCTGTCGTCGCCCCTGACTAGGCTGCAATGATCATAGCCTGGCACCCGATGCGCGTACGTGGGGGCTTCGATCGCTCACCGGCACCTCCGGTCCCTTTCGGAGACCGCACTCCCATCTCAGGCCCATTTCCAAGTTCCGCGTGATAAAACGCGGTTGCGGCGATTGTGCAACTTTCGATCTGTCGCGCGGGGGAGCGTGCTACTGTAGACTTGCTCACCGACCAGCTACTTGTTGTATCGGGCGCCAAAAGCGCGGGTCCGGCGCGCAGCACCAAGAAGACTGAAACATCGGACAGCTATACGAGCCCCTGGGAAGCCTTCTAAGAGATCACAAGAAACAGTGACTCTTATTGGGCAGTCACTTGCTTCCCGGTGATGTCCGGCCCAAAAAATCAGTCCGGGCGGCCCAGACCCCAATAGTTCGCACCTGTCAATTGCTGCGCCAATTCTTGCGGTCTTCCACAGTAAGGGTTGTTCTCCCGAGCAAATCTCGCCTTAGTTCCAACTCAAATTTCCCTAGCGTGGTTTGCTTTTCCTGATCAGTACTCTCTGAACCACTATTCACCGATGCCAAGAAGTCGTTTCCTGCTCGCACGACTTTATCTGGGCAGTATAGCCATGCGAGCCTTAGGTCATCAATAAACTTCTCTTTCAGTTTCGTATCCTCTGAACCCTCATAAAACCCGCGAATGGATAAAAGAAACCCCATGTATCTCTCTTCCTTGCGCTTATACCTTTCCCAGTTCAACTTACTTCGTTCATTCAGCCCCCATGCCACAATCGCGACAAGGAGCGGAACTAGTACAGCGAATATAGGAACCAGACTATCAAGACTCGCGTAAGTACCTAGCTCCACTGCCCAAGCCTCCGTCCTCTCATTCAGCTCTCTCCCACATGCACGCTGATGTTCCCCGACACAGCCAACACTCGCTTGCAGAACCTTTTATAATCCGTGACCATACTATCATCTTACCCATTCACCTGCATTTTGATGCGTGCTTTCTTCTGGTTCAAGTCAGGCGCCAAGTAGAATCGCGGTGTGCTAAACACGACAGATTCCATCAATCGCTTGGCTTTCCGCGATTTCGGATTCTGAGAGATTTCATGTCTGTCATATCTTACAGTCACAGCCTCAGCACCTTGCCCTTCCACTGTGAACATTCCGTTGATAATCTTTTCGCCTTGCACACGGTTCTCCGTCTCGACAGGGCGCGCACAGGGCTACAAACAAGGATCCGAGGTAGTTATTCGGCTCGACACTGTCTCAGCAACCGGAACGTTGGTCATCGAATAGCAACGTGTTGGAGTCCGAGTCTGAAGCCTCTTTAGCGTCTGCCGTCGCGATCTAGGGCCAGTTGAGGCTCGCATCTCTCCGGTCGGGAATACGCTGTCATATGTCCTTGATCAACTTTCTGCTTGGTTCGTGAGCTTGGCGGCAGCGGCGACTGCGACCGTGCATCAACTCCTTATCCCTGCTTGGTTTCCGAGGGTATGGCAATCCTGCCGGAGCGCGCGCTGTCTTCGTACGGCAAGCGGCTGAATTCAACACGCGGCCCCTCTAGTCCGCGCTTGCCCTCGATCGCCCGTCATGCCTATCACGACCCGCCTGCGTTCACGGCATCCCGCAACGGCTTGCCGGCCTTGAAGGTCGCCACGGTCGAAGCGGCGATCTCCAGGCTCTCGCCGGTCCTCGGATTGCGTCCCGTGCGGTTCCTGGTGCCGAAGGTCCCGAAGCCCAGGAGGCTGACGGCTTCCCCTCGCGCGAGAGAGGCGGCGACACCGGAGAGCATGGCGTTGACCGCAGCCTCGGCGGCCGATCCGGTCATTCCGGCATCTTCGGCTACATGCCGGACAAGGTCGGACTTGTTCATTCGAGCGTTCCCCCGCTCTTCTTGCATTTTCCGCCGATGGGCATCCGTCGGCCGTCAGTCTTCCCGGGGCTCGACGATCACGCGCCCCCGGCCCCGCCGAACGACATAGCCGCCCCGGCGAATCGAAAGCCTGCCTTCCTGGATCATGTCCCACAAGGCATTGGAGATGATTTCCGCATTTTGGTCCGTCTTCGGCGCTTCGACAGACTGCTCGAGCCACTTCGAAAATGCATCATCGGCAATGGCAGGGCCGACGGACTTGCGCAGGGCATTCAACTTCCGCAGCTGGCCTTTCGTAAGGGCGGCTTCGTCGATCATGCGGACATCTCCATCGCCAATTCGCGTTGACCGGGCCGTGCCATGCCGGGCACGGCGCAAGCTGTAGCATCCGCACGGCCCATCCCTCAATTCCTTTGCCGCGCGATTGGCTCGGACCGTGATCGCAGCACCCGCGGCAGGCATTGGCCGCAGGGCCGGACGTGCGGTCGCCTTCACCCCCTCTGGGGCGAAACTCCACGGTGGTCGCATGGCCGAGCCCGAGCTTGACCGCCGGCACCGGAACATCACGGGGCGGCACGTCCCGCCGCCGCGTTTTATGTTAATCCGTCAGGATTCGTGCCGACTCTGGCCGAGGCGCGAAAAGTCACGCTTGTTCAGCACGTTATGGCAGTGCGCTTATCGCCGGCCCATACCCGCTCTTCGTGCCGGAAACGGGTGAAATTCAACTGATGGGCACGACTGGCCCTTGATGACCTCGTCGTCCGACTGAGCACTCTCTCCCTGGACCAATCCGTCCTGTACCCATGCCACAGAAATAACAGCTCTACGATTTGCACCACGGACATGCGAGCCAGGCCGGCTTAAACAGCTTTTGGCTATCCGTTGACCCTGTCGAAAATATCTTCGGCCTATTGCCCTTACACGAAAGAATGAACCCGTCGTGTGTTTCGACAATGGCGCAATCACATGACATCGCATTGCATCGCCTAACCAGCCGCCCCCCCGTTCGGGGACGGCTGTTCAGGGACCTCCGATACCTCGTCAGCAGGGTCGGAAAGGATGGCACGCAGTCTCTCGAACTGTTCCTTGAGCCACTGAGCGGCCTCTGGCCACCCGTCTTCATCATCGCGGGCCCAATTCGTCTGGACGGTGATCGTCATCCCGTCAGCGCTGGTCTTCTCGAAGTTTTCTCCCAGCACCTGATCGCCCATTTCTTCGTGGATCTGCCGAGAATACCTCCGCATTCGGGCCGCTCTCTCTGCAGATGCCTGGGGCTCCCACGCCCGTATGTACAGCCACAGCAACTCAGCATGGCCGACATAGATTCCGATCCTGTCGCCTGCATCATTCAGGCTGGCGCTCCATTGAGATGCCCCTTTCCAGCTATCCTTCTGTCCTGGAATTCCTCCTCCGCATTCCTTGAAATACTTCCAGAATGCCTGATCCCGTGTGTTCTCTTCGACTTCGACCTCGACCGTGACCCCGCAGCGCTCACCCATCTTCCGGCATCGCTCAGCGCTGGTGGCGTAGTTTTGCTCATAGGGGTACAGCACATACTCTTCGTGCTCCGGCACCGCGCGCATGGTCAACGTGCCGGCCACTGTCCCCGGGGGATATCGGCTTGCTGAGTGCACGTTCGAGCTGATCGCCTCGCCGGACAGTTTTTGAGCGTTGCTCGGATTCCTGCTAAGCACCGCGGCAGCGACGTTCAGCACCATCTGACTTGCGGCGCTCTCCGCATGCCAGGGACCCTCGTCGATCCTCCAACGTAGCCGCGTGGAAGGGTTCTGGACTTCGCGTACGGGCAGGACCTGTTCCGGCCAAGGCCAACGGTCGAGCGCTCTCTGTGCGAGAAATTCGGCGCGCCGTTCAAGCGCCTCTTCGTTCCAATCCGTTTCGTCCGCTAGGCTTCTGGTAATTCCAATCGAACTCTTGCCGTACATAACTCGTTTCGCAGCGAATGTACCCGTCCCCATCACCGTATTTGTCACGTCTCCGCTCAATGTCAGGTTTGGGAGACGGTCACGATGGCGTCCGTGTATCTCTTCGGCGTCATCCCCCAAGGCTTCTTTCCACTCGTTCGTGAGCTTCTGCGGCATTACGTGCTCGATCGTCAGTCGGTCACGGGCCGGTGCTTCTTCCCGATGCTCGGCTTCCATCAATTCGCAGAGGACCGCAAATGCCGATCGAGTCGCTCCACCCCCGTAGGCCTTCCGCGCTCGGATGCCCTCTCTGACCTCCTCATCTCTCGGTACCCCTACCCGGGTATTACGAAGCCGTTGAAGCCTGCCGAGCCAATATTCCACATAGTCCTCGTCGGCACCCGGTCCCGGTCCATGAGCGAGATCGGCCGCAGCCTTGTTCATCCCGGCCATCGGCCGCTCGGACAACCACATGCGAGTCGCCCACGTACCGATACCGGCAAGAACCTTCGCGAGCGCATCCTCACTCTCTTTCAAACCGCCGTTACCACTGGCGTCGTTCAACAGTCGCAGCGTCAGGGGCCGGTGCACGTCGATCCCCATCGCGCGCAGATGACGCAACTCCCTGTCCACCTCCCGATTGTGATGTTGATCCGCCGTGCCAGTGATCGTCCCGTATAGCCCGGCGAGGCGCGCGAGGTCACGGCATAGCGCCGGCCTGTCTCCAGCCTGTCCCTCTCGTACCGCCCACCGACGCAATCCCTCGTATACGCGATCG
>Ga0209754_1003005_pt1 | contig 12227 bp, 11 predicted proteins | sample MesohylBB_FD_187295 | JGI IMG/M metagenome (GOLD analysis project Ga0209754, IMG submission 187295) | Host-associated microbial community of the marine sponge Aplysina aerophoba from Gulf of Piran - sponge mesohyl, lysed by bead beating... | ecosystem: Host-associated > Porifera > Sponge >... | reverse complement strand
TCGTCCATCGCTTGGGCAATAACAACACCGCCGCCACAGACAATAAGGGGCTTTTTGGCGGTCGACAGACTGCTTATAATTTTTTCAATATCACGTGCTTGAACCCCAGCGCGCCAAGCTGGAAATTTTTTGTGATTTGGGTCAGCCCATAAATCTCTACGGTCAACATCCTCGTATTGGATGTCATAGGGGATTCCCAAATGAACAGAACCTGGTCTCCCGGACGTCATCATCCGAAATGCTTTACGGACCATTCGGGGGATATGATCGCCACTCTTAATAACAGTGTTCCATTTGGTTAGAGGTCGCATTAAAGCTTCTTGGTCTACTTCGGTCAGAGGAAATTTTCCGTATGAAGCTATGGATATATCTGTTGTAATGGCAAGAATGGCCGAAGAAGAATTGTTCGCTTCGATGAGTCCAGGTAGGATATATGTTGCTCCTCCGCCTGATGGTCCTTCACACACTCCCGGCTTACCAGAAATTCGGGCATAACCATCAGCCATGTAGGCCGCAGTTCTTTCATCACGAACTAGAATATGTTGGATTGAGTGATCAAGCCTGAAAATTGCATCATAGAACGGAAGAGTTGTATCCCCACATAATCCAAATATAAATTCCACATCATAAGCAACAAGCATCTGCAATAATGCTTCAGAACCTTTTACCCGAGTATTCAATTTTGTACTTTCCAGAATTAATTTGAAGTATGTCTGAGTATTTGCATTGTTAGAAACTCATTGATTTAATCTGCAAACAAATAGAGTATTATACTAACGGATTTGTTAAATTTTAATTGTTTTATCCTCTATCCTTAATCAGCACAATGCCGAACTTACCAAAACGTACCAATTCTGCTGCGCGTTCTGATAGAATTTAAATTAACCTAAATGAATTGAGTTAGCGATAATCACAATGAAGTAATAAGAAATCGGGGGAAGATTATGACTGTGGAGTATGGTGGAAAAAACATTTATGGGGCGACAATTGGGATTATGATGCTTGACACCCAATTTCCTCGGATCAAAGGGGATATAGCTAATGCCACGACGTGGCAATTCCCTGTCCAATATCGGATTGTAAAAGGAGCGTCACCGGACTTGGTTGTCAGGCACAAGGCCAAAGGGTTACTGGATAAGTTTATTTTTGCCGCAAAGGATTTAATTGATCATGGTGCTGATGCTCTGACAACTAATTGTGGTTTTCTTTCATTGATTCAGGATGAAGTGAGGACGTCCGTAGGTGTTCCCGTCGCAACGTCATCTCTATTACAGGTGCCCATGGTTAATGCAATGCTCGGAGGAGATTTGCGGGCGGCAATTCTAACTATCTCAAAAGCTCATCTGACCGAAGAGCATCTTCGGTGTGCCGGAGTCCCCATTGATACTCCTATTGGGGGAACAGATGGAGGAGAATTTTCTAAAGTAATTCTTGATGATTTGCCGGAAATGGATTTTGAAAAATGTCGTGCCGAACATATTGATGCGAGTGCAGACCTCGTACGGAATAACAACAATATAGGCGCAATCGTTCTTGAATGCACTAACATGGCCCCTTACGCCGCAGATATTCGAAAAGTGACTCAAGTACCGATTTATTCAATTTATTCATTGATTTGTTGGCTTCAAGCTGGTACAGCACCGCGACGCTTTGAACATAAACTTGAAGATCCTAGATTTTCTTTTGCGAATAGTTAAATTCAATATATGTTTGGCTAAGTTTCTGCTAAGAATTGAACAATTATTTTTATCAAAAAAAGGAGATTGAGGGTGCCAAAATATTCAGCACTCATGTTGGCAGGTGATGGTATAGGGCCTGAGGTAATGCGGGAAGTCAAAAAAGTAATTGCTTGGTTTTCCCAGAACACGAAAGTTCAGATTGAGATTGATGAAGATCTCGTTGGTGGGGCCTCTTATGATAAGCATGGAACTCCATTGCATGATCATACGTTGGAAAAAGCCAAGAACACTGACTTTATTTTACTTGGAGCTGTTGGTGCTCCCAAATACGACGAGCTACCATTTGAAATTAAACCAGAAAGAGGATTGCTCAAACTTAGAAAAGAACTAGACCTTTTTGCTAATCTTCGTCCAGCTCAATGTTTTGACGCTCTCGCCGATTATTCTTCTCTCAAAAAAGAGTTTATTGCTGGATTAGATATAATGATAGTGAGAGAACTCACTTCGGGAGTTTATTTTGGTGAACCTCGCGGAATTACTGTTGATGAAGAGGGTAATAGAATTGGCATAAATACCCAAAGATACACCACCCATGAAATAAGAAGAGTCGCACGGGCGGCATTTGAATTGGCAAAAAAACGAAATAATAATGTCTGTTCCATGGAAAAAGCCAATGTTATGGAATCCGGGGTTTTATGGCGTGAAGAAGTTCAGCATGTTCATGACGAAGAGTATCCTGAGGTCCAACTCAATCACATGTATGCTGATGCTGGAGCGATGCAACTAGTTCGCGCTCCCAAACAATTTGATGTGATTGTAACCGATAATCTATTTGGTGATATTTTATCTGATGCTGCTGCAATGTTAACAGGTTCCCTTGGGATGCTTCCATCGGCTTCATTAGGATCTCCTTCAAAAAAAGGTATCCCAAAAGCACTTTATGAGCCTGTTCATGGTTCAGCACCTGACATAACAGGTCAGGGTAAAGCCAATCCATCAGCTTGTATCTTGTCGTTCGCAATGGCCTTAAAATACTCCATAGACTGCACTACTGAAGCCGCAATGCTTGAAACAGCAGTTCAGAAAACACTCGCCAAGGGTATACGAACTCCAGACTTATTCCAAGGACAAGGAAAAAAACCGGTTTCCACTTTAATCATGGGTGATGCTATCATAAACGAGCTTGAAATATTGGCTTGTTAATCATTACTGATTGCTTGGATGAATTTAATATAGCGGAGTGTAGCTCAGACCGGTAGAGCACTGCCTTCGGGAGGCAGGGGTCGGAGGTTCAAATCCTCTCACTCCGACCAAAAATGATTACTGGAACGAAAATGGTGATTATGTCTATTGTTTGAGTTCAAGATTGTACCTGCTTTTGCCTGATCACTAATGGGTAATTGAATTAAACAAATGTCTACAATGTAGGCTCAGTTTCAAAGTGTTTTACGCATGGAATACTCTTCATTGTACAAACTTTAAATTAATCGAATGTTGAATTTGGGTTTGAAAGGGTTTAAGTTTAGTTTAAGATAGAGTTATTATTTATTGCTGGAAGCTTATAAACTTTTTTCATCGCAGGATGGCCATTATCACCGATTATGGTGATTTGGTTATTGAAATGTCAATAAAATAATGACTTCAACAATATCTCCCCTCACAAGACAGCGCCCTCCTAGGCAGTTCGACTCACGGGAATTAATCAGTGTAAGTTTGCAGGTCGTTCAAGTCATTCTCATTTTTGGAATCATTGCTTGGGTAATTTATCGCGGAGCTCAAGCGATGGAGTACCAATGGCAATGGTACAGAATTCCACAATTTATTTTCCAAGAGATCGATGGTGCAATTGTCTTTGGGCCGCTAGTTAAAGGATTAATTGAAACAATTCGCTTAACTGTAATTTCTGCTATTTTAGCGACTTCAATAGGTTTGGTCACCGCTTTTGCTCGGCTTTCAAACTCAATTGCTGGTCGGTGGATTGCCACGTTTTATCTTGAAGCAATACGTAATACCCCTCTCCTTGTGCAACTTTATTTATTTTATTTTGTCATTGCACCAATTTTTGGCGTGGACCGCTTTTGGGCAGCGGTTTTATGTTTATCGTTCTTTGAAGGAGCTTTTGCCGCAGAAATTATTCGCGGTGGAATTATAGGAGTTCAACGGGAGCAGTATGAAGCAAGTGATGCGATTGGACTAAATCCCTTTGATAAGTATTCTAGAATCGTCATTCCCCAAGCTTTACCCTTGATACTGCCCCCAATCACTGGTCTTTTAATTTCGCTGGTCAAACACTCGGCGATAGTCAGTGTCATTGCCGTCTCTGAATTAACAACGGCTGGTATGAATATCATTTCAGAAACCTTTATGGCTTTTGAAATTTGGTTTTTGGTTGCAGGCATTTATCTTGCCTTGACCATTTCTCTTTCAACAGGAGTTTCGATGTTCGAAAAATCGCTTGAAAAGAGTAAAAATTAACAACAATGGAGTTTAATTATGAAAGTAATTACAGCACTTAAGAGTATTTTTATCGCTACGTTTGTAGCACTAATTGGGCTTGGCTCAAGCGCCAGTTTTGCTCAAGAAGAAAGTATTCTTGTCGAAATTCAAAAGCGCGGAGTATTAAAAGTAGGGTTGTCTACTTTTGTACCTTGGGCTATGCGCGATAAGGATGGAAACCTAATTGGTTTTGAAGTTGATGTTGCCACCCAACTGGCCGAAGATATGGGGGTTGAGATTGAGTTTGTTCCCACGCAGTGGAGTGGCATTATCCCAGCACTTATTGCAAAAAAATTCGATGTCATCATTGGTGGAATGTCAATAACACCACAACGAAACCTCACGGTTAACTTTACTCGGCCTTATGCCAACTCTGGTCAGCAAATGTTGGCTCACGTAGATCTGGCAACGGATACAATGACATTAGAGGATTTTAATTCGCCGAATGTTGTCATTGCTTGTCGCAGAGGTGCAACACCATGTACCACTTCAATTGAGTTATTCCCGCAGGCTGAAATCCGTCGATTTGATGATGATGCTCAGGCGTTTCAGGAGGTGGTTAACGGCAATGCCACTGCCGCAATGTCTTCTATTCCAACCCCTGCCTTTTGGGTTGAACGTCATTCTGACAAATTGTTTCTTCCCTTAAATGGTGAGCTAGTAACCAAAGGCAATGAAGCTATGGCTCTAAGAAAAGGTGACCCCGATGCTCTGAACTTCTTTTCGAACTGGATTTTGCTTCGGGAGGCAGATGGATGGCTACAAGAGCGACATGATTACTGGTTCAAAAGTGAAGCTGGCTGGAAAGATATGGTTTCAATAGAGCAGTGATTTTTAATTCCTAGGGCAATTGGGTAACCAATTGCCCGTTCACTCTACAATGGACCGAAATTCCCCACCCCCAAAACGCCGGTCAAATAAGCTGAGTCTTTTTGACTTTGCTTTATTCGGATTGGTGCTAGCGTTAGTCGTTTACGTGGTGTGGCGGGTTAATGATGTGTTGGTTTATGATTGGAACTGGTCCAGAGTTGCGGGTTTTATTGCTCGCGTTGACCAAGACACAGGGCAGTTAATTCCAAACATCCTGTTAGAAGGTCTTCTGACAACAATTCGATTGGCGATTTGGGCAACAATTTTGGCGTCCATAATTGGCGGTGTCATGGGGTATTGGCGGCAATGTAATTCGCTTGCCCTTAGGATAATTAGTCGAGCTTATGTTGAGTTAATTCGAAACATTCCTCCGATTGTATTCATCTTTATTTTTTACTTTTTTATCTCTAGTCAATTGTTTCCCCTCATTGGGTTAAACGCTATTAATTCTGAAAATCCGTTCGCTAGTAGCAGCTTATTTTATATTCTATTTGGCAACCCCAAATTATTTGAAAATTTTATTGCCGGTGTCGTGTGCCTTGCAATTTTTGAAGGTGCATACATAACTGAAATTGTGCGGGCAGGAATTCAATCTATCGTTAAGGGACAATGGGAAGCCGCTCGTGCTATTGGGTTATCACATATTAATGTTTTGCGCGATATTATCATCCCGCAAGCTATTCGTAAAACGCTGCCTCCATTAGCAGGTCAATTTATAACGCTGATTAAGGATTCTGCCATTGTATCATTGATCTCAATTCAAGAGCTGACTTTTATGGCGATTGAGGTCGCGGCCACAACCACGAGGGTTTTTGAGACGTGGATATTGGTCGGATTGATGTATTTTTTCTTATGTTATAGTTTCGCCTATTTTTTTGGATATCTGGAACAACGAAGTGCTCGTTCCAAACAATGATATTTTATTCTTGGTGAAAAATCAGTGAATACAGTTGAATCGAATAATGCTTTGGCTAGTCGCCAAGCTAATCCCATAGTTGAAATCAAGGGCTTGTGTAAATGGTTTGATAAATTCTGTGCTCTATTCGACATTAATTTAACTGTTACTCATGGGGAAAAGGTTGTGATTTGTGGACCTTCAGGTTCGGGTAAGTCAACCCTTATTAGGTGCCTTAACCAGTTGGAACAACATGAACTTGGAACAATCATAGTCAACGGAGTTGAAGTTAAACCAGGAATGCGAAGGATTGAGGAGATTCGCCGTGATGTCGGGATGGTATTTCAAAGCTTCAACTTATTTCCACATCTCAAGGTCATTGATAATTTAACTATCGGGCCAATTCGCAATCGCGGTCTTTCAAAGTCTGATGCTCAGGATTTGGCCATGCAGTATCTCAAGCGAGTTCGCATTGCCGAGCAGGCCTTCAAGTATCCTTCTCAACTTTCGGGCGGGCAACAGCAAAGAGTTGCAATAGCAAGGGCACTTTGTATGAAACCTAAAATCATGCTTTTTGACGAACCGACCTCAGCCCTAGATCCAGAGATGATTTCGGGAGTGCTTGATGTGATGGTTGAGTTGACTGGTGATGGAATGACGATGATATGTGTGACCCATGAAATGGGGTTTGCTCGGCAAGTTGCCGACCGGGTGGTGTTTATGGATGATGCCGAAATTGTCGAAATCAGTACTCCTGTAGAATTTTTTGAATCTCCTAAAACCAATCGTGCAAAGAAGTTTCTTAGTCAGTTGCTATCGCATTGATGCTATTTCTCACATACAAGCAAATTGTATAGGAAAAAACGTGTTGAATTGTCGCTGATGTGTTGAATAATTAAGTTACGGTTTATACTTATTGCGGGTTACTAATTTGGGGCCATAGCTCAGTTGGGAGAGCGCTTGAATGGCATTCAAGAGGTCAGGGGTTCGACTCCCCTTGGCTCCACCAATTTTACAATGACTACCCCTTTCACTAGGGGGTCTTGTTCCCTCTGATTTCTTCCTGCAACCCTTCCACATCTGATTATTTTAGTGCCACACGACCTGTTGAGGGCGGGATGCACTTGTTCATTTGAACAGTTTGTTCTGAAACGAGTCCAATTGCAGGTCCCCTTCTAGATTAAGCATTTAATGGATTTTAGTTACGTTTCAATTTTCGTTGCGGTTGAAAGCATCTATGCTGTGAGTGTCGGGGTGGTCTCAACCAAAATAATCGCGTGATTGCGAGTAACGGTTTAGTTCTACCTCAGAAGCAGGAGAGTTAATTTTGCCAGCACGTTAGTATATTTTGAAATTTTACGAGTCAAATCATGTGGGAATGTAAATCCCAGATTAGATCAATTTTATGTTGAAGCAGGAGTTCTCAAATTATTTGAATCTCCAATTATTCTTAAAATCGACCAATACCCACGCCCAAATTCCTCAGATAATTTTTCAATTGATTGTTTCTTGGTCATTCCTTGCTTCAGGTGGTTACAGTGAGACTTGAAAATCTCCCCTTGGATTTCAATTGTAATGGGCTGACCACTATTGATAAATTGGTTCTTCGGTGGTTTACGCAATTCTTTGAGAAGATATCCCTCCTCAATGTTGTTAAATTCCTGAATTTGGTAATCAAACGCAGTCTTGCTCATTTCAAAGCCTACCGCTTTGCGATTGAGACCCTTGGCTACTTTTGCAGTTGAAAAACTTCCTAGAAATAGATCACAGACCAAGTCGTCTTCATGGCTAGAATACTGGATTAGTTTAATAAGAAGTTGAGTAGGAAGTTCGTTCTTATTTTTTATTTTTCCTGGTTTGTACTCCCGGTTTATAACCCATACATCCTCGCGGTCAGAATAGTTGGAGGACCCGCCCTGAACAGACTTCTCATGGTCCGCATACCTTGCAAATGTGTTGAAGGTGTGGGGTTTCCCTTTTTTCGTGTAGAAAAGTATATGGTAATGGGACGAAATGTATTTTGTCCGGGTGTAGACACCAAAATTATACTTCCAAATTAAATGGTTTTTCTCTTCGAGTTTGGTCTTTTGAAGAGCATTCAGAATATGAATAAGGTTTGTATAACCCGAAATGATGTAAAGTGACCCACCTGGTTTCAATATTCTCTCGGCTTCAAGAATCCACTCCTCTGAAAATTGCGGATACTCTATTGAAGGAACCTCAACATAACCATCAAGGACAAAGCTTTCGTCTCTGTTATAGTGCCTGTCTAATTTATCTCCCTCTATCCCGTAGGGAGGATCCGTAATTATTAGGTCAACACTGGAAGAAGCCATGTGATTTCGGCATCCGGTAATACAATTTTCATTAAAGAATCTATATTTTGAATTTCTGGATTTCATTTTCAAAGATGTCAATTTCTGCTAATTTTAGACTGTATTTTGGCGGACGAGGTTTGCCGTTAGAATTTCGTCCTTGGTTCATAACACTTAAATATTTTGAGTTCTGGGGACTAAACGTAATATAGACGATTTCCATTAATGTCGCACTAGTTTTTCGGTATCTTGAAATAGATGTTCGTTGCTTCCGTTCTAATTCATAAGGAGATAAACCCCCTTTTAATTCTGAGTGCCATTTCTGAAAGCTTCTATCAATATCGTTATACTCAACATCACATAATCCGATTATTTCTCCATGATACCCATTTCTTTTCATTGATTTTTTCATTGCTTCTTTATCATTGAGTATGACAATATTATCGTCAGTCTTAATTGCCTTAGCCTTGATATCCCAATTTATCGTAGTTTTCAAATCAAACTCAACCCGGTCAAACCTCTCCCCAGGAATTGATACATTTTCTAGATGTTCAAGTTGCTTTTTTACCTTATACTCAAAATAGAATGCCCACCATTCCATCTGCTTCCAGTTGTAATCCGCCTCCTTAAGCTCAAGGATACAGGTTTTTCCATCCCAATCCAAAGGCAATGTTGATAGTCCTGATTTGAATGAAGAAATATCAAATTTTATAGGATTAGACATTAATTTATCATTTTTTTGGACGAGTTTGATATCAGTTAAAAGTGTAAGTTATTCTACCCCGGATTGAAATTTTATCAACAAGAGAGTCTGGGAAATTTAATCCGATTCTTGTTCATGCCAATAAGCTTATCTTGAGATGCATCATGATGCAGGAATAGCATACTTCCCAGCAAATACAGCCGCTTGAGTTCAATGTTAATTTGTGAACCAGTGACGAAAAGGGAATTAATTACATGCTGGCAGGTATTCCAGCCGTAATCTGGTAAATTGCTTAGCCCACAATAAACACCTATTATCCCGTCTTTATTTTATTGATGGGATACAATTAGCTGAAACCTCGTGAGAATTCATAAGAATCCACACGAATTGGGAGTTGGCGAAACTAAAACTTTAAGGATTGTGTATAATAAACTTTGTATAATGAGCAGAATTCTCATAAAGAGGTTGTACGATGATAATAAGTTTTTCTATTGAAAACTGGATGTCCTTTCGGGATTCGGTCTCTTTTTCAATGGTTGCTAGCAGGGAAAGGCAACATAGAGAAAGAGTACCCAAGATTACAAAATATCAGACCAGAATTGTGCCGATTGCCGCAATTTACGGAGGCAATGCCTCAGGAAAGACCAATTTTTTTAAGGCGTTGAATTTTGTTAAACAACTAGTTGTGAGAGGTGCCGGTCCAGATTGCTATATTCCTGTTGATACATTCCAACTAGATGACAACACCGTTGATAAACCATCCCGCTTCAAACTGGAATTATTGATTGATGAAATCATTTATGAATTCAGTTTTGCTGTCACCCGAAAGATGGTTATAGAGGAAAAGCTAGTTAAAATAACTAGCACGAGCGAAAAAACTTTATATGACCGGCAGGGAGATAAACCGAATTTTGACCCAAGCCTTAAAGACGACCAGCACCTGCTTTTTGCATATAAATGAACTCGCAGTAATCAGTTGTTCCTAACAAATTCGATTTCCCAACAGATTGATACTTTCAGGCCCGTTTATGATTGGTTCAAGGACACGCTTGTGCTGAAAGCTCCAGATTCGAGATTTGCATCCTTTGAACATTCTCTTGATGAAGACCCTTCTCCTACTACCCTGAATGAGATAATGACAAATCTGGATACTGGAATATCTCGTCTGGGAGGAGATGAATTTTCATTTGAAAACATTCCAATACCGGAAATATTAAAAAGAAAAATAAAGGAAGAGATTAAAGAAGGCACGACCATCCGTCTCGTTAGTTCGCTAAATGAACGCTTTATCATTACACAGAAATTTGGTGAATTGGTCACGAAAAAACTGGTCACATTTCATCCGAGAAGCGATGGAACTGAGGCCAAATTTGACATCCAAAAGGAATCGGATGGTACACAGAGGATGATTGACCTGCTACCGGCATTTCTAGATGTTTTGTCGCTCCATTTAAAGAAAGTGTACGTTATTGATGAGTTTGGTCGCAGCCTCCACACTCTGTTGACACGGGAGCTTATTGAAGCTTATCTTGAGAATTGTAGCGCTCTTAGTCGAACGCAACTGCTCTTAACCACCCATGATGTCCTTTTGATGGACCAAGGACTGTTCCGAAGGGATGAATTGTGGGTCGCTGAAAGGAACCACAACGGAAGTTCTCAACTTATTCCATTCAGCAACTATAAAGATGTCCGCTATGACAAGGATATTCGAAAAAGCTATCTTGAAGGGAGGTTGGGAGGTGTACCAAGAATCCTGATGGGTAGTGAACTGGCGCATCAAAGAGAAAATGACTGATGCATTTTTTTAGAAGAATAATCATTCGTCTGCTAATTGCTTAAAGATAATCAAGAAAATTGGTCTGCATCAATCAGGATGACATGCAAATAAAGTGACACAGGGGACGAAATTACCCTATGCTGTACTTTCATGATCTCTACTGTTGTGTGAGATGCGAATTTCCGAAGCTGTTAAGCTTGGGGAGAATTAGAGATAAACGGAGTGAATAATGACAAGAGCCGATTTATTAACCAGCTTGATTAAGTGTGGTGTGAGTGGTGATAAAGCACAATTTCACAAAGTCGTTGAATGTATTATAGCCGAAGAACGTGCCAAGCACCACAATATTTTGGCTGATAAACTCAATAAAGTGATTCAGAATTCCAAACCGGAAAACAAACCGATTGCAAGGGGTACGATCTCTCCACGTTCGACCCAAGGGATTGACCAACTTCTTTATGAAATCGCACCACAAAAACGGCTGGAGGACATTATTCTGCCTAGAGAAGTGAGGATGATTTGCCTTGAAGTGTTGCAGGAACACCAAAAAGCAAGTTTATTACGTTCTTACAGTCTGGAACCTCGTAACCGGATTCTTTTGATTGGTCCACCTGGAAATGGGAAAACATCTCTTGCGGAGGCCATCGCTGAATCGATGATGGTGCCGCTATTTGTGGTACGTTATGACGGCGTAATAGGTACTTATCTTGGAGAAACCGCTGTCAGGTTACGCCGGTTGATTGAACATGCTTGCCTTGGCAATTGCGTCTTATTTTTTGACGAATTTGAAACACTGGGTAAAGAGCGTGGTGATAACCATGAAACTGGGGAAATTAAACGTGTTATCAGTTCGTTGTTGATGCAGATTGACTCTTTGCCAAGCCATGTTGTGGTGATTGGAGCCACAAACCATCCTGAGATGTTGGATCGTGCGGTCTGGAGACGGTTTCAGGTAAGAATGAATTTACCTGAACCCACTCATGTACGGATTGAAGAGTGGTTTGACCGCTTTCAGAGTAGGATTGAAATTGATCTTGGACACACCTCAGAAACGCTAGCTAAAAAACTTTATGGGAATAATTTTGCCGAAATTGAAGAATTTGGAACAACTGTCTTTCGCCAATATGTATTGGAACAACCAGATGCAGATATGAAACTCATTATCAGTCGGACTTTAAAAAACTGGGCTGCTCGTTCTGCAAAAACTGAACAGAGTACCTATTAAAACTGAATTATCACAAAGATGCTCGGATTATTTCATCTCCTGTTACCTATGGTCTAATTGTCACACTTCAGGTACCCCAAACTGTTAACTTATCAATCTGCAACGAACTACGCGCCCGGATTGAAGATGGAGTTGAAATTAGTACCTGATGTAAGTATGATTAGAACAATTATTAACAGAAAAAGAAAACTCATAATTGAAATCATGAGCTATAAGTTGTAGGACCGTTTGAATTTTTCTTTTAAATATACTGTGAATATCAATAAA
>Ga0209754_1003003_pt1 | contig 12232 bp, 7 predicted proteins | sample MesohylBB_FD_187295 | JGI IMG/M metagenome (GOLD analysis project Ga0209754, IMG submission 187295) | Host-associated microbial community of the marine sponge Aplysina aerophoba from Gulf of Piran - sponge mesohyl, lysed by bead beating... | ecosystem: Host-associated > Porifera > Sponge >... | reverse complement strand
GTTCACAAGAAGTGCCTCCTCTGTCTGGGTGACAGCCGTCTTAGCTAACAGCTATTCTCCCAGGTCAGAGAGGCACTTCACAGCATTTCACCCCCACACACCCCCCAACCACCGGTGGATCCAGGCTTAGAGGAGGAGCTGATGCCTGAGATACGAAGAAGATATGATCCGGAGTTCAAATCCGGGGCGGTACGCATTGTGCTGGAGACCGGGAAACCGATTGCCCAGGTCGCCCGGGATCTCGGTATCCACGCGGGCACTTTGGGCAACTGGATCAAGAAGGAACGCCTTGACCGAGCCGATTATGGGCAGCTGGACGAGGACGGCATGGCCGAGTTGGTCCGGTTGCGGAAAGAGGTGGCGGAGTTGAGGATGGAGCGTGATGTGCTCAAACGATCCGTGGTCCTGTGGGTAAAGGAGGCGACGCGATGAGCGTGGTGTCGCACATCGCCGCCCAGAGGACCGACCATGGAGTTCCCCACGCCCTGTCCTGTCGGCTGCTGGGTGTCAGTGAGTCGTGGTTCTACAAGTGGCGCAACCGCCGCCCCACTGCCACGGAGCGCCGCCGGAGAAAGCTGGACCTCAAAGTCAGAATCGCGTTCGAGACGTCGGGGCGAACCTACGGTTCCCCCCGAGTACGCGCCCAACTACGGGCCGACGGCGAACAGGTCTCCAAAAAGACCGTCGCGGCGTCCATGGCCCGGCAGGGCCTGGTGGCACGCCCAAAACGGCGCCGCAGAAGTCTGACCAGACCAGATCAGGCAGCCGCGCCGGCCCCTGATCTGGTCCGTCGTGATTTCAACGCCGACCGCCCCGACCACAAGTGGTGTGGGGACTTCAAACACATCCCCACCCAGCAAGGACCCGTCTACCTCGCCACGGTCGAGGACCTGTACTCCCGGCGCATGCTGGGCTTTGCTCTGAGCGACACCTATCCCACCGCCGCACTGGCCCAGGCCGCTATCAACATGGCAGTGGCCACCCGCGGCGGTGACGTCCGGGGGGTGATCTTTCACACCGACCGGGGTTCTCAATACACCGCCGAGGCGTTGGACAACGCCCCCGCCGAGTCGTTCTTCTCCACGCTGCAGCTGGAACGCCTCGCAGACCGAAAATACCAGACCAAAACCCAAGCCCGACGAGACATCGCCAACTGGATACACACCTGGTACAACCACCACCGACTCCACTCCACCCTCGACATGACCAGCCCCATCAACTACGAAAAAACCCACCAAACAACCTAACCAACCCTCCACGATCTGGGGGGAAGCCCAATGACCATTCCTAAAGGCAATTGCCTCCCCAACACGAAATCAGGTTCTGTCCATCCAACAACGAACCAACAATGCTCTTGGTGGATGCCGAAGACCCCTGTCCACGCGGCACCATGTGTTAGAGCCTAAATCATCCTGAACGCCTATTGATCAGGTCGCTCACCGGGCTGGCACTAATCGGAACCATGCTTTCCCGTGACTACGGTGAATGCATGTCGATCTCTTCTCGTTGTTTCTCTCAAGAGGCCATCAGAGAGCATGGCGGGACAGTCCAATGCGGTTTGTGAGATCGGTGGCGGCCAGTCGGGCAGGGGGGACGGTGTGCTTATTTAGTATCCTGTGGGCTGTTGTGTCAGTCCGGGGGTTCATATTTGTCTGCCGTGCTAGGGAACGCGTGTGCTTGGGGTGCGGTATCGGATGGATGGGTCGATGACTTTTGAAATAACAGCAGATAAGGTGGCTACGGACCCGTCTCCGGCGGGGACAGGTGGACGTGTTGCGGTACCGGGACGCCCTTTGGATCACATTATTCGTCCGGTGTTGAACCGGCCGCATGAGGAGCCGTCGCGTTACTGGCAGTTGGCGGAGGACAACACTTCCACTGGTGTGGCTATTGAGGGGAGGCGGTTGAGCCAGGCGTTGGTAATAGTGCCTAAAGAGCGTGGTTCGCAGTTGCGGATGCAGGTGACCGCTGCGGAGCAGAACGAGCTTGTGAACCGTATCCGCGATGCTGTGGGCGGGTGGCGGCGGTCGGGATATCCGGGTGCGACCGCGGCGACGCGGCGGCTGCTGGAGCATTGGCGTAGCGAGGCTAACGATCCGCGGCTGTTTTTTGCTCAGGTGGAGGCAGTTGAGACGCTTATCTGGCTTACTGAGGGCAACGCTGGGAGGTATCCGGTGTTGGGGAGGGTCCGCCGGGAGTTGGCTGAAGCTAATCGTGATTACAACATTGATATCGGTCGTCTGGCGGTGAGGATGGCCACTGGGACGGGCAAGACCGCGGTGATGGGCATGACGGTGGCCTGGCATGCTGTGAACGCGGCGGCAACGCTACGCCGTGATGGGCGCTACACGACTCGGTTTTTGGCGATTACACCGGGCCTGACGGTGCGGGATCGGCTGGCGGTTTTGCATCCTGGCCATCCCGAAAGTGTCTACGATGAGATGCGACTGTTGCCGGAGGGCATGCAGAGCGCTTTGGGAGCGGTGAAGGTTCAGGTGTTGAATTTTCATGCTTTGCAACGCCGGGATCGGCTGGCGGCGGCGTCTACCGATGCTAAGAAGCTGCTGCGGGCTGGGCGTAAGACTCAGAGACTGGAGTCGATGTCGGCGGTGCTTAGCCGTGCGTTGCGGGGGTTCCCTACTGGCAGGGGCGCGCACACGGTGGGCGTCCTGAACGATGAGGCTCACCACTGTTATTTACCCGAAGGGGGACGGCGTACCTCCGAGGACGACAACACCAAAGCGGCTGCTATCTGGTTCGGGGCGTTGGAGGGCCTGCGGGACACGGGTCGGCTAGGGCCGGTCTATGACTTCTCCGCGACCCCTATTTTCATAGAGGGCACAGAACGCAGAGAGCGCATGTTTCCCTGGGTGGTGTCTGACTTCCCGCTGATGGACAGCATTGAGTCTGGTCTAGTAAAGATTCCCCAGGTGCCGGTGGATGACGACTCTGTTGGCGAGCGGGTCCAGTGGCGCAACCTTTATGCGAACACGACACCCAAGCGGGTCAAACGCGACGCTGTGCCTTCGGAACTGAAACGGGCGCTCACCGCGCTGTACCGCAGCTACGAGCAGAAGTTCAACCAGTGGATGTACCCGGACGACCCGGCCAGCGTTATGCCAACACCGCCCGTGTTCATCGTGGTGGCTAACAACATCGCCAACGCCACTGCCATCGCGGACCATATAGCGGGATGGGCCGAAAAAGGCAGTGATGGTTCCACCGTATACCACGAGGGAGCCTGCCGGCGGTTTACCAACTACCGGCCTGACGGTCCGACCGAGCTTGTCCACACCCTGTTGGTGCATTCCCAGCTAGAGGGCGACGGGTACCTCAGTGCACCCATCAAAGCACAGTCCTCCCGGTTGAGACTGCCCGGCGACGACCGCGACCACCGCGACATTGTCCGAGGCGCGCTGAACTCTGTGGGCAAACCCGGGGGGCTCGGTGAACACATCCGCTGTGTGGTGTCTGTGCAGATGCTCACCGAGGGTTGGGACACCCGCACGGTTACACACATTCTCGGGTATAGGGCATTCTCCACTCAACTGCTGTGCGAGCAGGTTACCGGACGAGCCCTACGGCGTTCCAACTACGACAACTACGACGAAGACCGCAGGCTTGTCGCCGAGTACGCCGAGGTGATTGGCGTGCCGTTTGAGTTCATGCCCGTCAAGCGCCGCGAGGACAACCCGGCACCTCCCAGGCCCCGCTATGAGGTGCGCAGCCTTCCCGGACGGAGCGGGCATCGTATTGACTTCCCCTACGTAGAGCAGTACCTTGCCGAACCAGGATCCGACGGTTTCTGTCTCAACGAACAGCGAGTCATCCGTTGGGTACCACAGGGCGCCAAACAGGCGGTGCTGGTCGGGTCGGTGGGAGTAACCACGATCATCAGCGCAGAAGCCAGCATGCGTCAGCAGCAGACCATCACCCGGCTGGCTGCTGGGCTTGTGCAACGTTGGTGCCAGCGCATGGACGACAGCGGCCAGGGCTGGCGCGCCCGGCGGCGGTTGCTGTTCCACGACGCCATCCGAATCGTCAGGGTCTGGGCGGAACTAGCCGACGTAACCGAAGACCACTACGACGGGCTTGGTTCAAGCGACCTAGACCAAGCGGTCAAAGAAATAGACGATGCCTGTGAAAGGACAGACGGAGCAGGGGACCGGCTTGTCGCTGCGTTCGGAAATCCGATGCTGCTTGACACCTCCAGCGTCAAGTTCGAGACCAGCCTCTCAGACCACCGCATCATCACGAAATCGGAGTTGAACATAGCGGCCTGCCACTCGGCCTTCGAGGTGGCCTGCGCTAAGGCCTTGGACCAGCACCCCGATGTGGTCAGCTGGGCGCGCAATTTCCGGCTGGGGTGGACCGTTCCCTACCTGTGGGAAGGAACCTGGCACCGATACGAGCCCGATTTCGTTGCCCGTCTCTTCGCGGACCGAGAGGACGAAGACGCGATCCATCTCATTGTTGAATGCAAGGGCGTGCCCGACGACCACAGCCACCGCAAGAAACAGTCCATCCAACAAAAGTGGATACCAGCAGTGCAATCCTCCGGACAGTTGCCTCTCTGGCTGCGCAGATGGTCATTTGTCGAGTTCACCGAACCTGGCCGGCTCACCGCCGACCTGAACACCGCAATCCGAGTAGCCCGAGCCCAGCACTCCAAGACCCCCCAGTAAGGAGCGGTTGTTGTGGCCAGACGACTAACCAAAAAGACAACCGACCAGTACACGCACCCCTCAGCAAAACGCGTCAACCTGCCAACCGAGCAGACCGGCAAGACCATGAGCGACACCGACCGACAGCCCATCCTCCACCAACCCCACAGCATAGAAATAGACGACGAACCCATCCTGGCGTGGAACCGCCAGCCCGCCAACCAGACCGGACACGCCGCGCACCCGCTCTACGTTCGAGAGAAAGTCCACCCCGCGGCATTCATCAAACTCCTCCAAGGAGGAGGTGAGCAATCCCAACTGTTCAAAGACTTCAACGGGCTGCCCTCACCCGACGCCGCCTACGAGTGGTACCAGCACGCCGCCAACTGGTCCAACCGGCTCATCCATGGAGAAAGCACCCGAGTCATGGCCTCGCTATTAGCACGAGAGAACATGACAGGCAAAGTCCAGATGATCTTCTTCGACCCTCCCTACGGAATGGGCTACAAATCCAACTTCCAAGTCTCCATCAAAAACCGAGAAGTTCCAGAGAACGCCAAGGGCAGACCACACGACACCCGCACCATCCGAGCGTTCCGCGACACCTACGAACGCGGCATCCACTCCTACCTAGACCTCACACGTGAAAAACTCGTCCTGATGCGCGAACTTCTCGCCGACACCGGGTCACTGTTCATGCAAATCGGAGACGAGAACGTCCTAAGAGTCGGTCTGCTACTCGACGAAGTGTTCGGATCCGAGAACCGCGTTTGCCTCATTCCCTTTGCCACAACCAGCGGATCGTCGTCCAAGACCCTCCCCAGTGTCGCTGACTTCCTGCTCTGGTACGCCAAAGACATCCAACAAGTCAAATACCACCAGCTCTACGAACCCCTAACGAGGGCCGAAAAAGTGAAGTACATGAGTTCCTATGTCAGCGTAGAACTACAGAATGGCAGCACCCGTTCACTTACTTCCGCAGAGAGATCTGATCCAGACGGGAATCTGCCAAACGGTGCTCGGCTATATACCCGCAGGTCATTAGATTCCCAAGGGCATCAGGAAGACCGTTCAGGTCCTTACTTCTGGGAAGGTCGCCACTGGCCTTGTACTCCCGGCCGCCACTGGAGTGTTTCCATGGAGGGGATGGACCGACTTGCTGAACTCAGACGTCTTGATGCGGCTGGCCCAGACTCGGCGATTCGCTGGAAGAGCTATGAAGATGAGGTGCCAGGCCGCCGCATCAACAACATATGGCATCAGCAGGCATACGCGTCCGACAAGCGCTACGTTGTGCAGACCGCGGTCCAAGTGATAGAGCGCTGTGTACTCATGGCCACCGATCCCGGTGACTTGGTTTTTGACCCGACCTGTGGAGGGGCTACTACTGCTGTAGCTGCGGAGACATGGGGCCGGCGGTGGATTACGTGTGATACATCTCCGGTGGCGGTTTCTATTGCTCGGCAGCGTCTTGCTACTGCAACCTTTCCCTTCTGGGCACTAGCTGACTCGTATGAAGGCGCCTGCCAAGAAGCGACACTATCGGGAAAACCTCCTGCTCTCCCTCCCGTAGAAGGATGGGCTAACGATCCCGCCCAAGGGTTTGTCTACGAACGGGTACCACGGGTGTCGGCCAGCGTCTTGGCGTATGACTTGGACCCTGATCCCATCATGCTCGTAGACCAGCCCCGCAAAAAACGGGCTGTTATCCGAGTGGCCTCACCAATGACGGTTGAGAGCGAGCAACCATGGGCGACGGTAATCCCGTTGGAAGGCACTGACGACGAGATGGTGGTCGCGCACGGCGATTTCTCCCAGGCGGTAGAGACGGCGCTGATGGGCCACACCATCAGAGGCGGACGAAACAACACCGACATGACCATCCGAGCATTGGAGCCATGGCCCAGCGACTCCAAACTGCTCGCCTGGAAAGCCACCTACGCTACCAAAGATGGATCAGCCGAACACACCGCGGCGGTGATGGTCGCCGCCGAGGACGTGACCGTACCCGGTGAGATGATCCGCGAGGCAGCCCGAGATATAGCAGACAGCGCCGAGCGAGCCGAAGTGCTTCTGGTCGTAGCGTACGCCTACGCAGCAGACGCACCGGCCACGGTCGGGCGCGTCACCGTAGCAAGGGCGCAAATGAACCGCGATCTGATGATTCGCGAACTATCAGCCGAGACCGGTCACGAAGCCTTCGTCATCATCGGAGAACCGGACATCCGCATCATTGACGGCTACGCTGGAGGCCAGATAGCAGTAGAAGTCCGAGGCTACGACACCTTCGACCCTGCAACAGGCAACGCTGCCGAGGGAGGCCCTACCGATGTGGCTTGTTGGATGCTCGACACCGACCACGATGGCGAAAGCTTCTACGCCCACCGTGTTCACTTCCCCGGAGCCACCAAAGACCGGCAAATCAAAAGACTCATCAAACAACTCGGCAAAAACGCCGACAACGAACAACTACAAGCACTAACCGCTATGACCTCCGCACCATTTGACCCACCACAGAACGGACGCATAGCCGTCAAAGTAATCACCGCCACCGGGATGGAAATGACCTCTGTCCGACCCATCTGAAACTGGAACAGGACACCGGTATCGTCGATGAAAGGCTCGGCATGCAGTTCCCGAGAACCAGTATCTGAGGAGCGACGGCAGAGTGAATACCTACTCCCTATGTCTCAGTAAGAATCCGGTGTATGACAGATACTATCCCAATATCTGTCATAGGAGCATGACGCGAACCCGCTCTACCTGGGATTGCGATACCGGCTTTTCTGCTTGAAGAACGGGGAATATCTGTCATTAGGAGGCCATCGGAGGGGAACCGGGAAGTGATACGGGCCGACTGTCACGGTGCCCTGACCTCTGCGTGCATCGGTAGCCAATTTAGCGGTCTTCTCGACTGAGGGCGCTTATAGAAGCTTTTCGCTGGATCGCTTCGGGGAGACCTAGGTCTGTTATGCGTTGTTGCGACGCCCTTTTTCATTTCTCGCGCTGTCGAATCGAGTTGAGTTGGCACCGCTCGCTATGGTCTCCCGTTGATGGGGGCATAGACTGACGGGCATGGAACTGACGGCTCTTCGTCGGGGGTTGAACATCGGGGACGCTCTGAATCTTTCTGATCTGTGGCGGGATGTGCCACCTCCCCGATCTATCATTACGTCTCCGCCGTATCTCGATATGCATGACTATGAGAATGGGTCGGAGATCGGTGTCCGTGGACAAAGCCTTAAGGACTACCTTGGGCAAATGGTTGGACTGTTCCGAGATTGCTACAAGATAGCGGCAGACGACGCTACCTTTTGGCTCGTTGCGGGATCTGTGCGCAGGAGTGGGCGCCTCGTTCCTTTGCCCGATAGGCTCGTCACCTGTGCTGAGGAAGCAGGCTGGACGTTGCGTGAGGCGATCACGTGGGATAAACAAAAGGCTCTTCCTTGGACTCACCACGGTGAACTTAGGGACATCACAGAGCAGGTGCTTCTGTTGTCGAAGGCAGAGGATTTCAGGTTCGACGCCAGCGAGCTACGTTCACCGATTCCTAACTCGATTTGGTGGAAGAGATATCCGGAACGCTATTCCCCCGAAGGCTCCATGCCGACAAATCTATGGAGCATCCCTATTCCTACGCAAGGATCATGGTCGGGCGGAAGGATACACTTTTGCCCCTTTCCTGAGGAACTCACGTACCGAATGCTGTCTCTGACTACAGTCGTGGGGGATGTGGTCCTAGATCCGATGGCCGGTGTCGGTTCGGTACCTGCTATGGCAGAGGCTATGGGCCGCGTGGGGTATGGTGTCGAACTCAAGGCCGGAGACGCTCACTTGTACGACCGAACGGCCGAGTCGGCTAGGAGATTTCTGTCCCACCTAGTGGACGACACGAACCGGCGGAAAGACTTCCGCAGAACAATAACCGAGTTGAGGTTGCTCAAATTCGCGAAGCTCGTGGGGCAACACATTTGGGCGGAGGGGCTGCCTGTGTGGTGGGTACGAGTCCGGAAGAGTCGGCGTCGTCCTGAGCCGGACTTTAAGGTTGTCTCAGGAGACTTTGAGTTGGTGCTAAATGACGCGTCGGTGGGGGAGCGGGCACTGGCGTTAGCGCGTTCTGTTACTGAGCGGCCGCCACTGTCGAAATTCGGTGTCGACGCAAGATTCGTCTCCGTGGGGGTGGGGGAGGCTTCTACGAGAGGGAACTGGTTCGTATCGGGACACTTCTGGAATTCCCCTAGTTCTGTACAACCGATTGGAGGGGAGCCGCATGTGGTGGCGGCCTTTAATCCGGATCCTGATAGGATTGATGACACTCCATATCCGTAAGATCCGGCTGTAGCAAGAGCAGGCATTTCAAGTGTTACCATCAGAAGGATGACGGTTTGTCGCATAGCGTGAGGAGGGCATAATTCACGTTCCGGCGATCAGAGTGCAGCAGTGGCTCCGTCATTGGGATAGTTACAAATTCGATGAAGGCTCTCGCCAGCGAAAACCGCCTCCGCATTTCTTTGTCTGTTCAATGTCAGCACCGCTACTTAGAAGGCTGTCTGGCGTTCGGCGACGCGAAGCCGCAGGCCCACGAGAAGCAGACATAGGAATTCAGCGTGGCCACGACAAGAAACGGTCAGACGAGATCCGACGATACGTAGAAGCAGGATATCCGTGGGCCAGCCTAAACACCACACAACGAGAGAGATTCCCGGACCTGCAGAAGCCGGGATGGTTGCCAACCGCCATCGTAGCAAACCTATTAAGCGCCACCACAGAGAGAGATGGAGTCAAGGTCGCACCGCAGGATGTGATCACCATTGACAGTGAAGGCGGCGCTCTTGTTCGTCTTGTTTTGCCCGACGGCTCCGAGGATGCTTCCTGGGAACCTGCTACGGATGGGTTGGAGCCTATTGAGATTATCGACGGACAGCACCGGCTCTACGCGTTCTCTGAAAATGAGGATCATCTAGACGGGAACTTCGAGTTTCCCGTCGTCATGTTTGTCGACCTCGATATCAGTTGGCAGGCATATCTCTTCTGGTCCATCAACATCAGACCCAAAAGGATCACCCCGTCGCTGGCGTACGACCTATATCCGCTGCTCAGGACGCTCGAATGGCTTGACCATGTTGAAGGTCCCATGGCGTACCGAATAACTCGAGCGCAAGAACTGACCGAAGCCCTTTGGAGCCACCCGCAGAGTCCTTGGCTTGAGAGGATTGGCATGCTAGGTCGTGAGAAACTGAAAGTCACTCAAGCAGCGTTCGTCCGGTCTCTAACCCTGAGTTTCGTCCGCGGGTGGTCCGCAAATCCTAAAACTAAGATCGGAGGCTTCTTCGGAACGCACAGATCCGATGAGCCAACCGATCTGCTCCGATGGACTAGGCCTCAACAAGCCGCATATCTGATTGCACTCTGGGGGAATCTCAGGGACGCCATCGCGAACTCTGACGCAGAGTGGGCGGACTATCTTCGTAACAAAACTCCAACTCAGCTTGTGCCGAAGGACCACGACCCAGCCTTCGCTGGTCGATACTCCATCCTCGCTTCTGATCAGGGCGTAAGGGGATTCTTACAAGTCTGCAACGATATCTCCTATCACCGGCGGCACGACGTTAAATTCCGCGGGTGGAGGCGTATGGTCACCGCCGCCGCTACAGACGTTGTCGAAGTTACCTCAGCCCTTGAAGAACTCCGCGAGCAAACCGAAATCTACGATTTTATTAAGGATCTAACCGGTGGCATTGCAGATTTTGACTGGAGGTCAGCTGTGACACCGGGTTTGCCGCTTGACATCGAAAGCTTTCAGAGTCGCTATCGCAGCGGCAGCGGATACAAACAGGTACGGCTCCAGTTGCTACTTCATCTGGCCGCTGGCGATAGCGAAAACGCAGAGGGCGCTCAGGCTGTGGCCGAAGACCTTGGCTATATTTAGGACCAGCAGATCGTAATCCCTACACCTCAAAACAGCGCCCAAAGATTAGTCAGTTCCTCCTCTCCCAAAGCCTCGGAACGCTCGCTGCGCACAGTCGCCGGAGGGGGGATTCATCGAAAAAGCTGGCTGGACAGCCCCCACCCATACGAGAACGACGTACTCGGAGCGCTTAAGCAAAAGAGCATCGATCCGCCGAGGCTTGGCGAATATATCGCCTGTTCTGCCCTGCTGCATGTGGTTGATGGATGGAACTACCTTTCGCGCGCGTTCGATGCGGCATCATGCGGCGACAGCAACTCAGCGTATCACTTGGCATACTACGCGGAGTTGCGTGCAGCAATGTCGTTGCTTGCCACAGAGGGAATTGGCATCTTCAACTACCGTCACATCGCTCTCAGTGAACGCTTGGATCCCACTGATTACGAAGGGTCGACTCATAAAGCAACATGGCTATTGCTTTCCGCATGGTCGAAGGAAGCCGACAGAGCAGCCAGACTGCTGGAGGCCATCTTAGTGGGGTCTAAGAGCCTTTCAGAGTGGCTTGAGTTGGTCGGAGTTATCAAACCCGCTCGTCAGTTGTTCGCACGCGATTGGCTTGAGGCATGGAGTATTGACCTCAACATTTTCTCTTCAGACACCAAGCGTCGTAACGAGATGAGCTATCGGCCAACGGGAATTTCGAAACCGACACCGCACAAATTAGATCCAATATCGGATTTAGTTGCTCCATTATTCCACTCTTGGGCGGTGCTGGAGCCGTTTTCTAACAGCGTCAGCGTGGCGTTGGACCTTGCCCTCCTCCGGCAGGCCCTGTGGCTCGCGTTCGACAGAGGTTTGTGCAAATACGAAAAGTGGGAGGAGGTGCTGGACTCCCTAGAGGAGGTGATGCCTGAAATGCTGTTCCTCGCCCTGAACGCCCAAGACGAAAGCGCCGACGCGCTTTTTGCTGCCGCCATGATAGAACAGGCACCCAGCAACAGGGCAACGCCTATCCTGGCACGTGCGCTCCTGATGCTGAGGCTCTCCTCGGCCAGCACAGCATCTTTGGTGACTGCTTCGGGGGTGACGAAGTTGGATGTCAGGTTCTGGTGGTCTTTATACGGCTCGAACCTAGGGCTATGGGAAACTCCCGACAGTCTTGAAGTATTCTCAGATCTTTGGAATGAGGTGGCGGAAGCCAAGGACGAAGCGGACTTCCGCATATCGGCCATCACAGGAGAAGCCTCGGTAAGACGTATCGGAGAGATTCTGTCGCGAGACATATCGCTCACGCAGTTCTCCCGAGCGCCCATGTGGTTGCTCGGGTTCGACTAACTCTAATGATTCATGGGGCTTGGAGTTTGAGGTCTGGAGGCGGTGCTGCCTAGTCACAAGAATGTGTAGTCGAGTTTGTCCAGATGAGAGTCGGACAACGAGGGAGTGACACTGCTGGATGTGGGACTACCACAATGTTGGTCAACGAACAAAGTGGTCTCTATGAGTTCTGGTTCATCGAGCCCACCGTTGTTTATCGGGTCTTCGGAAATTAGGGGGGAGTGATGGTGGCAAGGAGGGTCCAGTTGGGCTTCCCGGCGTATAGGAGTGCTCGGATCCGGTAGTTGGCGAAGTTCCGGAACCCGAACGCTGCCCGTTTGATCCT
>Ga0209754_1003001_pt1 | contig 12238 bp, 8 predicted proteins | sample MesohylBB_FD_187295 | JGI IMG/M metagenome (GOLD analysis project Ga0209754, IMG submission 187295) | Host-associated microbial community of the marine sponge Aplysina aerophoba from Gulf of Piran - sponge mesohyl, lysed by bead beating... | ecosystem: Host-associated > Porifera > Sponge >... | reverse complement strand
CCCCTCCGCCCCTTCGGGGCACCTCCCCCAGAGGGGGAGGTCTTGTTCGCCCCCGCGTCAAGCGGGCGCCGCACCAACATGACCTACACCGAACTGCACACCAAGAGTTTTCACTCCTTCGGCCTCGGCGCCTCGCATGGGCATGAGTTGTTGGCCCAGGCTCGCTCGTTTGGCATGTCCTCGTTGGCCCTCACCGACACCAACCTCTGCGGCGCTCTGGAGTTTGCCCGGTTGGCGAACAGCCTTGAGATTCAGCCGATTACAGGTGGTGAAATCACGCTGCAGGACGAGTCCCGTGTGACGCTGCTGGCCACGTCTCGCGAGGGCTATGCCAACCTCTCGCGGCTGTTCACGCTGGCCAACGAGGTCAACCGGCGCGAGCCTCGGCTGGATCCGGCGCATCTGCCTGAGCATTCCGAAGGACTGGTGTTGCTCGGCGGTGGACGCCACGGCGCGCTCTCGCGGCTGGCGCTGGCCGGCGAGCATGTGCAGGCTCGCAAGCTGCTGAGTCGGTACCGCGATTGGTACGGCGCGGACTCGGTCTACGTCGAGCTGCAACAGAACTTCCTGCGCGGCGACACCGAGCGCAACCGCGAGCTGGTCGGCCTTGCCCGTGAGGTCGGTGCGCCGTTGGTGGCGTCGAATGACGTGCTCTATCACTCGCCCGAGCGCTACCGGCTGCAACACGCGTTGGTCGCGGCGAAGCACAACACCACAATCGACCAGGCGCTGAAGCACATCCAACCCAATCATCATCTCCACCTCAAGCCGCCGGCGGAAATGTCGCGGCTCTTCGCCGAGTTTCCCGAGGCCATCTGCAACACGCGATTGGTCGCCGAGCAATGCCAGTTCAACCTCAGCACCGACCTCGGCTACACGCTGCCCGATCCGATCGTGCCCGACGGCTACACGCCTGAGAGCTACCTCAAGCGGCTCTGCTACGAGGCCGCTGCGCGGCGCTACGGCTCGGTATCGACGGCGGTTGAGGAGCGACTGGAGGAGGAGTTCCGGCTGATCGGCCGACATAACCTGGCCGGGTTCCTGCTGCTCTACCGCGAAATCGTGCGACTGGCCCAGCGGATCATGGAGGAGCGCGGCCTGTCCGAGCCGGAGACGCCGCTGGAAAAGCGTCCCCCGGGACGCGGGCGCGGCTCCTCGGTGGCGCTGCTGGTTGGCTACCTGATCGGCATCAGCCACGTCGATCCGCTCAAGTGGGAGCTGACGCTCGAGCGCTTCCTGCCCGACGACATGACCTCACTGCCCGACATCGACCTCGACTTCCCCCGCGGTCTGCGCGACGAGTTGATCGAGCGCGTACACGAATACTTCGGCCGCGACTTCGCTGTCCTGACCGGGGCGATCTCGACCTACTCGGTCAAGGGCATCATCCAGGACCTGGGCAAGGCGCTGGGGCTGCCGCAGGACGATCTACGGTTGCTCTCGAAGCAGATCCACTCGCACGACGGCGCGCGCCTACGCGAGGAGATGGAGCAACTGTCCGCCTTCTGCGACAAGGTCGACGCGCACGGCTGGCGCGACCTGATCGCGCTGGCGCCACAGTTGATGAACGCGCCGCGCGGGCTGGGTCAGCACGTGGGCGGCATGATCCTCAGCGACTCGCCGATTCCCGAGATGGTGCCGGTGCGGGCCGGCGCGATGGAGGGTCGCTTCATCATGGACTGGAACAAGGACAGCGTCGCCGACGCCAACTTTGCCAAGATCGACCTGCTCTCGCTGCCGGTGCTCGACCAGCTCGAGGAGGCGCTCGACCTGATCGAGCAGCGCGAGGGCGAGCGGCCCGACCTGAGTCAAATCAGCCCCGAGGACGACGGCGTCTACGACATGATCAACGCAGGCCAGTCGAAGGGCGTCTTCCTGCTCCAGTCGCCGGCGCAACTCAAGATGGGTCAGCGACTCAGGTCGCGTCGGCTGCTCGACCTCGCCTACCAGGTCGCCCTAATCCGGCCCGGCGTGGGCACGCAAGGCAGCGCGGTCAGCCAGTTCGTCGACCGCTACCGACACGGCGTCGAATGGGAGTACGACCACCCGCTCGAGGAGCGCGCGCTGGAACGCGGCTACGGCGTGATCGTATGGCAGGAGCAGGTCGTGCAGTTGATCATGGATGTCGCCAGCATGACCGCGGCCGAGGCCGATGAGGTCCGTCGCGCATTCGCGCGGGCGAACAGCGAGCATCTGATCGCCATGCACCGCGAGCGCTTCTTCGAGGGCGCCGGCGCGAACGGCGTACCGCCCGATATCGCCGAGAAGATCTTCAGCAAGATCAACGGCCACTACATGTTCCCCGAGTCGCACTCGCACGCCTTCGCGATCACCGCCTACCAGGCGGCCTGGCTGAAGCGCTATCACCCGCTGGAGTTCTTCGTCACGCTGATCAACAACCAGCCGATGGGCTTCTATCCCGTCGAGACATTGAAAGAGGACGCCCGCAAGTTCGGCGTGCACTTCCTCAACCCCTGCGTCAACCACAGCGAGGTCCGAGCCAGGCCCGCCTCCCCACTCTCCCCCCCGCAGACATCGACGCATGCCTATTCCTCTTCGCCCTCGCAGAGACCCATGTCCAGCTGTCTTTCCTCCCCCTTGCAGGGGGAGGTGCATAACCTCCATGGTTCTTTCTCCCCCCGCTCGGCGGGGGGAGATGCCGAAGGCAGAGGGGGGTCCGACCAGATGGAGACCGCTGGGGACCCCCTCAGTCACTCCGTGACAGCTCCCCCTGCAAGGGGGAGCGGGAGCCTTTCTCAGAAACAGGTCTCAGTAGCTGGTGAGGTCCGCCTCGGCCTGGGCATGATCAAGGACATCGGCCCCGAGTCGGCGCGGCTGATTGTCGAGGAGCGCGAGCGACATGGTCCCTATGCCGACGCCGGCGAGTTGGTCCGCCGCACCGGGCTCAAGCCGCAGTCGGTTCGGTCACTGGTCGAGGCGGGCGCATTCGACGACGTCACGCCGAATCGTCGCGAGGCGCTCTGGGAAGCGGGACTCTCGATCCGTCCGACACGCGCCGGGTTGCGCGCCTTCCCCGTCGCGGGCGCGAATCCGCCGCCGCGCTTCGACGACTTCAGCGACTACGAGAAGATGGTCGGCGAGTACCACGCGCTGGGCATCTATCCCCGTGGCCACGTAATGGAGTTCATCCGGCCCACGCTCGACGCCGGTGTGATGACGACCGCCGAGGTCTACGACGCCAACGACGGCCAGCGAATCCGCGTCGCCGGCTGGCCAATCGCGCGTCAGCATCCACGTGGACAGGACGGCACCGTCTTCGTCACGATCGAAGACGAGACCGGCGACATACAGACCATCGTCTGGCCCAAGGTGTTCGCCAAGTGTCGGCGGGCGCTGTCGAATCAGCTCATCATGCTGCAAGGTCGTATCGACCGCTGGGATGGAACCACAAACATCGTCGCCGAGAAGATCGAGGCCATCGGAGCCGACCTGCGCATGCCCACCGCTCACGACTGGCACTAGCCTTGAGCTGGCCAATAGTGGGAATGGAGCATGGCAATGCCCAAGACGCTTGATGTGACCGGCGGCAAGTTGATCTATGACGAGTTTGGCGATGGCCCGGACACGATCGTCTTCGTCCACGGCGCAGGTGGAAACCACCTCAGTTGGTGGAACCAGATTCCACACTTCAGCCAGCGATTCCGCTGTGTGACCTACGAAGTGCGCGGCTGGGGACAGAGCCAGGACCTGTCCGGCGAGGGTCGGATGGCATTCGCCCGAGACCTCGGTGAGTTGATGGATCAACTCGACATCGCGGAAGCGGCGCTGGTTGGCCAGTCAATGGGTGGGTTCTCGATTCTGCCCTACGCAGCACGCAATCCCGACCGAGTGAAGGCGCTGATGATGGCCGACACGATGCTCGGCATCGGCGATCAAGAACTGCTCGAGGACATGCGCACCGCGACCACGGCTGCCGCCGAGAACGCCCGTCTCGGCGGGATGACGCGCATGGTCGGACCGGCCTATCTGGAGCGCTCACCGGAAGGCGTCTTCCTCTACAACCAGGTCCGCGCTCTGAATCCACCGCTGGATCTGGATCGCCCGCTGTCGTTCGGCGTCGAGGATGGCGCGATCGCGGTCGAAGCACTGTCCGCGTTGACGATGCCCGTCCTGTTCCTGGCCGGCGCCGAGGACGCGATCATCCCCGCGCCCGTGATCGAGAAGGCCGCCGCGCTGGTGCCCGGCGCGCGCTACGTCGAGATTCCTGAGGGCGGCCACTCCGTCTACTGGGAACTGCCCGACGAGTTCAACGCTGCCCTGGAAGCGTTGCTGGCAGAAGCCTACGACTAGGATTCCCACCAGAGCAAGGAAAACCGTACGAACACTGACGATGCTAGTCAGTCCAACACGTAGGCCGCACGGGGACACACTAGCCCCAGCCACTCCATCAACTCACGATGAGCCAGCCCTTCGTATAGAATCAAGTTGAATCGACCAACCACTTGACACAACCAGGAAGCAATGCAGTGTCGATCCACAGGATTTTGCTGGCGCACGCTCTCGTCTTGATTGGGATTGCAGTCGCCCTGCTTACCTTTATAGATTCCACAGCTTTTGCGACTGCCCAAACCGGTGGACAGGCACCATGTCCTGGCAAAGGTGACGGTGACCTAAAGACTTGGGGGGTAAGTTTCGACTATATGTCACTGGACAATCCCCACAGTGGCTCTGATGTTGGACAAGTCCCATTTCAAACGGTTCTAGTCCGACCCGGGGAGGAGGTGAGTATCACCATACGGGCTGACATTTGTACCCTAGCCCCAGTACCGCGAATGTCCGGGATGGTGGCAATTGCACCAGATGCGCCAGACCTCACTTATGTTCTTGGGAGCGGGCATCTTGACGCGACAAATGTCGCCTCATACCAACTCACTCACGACAGCGACGCCGTTGGGCAACCCCTGTACTTCTCCGCGAACACTCTCGCTCCTACAAGCGAACTTCGCTTGGACTGGACCGTTGCTGTATCCGATTGCGCGGCCATCGGATCCAACCACCGCATCGAAACCCGCTGGACGTTTGATGCGCCGATTGGAAATCAGCGAGCTGACGGCACCTTTGAACTACAGGAGTTCACTGAGGAAAGAGATTTTCTCCTGTCGGTTGCTCCTCACCCTTCAACTCAGATTGCTAGCTATAGAGCTACCTTCCACACTAGCGACACCACGCCCGCACCAGGATGGACCGAAGAATACCAGCTTCGCATTACCAACGAAGGAACGACGCGTCAGTTGAGAGGGGTCCTACTAAAAGGCACGCCGAGCGACCTCGGCCCTCTTCTTTTCGCGACTCCAAGAACGATCACCAGGCACGAAATCAATCACAAAACCAGTGAACAAACGCCTTCACGCTTGACCACAGAAACAGAGGACTGGTACATAGACCCACCGCCCGGGGACACGGTCGTCTTCTCATGGACCGACACCATCGCCCGAGGCACCATTGTCGGAACCGAGTTTCAGTTGCTAGCAGGAGCTGGCCACGATACCAATAGCGACGGAAGGGCATTGGGCGCAGACGAGGTTGCGCAAGCACAAGCAATGATCACTGTAGGGGAGCGCAAGGACAGCGTGTACGTGACCCAGCATGCAATGAACATAAGTGGCTATTCCGGGCTGTACTCGGGCGACACCCTCAGTATAACTATTCGCGTTAGGAATCCAACTCCTGACGTGGCCAAGGATCTTGTTCTTGGTACGCAGCACTCGCATGGGTTGACTTACCTTCTGGGGTCAGCTTCATACCAGATCATTCAACATCCCATTGATGACAGCACTCCTGCGATACGACCAACACACTTGAATGACGACTGGATGGCCGGTTGGCAGATTGGGGAACTCGAGCCGTATAGCGAACTTCGTATAGATTTCCGTGCCCATCTCAACGAGGATCTACTCACAGTCGGGGATACGATAGACGTGAAGACCGCGGTCCGGCTTCGTGGCGCATTGGTTGTGGATAACAACATGCAACTTACGGTTGGTCCCCGGGCGCAGTTGGAGTTCAGAGTCGACGCCGTGGAGAGCGCGTTAGCCGGTGAAGAGATAACCTACGTGCTCCGATTTGTTAACGATGGTAACGGAGCTTTAGAAGACGTTACGCTTGCTGCCGATTTGGCATGTGGTATGAGCTATGTTCAAGCAGCGGACTGGATAGCTCTCCGGTATGCTGAGCCACTGAAAGGGGGGCTAGGCTATAGTGTGTTATCGCCCGACTTGGGAGGCTATTTGGGCAGTCCATCCCGCACGGAACCTTTTCGCTTCCCCCAGTCCATCAAACCAGGGGAAGTGGTGCAGATCACCTTTAGTATGATACTAGATAGTAACCTTCAGTCAGGAACAATATTGAAGCCTACATTCTATGCGACGGGACATTCGAATGGTGGATATCAGTTAGCCTCGGCTTCGCCAGCACTCGCCATCGTAGCCAACGCAGCAACAGCGGCTGAGGTCGAGGCCGCTAGCGAGCATGTTATTGTACGGGCAGCTGAGAACTTGGAGGTTGCTTCGCAGGTGATTACCGAACAGATGGAGGATATCGTAGAAGAATCCGAGGCATCGATTATAGACAAGATAACAGATGGAGACTTCATTGCATTGGAAGTCGCGGCAACGGCAATAGGCGGCCTTGTTGGAGCGCTATTGGGCACCTTGTTTGGCTATAGCAAGAGTGAGTTTATTGATAGACAGAAGAGGCGTGTCAATAGAGTTATGAGAAGAGTGCGGACGCGGTGGTCAGTATGGAAATGATGAGCTCGTTGTGCAGTTGTCATGGCTTATCGTAGGGGCTCTGGGTCTACAAGGGCGATGAAGTAAGCGTAGTTGGGATTCCATTGGCCACAGCGCTTGTTGCCCCGTGCTTGACACGGGGCTCAGACCTCATCCGTTGCGCGTCGCTCGAGGTTCATTCTCGCTGGAATCGCGGCTCGTCGTCTTCTGCGCTCAATGACAGAGCTGAGGTGTTGGTCATCCTGCGTGCGGCGTTGCGTGATCTGGGCCCCGTGTCAAGCACGGGGCATCGATGCGAGATGCCGTGTCCGGCTCAGGGGGCAGCGGCACAGTGATCCTGATGACAATGACCATCTACTAGCGACTCTCTCGACGCGTACGGGCACGGCTGGACATTGGTAATCGCGGATTCTTCTGCGCTTCGACCTCGGCGATCTGTTCCTCGTCGAAGCCGAGTTCTGACATCACTTCGGACGTGTGCTGGCCCAGTTCTGGGAACCATGGCTTGGCGCTTGCCGGGGTCTTGTTGAACTGGACGAAATTGCCCGCCATCGGCCGTTTGCCAACTCCAGGCACGTCCTTCTCGACGATGTAGCCGTTCTCCAGGGCCTGTTCATCGTTGATTACGTCCTCGTAGTCGAAGACGCGCTGATACATGATCTCGTCGCGGCGCTCGTCGAAGAACTGCTCCCATTCCTCGGTGGCTCGATTCTTCATCGCGCGGGCCATGTGCGGTCGCAGCAGCTTTGATTGTTCGAGCCAGCGGAAGTCGCTCAGGGGTGATCGCTTCTGGCTGCTGTCCCAACGCGGATCTGCCCCGATTTCGGGGATGCCGCCAAACTCACAGAATTCCGGCCAGGCGTTGTCACCCTGCACGTCGACGTGGAACGCGCCGCCGTCGGCTGTCAGGTATGTGCCCGCGCTGCCGGGCACGTTCGGATGGTGCGGTCCCTCGCGCGACAGCAGCGTCCCGGTGATCGAAGAGTGATTGAGTTCCCAGGCTTGCATCCAGACCATTACGCCGTAGGACGACGTTCGCACTTTCTGGCCCACGCCGTGGATCTCTCGCGCGGCGAGCGCAGTCATGATGGCGAGGGTGAGGCCCATCGCACCGCTGGTGTCGCCGATCACCGAGCCGGCGATCATTGGTTGCGTGTCGGGATCGCCGACCATATTGGCAATACCGCTGCGGACCTGCGCGTACTGGTCGGTCATACGCTTGTTGCTGTCCGGGCCTTCGTGTCCGAATCCATTGGCGATGCCGTAGATCAGCCGCTCGTTGATCTGCGACAGCGCGTCGTAGCCCAGGCCCATGCGCTCTAGCGAGTCTTCGCGGAAGTTGCTGATGAAGATGTCGGCCCGCTCAACCAGGCGTATCAATACTGCGCGGCCGGTCTCGGTGTGGACATCGAGAGAGATGGATCGTTTGCCATGCGAGACGGACAGAAATTGAGAACCAGGAGTCTCCGCAGGCGCAGTCCAATTGACGCCGGTGTGCCATCGGTTGGGGTCGCCGCCGGGAGGCTCGACCTTGACCACGTCGGCGCCCATATCGGCCAGAAACCCACCGACAAGCGGTCCCTGGATGGCAATCTCAAACTCAACAACTCGCAGGCCCTCTAGCGGCTCCACCATGGGACTCCTCGGCTTTCCGAGTCGAGGATAGGCGTGAAGAGTCGCAGCTGATTTCTTGGCCCAGGTAAGGGCGTCCCACACCTCCCAGTCCCCGCTTTACGGAGACCTTTGAAAAACTCCCCTTCTCCCCCCCTTGCGGGGGAGATGCCGAAGGCAGAGGGGGGTCCGCTGTTCGGGAGCCCTCTCTGGTCATCATCCGCCGCCCCCCTCTGTCACTCCGTGACATCTCCCCCCGCAAAGGGAAGAGAGGGGATTAGGGGGCACATCAGAGGTCTCAGTTAGCGGGGACGGGGACCCTGCAATCAGCCGCTGACCGCTTCGAGGACTCCGGTCGCGGCTCGACGCCGCTGCGCTTCGGCCACGTCGTGGCTGAGGATGACGAGATCGTGCTTGACACCGTCGCGATCCTTCACGTGTTCGCGCAACACCGCTTCGGGCTTGAACCCGAGTGAGCGGAATACCGAGATTGCCTGCTGCTGATCGATCGTCATCTGCGCGATGATCTTCTCGACCTTCATCTCAAGCGCGATGCGAAACGCCTCTTCGGTCAGCAAGCGTCCGGCGCCCTGCTCTCGCAGTCCGGGGCCGACCAGCACGCGCAGCTCGGCCACGTGGGGGGACCAGGGCAGATCGTTGCGATCGACCGTGGCGTATCCGCCGATCTCTCCACCCTCATCAATGAGCAGGAGCGAGGTGGTCAGGCCGGCTTCGATACGTTCGACCCAGACCTCGACCTGCTCCGGCTGCGTGATGTCACGTCGCAGGAACAGCAGATCATGGATGGGAAGCTGGCGCGCGAAGGACACGATGGCGTCGGCATCGCCGCGTTCCATCAGTCTGAGCGTGACTGGACTTCCGGCGATGGTTGCCGAGGCTGGGTAGCGCATACTGTGCTCTTTCGCAGTTAGATCGAACGAACCGAAAGCCATGAATCCAGCTTAGGCCAGAGTCGGTATTTGGCATTGCCGCCGGCGACGAGGCTGGCATGTCCACCGCGCAATACGACCGCTTCATTGTCCTCCGACTGGACGATTTCAAGCAGCGGTTTGGCTGCTTCGTAAGGAACGATGTGGTCGTGCTCTGCCATCGCATGGATCATTGGCGTCTTGATCGAAGAGAGGTCAACCGACTTGCCGCCGAGCTCGAATGTGCCCTCAAGCATGGCGTTCTTCCAGTAGAGCTCCTTCACCATCTGGCGGAAGGCCTCGCCGGCGAAGGGAATCTGGTCGGACGCCCAGCGGTCGAGCATCATGAACGACTGCACATACTTGTCGTCACGAATCCGGTCGAGCACCTGGATCGGGCTGGTCAGGCGGCCGGTTGGGCGCAGCATGTCGAAGGCGGAAAGCAGCATCTCGCCAGGAACATTGCCCAGCGAGTCGACGATCCGGTCAACATCGAAGTAGCGCTCGTCGGTCCACTGCGTGAACAGGCCCATGCCCTTGAAGTTGACTGGTGTAGTCAGGCAAGCCATGTTGCCGACTGGCGCGTCGGGATGCGTCGCCAGGTACAGCACGCCCAGCGTTCCGCCGAGGCAGTATCCAAGCATGTTCAACTCGGACTCGCCGGAGTCCTCAAGGATCCGCTCGACGCAGGCAGGCAGATGATTGAGCACGTAGTCGTCGAGCGTCAGCGATTTCTCCTCGGGCATCGGAATGCCCCAGTCGATCATGTAGACGTCGTAGCCGGCCTGAACCAGGAATTCCATCATGCTCTGGCCTGGCGTGAGGTCGAGGATGTACGGCTTGCTGACCAGCGACGTGATCACCAGAAGCGGCGTGCGGTAGACCTCGTCTGTCTGGGCGCGGTAATGGTAGAGCTTCATCGATCCCTGGGTCAGGATCGTGTCCTTGGGCGTCGCCCCGGGCTGCGGGTCGTCGAGCGAGATGTATTCCAGGCCGACCAGCCCGCGGCGCAAGATGGTCTCGACCGTCGACTGGACGGTGCTGGCGATGTCTGGTGATTCGGTGTCTGAAGTAGTGCTTAGATCGTCAGGGGAGGCAGAGGGCGCAGGCTCAGCAACAGCAAGAGTCATAGGTCACTCCACGGATTGAAGAAACACTGCACGAAGGTGTGCAGTGACAGTGATTGTCTATGGCAACGTCTCGTTCCGGGTTAGAAACGAGTTACACGGACGTTAAGTTGATGTGTCGGGAACAGTTAGTTTGTGTCGGGCGTTGCTGGGCGCTTGGTTCGACGCGGCTTTGTGTTGCTTTTGCTACTCGTCGATCCCTTGTCGACGCTCGTCTGCAACGTCGACAGATGCGCTTCAATCGCCGCCAGGCGGTTCTCCATCGCCAGCAGTCGATCGCCCAGCGCGAGGACATCGGTGCGTGTCGGCACGTTCATCGCCGTCAGGTACGGACCCATCGCTTCGCTCATCGTCTTCTGGAAGTGCAAGAAGACATCGAGGTTGCGGCCCATACCCTGGCTGAACTCTTCGGTGCCCATCATCTGGTTGAAGAATTCGTTCCACTGGCGCTCGGACTGCGTCATCCAGTCGCGCCAGATCGCGGAGGGGTCCGGAGGAGAGGTCTCGGTCTTGGTCATGAGGCGTCCTATTCAGTGTTGGATTCTTCAGGGGGTTGGGATGCTGCCTCGAAACGTTCGAGGGCGCCGGTGAGCACTTCTTGATAGCGGTTCAGAGCGTCAAGCCAGGTTCTGAGAAAGATGTCGCCGGCGGCGGTCAGCGAGTACATCCGCCGCGCTGGACCCTGCTCGGAGGTGTCCCAGAACGACGACACGAAGCCGCTGGTCTCGAGCTGCCGTAGCGCCCGGTAGACCGTGCCGCTGTCCGACTCGGGCAGTCCGGACTCGTTCAACTGCTGATTCAGCTGATAGCCGTAAGCGTTGCAGCCCTTGAGGAACGCGAGCAGGCTCGTCGCCAACATCTCACCGTGCAGACGCGGCTCGGAGGTTGTCCGCTTCTTCTTGCTCGACTTGCTCGATGCGCTGCCGGCAACACTGCCGGCAACACTGCCGGAAATACTGCCGGATGCTGTGTCATCTGCCATACCCGCATTGTGCCGCTAAGTGCCAAGCGATGCAAGATGCATATTGCACATAGAGGGGCCGAGACATATATTTTCCGCATACCGACTGAGCTGCGAGCCAAAACGGAGCGAACTTCATGTCCGACCAATCGACCGAACAGACTGAAACTCAGGCCCCGACCGACAAGTACTTCGAAGCCCTGCTCGCCAGCTACGACGCGCTGGCCCACGCGATCGAACAGGCAAACGAGCGTGGACTGCGGATCTCGCGCCAGCTCCTGACCGACGCCAGCGCGGCCCAGCGCCAGGCCCTCGACCTGGCCCGTCAGGTCGCCGCCAACCCGACCGACTCCGCCGCCGCCTACTCGGCGATCATGGAGTCTGCCGTTGCCGCACAGAGCCAGGCGCTCGACTTCACCCAGTCGGCGTACAAGGAAGCCATCGCCGCCAGTAGCGAGGGTCGGGAAGCGCTCGACGCGCTGCTCGGCGCCAGCCGCACCGCCGCCGAGGCTGCCCTCGAAATCTCGCGAGAATGGCAGACCTCAAACCCCTGGGCCGACTTCCTGCAAAAGAGCATGGACGCCTTCAGCCCGTCGAACAACGGCGCAACCAAGGAAGCGGCCGAGACCAAGGCCTAACCTCCCCCAACGTCCGAATCCAAACGTAGGGCAGCCCATGTGGCTGCCCTCGTGTTTTGATCGCTCTTGATCTAGGCCAGTTGATCGGTCTAAGACTAGGGCCTGTTCACATTGCTAGCAGCATGTCGTAGATGAGGACCAGGTGGACGGCGGCGAGGTAGATTTGGTCCAGTTTGTCGCTGCGGAAGGCAATGCGATGGAAGCGCTTGAGGCGGCAGAAGAA
>Ga0209754_1002998_pt1 | contig 12244 bp, 4 predicted proteins | sample MesohylBB_FD_187295 | JGI IMG/M metagenome (GOLD analysis project Ga0209754, IMG submission 187295) | Host-associated microbial community of the marine sponge Aplysina aerophoba from Gulf of Piran - sponge mesohyl, lysed by bead beating... | ecosystem: Host-associated > Porifera > Sponge >... | reverse complement strand
CTCCTGTCCGCCATCGAAGGACGTCTCGGAGGAAGATGTCGGTGGGTTCGGTCGTATGTTCCGCGCCAAGCGCTCGCTCGATTCGGCACCAGTGATTGTCGTGGAGGTCCTGCTGTTCCCCATCCGCGAGACCCATGAGCAGCCAGTTCTTGACCTTCTCGCTTTCCGTCAGCGGGCGCCCGGTAGCATTCAGGCTCTCGAAAATCTGCTGGGGATCCTCGTTGGCATGCAATCCGATACTGACCACGCGCAGCTTCTCCAAGCCCCGAAGCAAGAGCGCGGCGTCATTGCGGGCGACCAAACGGCGTGCGATTCTCCAAGCTTGGGCAACGGCGCCGGCGCCCGTCGGCCCGTCTTCGAGACCGAGTCGATATTCCTCGTCGTCCCCGTCCTGGAGCCGAAGCTTGCGATGCCTCTCGGGAGACTTTCCAGGATTCGTCAACCGATCGTCGCGGATAATCTGCGCCGTCCAGTCGCCGCATTGCCCGTCGGTCCCGAGTTCGGCCGCGATGCAGGCCAGCAGGATGCTCACAGTCGTCAGCCTTTGCTGGCCGTCGACGACCCTAAATATCTTCACAACTCCCGCTGCACCCGGTTCCGGGAAGGTGAGGAGCGTACCGCCGTAATGGGCCGCATCGGGCCCGGCGACGGCGACCGTCAGGAGATCCTCAACCAGTCTTTCGATGTCAGCCTGGCCCCAGCGATAGCGGCGCTGCCAACGCGGCACGACGTATTGGACCTGACCGTTCAGGAGTTCCAGAAACTCGATGTGATGGGCGTGCATGGACTCGCTTTCTTCCGATTACAGCGCGATCTCTGCGTCCGGGTTGCCGGCGGCCAGCGCGTTCATCCAGGCGAGACAGAGTTCGCGGGAGCGGTAGGAGCCGTAGGCGGCGGTTTCTTCGCGCTCGACGATGGGAAAGGTGGAATAGACGTATCGCACGTCGTCGCGGTCGGTGACGCCGTAGAGATGGAAGAACACCGCATCCAGCTTGGCGCGCAGAAACAGGCGCCGCTCGCCGTCCCATGCGAAGGGCGGCAGGACGTCGCCTCCGTCGTCGACATACCCCATGTCGTGGGCGAATGGAGCCAAGTCATGGGCCGTGTAGGTCAGTTCCAGCACCGCCTCGCGGATGATCTCACCAGCGGTCTTCGGTCCGAAACAGATACCCTCGTATCGGTCGGGCGGGACGACGGGAAGCTGTTCGACGATAAAGAGATTAAGCGTCTGTCCGTGGACTTTCTGGCGTGTAACGAAGTCCAGAATCGTTGAATTGAGATTCGCAGCCAACAACCATTCGGCACGCTGATTAGTCTCGGGTTTCAAAATCGGAATTTTGTTGCCGAATCCAACGGTTGGTAGTAACGCCGCGATGAATGTCCTTACATTTGTTGGCGCGGTGATTTCCTTGAAGCCGAGCACCCAGCCGGTTTCCGCCGCCCACTCGCATGCGGAGTATGAAACCCAATACTGGGGATCGGCCAGCCACTCGGGGTCTTGGTGCTGTTCAAGCGTCGCCCCCTCGGGCTGTCCCGGTCGGTGCGGGTTATCGCGGTTTACGACGACGCTGGCAGCGCGATGGTCGAACGCCTGCACCATCTTGCCTTCGTAGAGCGGCACCCACTCGCCCGTCGCACTGTCGAAACGCCTACCGCCAATTGGCCAAGCGCCTTCCCGCTCCCCAAGCTCCGCTCGCGTGCGGAACAGGCCGGAGTCGTTGGTCATGTGGAACATCGTCGCGTACTTCACCGGCCACGCCTTCGCCTCTTCGCCCGACGAGCGGTCCACCAGCACTGGCAGACGCTCGTAAATCGCCGTGGTCAGCGCTGCGTCGCGGCGGGTACGGAAAATCGGTGCGGTGCCAGTATTCGGGTTGACGCGCGCGAATGCCTCCGCCGTCAACGGGAAGCAGCGTTCTTCGTCGTCAAGCTCGGCAACATCCTGAAGGAAGAATGCGCACCGCGCAGCGTCGAGGACCCGGGACGGGCTGGCGACGAAAGCGCAAAACTTGAAGCGGCTGTCCACGTCCGGGAAAGAGGGCGGAGCGTCGTAGCGGGTGCGCCGGTTCTCGAAGTCGTAGAGCGCCTTCAGCCGGCCTTCGGTTGCCACGCCCTTGAAAAAGCGCGCCGCCGTCTTGTCCGACGCAATGCCGGAGGGCGTGAGCAGCCCCACCATGCCGTCACGCTTCGCCAGCGCCATCGCACGCTCGACAAAGAGCGAGTACAGGTTCACGTCGCCGGAAGACAGCAGCGGATAGTCGCCGCCCTTTCGCGCAATGCGGGCAGCCATCGCGGCCCGTTCGCTCGCCATGGCGAAGTCCTGAGCCAAGGGATCGCCTTCGCGTTCCAGCGCCGCGATCATGCGCTTGCGGTCCGCGGCGCGTGGCTGAAGCGCTATCTCGCGCCGGCGCGAGGCAAACCATTCAACCTGTTGCAGCTTCATCCGATCCCACGGCGGGTTGCCAATGACGGCATCGAACCCGCCTTGTGGGTTCAGGCTCTGCCAATTTGTCCAGACGCCGGGAAAGGCCGTCTGCCAATTGAGAAAGCGCTCTTCCCGGACAAGGCGCTGCGCTTCTCGCAACACTTCGGCGAAACGCGCACTCTCCGGTCGGTCCATCGAGACCTCGGCTCTTCCGAGCGCGATCTCGATGGGGTCGCCGAGGAGCCCCCCGAAGAAGGATTGCAGCGCGGTCGTGCCTTCCCGGTCCCTGACGTTAAGCCAGTCGATCGCATGCACCAGGGACAGGACGGCCTTGAGCGATTCGGTGGCCGCCTCAACCTCGGCGAACGCTTCGGCCGAGCGATGCGCTTCCGCGATCTCGGCGTCGGTCAGGTCTTCGATCCGTTGCATCGACCCCGCGGAGCGCTCGGCCTGAGTGACCGAACCGTGCAGCAGGAGCGGACCGCCGTACTGGGCCGCCTTGTCGATCCCGCCTCGCGCCGATGCACCAAACAGGCTGTCGCCGCAGCGCAGGTGGTGATCGAGAAAGCTAAGCGGCGCGCCTACCGTGAACGTGTGCAGCCAGAGTGCCACCTTCGCGAGTTCCACCGCCATCGGGTTCTTGTCGACGCCGTAGACGCAGCGCTTGAGCACCATGCGGCGGACAATGTGACGGTCGTCAAGCCGGTCGAGATCGATGACCCAGCCACGTTCCACCGCGTTCGCTGCAATCCTCTCGCGGATCGTCTCAATGCGGTCCGCGAGCGGTGAGACGTAGCTTACAACCTCTGCTTCCGCCTCGGCCATCGCCGCGATCACGCGGTCCGCGAGATAATCCACCAGATTGACCAGGAAGTGGCCGGACCCCATGGCCGGGTCGCAGACCTTCAGGTCAAGCAGCCTCTCGGCCGGGTCGTGCTGCGCCAGACGAGCAATCGCTCGCTCGCGCGCTGGGCCTCCTTCAGGCACACGTCCGGCTTCCGACATGAAGCTACCCAAGCGCGACGTCACCAGGGGCCCGATTGTCTCCTCGACGATCAGGCCGACCAGATCGTCCGGCGTGTAGTAACTGCCGGAGCCTTTCCGGGCGAAGATGTTGGGGCGGACAACCACCTCGTCGCCGTCCTGGACGACCTCGTGTTCGAGCAGGCGCTCGTAAATCGAGCCGAGCTGCCGTACGCCGAGGTCGCGGTAGTTGATATAGCGACGCCCTGCCTCGCTTTGCTCGAAGGAGAGGGCGTCGATGATATCCGCCATTACGCGGTCGCCGAGCCGGACGCGATCCAGGAGCGGTGTGCGGTCCCGGTCGAACAGCCCGCCGTTGTATGGGGGCAGACCGATCGAGGGGTCCCCCTGATCGACGGCGCGGCAGAGATCGTCGACCGCCGACCAATAGCGCGCCGCGGTCTCGGAGAACACGTCGCCCAATTCCTTGCGGCGGCCGACATCGCCGCGCACCCGATCTCGGAGCGCGTAGTCGTCGTAGCGCTCGTCGCGCACCGGCAGCAGGTCGCGGTCCTCCGCATAGAGGATGAACAGCAGCCGGTAGAGGAGGATCAGGGCAGCCTCGCGTACCTCGGAAAGAGGGGCGTCTGGCGCGGCGGCGGCGATCGCGCGAGCAAGCCCGGGAAAGACTTGCTCGAAAACAATTTTAGACAGGTTGTCCGCAACGCGTTCTTCATAGTAGCGGCCTACCTCGATCGCTCGCTGATGGAAGGTGCGTTCGTCGGCCACACCGGGCAAAAACGCGTCCCGACGGAAGACCAGCGCGAAGAGTCTGAGGCCGTGCCTTCGCTCCGCCTCGTCGAGCGCGAACAGACCCTCGTTGTGCCCGGGGAGGTTCAGGATCATCGCGAGGTCGATCTCGAAGAACTGTTCAGAGACCGACCGCGCGCCCTGATAATAGAGCCGCCACACAGCACCGTTGGTAAGAATGCCCCAGCGGAGCCGGCCCGCCGTCAAATCGTCTATGCGCCGCAGATAACGGAGAACCTGCGTCGACGGCGCCGTTTCCTCGCCAGCCCTTCCGGAGCGTCGGTCGAGCGGGCGCTGCCAGCGTTTCGACTCCACGACCGCAAGACCCAACTCGTAACGCATCCACTCCCGGGCGAGACGGTTGGCCCGGTCCTTGGTGTCCTGGTCCGCGAACAGCAGGCCATCCGGCACGTCCTCCCGGCCGGTAGCGCTCAGGTTCTGCTGCCTCAGACTCACCGTCCAGCCGAGAGTTGCGAGAACGGGCCAAATCAGATCGTCTTCAGTCTGGCTTTCGTTGGGGGAGCCGACAATAGGGAAGCGCTCAAAGATCGCCCGCAGCGCGGCTTCGAGGTAGTCGAGCCTCGCATCGTCGATCGACTGCCAGTCAGGCGTCCCGGCAACGGATTCGCACAGGAAGTCATTAGCGAATAGGCTGCCTCGGAATGCGGCGTCGAAGCTCATCCCCTGATCGTCCACCATCAAGCTTTGCGTTTCTGCGGGACGCCATAAGCCTCGTTCCATTCGATGGGGTCAATAGCCGCGAAACCCTTCTGCATCCATCCATAGCAAGCCAAGAGACCGCCTTTCCATATAGGACCCGCTTAGCGCTAGACGCGTCCACTTCGGCAATTCCCGATAGCCGCACCCCAATAAACCGACTATACTCTCAACTCAATTAAATTGCCTCCTGTTTTATCCCAAACAATACAAGCTGCATTTCCACAAAAAATCTGTCCTCTCGCAAAAATCCAAATTCCAATTTCTGATTCTTATCCAACGCTACCAGTCGTTGCAATTTGAGCAGGCCAGTTCCGCCCTCCAAATTTACTCCTCGTCTGTACGTCAGATCCCCCATGCGCTCGCGAATTCGCTCCACTCTAGCCACGTTTTCAGCGTTATAAGCACCATCCTCTACCTCACTTTCCACTCGAATAGTGACGTCCCTTACTGCCTTCGACGACCCGTCTCGTGCTTGAATTTCTACACTGACCCAAGGATCCACTGGATTCCCCGAATGTGCGTAAACATTATCCAATATAGTAAACAAAATGTCCGTAAACTCTGATAACAGGGAGGAAGTAGAAATGTCGATATCTGGAACCGTCCGCTCAACCTTCGGGTCGAAGCCTCGCCGCGCCCGTTTCGTTGCTTCAATCCCGATGTCGATAATTTGGTCCATCGTTCGCACGCCAGAACCCTGATCCGACTCTCCGAGGTTAAACCAAGCCGCGATGCGATCGATCGCTGCCTGCACCTCAGGCACGACATCTGCGAGCACTGAATTGACCATTGCGTACTCGTCAGGTCCGATTTCTTGATCCAGCCGAACCCGCAGACTCTCAAATGCATCGTCCATTCTACTCTTTACGCTTACAAAAATGTCTTCGCGAATACCTTTTAAAACCCCCTTCAAAGATTCCCCGATAGCACTAAACACGACCGATAAGAACTCGTCAAACTCCGTGTCCCGACGAATCCGACTTCGAATCCAATGAAGCCAAATTGCATTTTCCGCAATTGGCACATGAAACGCTCCGTCCGGATGCGTGGCGCTGCGCACCTGGAGCCGATCCTGTACCAACTCATCAATAATGCTATCGTATTCTCGTGAAAATTCTTCAAGAGCTGACAAAAAGCTCGCACTCCTCTCGTCAGTGAGGTAGGGAAATCGCTCGATCCAAACATTTTCCTCCAAGTAACTGTCCTTTCGATGGTTCTTCGTCAAGATCAAAGATTGTTCCTCCAGCGGCCCACGTAGGTGGCCAGCAAGCGATCCGTGCCTGATACGCATACTCAGGTAGGCGTCCAACCCAAAATCGGGGTTGTTGAGAAACTCGTTCCTGATCCCATCTACCATTTCCAAGAGCAGGGCATCAGCCTCATTGTCTGGGTAAACCAGAAAGTCGTCCACTGCACGCTCGTCGCCTCCCAGGAACTCCTTTAGTGCTGCTTCGATGTCGCTTGGGCTGCCAAAACCCACGCCGGCTTCTACCAACAATCGGTATCGAGTGAAACTTTCGGACACTTCCTTCCTAGCCCATCTTTCTATAGCTTCCGAATCGACATATATCCGACTATTGTCAACGTCTCGAAGTCCGTCTTGTACATTAATCAACTTTGTCAACATCACAATCTCTTCGGCGTAATCTGTCCTCCCATTTGGATCCAACTCGGATAGCCACTGGCATACTGCGATTCTTTCCTCCTCGATTTCTCTGGAACTTTCGTAAACGTCGAAAGAAACATCCATCACCTCTTGAACACACACGTTTCTCAAGAAATATCGAAGCGCTTCCAACTGAAAGCGATCTGCAATAGGCCTAAGGTCCGTAGGTCGTCTGCAGTCATGAGCGGCCAAAAACTCATCATATGCGATACGCCTATTCGTCTCGTGTTCATTTTCGTCTATAGTGCGCCAATAGAGATCAAAAACTATGGGGACTTCAATTCTTTCTCGAAGATACCGTACCTGCCGCCAACGGACGCCATGTAGGATGGGGCGCAACGGCACAATGTGTCTAAGCTCATCGTTTTCGCAGCAGAAGTGCGCCACCCTAAGGATAGTTTCTCGCGTTTCGTTTAACGCAATTAGACAGTGGACTTCCATTTTGGCCGATACGCGTCGCCATAGTCTCCGATCGCTGTCGCCAAGTTCTTGCAGTAAACTCTTGGATCGCGAAAGATCCCCGGCCATCAGTGATTTCCTAGCCTCGAATAAAAGGCCAATCTCCCTAGAGGCCCTGATGGGGTTCAGTTTCTCGTCATACAATTCCGCAAAAGCAAGTGAGGAAGGGCCCACTGGCGGCATCTTGGCGTCCGCTGCTTCTAGCAACGCCGTAGCCAGATCTTGCCGGAGAACATACCAATGGAATGGGTTCAGCATCGGGTTGGAGAGATAAATACAAGTCCCTTCGCATTCCCCAATTTGCAACTCCTCGCCCCACTCAACGACAAGGTAGCCATAAATCGCAGCCATCGAGCGCAGGCTACGAAGATTTAGAACGAGTTTGATTAGTTCATCAGCTGCACGGCCGACGCCATCTCCTTTTGCAATTATTTTGGCCAACAGAGTTATAATTTCGATACTAATGCCAGTGGACGCACCCGAGGGGAGTTCTAGGTCTCCGTACGCGGCGGCATAAGCCGCCGTGGATAAGGCATTGACCTCAAGGGGTTCTTCAGGATGTCCTTCAAAAATCTTTTCAAATACGGCCAAGTAATTCCCTTGCAGTAGAGAAAGTTCTGTATCTAGGCATTGAATTGGCAACGTTGAAAAGTCTTTGCCCAGATAACATAAAAGTTTTTCAATCCTCCAATCATCTATATTGAGGCGATTTAGGCATTCAATAATGGTGGAGGAGTAATCCTGAGCGATACCCTTTTGAATTGCAGTTTGGCAAGCCCAAACAAGTCCTTCGTAGGCGTCCAGTGTAGAGAGACCGCCAGCTACACACAACACATGAGAAACATCTTCTACTGATATTTCGTCACCCTTCAAGCCCAACAAACGGCGAGTAACGTATTTCTGAATTTCGGGTGTGATGGGCTGTGATTCAATGATACGTTCAATCTTTTTAGAATAACGGGCGAAAGATACTCCTGGTTCATTGCGTTCGCTGGTATAGTGAGCAATGAAGGCGGGCAAGCTCACCGGCGCCTGTTCTCGAATGTGATCGCAATACTTTTTTTGTTCCTCCAGGCCGTGTGTTCTTTGCAGCAGGGCAATCTTGCTTTCGATTCCCCAAATTGATACTCCAGTTGCCTCCTCTATGGCGTCTATAGTAGCGAGTGCCTCTTCGAGATAGCCGGACGTCATATTCCTTTCGTATTCGGATAACAAGGAAAGATAATGCTCTATCAAGTCGGTCTTTTCCGAAAGAATGGCTGTTACCCATCTAAGGCTTGATTCAAAGTTGTCCAAGATTACTATTGACTTACGGTTCGGCCATAGAGACTTGTACTCGTTTGCAATTCTTGGTGGCGTTATTCGCCTCTTTTTGGCCGGATACGATTTTACCCAGGCAAAAAGTTGGTCAGTGTTCGCACGAGACAGCGACGTCGCAGCTGAAAAAACAGCATGAGCAACATCGGAGTCTTCTGTTGCCAATGCACCGCGAACGACATTTTTTGCTCGTATGAGAGCCTGGTTGGGTCTTTTCTTTGGGCGATTTTTCATCGCGGCCTCTCCATGGCCTTGGGAATGGTGTTTGCGGTTGGGGTGCGGTCGCCTAGTATTTTCAGTGGTATCTGTTTTGTGAGCGTGTGATGTATGAGGGCCGCACAGTCGTGTTTCCTGATCCTCGATCGAAGGTGCGGACCGGGCAGTATTGGCTCCTAGGAAGTGACGCCCGCTCTATGCTCAGGGCGAGGATAGCCGTCTGGCGCGCCATCTGCCAAGCTCTCTGGGAAGATTGTCGGCTTAGTGTTTCGCCGCGAACGCCTTGCCTGCGGCGGCAAGCCACGTGCCGGGGCAGCATGTCGGTTCCCCCACTGGGTCAAATACGGGAGCGGGCGGTCTCTCGCTGATCATGCTCAAGGCCAAGATATAGGTGTACGCCTCTTTAGGGTTTGCCCGACAGGCTCAATTTCCGCGGAGGTTCAAGTTGGTACGCTCCCCTCCAGTCTGGGCGCTAGACAGGCCGGCCACAATCACGCACGCGCCCCTGATGGCTGTTTCAAGTCTGCTTGCGGGATCCTTATCTCCCGGAACGCTCGCCTGAGGCGTATGTCACAGCCTGCTTCTACCTTTAAGCTTAACATTCCTCATGCGCTCGACTGCTACCCGAATTCGCACTTCTTGCAACGCAACCGATCCATAGACCCTTCGCATTGGGGTAGGCATGCTAAAAGAAACCCTTATTCATCAAACTATTCCTACCGTCTGCCTCCGGCGCTCCTTAGCCCTTCATTCCCTTCCGCCTCAGACGGTACCTACAGCTCTTCCTTCCGCTGCTTCTGAAGTTACCAAGCGTGAGATCGGCGGGCCCGCCTTGTAAACCCTGCATAACCAGTGAGCCCCTCACCAAACGGGCGAATCGGCTTCGCCAAAATCGGCATTATCCTCAAAGATACAATGAACAATACTTCTCCAAGACCCGTGCACTCACATGAGCCGCGTACCTTTGGTAGTCATCCGCTTTATTCTCATCGGCGAAATCGGCGACACTCTTTATTCCAAAAGCCACAGTTTGTGGACTAATTGCATATTTCGCTGCGGCGTATACGCCGTACAACTCCATCTCAACACCAAGCAACTGCCGATGCTGCTCACGAATTCGCGAAACCACCTTCTCATCCGCCAACACCGCAGATCCGGATGCTACTGGGCCAACTTTGACGGTCGGAACGTTAGGCGGCTTCGTATCTCCATACTTCCCATGCAGATCATACCAGAACTCTCTATCATCCCCCAGCTGCACAAATCGTTCGGCCACTTGAGCGGACAGATCAATTTGGTCCGGGGCAAAAGAAAATCCCGCCACCTCATACTTGCCCATTTGCCAATCCCAAGCTGGATCTGCTACAAGCACGTCCCCAATTTCACATCGTCCTTTTACTCCTGCGCATATTCCAACCATGCATATCAATTTCGGCCTAAAACTCGAGATCATTTTTTGCGCCAAGAGAGCTGACGCCACCATGCCCATGCGTGGTGCGGCAGCCGCGATTACTGAATGCTCTTGATCGTTCGCTCTCATTGTTCCTTCATAATAAAATCCGACCTCATCCAACGATCGAGTTTCACTCCAATTCCATTCCAAATTACGTAGAGCCAATAGTTCCGGTGTGCGTAAAGCAGTGACTACGCATAGATCAGTTTCGTAGGTCTCTCTAGTAACTTCCTCTGATCTTGCCCGCACATAAGAGACTTTAGCTTTAAGTCTCTCCAGCCAACCGATATCAGATGAATCAAAATAGTCTAGCGTCCAAAGCCGAGAATGAAACTGTTCTCTAAACTCTGCATAGAGGTCTTCAAAACCAGTTAGTCCGACTACACTCAACGGCAATCGCAAATTTTCTCGTTCGATGATTTCCTCGAGTAGTTTTATTCCACCCCGTTTATCTGGCTCATCACCAGTGTGCATTGGTAGCGCGATATCAAGCACCAAGAGATCATATTGAATTCTAGATAAGCTCCTTCGTGCTTCTATTCCCGTCTTAGCTATATGGATTTGTTCGGTAGTAGCACCACCTGAAATCAGCGCAGCACGTATTCGATCAATCTTCCTATCGCTGTCGTCGACTACAATAATGTTCATGACTGCATGGCTTCCTTCTCAGCAACTAAGGGTTTGACCAAAGACGCCAATTTTCGTTCCCACTCTCCGCGGGCGGAATTGTAGTATATTAGGCCTCTAAATACCTTTTCGTGTTCCTCCACTAACTCGCGATTCAGTGTAGAGAGGTTGACCTGCTCGTCCCCGGAAACGAAGCGTTCATGCTGCGTTATGACAATCGTCGGGATCGCGATACTCAGGCGGTCCATTTGTCTCAATACTTCCATGCCGCCAAAGTTCTGAGGTCGCCCTCCAGGTTCATGTGGTCCGACATCGAATGTGGTGAGGGACATGTCTAGCAGAATCAAATCCGGACGTTGTTCTACGATGGTTCGGAGTCCAGAATTTACTGCTCGCTCCAAAACGAGTGTGGAGGCAGGCAACATTTTACGAAGCGCTTGCTCGAGTCGCTTCCCTTTGAATTCGTCATCTTCGATCACCAACACAACGAAGTCAGTTCGTTTGGACATAGCCAGACTTCTCCACTCGTCCCTATTTGTACTATGGATGATAACCATTCATTGGATTTACCAACTTACTCTCACACTTGATTACCTTGTTTAGTTCGTTAAGTCGAATGGCATGTGAAATGTCTATTGGCTTTCGTTCCTCTTTGAGGGTGTTTGAATTTGGTTCCGTTCCAAAGGCCATACTTTGCTTGACAGGCCGTGCTCTAGTTCGCTTAGTGCCCATAGACGTCTGTTTCATTATTTGCGATCAAAATCGTTTGTAGGCAAACATTGGTGTTCGCTTTTCGGAGTGGTTCTTCTTTAGCTTATGGAATGAGAAGGGCCAGCAATGGTGGCGAAGCGCAGGAGGCCGGAGAGGTTCCTCGGTGCGGTGCGACAAGCTAAATTGTCTACGTCGCCCCGCCAACCCGATTACCGTTGTGTGGAAGCCTACTCGGTCCGTCCACGCGACTGAGCGGTGTTGCCTTGTGCTCATGTTTCTGCTTGTTCTGTCATAACGAGCTGATCGGGGGCCGTCTGACCTCCGCAACCCCAGGCCAGGCCTCGATTCCTCCCTCTGCTCGAAAAATCGGGTGGGGCCGACGGTCTTCGCAGCGAAAGCGGGCGCGTTCAAACTCCAGGGCATGTCTGTCCGCCTGTGTCCCTCGACGATCTATCGCTCCGCCTTGCGGCGATCACGTTGCGCGGCGGTGATAACATGCTGGACGGTCGACCGCGAGACCCTGACCTCTTTCGCGATCGCCGCGGGCCTGAGGCCGGCCTCGAATGCAGCGAGGATCAACCGTTCCTGTCCCGGGGTCACGGTAGCGGCCCTGTCGGGCTCATCCGGTTTTGCACGCCCCGCTTGCGCCGGAGTGCGCTTTGCCGACCGGCCCGCCACAGAAAGACTGTCCGGCGGATTGCGTCCGCGCCGCCGGACTTCGTCGGTCGCCGCCTTAGTCAGCCGGTCGAGCTGGGCATCGTCCAGCCGGCGCAAGGACCGGCCCAGGTCGGCCGGCAGGGCGATCCCCGGTTTATGAGGCTGCCTGTCGAGATCGGGGCCGGGGGCGGGCGCGTCCGGCGCCTGCAGCGACGCGCTT
>Ga0209754_1002997_pt1 | contig 12246 bp, 10 predicted proteins | sample MesohylBB_FD_187295 | JGI IMG/M metagenome (GOLD analysis project Ga0209754, IMG submission 187295) | Host-associated microbial community of the marine sponge Aplysina aerophoba from Gulf of Piran - sponge mesohyl, lysed by bead beating... | ecosystem: Host-associated > Porifera > Sponge >... | reverse complement strand
CTGAGCAGGTCATCGATTTCTACGGGATTTGTCGTGAACAAAGCTTGTCTCCGGAAATAGCCGTCGCTCTGGCTTAGCCTTTAGTTGAGCATTATAGCCACGTGCGGTTTTCCTGTGTCTACCGGCTGTACTCAGGTCGGGGACCGGTCGTGTGTCCCTGCCACTGGCCGGCGGTGGAGGCGGCCCAAGTTGCTCGGCTGCTGTAGGCACTGCATGAAACTCTTCGTGGGTTTACGCTTCCCTCATCTGGCGTTCGGCGAGCGCCGCCTGTGCTGGGTCACTCAGCAGCTCTGTGACGGCGTCCTCGATGTCTTGGGCAGTTGAGCTGTTGGGCTGCCACTCGTGGCGCAGCAAGCGTCGGGCGGCCCGGGATTGGGCGTCGCCGGCAGGTTTGTACATGATGTCGCTGTGTTCGATCAGATCTTGGCATTCCTGCTCAGCGATTTTACCCAACTCGCTAAGTCGGATGTGGAGCGAGTCACCGGCGTCGTAGCGAGGAACAGGTAGCTTCCAGCCATGCTTTTCGAAGTCCCTGGCACCGTACAGTCCTTTCGTCATAAACGCCGCCGCGGCTGCTGCTAGTTCGGCGCTGTTGAGCACGGCAAGAACGTAATATGCTTCGTCTTCTGACCGGCACTTTGTCTGGTACAGTTTGCGATCCACGATGGCGCTGTTGTCGTGGATTACAGCGGCGGTGGGCTGTCCTGACTGGGTGTAGGCCACCCTAACGGCCTCATCTCCCGCGATAATTCCCTGCAAGTATTCCAACTGGCTGGTCAGCTTGTTGAGGTGGTTCAAGTTGCTGTAGAGGTCTTTGATGGCCTGAGTTTTGTGGGCGTCGCGGAACATTTCCGCAGCGTTGTTCCAGCGTCGCTGCATTGTTGGATGCAGTTCTGCCACTTCCAAGGCGCAGGCTTCGTGTTTGTCGCCTTCGCAAGCATCGTGGTTCAGCGGCACGGTCATGGTGGGGCGGTGCGCTGGCAACACTGCCTTCAGCGGATCTAGCGCAACGTAGGGTGCCACACACTCGCCAAGATAAACATCGAACAGGTGATCGTTGTGGACCACTCCTTCCAGTTGGTTCAGCTGACCTTCGTAGTTCATCCTGTCTTGAGTGCCGAGGCGGGGCTTTACGTTGGTCGTGTTGGCAGCCGGCAGCATCGCCGTATGAGGAACCGTTTCAACAAAAAAGAGGCGGCGGTCAGTGATGGTTGGACCTTGACTGGACAGTTCGGCGTAAGGCGATTTGTATTTGCCGTCGTCGTGGTGGAGTGCTTCACTCTTCCTGCTGATTCCAGCGTAGTCTTTCTTCCAGTTGCCTCGCCAGACCTGCACCGTTGCTGGTGCCAGTGGGACTCCCTGACCCACACCCGTGAACTGTGCGAACGCTACGCTCGCTGGCATGGGGAAGAAGTCGGGAACCACGTTTTCGAGGTCCCACGGTTCGTGGATCCGTAGGTTCAGGCTGACGCTGGGCGCGTTGCGTCTAATCCTTTGCCTGTAGTGGCCGCTGCGCCATTTCAGGTGCTGGCCGGATCGCAGCGCGCTGTGAGGTAGCACCATGCCGATTACGGCGTTCACCTTTGCGTACAGTTCAGCGCAACGGGTGTAGAACAGCGTGGCGATGTCCTGGTGGGGGGCCAGCTTGCCGCCGGCCCAGATCTGGTAACGCTTCTCGCTCATACCACGCAGTTCTTCGCGGATGATGTCGGCGCTCTGGCCGTAGGTGAGCCAGGGTGGGTTGCCGATGATGCAGTCCACCTTTTCCTCGGCGATTACCGCCGGTCGGATCATATTGCGGATGTAGTACGCCCAGACGTGGTTCCGGTCGGCGGCGTGAAGCTCCTTCATCTGGGCGGCGACGGTCCTCATGCTCTGGCGGCACTGGTCGCTCATCTCGTAGGCGTCGGTGACGTGTTGGGCGTCCTGACCTTGGTCGATGGCGGTTGCCATGGCGGAGATGAGTTGGTCGATGTCCGCCTGCCGGCGGGCTAGTTCCATTGGGATGGTGAAGGTGATTGGTCTCTCGTGCCCTGACAGCGTTTCTCTAGTGTCCAGAAGAATGGCCGTGGACGTGTCCATGGGGTTTGGGTCGTATCGTAGCTGCATGGAGTCGCCCAAGTATATGGGGGCGCTGACGGCACCGGCGCCGGTTCCCTCGTTGCGGGCGGCTTTGATCGTGTCGGCCGAGGCCATTACCCAGGAGGCCTTCGCGATCTGGACCGCCACAGGGTGGATGTCGATGCCGACGACGTTCTCGTGCAGCTTCCGTAGCGTTTCTGTCGCTGACAGGTTGCCGGCGTGTTTGATGATGTGCTCTACGGCTGTCTCAATGAACGTGCCACTACCGCAGGCTGGGTCCAACACTCGCTGGGTCAAAGGGGCGTCAACCACCTTTTTGGTGATTTCCTTCGCCAACCAGCTGGGCGTGTAGTACTCGCCCAGCTTCTTGCGCTCTTCTTGGGTGATCACGTTCTGGTAGAGCGTGGGTCCCACCTCTTTGGCGCCCTGTTTCCAGTCGAACTGTTCGACGACTCGGGCGATTTCGCGGAGGTAGGTACTCTCGCCCACCTCGGTGGGCCAGGTGAACAGGTCGGCGTCGATGATGCCGTGCAGGTCGGACTGTTCGGCCAGGATCCTGCCCTTGAGGAGAGCATCGGGCCGTTCGGCCGCGTGTCGGGCCACGTCTCCCAGCAGTTGCTGTTGCATGATGACGGCAATCAGGCTGGTGATGTAGGTGTGCCGGATGAACAGCCAGTCGCTTTCGTCTCCGGCGGAGGCGGCGTCCTTGCCCAGCGCTACCTGCAGGAGGTCCTGCCAGAGTCGGCGCTTTACCGCGACGGTGGGGTCATCTCGGTGAGCATCGTAGGCTTCCTTCAGTAGAAGGTTGCATGCTCGGAACGCGTCGGAGTTGATGCCGAAGAACCTTTCGAGGCTCTCTGCCGTGGGGCTGATGCTTTCGGCTGGGGCCGAGATAATGCTGTGCAGGTACTCGCGTACGTTGACCGACTGTTGAGGTCGGTCGAATGTCTGCAACGCCCCGTAGGGTCGCAGGGGCAGTTTTTCCTCGCCGATACGGCGTAGGAAGAAGTGGACGCCGTCAGTCAGGATGCCGTTCCGCACTCCGGTGCCTGCTTTGAGCAGGTTTTCGAGGTACCCATCCAGTTGGGAGACGTACCCACCATGGGGTTGTCCTCCTTGTAGGATGTTGGTCTTGAACTCGATGCAGGTGTTGTGTACGTACAGGTCCATGCGCCCTGGATTGCCGAGGCCTGGCGGTGCTTCGGTGGACATTTCGTCGGCTTTCGCCAATCCGGCGGTGACCATGAAGGTTTGGAATGCGAACCTGATGTCGTTCTCGGATGCTCCGCCCTTCTGTCGCTCTATGACGAGGCTGAAAGCTTCCTGCTGGGTGCTGCTGGTCATTGTGATCCTCGGCTGCCGTCGGTGAACGGCATCGTGCTGGGGGCATTGTAGCGGGTGTTCAGGAGCAGCGCTCAACTTGCGCTGAGGCCACGGAGACAGCCTTCTCTGGCAACAGGGTAGGGATGTCTTTGGCTCTGATGCGAGCCTCTCCGCGGCTCTGTGTTGTCAGAAACGCGGCCTGTCAGTGGATGTGTTCTTATCAGTGAGGTTCTGGTAGGGCGGATCTCTGACGAGGGCGTGGTGGCCGACCTTCGTGGACGATGGGGGCCTGTTCCTCGCCACCGTCCGCCGGCAGTTCGGTCACGACGACGGCGGTGCCGCTGACGGGCTTGCCGCACGACAGGCAGGTAGTCCTGAGGCGGTATTTCCGTGTTCCCATTTTGGGTTTCTCCGGATCACGGTCGTTTCTTGCGCACAAGCCGGTCAGGACGTCGGCGCCGCCGGTGCGAGAGGTAACCGTCGGGGCTGTTGCGTCGTCGTCAATCCCGCGTGTTGGAGCGAAGGTTGTTCAGCAGAACCGACAACCACCCGACCGCCTCGGGGTAGTGGGCAAGATCGAGGACGAACTCCTGTCCCCTGCCGACGCCTCGCAGGTAGGCGTGATTGTCGTCACGCCGCCAGCGTTTGCGGTCGGGGTGGTATGTCGCTGTCTGGGTAAAACCACCTCGGCAGTCGCCAATTCGAAATGACCGCGCCATCGGGGTAGTTCAGGTACAGCCTCGGGAAGGGGTAGCGGGTGGTCGTCCGCCTTTGGGCGTCGTCGCTCTATCGTTGCCTTTACCCGAAATCCATCGCGGTGTAAAATTCATTCGCACAATCGACAGGGGACAGGTCCGGGTTCCCAGACACGGTCCTAGCGGCCTACTGTGCCGATTACCCTGCGGTTGGTTTTTGCGCCGGAGTTCCGCCTAGATCGCAGCAACAAGTCTGATTAATCGGTACGCGACCACTGCGCATGACGCCGGCTCGCGGCAACCCAGCGTGGATGAAGGATAGGCCCCGGCAAGTCGCAGCATGGCCGAGGCGCTGAAAGCAACGACTTGGAGCGATAAAGACAATGCACATCACTAAGATGACCATCAACGGTGGACCGCCGTTCAATGGAAGGGTCGGGTTCGTGTTTGACGAACGGGTGAATGTGTTCGTCGGGGCCAATTCCACAGGGAAAACGAGCATCATCAAAATGCTCAGTCACCCTCCCAACAATCACCCCGATTCCACCGCTTGGGAAACTGACCATGGACAATTCTGGCTGGAGGTTAGTGAGGATTGGCCAGAAATATTTGACGCGCACTGGGCGTTCCCTGATTGGCATTCCGTTCCCTTCATTTACGTCGGGGCGGTTCGTAAGGGCTTGCCGTTCGTCCAGTCGAAGACGGTCTCTCCTGTCCCCGAAAATGAGGAGATGTCATTGGATGACATTTTCCGGCACTGCTACGATACCGACCTCTTCGATGCTAATTTGGTGGACCTTGCGCTACGGCTCGTAATGGACGAAGCAACAGAACAGGGAGGACAACTCGATGGCCTAGATGCGCTCCGCCGAGTTGCAGGCTTCGGCAATCTGAGCCTTGCTGAGTTTCACCTCGAAACCGCGGTCGACCAGAGCTATCATTGCGCCAAGGCGATTTGCGAGGAAACGGTGACAGGCAATCGCGTGGGCAATTCAATCTCTTCGAGCCGACGCTCCGGCGTCTACGAACGCCCATCGTCAATACGACCTGCGGCATCTATCGAAACACGATTTGACGGTCAGGTTGACCTAGACAGACTGAGTTCCGGGATTCAGTCATCTCTCCTTTGGATAAGGTTTTTGGCGTTGCGAATGGTACATCACTACCAGTTCGAAATCGGGTGGCAAGATAAACCAGCCATCCTTCTCATCGACGAGATAGAAAACCATTTGCATCCGACTTGGCAGCGTCGAGTGATCCCTGCGCTACGGGAGCATTTCCCTGGTTTGCAGATCTTCGCTACCAGCCATTCACCTTTCGTGGTTGCAGGACTGAAAGCGGGCCAAGTGCACCTGCTCCATCGCGATGAGCGAGGTGCCATAACTGCCGACCCCAACCCCGAGGACATCGTGGGCTGGACGGCAGATGAAATTCTCAGAACGATGATGGGAGTGGAATACCCAACGGACGATGAGACCGCACGCCATGCTGCTGAACTTCGGCAACTCCGAAGTGAGGGTCCGCGTCCCTCTCCCGACCAAGAAGAGAAGCGTCAAGCGCGGATGCGCAAGTTGAGGCGGTCAGTGGACAGGGACTTGCTAGCAGGTGGCTCGGCTGCTGCTCAGCGTGAATTATTTGAGAAACAGTTCGCTGAAGCTCTGGAGAAGTACCAGCAGTCTCGTGAAATCGGGCAGGAGAACGGCTAATATGCGTTCGGTGTCGCGCTCGTCTGCGCCCGAGTTTCTTTCCAAGTACACACGTTGGGAAGACCTCGATGGGAGTGAACGTCAGCTCATTCGTGACGAACTGGTGAAGGATTTCGGCACAATATGTGCGTATTGTCAGCAGCCTTGTGTCGGGCCGACAACGCAACAACGACCAGACGAGGAAAGCGTAGACCATTTTCGGCCACGGCTCCATTTCCCCACATTTTGTCTTGATTGGGAGAACCTGGTGTTCGCCTGTCGCCGCTGCAATCAAGTGAAAGGTGACAATTGGCCTAGCTTTGGTGACGGCTGGGTCAACCAAGTACTTTCCGCGGGTGACGGCCGGTATGTTGCCGTTACGGAGTACGTCAGCCCGAACGTACGCGATGGGCAACGACCGGCGGAGCAATTTTTCAGTTTCGATGCCGCAACCGGCGAAATCAGCCCGTCAGACGAACTAGAAAACGTGGACTGGTCCATGGCACTGAGGACAATCCGTGACATTGACCTGAACGACTACGATAGTGGATTGGGCGAAAACGACGAGTCCCACCTTTGGAACCGGCGTTTAGGTCAACGGGCGTTGGTAATCGAACGGATCAATCAGCTTGACGACTTCCACGCCCAAGTCAATATGATGCTGGAGTTTCTGTTGCCGGACAAACCATTCTCGGGTTTCGTGCGTGCCTACGTGAACGAGCGATTTCCCCTGTTGAGGCAGGTCGTTCAGTAGGCGGCACCCTTAACACCTGTCAAGATCTTTGTCGCCGTCAGGACGTCCGCGCTATGGGGCGTTGATCTGGAACCCAGTTGGCAAGCAGGCCCCTTGGGACCGGTGCCCGCGGGAAACGCATCTTCGACGCAGCGCGCGAACCGCACCTGCGCATAACTTGATCCACCTACGACACTGGCCTAAGCCCGAATCCACCGATGGCACGGAGCCGTGGCAGTCAGACTGGAGACGGAAGTTGAGGGAAGATTCGTTAGGGCGTTGATACCGATGGATAGGGGCAGGTGCTGCGTGTTTCAGTGGAGAGAAGGGATTTTGACCGTCCACAGCCCCGGCGATGGGCGAGACCAAGGCGCAGATGGCATCAGGAAACACGTGTGGCCCAGCCTGACGCGGGACAGCCAGGCGGTCAGGAATGCTGCTTCCGGACCATCCGACGCGGTGGGCGCGGTCAGGAAGGGAGCGGCAGGGCGCGCAGCCTCGCCAGGGCCCGGCTGAACTGGTTCTGCCAGGGCCAGCCCCGGGGCAGGTGCAGGGTGAGGCGGCCCTTGCGGGTGAGCCGTCCGACCAGAGAGAAGAAGCGCCGCCGGAGGGTCCTGGTGGTGGCCACCGGCTCGCCCAGACCGATGCGCGTTGTCCAACGGCTCAGATTGTGAGCCATGACCCCGTATCGAGTACGGGGTAGGCTCTGGACGGCTAGCCGGTCGCCCTTGGCGAAACGCCACGGTGCGAATCTGGTACATTGCGCCGGTGATATTGGGACCGCCTCCGAAGTGCGATGATCGACACGGGACAATCGGCGGTACGCCTGCCGCTCCTCAACAAGCTGCTGTTCGCTGCTGACCACATCGGATTGCAGGCCATGTCCTACTTCCGGCAGCAGTGGGTGCTGTTTTTTCTGGCGCCGCCGGCCATGGCAGGCGTGAGCCGGGTTCCCGATGTGGCCCTGCTGGGGTTTGATATTGACGCACGGGTAGTGGCCGGGGTTTTGATCTTCGCTGGTCGGTTCGTCGACGCTTTCACCGACCCGCTGATTGGCTGGTGGAGCGACCGGACGCGGAGCCGTTGGGGACGCCGGATCCCCTTCATCCTGTTCAGCACGCCGTTTTACGCCGCGTTCGGAGCGCTGGTATGGTTTCTGCCCGCGGAAGGCGGCAGTTGGTGGAACGCGCTGTACTTCGTGCTGATGCTGGAACTGTTCTTCACGGCGGCGACGATGTCCAGCGGCGCGCTGGAGGCGCTGGTGCCGGAGCTGACCAGGACACCGCAGGACCGGATGAGCGTGGTGAGCCTGATCTTCCTGTTCGCGGTCACCGGAGCCGGGCTGGGCCTGGTGATGGGCGGTTTTGTCAAGGATGCCTACGGCTTCCAGTGGCGGGGACGTTCTTTGCGCTGCTGGCGCTGGTCTTCCGCTACCTGTCGCTGAGGGCGGTGTGGAACCGCGCGCCGCGCGACGTCACGCCGGCGCAGGTTCCATTCTGGCAGGGTCTGAAGGACACGCTGCGGAATTCGCAGTTCGTGGCGTTTCTACCGACCTTCGTGATGTTCACCACCGGTGTCGGGCTGCTCCAGGGATGGGTGCCGTTCTTCGCGGTGGGAGTGCTGCTGCAGGACCGGGACGGCACGGCGTCGAGTTTCCTGTCGATGAGCGTCATCGCCGGCGTGGTGGTGGCGGGCATCGTCATCTGGGCGCTGTTCGCGGCGGGACGGGTCACCAAACGGCGGATCTACGGAGTATGCCTGGTGGTGAGCGGCCTGCTGTTCCCGCTGTTGGGACTGGTTGGAATGGCGCTGCCCGGCGGCCTGCTGGCGCAGGGGCTGGTGTTCATGTTCATCGCCGGCATGCCCATGGCAGCGGTGTTCCTGCTGCCCAAGGGACTGACCGCCGACATCGCCGACTACGACGCCCTGGTCACTGGCGAACGTCGTGAGGCAATGTTCTACGCGACGCAGAACTTCTTTGAGAAGGTGACCTACGCGCTGCCGCCGCTGCTGTTGAGCCTGGTGCTGCAGTTGGGAGATTCGGCGGAGCATCCCCTGGGGATACGACTGGCGCCGCTGCTGGCGGGAGCGCTGGTGCTGCTGGGCTTTGCGCTGTGGCCGCGTTACAAGCTGCCCGACACCATCAACCGGGAGACGGTGACGGCGGCGGGACTGCTGCGGCCTGCGGTTTGATGGCGCCAAAACAATTGCCGTGTGGAGGTTCCCAAGTTCGGGACCGGTGCGTCTCGCTGTTTTGAGAACGTCCTGCCTGTCGACCAGACAGCGGGATCGTTCGTAGGAACGTCAGCGGACTTGCCCAACCATGGGCTGGAGACTGCCGAAACCTCTGGCCACAAGCCGACCTCGGCCGCCACCTCGGCCGGCACGAGGGCTAGCGTTTTGGGCGTGTTGCTCTCCTTTCAAAGGAAGTTGCTCTAATGGACGGGGACTGGCGTGGTCTTATTCCCTTGGGTTTCTTCGGGTTTGCTGCCGTGTTCGCGCTGGTTGGTGGTTATCAGAAGTGGCATCTTGGGATGGAGATCGAACCGACATGGCTTTTTGTTGCGGCTGTATGTTTCGCAGTAGTCGGGCTATGCGTAGCAATTGCCAATGTAGTATCGCGAGCCAGGCGGAGGTAAATGCCCCCAGCCCGAGGATGGTCCACCACACTGCCGCTACGTTTGCTCGCGTCGCAATCTCCGTTGTCTCGGAACCGAACATCGTCCTGTCTTCTCCATATCCAATCGTTCGCGATGGTAGTGTCCCGTCGATAGATGTTGAGCATGATAATGCGGGGCGACTAAAACATCCTGGGTACTTCTTCGTCCCGGGGCTGTTCAGCGGTGTTTCGCTGCCGCGTTTCAGGCGGCATTTGTGCGGTGTAAACGCGGCTGCTCAGTTCAGGACGTGGGTTGCTTGGCTGTTGGATGGCTCAGGTTCGGCGGGCTACGCAAGCTCGGTAGTGGTTGCGGCGGCTGCCTCACTGGATAGCCGGAAGGTATGGCACGTCCGGCTCGCAGTCGATGCAGGAGCACATTGGCAGCAGGAGCTGCTGCAAATAACGGTGGGACCGTTTGCATCGCCGTTGGTTGGCAGGATTGATAGTGTGGAGAAACGTCAGGGGACTTGTCCAGCCATTGGTCGAAGACGCCGGCGGTCTCCGGTTACAAGTTGACCTCGACCGCTAGGGGAATCGGCACCAACGCCAGCGTCAGGATGAAGAACACGAACACAGCTTGGTCATGCGTCCAAATGCCTCTCCAAGCCGAACTGTACTATTCCCCTGATAACTTGCTTGGCCATTTCTAGGCAGTGGTCGATGAAGGAGGATGTCATGTAGAAAATCCATGGTTCATCGTCAGTTGTCGCCCTGGAAAACCAATCATTGGGCCAGCGCTTTTCGCACAGCAGCCTGTCGAACTTTTTCAACTCTTCGGATGGCCACTCGAACCCGCCATGAAACATTTTGTTTCTGTACGCAAACAGGGCAGACAGCGTTGGCTCGAGGTCTGTCGGCAGGTGTTGCTTCATACCCACCTCGTCCACACGCTGGACTATGTTCTTGACGAGGTCCCCTTGGGGCAACTCGTTTCCGATAGAGCGGAAGGCTGCCCGGAAGGCGGATTCGAGAAGGGGAGCAATCATGCCTACTGCGGCCATGCTATGGGCCGCGTCCTGATAGCAGGACATCTCGGCCAGTTCCACCCAGACGTCAACGGCGTCATCATTGGCACGGCCCTTAGTCCGCCGCGCAACTTCGTCAGCTTTCTTAATCCTTTCTGCGAGCTCTTGGTCAGCGCGTTCTTGGCGGTGCAGCAGACCGTGAATGGCCGCCAATTGGGCGTCGTAGTTGAAATCTTCCAGCGGAAAATGGATGTACTCGAATTGGGATTCCACGAGATTATCTCCTACGGCTCGCCCCATGCTTGGGGTCGAAACGGGGTCCTTCTGGCTCCACAGTAACCGCGCCCACCAATGAGGCTGGGCCATTCACCATTCTCCAGCGTCAATGTTACGGTGCTGCTGCCGTCGTGCACCAGTTTGCCGTTGTTGCACCGCACGTTCTTGAACGCGACGAGGCATCGTTGGCTACCTCTTTGACGAACACCCTGTCACAAGCCAACCTCGACCGCCAACGCAATCGGCACGAGAGCCAGCGTCAGGATGAAGAACGTGAACGCCGCGATGGTGACCAGCCAACTGCAGACGCTCGTCAGAGCGCGACCGAAGGTGCGGTCAGGGAGCCGGTTGTGGATCACGCACAGCAGGGCTGCCGTCACGGAACAGAAGATGACCAGCGACGCCATCAGGACTCCGGGATTGACGGCGGCTCCCACCCCGAGGTCTATGTTGAAGCCGGCGATGTTCACGCCTTCGAGGATCTGCACTACCTTGATGCTGCTCCCCACCGCGGCCATCAGCAGGGCGGCGATGGAGGCCAGCACCAGGTTGCAGGCCAGCAGGTCGTAACGGGTGGGAGTTTGGTTCAAGGTTCTGGGCGCGTGGGTCGCCAGGGCAACGCTCCGCGGCGGGTGCCGAAACCGAGACAGTTGGCTGTGTACCTTCCGGCGTTAGGGCTTCGTGGGCCCATTGTCGGCAGCGCGGCATTCGCTGTCAATTGGCAACCCTGGGCCCGCCATTTCGGTGTCCTTCATTATCGAACCCGCTTTCGGCGGTTCAACGGCCAGCAAGCGTTCGGCGACAACTTTCGAGATGGTGATTTGTTCGGCGGCGTCACACATGGTGCATATTCGTCGGACGATCAAGGAGCCATCCGGTTGCCGGAGTCGTTCCACTGCGTGCTGTGTCGAACGCCGGCACTCGCCGGAGCATGTTGCCGTTACGGCGCCGACTGGCTCAGGTGACGCGGCGACTGCGGACGGTGGGGGTTCCATACCGGGTATGGACATCTGCAAGGGTGCCGAGTCTCGGGCGTTCTTTCTCGCCATCGTTAACCTCATTACGTCTGTGAATGTTTGGAGCTCCAGTGGGCGGGATCCCGTCGTTTTGGCGGAGACCAGCTGGAGGCAGCGGCGGAAAGATTGAGACCAGGCACATGCGGGGCCGGCAATTGCCACGAACGGCAACGGGTTGTTGCTCCGGCTGAGCAGTCAGATGATGGCTTTCGCCTGGTCACCTGCGGGGTCCACAGGCGTAACGCCGACTGCTTCGCCAATCGTGCGGCATCGGCGCAGCGGGGATGGCGTCCGTCGGGTGCCTCTGACTATCGCTGCGACATCCGGCGAAAAAGCTCGGCATGATCCCGAATGCTCTGCTCCTCCGCCGCAGTGGCGGCCAGCATAGGGAGAACGTCTTTCTGTCGCACGTCAAGAAGACCTACATGATCCTCCAAATATACGGGATGCTGGCGAATCGCGAGGCCCAGGAAATAGTTGACCGCTTGCCGGTATGCTCGGCTGGGCGGGTCTTTGCTCATCCGAACAATGATGACGTGTCGTACGCTGTCGGTCACCAGGCCAACGGTGGGCCTCACGCGGACGCCCACTTCGTCCGTTACACGGACGACCGTGCGGGCGAATGCCGCGAACGTTCCCGACACTCGTCGCTTGACGCAAAATTCCTGGTAGGAGTCCAACACCTTTGCATATTGCACGGCGCGGTCCCTGCGGTTGGGGTTTGCCGCATCCTTGGCGCGCTCCTGGTCCAAAAAGGACGGCACGGTGCTCTCCAGAATCGACAGGTCGCCCGTCCTCCAGTGGCTCGAACG
>Ga0209754_1002996_pt1 | contig 12247 bp, 11 predicted proteins | sample MesohylBB_FD_187295 | JGI IMG/M metagenome (GOLD analysis project Ga0209754, IMG submission 187295) | Host-associated microbial community of the marine sponge Aplysina aerophoba from Gulf of Piran - sponge mesohyl, lysed by bead beating... | ecosystem: Host-associated > Porifera > Sponge >... | reverse complement strand
CTTGCCAATGCAGAGGAAGTGCGGATTGCGGGATTCGGGACCCTGGACACCAGAAGCAGGCCGGCCACTACCGGACGCAACGCGAGGACCGGAGAGGCGGTCAAGGCAGGGAAGACGCGCAAGGATGCCGTCAATGCAGGTGTCGGGTCATAATGCTGCAACGCCAACCGGGCGTTTCCGGCGAGCACTCAGCCCGCCCGCATGTGGAACTCGGCCGATTGCTATGCAATGTTCGACACTACGCGAGCTACCGGGCTGACGCCGGGAGAAGCAAAGGCAGCTGGTGTGGCCCATTTCAAACTTGCCGAGACCATGACCCAATTCTCTAGTCTGCCGACGGTCCCCGCAGAGACCCGCCGAACACTGAGGCAAAGATTCCATCGTTGCATTCCTGCAACGTACGTCCATCCGGCTGAGCAAAGGGGGTCCACAAACGTTACAGATGAACTATTCCTGCAGCTCCTCTCGAATCTGACTGTCGAATATGCCGCTACGCTTGAACAAGCTCATACCATTTACAGCGAAGCTCAATGGCATGATTCTACAGAAGCGAGCTTCGATGACCTAATAGATAAAGGTTGGATTCAAGTCATTTGGGGAAGAATATCAATACCGATTGACGTAGCAATAGTCGCTCGGAATAGCTCTTCAGATCTCATGCCTTCATATATTGCTCTGGTAGAACAGAGATTTTTTACGTCGAATGTCTGGAGCCCGGACGTATCCAAGGACACACTCCTTACTGACCTAGTCAACAGAATCGATTCCGGTTACTTAAGAATAGACGACATTTATTGTCAAACTCCCAGCTGGGTGGCTGCACGCCTTTGGGATCGCTCGTACTCAATGACTTCGGAACCTTCCCAGGCCCTCCGTCTCTGGGTAGATCGGTGGAACCTACTTGGCTCTCCCGACATAGAGATCGCAAGAGCATGGAATGAACCAGCCCGCACTGCTTTTCGCGATTCCATCTTTTGTGCATTAGCCGAAGATAATGGAATTTGCACGTTTGAGGATTTTCGAAACGAATTGATACATCGCGTGACACTAACTACCGGGCGCGCCCTCGCGTCGTCCGACGATTATGTTCCAAGTCTTCCGGTTAGTCTGATTGAGCGCCCTCTTTGGCTTCGAAATCCATCTATTGAACGGTTGGTCGACGAAAAATATCTTCAACTTAAGGAATATGCCCACTTGATTTATCTGTTAGAAGCAGAGATCACGAACACCGAGTGTTCTAGTGCCCCGCATCCTACGTTTCTTCGACTCGCCGATTTAGCTCTGGATCGCGCGCCGGTCTTCTTGATTCTTCTTATGCATGCGCAACGCAATCCATCTCTCATAGTGGAATTGCTTCTGCATCCGCCAACTTCGGCAGTAGCGTGCTTGTTAGTTGCGCAATGGCAAGCGCCCACAAGTGCCTGGGATCGGGCGCTCCTTGATAAGGATAATCAGTCAAACAGATTGATCGCATTTTCTGATGCTGTTTCGGTTCTCCAATATCATCTCAATAAAGAGAATATCCATACGCGCGAAGTCGCCCTTCTTCTTCGCTGGTTGCACGATAGTGTGCGAATAAATGCGGGGGACCGGAAGACGAGTTTTGAAGAAATGCTCGCGAGGTTCTCAACTGAGCTGGTCCGTCTGTCACAATCAACGATAAGTAATATTATTGAAATATTGTTAGAAGACGCGGCACCCTTGCGTTTGGGGGCAGCTAACTTCCACGCCGCTTTGGATGCAATCTCTGTCGGTCGCCTCGCCGACGAGATCGATCCAATACCTTTGGCCCAGGGTTACTTGACTTCCTTTGCTACAGACGAAGGAATGTTGTCGGCGGCTGGAGTTACGCCCCGCATGGCAGTAGCTTTGCATACGCTTGCTAAGCGAATGCCGGAGGAGGTCTACCATAACATCTTGTCGCCTGTGAATATCATTGCGCGACTATCCGCTTGCACGGAGGAAAACCAGTTTACTCTTGTGCGCGCGATTGGTCAGGCCATTAGAATTCACATTAGGATATTGTGTCGAATGGTCATCGGATTGTCGACGAAAGCGCCGGAAGTAATATTTGATGCCCTGACCTCGGCTATTCGCACGGGAGCAGTAACGGACTTGGAGGCAGGCAGAGTTGGTGCGTTTTCGCCAAACTTTGAATCACGAAGCTTTTTTGAGTCTCAGGATCGGACGATTGCGGCAGATATGGGAGGAGCGTTGTCGGCGATCGCTGAATCAGACACGAACGGGCTAGCAGACGCGATACTAGAGACCGATGAACCAACGGTCCTTGCGGAACTCCTTGTTTATTGCCCAATTGCGGTCCAAAAACGTATCAGAGATCGGGTCACCGAGATTGCGCCCGACGATGCAGCGCCGATCTATTCGCTCGATGAGGTGCAAGTGCGCATAGACGCTCTTCTGGCGGCGGGGCTCGGAGAGATTGCCGAGGACTATCTTCGGGACGAAATGGATCTGCGTACTTGGGGCAAGGTACCGGGGCGAAGGAGTGTTCGCTTTCGGCAATCTCTTCGTGCAAAGTTGCTGAGGGAGGATTGGAGAGGAATCAACGGGGCAGAACTACCTGAAGATCTATCTCCCTCGGAGCAGGAGACCGCACGGGAGACGCTAGCGTTCTATCAGGCGGTGGCAGCTCTCAATAATCCTGCGGCCGAGCGAAGCGAAGCAGTGGAGCTGTTTTCGCGGCTGCACAGACGAAGCGGTGATGTCGCCGCGTATGCTATCAATCTGTTCCTATCACATATCGGAAGGGTACTTGAAGACGGCTTGTTTGAAATACTAGACGACCATCGAACCGTTGAAGCGGAGAATGTATTAGCGGACGGCGAGATCAATTTGCAAAAGATACGAGGATTGAGCAAAGCAGACGCTGAAGTTTATGCGTGCTATAGGGCACTGTTGTTACTTGCGCTTGGGAAGGCTGCACAGGCGCACGAGATCCTGAATTCGATCGAATCAGTACAACTTAGGGATACGGCTATTGCTTTTGACTCTGTGGCGGTGACCCGACTGGGCCGCCAGCCGGAAGCAGTGGTAATGCTAAATGTGGCGACACGAACGTTTGGGGAAACACGCCATTTGCACGCGGCAAAAGCTTACATTGAAAGCGGATCGGGAACATTTCAAGTTTTGGGGGTTACACCGGATGATCAGTTAATCCCTGCCACGAAAGAAGCGCTAACTCGGTTGAGGCAAATGGATCCACTTCAGCAGGCGCAGGTATTAAGTCCGTGGAGCGACCCGTTTGAAAGACTGGTAACGGATCTAATCGTCTCGGCAACGTCAAGTGTAGAGAACCTAGTTCCGGCAATGCGAAATTTGGCGCTCGATTCATATGAGGATGACATTACGGCACTCGTTCGGGAACTGCTGACAGGTCAGTTGGAGTTACTTGATTGGCATGTGGCAGATCACTCCCGCGAGGGCTGGAGCGCTCGGGGTAATCCTGGTAAACCAGATCTGGTTCTTCGCCGCGGGAGCACGACCCTGTCTGCCGCGGAAGCAGTGGTATGCAGAGATGCGATTAGGGAGGATAATCTCCGAACTCATTTTCACAAGCTATTTGGGTACTCTTCGTGCAGCGTAAACTTCTTGCTTACATATACTTTTCGAGATGTTTCAGAAACCCTGCGCCGTCTTCGCTTGGTTGCGGAGAGCAACACGCCAGAGGGTTTCAAGTGTGTGGATGTTGTGGACCTTGCCACAAGTGGTTCTGCACCTCGGGGATTTTATGGCATATATTCAAATGGTATGGGGCCCATTAGAGTCGTGTTTCTTGTCTTAGATTTGAAACAAAATGAACGCCGTACGGCGGCAGCAAGTGCAGTAGAGCGACCCGTCTAGGGAAATACGGGGGGTTTGTACGGAAACGGAAATGTGGCATCGAGAACGTGGCTTTGGGGCGGGCCTGGGGGAGCCTGGGTCAAGGGGACTGCAACGTTGATACCTATTGAAGCGGGCTAGTCGGACGGACAAGTGAGGGGGAGTCAATTGATCTGTGCACCGTTCAATCGAATGAACCATGCTCCTGGCGAAGTGACGCCTATGAGACGTTGGGCTGTCGTTTCGTCGAGTACCAACAAGGGGCGATGGGACAGGCTGGGATCACCGACGGGTGCCTATACAACTGGGTACCTTGGCTGCTGCGAGGAAACAAGGCCTTGATTGGTGTGCGTTCCTGGACCTCGCCAAGACTCGAGGTTGGAGCGAAGGGTTCTCGTCGGATTGCTTCGACTGGATGGACTGGGGGACGACACATAGTCAACCCAGCGGTGCAAGGCGAACATTTGCCGCGCCGAGTCCCTAGTAGGGCGAAGGGGAATGCTTGAAGCCAGCGGCAACCGATGAAGACCGCACGGGCTGGGCCCGGCGTGATGCCGAAGGGAGACCTTGCAGTAATGTATCCTCCGCCTGTGTTGCGTGAGGAACGCGGGCGTGGTTCGGCCGCCTCGGCGGCCGGCCCTATGAACAGTGTTCGATCAGAAATTCTGGATGGTGTACTGAGTCCGCAGGTTAATCCGAGCTGGGAATAGAGACATCGATGACGCGAATTCCAATTCTTGGTCTCTCGTCGGCAGACAGGGTCGACAACAAGCGGTCTTCCAGTTCAAGGGAAGTAACCACCGGTGACCCCATCACCGGTGGCGTGGGTCGGCAGTCTTCCGTGTCTCCGAACCAGAATACAAGATAGATGCCATGCCCGTCGGTTCCGGGATCGACGGTGTAGCGGGCAATCAACTGTGATCGAACAGCACTCCAGAGATCACGATGGCAGCTTCTCTTGATCTCCACGGGAACATTGAAATGAGCAAAGGAAACACGAATGTCTGCCCGTTTGTCGTTTGCGTAACGCCCTTCCGGCTGGACTTCGATACCGAGTCGCATCAACCTGTTCCGCAGATCCGATAATAGTGCATCTCGGCAGGCGTCTTCCGGGCGAGGATTCTGTGGGCGGTTGTGATGATCCACATTCCAGTGTTGCTTCCAGTCGGACGTATTGCCGTCGCGAATGGTGCGTGCAATCTCGTTCAGGTGTTCCAGGATCAACGCCGCGAGGTCGGCAACGTTTGCAGGTGCGCCGCCAGCGAGCGTTTCGAGAACCTGAGCGACATCGCCATAGGCGAATTCGGCTTCGCGACGGGCTGCTTCTTGCCGGTAGGTGGCGTCCATGAGAAGGGAACGCCAGGGACGCAGATCGTCGTCGGACGACAAGGCCTCAAGGGCGCGCGAAGCGTCTTGCGTCGAGATGCTCGCCAGGTGCTCTATGCAGTCTCGGACCCGATCGGCAGCGTTCATTTCCGGTGTCACCATGACGCCTTCATCGGACTCGTCGCCAAGAGAGTATGGCCGGCAGGAGGCGCCGATGAGCCGGATCAGAAGCCGAAGCGCAGGCGCGCTCCGGCGGCACTTCAGATCGGGTGAGATGCCGAACTGCCTGGTCACCGCGTCCGCCAGGAAACGGATGCGGCGCTCCTTGCCAGCGGCATACGATTCCAGCCGACCGACGTAGGATTCCGGTGCGATGCACAAGCCTGCAACCAACCAGTGGACGCGCTGCGCCACGCTCATTCGGTGCTCGGCGCGCTTCTCGTTGATCAATGCCAGAAGCGGATCGATGTCACAGTAGCGCCTGGCGGCAAGTAGCAGGTGGTTCAGGCTCGACAACTGCCCGGATGCACAACGCACTGGGAATTGCCTGAGTAGAGGCATCGTGGCCAGGCGGGCGATGGGGGCATGGTCCGGAGAATGTGCCAATTCATGGATGCCCGCGGGAGATTCCGCGCCCCTGCGCAGTTTCGATAGAACGGAACGTACGAGCACATTGGCGGCGACCTCGGGGCGATTGGAAAGCGTCCAGGCAAACCAGGGCGGCGGCCTGTCGGCAGGATGCCGTGCAGTGGGCCACATTGGCACGGTGTAGTGAACCGCCAGGGCAAGCCGCAAGCGCCGGTAATCTATGTGGATCTCGCCGGATGGCGCAGTCTTCGCCATCTCCTCCAGGCCCGCCATGAATGGCAGCGCGAGATAGTGCGTCCGATTCGCGATTCCGAGGCGTATGACCTTCGTATCCGAAGGCAAGTCACTCCGGTCGATGGTCTTGCGAAACCCGGACAGAACGGCATCGACCAAGCTTTCGTCACCGGCCAAGAGAGCGTTCAGCCTGTCTCTCGGTGAATTGCCCTGAACGTTGAGGTATCCACCGAAATATACCTTGGCGAGTTCGTGCAGAAGCTGGGGCCTTGCCGTGTTTCCGCGCAGTTCGTCCGCGTGCGGCTTTACGTGGTCGCGCCAATCTGGACCCTCGGTCCGTGACCGCGCCTGTGCGCGGGGTTTGGAGGCGTCCCTGTCAGAAGTTGGGGCTTCAAGCTCAACCATTCTCCTGTCAAATGCGTCGTTGAGACCGACGAAGCCGATCAGGCGTTTCGATACAGCCTCGCGGGAAAGACCCTCATCGCAACGGCTGTAATGCAGGCATTCCGCAACTTCAGCGATGAGCCACTCGGCGGTGATCCGATTCTTGGCAGCGACCGCCTGGTCCAGGCACCACAGTCCGAAATCCCGGGGCCGCGCGACCCCCAGGAGCCTGCGATGCTCTTCTTCGCGCATGCAGTTGTAGAACCGGTAGGATTCGGTGCAGTCAGGCCGTTCACCGCAATGCTGCAGGCTCATTTCCAGCAGGGTCTTCCACGCGGCGGCGTGGCTTTCAAGCCACCTGCGAATCTCTCGCGATTCCTCGCGGCCGATATCTGGATCGTACGTCCAGTCGCCTGCCTTTGCGGCTGGTTCCAACCAATGGAACAGCCGGGTCAAGTCCACCTCATCCCCCGGTAGACGAAGAAACCGGGCCAACAGGTTCGTGGGCAGCCAGCGAATGAAGAAAGCGGGAAGGCCGTGTGGCCTCTCATCCGCGAGCAATTTGTCGTAGCGTTCGACGACTTGGTCGAGCAGCACGGCGAGCTGGGTTCTTGTCGATCTCTTTGGAAGTTGTCCAGACCAGAAATATTCGTATTCGGGGCTGTAGTTGGGTCTTTGCGGCATCCTGAGATATTGTACGATCTCCGATTCCGATATCGCTGCAGGGTAAAGCGTGGACAGCAGACAGCCGAGCAGAGCGTCGCCGGAATCCGCCACCCTGTCGGCATAGACGTCAGCGGCCAGCTCTTTCAGCTCGGTGAGCGCCTCGGCGTCATTCCGGTGGTGCCGCACGAACACGTCTACGGCGCGATCCCGAATCCTCGGCCACCTTGTATCATCACGGATTAGCTCTTTCAGCGGAGCGGCAAGCTCTGGAAGTGGCTCACCATGCCGGAGGGCTTCGAGCAGGATAACGATGAAGGATTGCCAGGAGTCCTCCCGCGTGGGAGCGGTCAGGATTTCGCGGACGTGGTTCTCCATGTCGGAGGAGACAAGGTCGCCGAGCCGTGAATCCAGCTGGAGCGTAGTGATCAGGCGGGGGTTTGCAGCAGTCTGCCGTTCGATGCCATCCAGAAGCAGGCGCTTTTCTTCCGGCGCGAAGTGTCGGGCGTCTCCGTAAAGGACGATGCCAAGAGGATCGCGCGGGATCACCTCCGCTCGGCTGGATTTGCTGTGTGCCGCGAGCCATGCGGAAAGGCCCCGCAGTTCGGAGACCACCACGCCATCGTATCCGGTGATTAGAGCGAGAATGCGCCCGACCGGCAGCCCGTTCTCGACAAGAGCGGCCAAGTATCTGGCGGCGAGAAACTCCGCAACCTGCCGGTGAACGGGACCCGTTCGCCGCTCTGTGGGAGATTCGAACAGCTTGGATTGCAGGCTGCAGCGAAGAACCTCCCGCTCTGTTCCCTGTAGCCGATCAAGTTCGAGGAAACGCTGATCGCTCTCCGCGCCCGGCAGTGCGTACCCGGCGGCACCAGTCAGAAGCTGCACTGCGCAAAGCCTTCCGCTGGCCTCGATCAGATCGGTGATACCGGCACGGTCCGGACTTGCTATGCGATGCTCTTCATTGTGCTCTGCAAGCAGGGCCCGGCATGCCATATCGAATGCCTGCGTCCTGGTCTCGGGCCAGACACTGTCGGCTCCGACCGCAACCGCGAGCATTTTCAGGCTCTGTGGATTGGCCAGTAATCCATGGAGGCCCTTCTCTTGGGCTGCCGCGACAAAATCCTCTGGATCATTGATTCTTGGAACACCGTTCAGAAATTGGCGGATATCTTGGGCGGACAGGGGATCGAGGCGGAGCACCTTGACGGCTCCACTGGGCGATACCTGTTTGAGATGATCCCTGTCGTTCGCCCCGAACCAATCGGCCTCACGACACGACAGGCGAAATCGGGGACGGCCCATTCGGTCGAGTTTGGCACGGATTCCGTCCAATGGTGTACGTCCGTCGGTGGCTCCGGTCCGTGTCTCGTCGAGCCCATCGATGAAGAGAGTCGTATCGTGCCACTCGGGTCTGTCGTCAAAGGTCAGGAAATCGCGCGCGGTGACGCGACGTCCGCCCTGGCGTTTCGCCAGATGTTTGAAAATGGTGGTCTTGCCGGAGCCTGGAGGACCAAGCAGCACGTATGCCGCCTCGTCCTTCCAATCCTCAACAGGTCGGCATGGAGATTCCGAGGGGCCACGGGAGTCGCGCTCGCCGATGTCGCGGCATGTCCGTCGAACGGTGCACGTCATGGGTTGTCGAACCATTCGCAGGCCGGCGTCGAAAGAAACTCGGAAAGGGGAAGGCCTCCCTCGCCGACGACAACGGTTGCCTGGACGTCGAAGCGCTCCGCAAATCGTTCGAGACCGCTTGTCCTTGGCTTACGCGCGCCGCTCTTCACCTCGAAGACAACCAGCCTGCGACCGCGTGTCAGAACGAAATCCACTTCGGAGCCGTTCTCTCGCCAATAGTACAGACGGTGTTCTGGCGTGCCCGTATTGAACAGGTGCGCGCCCACCGCGCTTTCGACAAGGCGTCCCCAATAGCTGCGGTCAGCCTTTGCTTCCTCGAACGTGTATCCCGACGCAACGGCCATAAGTGCGGTGTTGAGAACATTGAGCTTGGGGATGGAGGATCTCCGTCGATGGGCCCCGGCGGCGTACTTGGTGAGGCCAGTAATCAGACCTGCGTTGGACAAGAGGTCCATGTAGCGCGCCAGGGTGGTCGTATTGCCGGCGTCCTGAAGCTGGCCGAGCATCTTGTTGTATGAGAGGATCTGCCCGGAATACTCGGCGCCGAGTTGGAACAGCCGCTTCAGCAAAGCGGGCTTGTCCACCCGCTGCATGGCGAGAATATCTCGCTCAATGTTGGGCTCGATCAATGCCTCGGCTATGTACGCGCGCCACCGGCCCTGCTCGGGAACGAGCGGGGCGCCTCCCGGATAACCTCCGAAATAGACGTAGCGCTGGAGATCGAAGCCGAACGCTGCCGACATTTCGGCGAACGACCAATGCATGAGGCGGACGGTTTCGTACCTGCCTGCAAGGCTCTCGCTCAGTCCTTGCTGCATGAGCAATGGAGCGGAGCCGAGCAGAATTACGTGCAGGGGCCGATCAGTTCGCCGATCGGCATCCCATAGCCCCTTGACCGTCTCTGACCAGTTCGGGATTTTCTGAATCTCATCGATCGTCAGGACGAGGCCGCGGTCAGAATTTTCGGCGGCCAACCGAGCCTGTTCCCACTGCAGGACCAGCCATCGTGCATCTCTTGGGCCGTCGAGCGGGGCCGATCGGTGCTCTGCGAACTCAGATTGAGAACTGCCCAGGTCTGGAATTGGGGGGAGGATCGCAGTATCCGGTTCATCGACAGACACATACCGAGAAGGCGCGTCCAGCCGTCCAAGGACTTGGTGAACCAGTGTGGTCTTGCCCGTTTGACGCGGACCGGTCACGATGGCGAGCCGCTGAGGCTTCTCGCGGAGGCGGTCAATTAGCGTGGAAATCTGGGCTCGTTCATAGGCTGCCATAAAGGTATTCTATCGTATTGAGTAAAATTACTCAAGAGAGTCGCAAGCCTCATGTATTCGAGGAAAATCGATTGTCGTGATGGTCTGAACCACGCCATGGCGTGGTCGTGCCGCATAGAATGGTTCCCGATGGGGAGGCGCACCAGCTGCTGACGAGATTCGGGCGGAGCCCCCAGGCTGTAGCGAGGGTGCTCGGCGAGGATGGCGACGGCAGACGGAGGGGTCAGTCCCTCGAGTCGAGCGGCGCGCTCCTCGCCGGGGACGAGGTTCCCGCCGATGCTCCCGGTGATCCGCGCCGCGGCGTTCTGGATCGAGTCCCGCGCGAGATGAGCGTACCGCGCGGTCGCCTGCACCTGTGTGTGACCGAGCAGCTTCCCGATCATCGTGAGGCTCTCGCCCAGGGCCAGTGCCCTCGAAGCATAGAATGCCTCAGGTCATGAATTCGCACGTCCTCCAGCTCGGCACGCGGGCGGATGCGGCGCCAAGGCTTCTGAAGGTCAGTAATGTGGGAGCCCGGCACCTTGCCGCGGATGACCCAGGGATTGCCCGCCTCGCGGGGTAGGTCCGCCAACACGGCGCGGGCCTCGGGGCTGAGCGGGACGACCCGGCCCCCAGTCTTTGCGTCGGGCAGCTCGATGCAATCGTCCTTGACGTATTCCCAGCGCAGGAACTGGATTTCCGGCAGCCGGTCAGCAGCAGCAGGCGGAAAGCGGCGACACGACGGTCCGCAAGCTGCGTCAAGACGCATCGAACTCCTGGCCAAGACGGGCAAGATCGTCAAGCGCCGCACGGCGCGCGGCGTCGCGACGGTTGATGTAGGCCATCAGATCGGCGTGCATGACACGCGCCGGTGCGAACCTACCGAAACAAACGGGATCTTGCCCGTCTTGAGCAGCTTGCTGAGGTGCGGGCGCGAGACGCCCAGAATGTCGGCCGCCTGCTGCGTGGTCAACATTGCGCCGGCCGGAACCAGCGTGACGGTTTGGCCTGACGCGACACCGCCCAGAAGATCGATCACCAGGTCGGCGATCGCGGGTGCCAGGCGAACGGACTCGCCGTCTTCGCGGTGAATGGCGAGGACGTCGTTCCCGCCTGCGCGGCGCAGGCCATCTCGTCCTGCGTCGGAAGACGGTGCCCCAAGTCCACCGCGTCGGTAGCGTTGCTCATCCCGATCCTCCTCTCCCGCAATGGCCAAGGGTCTCGATAGCGGCGCGCGGGCCTGCATTCAAGTGTAATATCGGGAATAACAGAAACAAGTGTAACGGCAAGCCAGCTGCCGCGGAGCCAGCCCCTGCCTCAACCGTTGCGCGGAGTTGGAAGGTGGGTCGAGGATCGACCGTTGCTCGGGATCAAGTACAGCTGCTGTGATAGCCCGGACCACCACAAACAAACATAGAGCCCGGTTGCCCGAGCCCTATGTCGGCCGGCTTGGCCGACCCCGGAGCGCAATGCTCTGATACGCGGAACATTACATTGTCAATTCGAGGTGGCAAGAACGCCGGTTGTGCGTCGTTCGGGCCGGGTAGTGGCGAAATATGCGAGAGGATCATCAACCATGCTTAGGGGTGAGATTCCCGCCTATGCTCCCGGTAACCCGCGCCGCGGCATTCTGGATAGAGTCTCGGGCAAGGTGAGCGTACCGGGCTGTCGTGTCGACTATCGCACAAACCCCACATTGCGGGTGAAGCGGTTACGATTTTTTACCGTTTTCACCCGCTTGGTGGGAAACGGGCTGTGAAGCTGGGCCATCGATCGCATCGTGGCGAGCCGATGCTGATGGTTGCAGATGAAGACGGTTGCCGATTCGTCATTCCGTGCTGGATGACCGACCCTGACGCGGCGGAGTGGACCGTCCGCGACGTTCCACGACTGTCGCGGGCGGCCCTGTCGGAACTGCAGGGTCTCGTTGCACTGGTTCTCCATACTCCTGATGTGCCGGACACAGGAGAGTGCAATGAGACATCGAAGAGAGAACACCTTGCAGCGAAAGTTACCTCTGACACCTGCGTTGCGGATCACCTTGCCGCACGCCACGAAGGAGATGGCCGTCCAGTCGCTGTCAGAGCTGATCGCGGCAGTGATGCGACAAGGCCCGGACCGAACGTCTCGGGACCAAGGCAGTCATGACTAGCGCCGCAGTGCTCGCCGCGGCACACCGGGAGCGGGCTGCATACGTTTACGTCCGGCAATCATCGGAAACCCAGGTCCGGAACAATGTCGAGCGGCAGCGTCTTCAGTATGAGTTGGAGCGCCATGCGAGGGATCTCGGTTTTCGCGACGTCACGGTCATCGATGACGATCTT
>Ga0209754_1002995_pt1 | contig 12248 bp, 7 predicted proteins | sample MesohylBB_FD_187295 | JGI IMG/M metagenome (GOLD analysis project Ga0209754, IMG submission 187295) | Host-associated microbial community of the marine sponge Aplysina aerophoba from Gulf of Piran - sponge mesohyl, lysed by bead beating... | ecosystem: Host-associated > Porifera > Sponge >... | reverse complement strand
CCCGCCGCGCCTTTCCGCCCGCCGCGCCTGGAGTCTTTTCTCTTGAGCTCCGGGGTGAGCAGCATGCGCAGTCCCGCGATGCCGTCTCCCGTCACCTGCCCGCGGGTGACCAGCTCCCACAACGCGCGCTCGGTGCGCACCGTGAGATGCTCGGTTCCCTTGGCGATGTCCGCGAGGAAGGATGCGCCGTGGGTTTCCAGGTAAGCGGCGACGTCCCGGGCGGCGGCGGACAAGCCCTGGAGCCCGCGCCAGTCCAGCGCTTCCGGATCGAGGAAGTGCGGCAGGTCTTCCCGGATCACGAAGGCCAGCGGCGCGGACCGCGTGGGTGTGGTCCTGCGGGTCTTCCCGTTCGGGGGCCGGAGGGCCAGGGGCGCCGCGTCCCACAGCCTGGCTGCGTCCGGATCATCGTCCGGCGAGCCGGTATCGCGCCGCAACCGTCCCCAGGTGACGACTCCGGCAAGACAAAGGTGCTCCAACTCGGCGGGGTCATAGTCCGCCATCCGCGCGGTCAGGACGTGCTGCTCCCAGGCCGGGGCCGGCAACTCCATGCCCTGAAGCTGACGGATGACCTGGTGGATGCCATCGCGGCCGTGGAGTTGCGAGCCCGGCTGAACGTGTTGCCAGCGCAGCAGGAAGCGGATGAAGTCGGTGGCCGACACCGGGTGGATCTCGCGCCGCAGCCGGCCCAGGGTGAGATGGTGGATGCGGGACAGCAGCCGGCGCTCGCACCATTCCACGGGCGTGTCGGGTGCGGTGCCGGGGGAGAAGCGCCCTTGCAGCACCACCCCGGAGACTTCCAGGGCCGTGAGGGCGCGCGCCACCGACTCGACGGGAAGGCCAGTCCGGGCAGCCAGCCCCTCGGCCGTGACCGGGCCGCTAATCTCCATCCACCCCTGCACGACGCGCCGCAGGGGGTCGTCACCGGCAACACTGGCGGTGGCATCCTCCGTGTCCCGTCCAACCACCGTGTCCGGAGCCGCTGTGCCACTTGCCGTGCCCGGGTCGGCCACGGCCGGGGCCATGCGAAAGTCTCCCAACACCGCCCGGGCCTCCGCCAGGCGCTCCGCGGCCACGTAAAACGGGCCGCCCTTTCCGTTCCCGGGCTCCGTGGCGGTGGCCCGCCGCGCCGCCATGAGTTCTTCCGCGTACCGCTGCCACGGCGCGGCCTCCCGCACCGGAAGCAGGATGACCGTGAGCAACAGGTCATGAAGCTCGTCCGCGTCGCGGATATCCGGCCACGCCTGTCTCTGGACCTCGGCCAGGGCTTCCGGGCTCAGGGCGCCGATGCCCTGGGCCAGGTCCGGGTCCGTGCGCCGCAGCGCCACCGCCCGGGCGCGCCTTTCCTCCAGCGGGGCGTCGTCGAGGAACGCGTAGGGATTGGCGTTGAGGATCTCGTGGGCCATGGGCGAGGGCGCCGGGGTCTCCACCGCCACGGTGGCGATCTCCCCCTGCCCGAGCCGCGCCAGCGTCGCCTTGAAGCCGTCCACGTCCATGGCCTCCCGCAGGCAGTTGTCCATGGTTTCGCGGGTCAGCGGATGGTCCGGCAGGTTCACGGGCCCGGCGCGGTTGTCCTGGCACATCACCTGGTCCGGGAAGACCGCGCCCAACAGGTCCTCCGCGCGCATGCGCTGGATCTGCATGGGCACCTTCTTGCCCCGGCTGAATCGTTCCACCGCCAGCGCCCGGGCCGCGTTCCAGCGCCAGCGGTTGGTGAACATGGGCGCCGCCAGGGATGCCTGGGTCAGGTCCTGTTCCACCGTCGCCGGGTGGAGGTAGGAGAACACCGTGTCCAGGGGGAAGGAGTGGCGGTCGGTGAGCGAGATCACGATGCCGTCGTCGGTGGCCGCGGCCTGGAGCTCGAAATCGAAGTTGACGCAGAACCGCTTGCGCAGGGCCAGTCCCCAGGCCCGGTTGATGCGCCCCCCGAAGGGCGTGTGCAGCACGAGCTGCATGCCGCCGGACTCGTCGAAGAACCGCTCGGCGACGATGCGGTCCACGGTGGGCACGCAGCCGAGCACGGCCAGGGTTTCGTTCACGTAGGCGACGATCTGCTCGGCGCCGGCCGGTCCCACCCCGGCCTCGCGTTCGAGCCACCCGTCAGGCGCGTCCCCCTCCACCGCGCGGCGCGCCACGTTCTCCCTCACGTCGGACACCGCGCGCGACAGCTCCAGCGTACGTCCCGGGGACTCGCCCAGCCAGAAGGGTATGGTAGGCGGGGCTCCGTGCGCGTCCTCGACCCACACCTTGCCGGAGGCCACGCGCTGGATACGCCACGAGGTATTTCCCAGCAGGAAGATGTCGCCCGCCAGGCTTTCGATGGCGAAGTCCTCGTTGACCTTGCCCACGAAGGTCTCCGTGGGCGACTCGACCACGTCATAGTCGGCCGTGTCGGGGATGGCGCCGCCGTTGGTGATGGAGACGAGACGGGCGCCGCGGCGCGCGCGCAGCATCCCGTTCACCCGGTCCCGGTGGAGGTGGGCGCCGCGCCGGCCCCGGGCCGGGGCCACGCCTTCGCACAGCATGTGCAGGACCTTCTCGAAGTCGCCGGGGGAGAGGGCCCGGAAGGGATACGCTCCCCGCACCAGCTCCCATAGGTCCTGCTCGGCGATGCCCGGCGGCGGCTTCGACTCGGGCAAGAGCGGCAGGGTCTCGCCGGGCTTGGGGGCCGGCGTCATGCTGGCGACCGTGGCCACCATCTGCTGGGCGAGCACGTCCAACGGTTGCCGCACCAGCCCGATACGGTCCAGTTCGCCCCGGCGCACGGCGTAGACCGCGGCGGCGGACTGGAGCAGATCGTCGCGGGTCAGGGGATACAGGATGCCCTTGGGGACCGCCCCCAACCAGTGCCCCGAACGCCCCACGCGCTGCAGCAGGGTGGCGATGGAGCGCGGCGCGCCGATGTGGCAGACCAGCTCCACGTGGCCGATGTCGATGCCCAGCTCCAGCGAGGCGGTGGCCACCACCACCGGCACCTCGGCGGCCTTGAGCTTCTGCTCGGCTTCCAGCCGGGTCTTGCGCGACAGGCTGCCGTGATGGGCCAGCACCTTGCCCTCGCCCAGCCGGTCGGTGAGCTGGTGCGCCACCCGTTCCACCAGCCGGCGGGTATGGACGAACACCAGGGTGGTGCGGTGGCTCTGGATCTGCCCGACGATGCGGTCGTAGACCTCGGCCCACAGCGCATGGGAGGTAATGGGCCCCAGCTCCTGGTCCGGCACCTCGATGGACAGGTCCAGCTCCCGCTTGTGACCGACGTCGACGATGGCGCATTTCGGCGTACCGTCGCGACGCAGCCTGCGCGCCCCCACCAGCAGGCGGGCGATGTCCTCCATGGGCTTCTGGGTGGCGCTCAGACCGATGCGCTGCAGCGGCATGCCGGCCAGGGCGTCCAGGCGTTCGAGGGAAAGCGCCAGGTGGGCGCCTCGCTTGTCTCCGGCCACCGCGTGGATCTCGTCCACGATGACCGTGTGCGCCCGTTTCAGCATCTGCCGGCTGCGCTCGGCCGTGAGCAGGATATAGAGCGATTCCGGCGTGGTGATGAGGATCTGCGGCGGATGGGAAATCATCCGCTGCCGCTCGCTGGCCGGGGTGTCGCCCGAGCGCACCGCCGCGCGAATGTCCTGCAACGGCAGTCCCTGGCGCCGGCCGGCCCGGGTGATCTCGGCCAGGGGCTCCTGCAGGTTCTTCTGGATGTCGTTGCCCAGGGCCTTCAGCGGCGAGACGTACACCACCTGGGTGTGCTCCTGGGCCGTTTCCGCCGGCGCGATGAGCTGGTTGATGGACCAGAGAAACGCCGCCAGGGTCTTGCCGGAGCCGGTGGGGGCGGCGATGAGCGTGTCCCGGCCCCGGGCGATCTCCTTCCAGCCCGCCGCCTGCGGCGGCGTCGGCTCGCGGAAGCGTTCCCGGAACCACTCTCGTACCAGAGGGTGAAATCGATCGATCACTGCGTTAGAGTTTAGAGTCTGTCCGAGCTGTTGTCCATGATCTTGCTATCACCCGGGATGGGCGTGACCGTGTCGTTCACGCCCCAGATGGAGAAGCGCCTCACGCAGCGCGCCGTGCGGATGATCAGGCAGTCGCTGAGCCGGTTCCCGGAACTGCGGAACCTGGAAGTCCGGGTGGGCCACACCAAGACCAAGCTCGGAGTCGCGTTCATTCCCACGCGGCTCCGGCTGCCGCTGTACATCCGCCTCCGGGTCCGGGGCCTGACCTACAACACCATCGGCCATGAGCTGACCCATCTGCTGCAGGGGCTGACCAAGCTGCCGCCACCGGACGGAACTCCCGTGTGGGAGCCGCTACCCGGCGGCGAGACCCAGTGCGACATCTGGACCCTCGCCCGCAGCGAGCTCTTCTGCGACGACGCCCCCACCTACCTGCGCATGCCCCGCGCCGTGCGCGAGAACTGGCGCCACTACGCCGGTCGCGTGCGCTCCCTGTGCGTGGAGGCCATCCGCCAGCGCCCATCCCACCGCACCTATATCCGCTGGCTGGAGTCACGGATCGCCGAGCTGCCGGAGCGAGTGCCGGTGTTGCGATCAAACGTTCCGGAGCAGTTGTCCTTGTTTTCGTAGCCTTCGGGGGGCTTGGCAGGTTGTTGAGAAACTCCCTACGACATGGGTCGGCGCCCTTCGACTTCGCTTCGCTACGCTCAGGGCGAACGGAATCTTCATCAGAATTCCTTGACTCAAACGCTCGCCCTGAGCCCTTCGACAAGCTCAGGACGGGTTCCGCGAAGCGAAGTCGAGGGGCGCAACGCCTCCATGAGGTCGTAGAGACAAGACGTGCCAGGGAGAATGCACAAGGATGACCGTTTAGTCGTCGTCAAGCCCGAGTACGCGCCGACTGAACGCGGGATCGTTGAACTCCTCCGGCCACCGGACAGGGGTTTGGTAGTAGGAAACGTCGATATATTTCTCGGGCGGAGGCGGGGGAGAGGCGATGAAGCCCATGCCGGCTCTGAGGTCGAGGGCGGCGGCGATACCGGGGATGTTCAACTCGGCCCTGGGGTAGAGGCCGTGCTTCGGGTCCAGCAAAGAGTCCAGGGTCTCCTCGGCCGAGGCGCCGGTGAGATCGTTGTGCCGGGCCAGGAGGTCGAGGCAGTGCCGCCGGTTCTCCGGGGCGAAGCACCACTCGGTGGCGTCCACGTAGCAGCGGATATAGTTTACTAGTTGCGTCCGGTTCCCCTCCGCCCAGGAGCGCTTGGCCAGGCCCACCGTCGCCTGGTACACGGAAATCATCTCCTCGCCCCGGGCGATGACGTGGCAACCCCGCTCCAGGGCGGCTCCTACGAACGGCGGCGTGAGCAGCGTGGCAAACAGCCGCCCTTCGATCAGGGTCTGGTAGCGGCTCTCCCAACCGCCCACCTCCACGAGCTCGTATTCGTCCGGGCCGAAGTCGCGGTCGCGCAAGGCCTTCTCCAGGATGAAGACGAAGCCGCTGTCCCGGGCGTCCACCGCCAGCGGCTTGCCCCGCAACGACTCCATCGTCGGACACCCGGGCGCGCCGACGAGGCTCAGCAACCCGCTGTGGAGCCCCATGAACGCGAACAGGTCCGAGCCGGGCTGATTCTCCACGTCCGCCACCACGTCGTCCGCGGCCGCGTGGCCGATGGTGCAGCGCCCGGTACGCACCGCCTCCACGAGATAGGCCGAGCCCGGCGTGTACTCGATCTCCACCGCGAGCCCGCCGCCGGCAAAGATGCCGTTCTCCACCGCCGCATGGACGGGCAGATTGTAGGCGGCGCGAAACTGGATGAGCCGGATGGGGGTCGGGGAAGCCATGATCGTAACCGGAACTAAACCATGCGCCGGTTCTTCAAGGCAAGGCGGAGGGCGACCGCCGGTCGCCCCTACACGTCATCGTGCCTTGCCGACGACGCAAGAATCCTGCGCATCCTGTCATGTAAATTGACCTGACAGCACACCGGGAGATCGTTGCGCCGAACCCGTGCCGGATATACGTTCAACGGGCGCGACTCGTTCCTTGAGCGGAAATCTGGTCCGGACCGCTGGGAGAACGCGGCACGAGTCCTGCCGAGCGGAGAAATCAGGAGCACCATGCGGCAATCCAGTTTCCAGCACGTGGGCCGGGACGTTCCCCGGGTGGACGGCGTCGACAAGGTGACGGGGCGGGCCAAGTATACCGGCGACATCGTGCTCCCCGGGATGCTCGAAGGCCGGATCCTGCGGAGCCCGTTGCCGCACGCGCGCATCCGCGCCATCGATACGTCGAGGGCGGACGCGCTCCGGGGCGTGCGCGCGGTGGTCACGGCGAAGGACTTGTCGGGTATCGACCCGTTCTACAACGGCCGGCCGGTGGTGGCCATGGACAAGGTGCGCTACGTGGGCGAGCCGGTGGCGGCCGTAGCCGCGGAGGACGAGCACACGGCGGAGGCGGCCCTGGCGCTCATCGACGTGGACTATGACGAGTTGCCGTCGGCCCTTGGAATGGACGCGGCGCTGGCTCCGGGTGCGCCGCTGATCCACGAGGATGCTCCCGGCAATGTGTGCGCCCACGAGCGGGTGGAGCAAGGGGACGTGGACCAGGGTTTTGCCGCTTCGGACCGTGTCTTCGAGGGCCGCTACACGTTCCCCATGGTCTATCACTACAGCATGGAGCCCCACGGCGCGGTGGCCCGGTACGGCGCCGACGGTATCGACCTGTGGTCGTCGGCGCAGCACCCGTTTCTGGTGCAGGGCGATATCGCGCGCATCTTCGGCGTCACCCGCTCCCAGGTGCGGTTGCGGGTCTCCTTTCTGGGCGGCGGCTTCGGCGGCAAGTCCTACAGCAAGTTCGAGCCCCTGGTGGTGCTGCTGTCGCGCAAGGCGGGCCGTCCCGTGCGGCTCTGCCTGTCGGTCCCCGAGGCCATGGTCACGGTGCGGCGGCACGGCGCCACCGTCGACCTCAAGACCGGGGTGATGAACGACGGCACCCTGGTGGCGCGGCAGGCCGAGATCCATCTCGACACCGGCGCGTTCACCGAGAACACCCGGATGGTGGCCCAGCTCGCCGCCACCCGGGTGCTGGGACCCTACCGCATCCCGCATCTCCGGAGCGACGTCTACTCCGTCCACACCAATGCCGGCTCGGCGGGCTCGTTCCGTTCCGTCGCCGCCCCTCAGACCATCTTCGCCTGCGAGTCGCAGATGGACGAGATCGCCGCCGACCTGGAAATGGACCCGGTGGCGTTGCGCGACCGGAACCTGCTCAAGCGGGGTGAGATACTCCAGCCCAAGCTGCGGCCGGTGGACGTGAATCTCCGTTCGAGCCTGCGGCGTTTGGTCTCGGCATCCCGCTGGCGGCGGCGCGCCGGTGTCCGGAAGGCGCCGCTGGGGATGGCCTGCGGCTCCACCAACGCCGGCGGCGTGTTGCCGGTGTCCGTGGCGCTGGTGCGCCTGGGGCCCGACGGGCATGTATCTGTACTGGCCGGCAGCACCGAGATGGGGCAAGGGGTCAAGACGACGTTCACACAGATCGTCGCCGAGGAAATGACGTTGCCGCGCGATCGTGTCCGGGTCGTGCCGGTGGACACCACCGTGACGCCCTATGACCACTCCACCGGGGCCAGCCGCTCCACCACGGTCATGGGCCGGGCGGTGCAGGCCGCGTCCCGGGATCTCAAGCGGCAGTTGCGCGCCATCGCGGCCAAGGCGTTCGGGGTCACGCCGGGAAAGGTGACGGTGTCCGAGGGCCGGCTCGTGACCGGTGAGCAGGCGATGTCGTTTACCGACGCCCTGGCGTGCCGCTTCGGCGTCGTCGCCGGGGAGATCGTGGGGCGCGGCACCATGGGCCCGGAGATGGTCCGCTGGAAGACGCCCGTGCTCTGGGAAGTGGGCATGGGAGTCGCCGAGCTCGACATCGACCGCGATACGGGCGCGGCGAAACTGGTGAGCTACGTCTCCGTGGCCGACGTCGGCAAGGCCATCCATCCGCAACACTGCATCGGGCAGGAAGAGGGCGCGGCCATGATGGGCATCGGCCACACCTTCATGGAGCAGATGATCCATGATGACCACCAGTTGCTGAATCCCAACCTCGTCGACTACCGGGTGCCCAAGTTCGAGGACCTGCCGGGGGAGTTCCACACGTTCCTGGTGGAAAACCGCGACGGCATCGGCCCCTACGGCAGCCGCGGCATGGGCGAGGGCGGCATCTTCTCCGTGGCCCCCTCGGTGGTTAGCGCCCTGGCCCGGGCCACCGGCGTGCGTATCCGGGACCTGCCGCTGACCCCGGAACGGGTGTGGCGGGCGCTCAGGAACCAGGAGTGAGGGCCCGGACCTTCGTCTCAAGCCACGCGTGCAATTGGGTGAACCGGAAGGAGCCGGTTTCGAAGAGCTGCATGAAGAAGGCGTACGCTTCCTCGTCGTCGCAGTCGATCAATTGACCGTTCATACGCAGGAAGGTGTCGGTGACGAAGAAGGCCACCCGCTTGTTGCCGTCCACGAAGGGGTGGTTGTTGGCCAGACTCTCCATGAGCGCGGCCGCTTCCTCGGTGAGGCTGTCATAGTACCCTAGCTGGGGCCGCATGAGCGCGGCCGCCAGGGCGCCCTCATCGCGTATCCCCGTGGTCCCGCCGAAAGCGGCGATCAGGGCTCCGTGCATGGCCATGACTTCCTGGATGGTGGGGAAGTCATGCGTCATTTGGCCAGTAGCTCGCCCAGGCGACGGTTGCGCTCGACGCTGGCCTGGAAATGGGCCATGACCGCGGCGCGAGGCTTCTCTCGAGAGCGGTTTTCGATGTACTCCCGCAACGCATCTTCCAGAACTGCTTGAAAGTGGCGCCCTTCCTGCTGCGCGATCTCACGCATCGTCGCCAATAGCTCCGGAGGCGCCTGACTGGAGAATTTCTCACGTGGCATCCGCATGACCGCTCCGATCTGCCCTTACTATGTTGTTGCCGTGGCTAGGTGTCAAGATCTCGCTTGACAGGCATGGACGCGTTTCTCTAGCAGGTTGTCGAAAACTCCCTGCGATATGGGTCGGCGCCCTTCGACTTCGCTACGCTCAGGGCGAACGGAATCTGACGTAAACGTTCGCCCTGAGCCCTTCGACAAGCTCAGGACAGGCTTCGCGAAGCGAAGTCGAAGGGTGCCACACGGCGTTTTTCAACAACCTGTTGGATGCGGCGTTGACTAGCTGTCTTCGCGTGCCCGGAGCCAGGCGCGGATGCGGTCGGGGCTGAGGGGGAGGTCCTTGACCTCGATGCCGAGGGCATTGCTGACGGCGTTGCCCAGGGCGCCGGCGGTGCCGACGATGCCGCCTTCGCCGGCGCCCTTGACGCCGAGCGGGTTGTAGGGCGACGGCGCCTCTTCCAGCACCAGGTCGTCGATGGGGGGGACGTCGGTGCTGGTGGGCAGCAAGTAGTCCAGGAACGTGGTGGTGAGGAGCTGGCCGCCCTCGCCGTACACGAGCTCTTCCAGCACCACGCCGCCGATGCCCTGCACCGCGGCGCCCACGGTCTGGCCGTGCACCATGAGCGGGTTCACCACGCGGCCCACGTCTTCCACCACCAGGTACTTGAGCACCTCCAGCATGCCGGTCTCGGGGTCCACGGCCACGTGGGCCAGGTGCACGCCGTAGGTGTGGGTGATGTTGTTGGAGTTGTAGTAGGCGGTGGTTTCCAGCTCGGGGACGCCCTGCTCGGGGGTGATGGACTCCCGCATGTGCGCCACCAGCTCGCCCAGCGGCAGCGCCGGCGCCTCGGTGCCGGTCTGGACGATGTTGCCGTCCTCCAGCGACAGGGTGGCGGCGTCCACGTCCAGGTGCCGGGCCGCGGCCTCCAGGATCTTGTCCTTGAGTTGCAGCGCGGTGAGGTGCACGGCGTTGCCGGCCATGACCGTGCCGCGGCTGGCGAAGGTGCCCCAGCCGAAGGGCGAGAGGTCGGTGTTGCCGTGGAACACGGATATGGCGTCCATGGGCACGCACAAGGCGTCGGCGCAGATCTGGGCCATGGCGGTCTCGTGGCCCTGGCCGAGCTGGGCGATGCTCAGGTACACGCTGACGCCGCCGCCTTCGCCCACCACCATGCGGGCGCCCTCGTAGGGCTCCAGCCCGCCGGTGTTCTTGACGAAGTACGAAAGCCCGACGCCGTGGTAGCGGCCGTCGTCCCGCAGCCCTTGCAGTTCCAGCATCTTGTCGTACTCGAACCGTTCCAGCGCCTGCCTGAGGGCGCTGGCGTAGTCGCCGCTGTCGAGGATGGTGGGGTGGCTGCTGGGCCGGGTGAACCCGATCTCGTACGGGATCTCCGCGGGCGTGACCAGGTTCTTCTTCCGCAGCTCCACCGGGTCGAGATCCAGGTCCCGCGCCATCATGTCGAGCATGCGCTCGCGGTAGAAGCACGACTCCACCCGGCCGGGCGCCCGCAGCGTGCCCAGGCCGGTCTTGTTGGTCATGATGCAGTGGATCTTGGCCTCGTAGTTGGGGATCCGGTAGGGGCCGGTCAGCAGCGCGGCGGTGGAACAGGGCACCAGCCCGCCGTGGGTGCGCACGTAGGCGCCCATGTCGCCGTAGATCTGCGCTCGCAGGGCGAGCAGGGTGCCGTCCTTGCGCGCGGCAATCTCCAACTCGCAGGTCACCTGGCGCGAGTGGTTGGCTGCCAGAAGGTGCTCGCGCCGGTCCTCGATCCATTTCACCGGGAGACCGAGGCGCACCGAGGCGAAGGGGATCAGGAAATCCTCGGGATAGAGCTCGCCGCGGATGCCGAAGCCCCCGCCGACGTCGTTCTCCTCGAAGTGGCACTTGTGCTCGGGCAGTTGCAGGAAGGCGGCGATGGTCTGCCGGTTCAGGTGCGGCAGCTTGGTGGCGCCGTAGACCCTGAGCTCACCCTTGCCGCGGTCGAAGTGGGCCACGGCGCCGCGGGTCTCCATGGGGTTGCCGGTGAAGCGGTGGACCCGGAACTCCTCGCGCCGGGTATAGTCGGCTTCCGCGAAGGCCTTGTCCGCGTCGCCGATGGAGACGTGGTGGACGCCGGCCAGGTTGGTGCCGTTTTGTTCGTGCACCAGCACCTTGTCCTCGAGCGCCTCGCGCACGTCCATCACTTCCTGGAGAATCTCGTATTCGACGTCGATGGCGTCCAGCGCGTCCTCGGCCAGGTAGCGGCTCTCCGCTACCGCCACGGCCACGGGCTCGCCCACGTAGCGCACCACGTCCCGCGCCAGCGAGGGCTGGAGATACTTGTCCAGCCCCGGGATCTTGTACATCCGGATGGGGACGGTGGCGTCCAGTTCGCCGATGTCCTTGAGGGTGAATACCGAGACCACCCCGGGCAGGGCCTCGGCGCGTTTGGTGTCGATGTTATGGATGCGGGCGTGGGCGTGGGGGCTCCGGAGGATGGCGGCGTGGACCATGTGGGGCAGCTTGATGTCATCCACGTAGGTGCCCGCGCCGGTGATGAACCGGATGTCCTCGCGCCGCCTGATGGGAGCGCCGATGTATGATTCCGCCATGTCAGGGAGCCTCTCGTTCAGGGGGATGCGTCATCGCTGTTCTTGCCGGCCGGACCAAACCGGGGACGAGGGCGGAGTGCTCTCGTCAGTCCGCGTCCGAGCGGCCGCCCACCTCCGGGGCCGCCTGCGCGATGGCTTCGATGATGGGTTGGTAGCCGGTGCAGCGGCAGATGTTGCCCGAGATGGCTTCCCGGATCTCGGCATCCGTGGGCTGTGGGTTTTCCTTGAGGAAGGCCGACGCGGTCATGAGGAACCCCGGGGTGCAGAAGCCGCACTGAAGCGCGTGCCGGTCCTGGAACGCCGCCTGCAAGGGGTGCAGCCGGTCGCCGTCCGCCAGCCCCTCGACGGTTTCCAGGGTCGCTCCTTCCGCCTGTACCGCCAGCAGCAGACAGGAGCGCACCGCCTCGCCGTCCATGATCACCGTGCAGGCGCCGCATACGCCGTGCTCGCAGCCCAGGTGCGTGCCCGTGAGGTCCAGCTCGTTCCGGAGAAAGTCCGCCAGCGTCATGCGCACTTCCACCAGCTTCTCGTAGGCCTTGCCGTTGACCGTGAGGTTGAGGATGCTCTTGGTGCTCATGCGCCGTTGCCCTCCGTGCCTCTCGCCACGGCCGCGCTCAGCGCGCGCCGGGTGAGAACGCCGCCCACTTCCTTGCGGTAGAGCGCCGATGCGTGGATGTCGGAGTCGGGGTCGAGCTCCTCGAACACGATACGCTCCACCTCCTTGAGGGCGGCGTCGTCCAGGGCCGCGCCCTTGAGATGCTGCTCCGCCTTCTCCACCCGGACGGGCTTGCCGCCGACGCCGAA
>Ga0209754_1002993_pt1 | contig 12259 bp, 13 predicted proteins | sample MesohylBB_FD_187295 | JGI IMG/M metagenome (GOLD analysis project Ga0209754, IMG submission 187295) | Host-associated microbial community of the marine sponge Aplysina aerophoba from Gulf of Piran - sponge mesohyl, lysed by bead beating... | ecosystem: Host-associated > Porifera > Sponge >... | reverse complement strand
GGAGCGGGAAGCGCCGGCGGCTCGCTAGCCGGGGTAAGGACAGCCCAAGCGCCGCTCGCGCGCGAAGCCGAAGAAGGTTTCAATCCTCGCCCACCGCTGAGGGTGGGCGCGACAGCTCGCGACCGTCATCGCCCGGATCCTCGCCCACCGCTGAGGGTGGGCGCGACCCCGTAACGCTATGAAGCGTCTCTCCCGGCCAAACTGGTTTCAATCCTCGCCCACCGCTGGATGGCCTTGCTGTACCCACCAGCGCTATCCGGGCCGCGAGCGGCCCGTCGCGAGGTTCGACATGCCCCGGGTCGAGCTGGCTGGCCCGGACGAATGTTCTCTACCGTGTCTGTATGCGAAGCGCCCCTGCGGGTTCCAGGTGGGGCCTCATGTGGGGTAGCCGCCGCGATGAAACGAGGGAGAATCAGCGTGGCCGCCCGCGCCCAACCTTTTGGCCAAGCATCGGGAGTTCCATCTGCTCCAGATCCGGGGCGGGCCGGCCTCGAAGACCTGCTCCTTGATGATCATACGGCCAACCCCTAGCATAAGAATGGGTTAGCCGACAAAATGTCAAGGTCCGGGGAGCACTGGCTCGCGGAAGGCTCCACCGACCATAGCATCCAGCGGGCATTTCGGCGGGAGGACAACTGGCATGCCAGCCGTCAAGCACGAGGAGTTCTTTCGCCGGCATCCGGTGTTCACCGGCGAGGAACTGGCCGCGCATCTGTCGGCGCGCGGTGGCACGGGCCCGAGGGCCCAGGAGGCGCTTCTCGCCTACCACATGAAGGCCGACCGGCTCGTGCGTGTGCGCCGGGGCCTCTACGCCGTGGTCCCACCGGGAGCCGACGCGCACTCCTTTCCGGTCGATCCCTTCGTGATAGCGTCTCGGCTGACCCGGGACGCCGTGTTGTCGCACCACACTGCCCTCGAGTTCCACGGCCGGGCCTACTCGGCCTGGGAGCACCTCACCTACCTGGCCGCACGCCCGTCCCCGCCACTGACGTTCCGCTCTCATCTCTTCCGGGGGACGCGCTTCCCGGAAGCGCTCGTGCGATCACGCAGCGAAATGCACGGTGTTTTGACCGCAGAGCGCGCGGGGGTTGCCGTGAGGGTCACGAGCCTTGAGCGCACGCTGGTGGACATGCTCGATCGTCTGCGCCAGTCAGGGGGCTGGGAGGAGGTCTGGCGCTCGCTCGAGTCGGTGGAGTTCTTCGACATCGAGCGGGTCGTGGAGTACGCCCTCCTCCTGGGCAACTCGACAACGGCCGCGAAGGTAGGCTTCTTTCTCGAGCGGCACCGCGAGCGGCTCATGGTCGACTCGCGCCACCTTGAGACGCTCCGCCGCCAGAGTCCGCGACAGCCCCACTACGTCGATGGTGCGAGAAAGGGAAGTGGCCGCCTCCTCTCCCGCTGGAACCTGGTGGCGCCACAGGAGGTCGTGGACCGTGCCTGGGAGGAAGTCGCGTGAGGGTCTCCCTCGAGCGACTCGCCGCGGACGCCGAGGCGACAGGCTTCCGGGCGGACATGCTGGAGAAGGTCGCGCACCTGCTGGGGCTGCTTGAGGCCATCCAGCGCCATCCCTTCCTGAACGGGAAGCTGGCCCTGAAGGGGGGAACGGCGCTCAATCTCTTCGTCTTCGACGTACCCAGGCTCTCGGTTGACATCGACCTGAACTACGTCGGCGCCGAGAGCAGGGAAGCCATGCTGGACGAACGTCCGAGGCTGGAGGAGGCGCTGCAGGCGGTCTTCGGCCGAGAGGACTTCGCGAGTCGGCAGCTCGGGACCGAGCACGCCGGAGGCAAGTGGACGCTGCGCTATCTGGCGGCTTCCGGTCAGGGCGGCAGGATCGACGTTGACATCAACTACATGTACCGCGTACCGCTCTGGCCCCTCACCACGATGGACTCGCATCGTATCGGCCGCTGGCAGGCGACCGGCATTCCTGTCGTGGACGTGCACGAGCTCGCCGCCGGCAAGCTGGCGGCTCTCCTGTCGCGTCGCCGCGCCCGGGACTTGTTCGATAGCCGCCACGTCCTCGCCATCGACGGTCTCGACCTCGACCGGCTCAGGACCGCCTTCGTCGTCTACGGCGCGATGAATCGCAGGGACTGGCGCACGATCTCAGTCGAGGACGTGGCTTTCGACCCAGCGGAGTTGGCGAGTCAGCTCCTGCCATCGCTGCGGACGGACTCTGCTCAAGCGAGCGAGGGAGCCAGCCTTGGAGAAGGGCTGGTCGACGAGTGCCGGCAGGTGCTCTCGGCGGTACTGCCGCTCAGCAGCGCGGAAAGGGCGTTCCTCGACCGGCTGCTCGACGAGGGGCAGATCGACGCCACCATGCTGACCTCCGCCCCGGTGCTCCAGGAACGAGTACGGGCCCAACCGCTGCTGGAGTGGAAGGCCCAGAACGTAAGGCGTCACAAGGGGTTGGCCTGAGCTGATGCTGGGGTCCCGGTCCCAGGCTTTCCTGCGCCCCGAGGCAGTCAGTCGGCGCGGGTACTGCGGGAGCTGCGCACAGGAGGTGGCGCATGCTATCGCTGGTCGAGACGTTCGCCTCAACCCTGGCCGGACTCCTGGAGACCTTCGTGCCCCCGACCTCCTTACGGCAAGACAGATAGTCGGAGAGAGGGCCGGCTCCTCTTCTCCACCTGGCGAGGAACCAGATCTCCATGAGCAGGAGCCCACAAGGCGGGACTTAACATGTAGCTGTCCTCTCGTTGGTGAAGGCAGTGGGCTCTCTGTTTGAGGCCCTCGCGTCGCCTCCATCGGAGCGGACACAGCCCCTCGCCGCGACCGTCAGCGAGCTAGGGCGCACCCTGAAGACGATTGAAGCGAACGTCAGGCGAGGCATTGTCGACGGGGACCGATGACGGTTCGCTGGAAGTGGGACTCGCGGCCCTGCAGGAGCATGCTGCTCTGCCAGAACTCCTGCGTACCCAGATCGAGGGCCTGTGCCCTCTTGCCCGGGGGCGCCATCACACCGTAGTGCTCGCGTACTCTGTGGAGTCCTCAAGGAGTCAGTGCGTCTCGCGGCTGCCAACGACCCACGCCAGACAAGGGCTTCAAGAAGGAGGCGTGCCCTTCTTCGCACGAGCGCGACGGTCATACCAGCATCCCCGACACTGCCGTAGGTGGTGCGAGCCTAGGTGACCGCCACCCTCGACCGCGAGACCAACCGGATCCACCCGGAGGCGGTACCCGACACGGGCCCGTTCCAACTCCGCCTGGCCGGAGCTAACGGCAGCGGCGTACGACCTTGTGCGCCTCTCGCGACTGGAGCCCGTCCCTCTGTAGGAGCCGAGCGGCGCTGCCCGCTACGTCCGAGGCCACTTCTTCAGCAGTCTACTAGCTCTACGACGATCGCAACCTCCCCAAGGGGCCCGGAAACTTCGCCCTTACCGACTTCGAGACTGCGTGAGGTACAGGCCCTACTACCAGACAAGAGCTGAAGCGGCAGCCGCCTCTGCGCGCGCCCCTTCGGTGTTTGAGTACCGTTGCATGCGAAACACCTCGTAGTCGGCCCACTTGTAGACGGCGAAGGCGGCATCTTGAGCACGACTTTTCTGTTGAACGGTTTCCCACCCAACCTTCGCGGATGCGTATGCCTCAGAGGCCACGGCCGTCGTGACGCGGCAGTTCCAGAATCTGAGAGCTGCTCTCCACGTTGACGCTACGTTTGGTCTGACAAGCGCCGGGTGAGAGTCAACGTCTTGGAGAAAGTTCACCATCGCTAGGGCGTCTGCGGCTTGTTTCTGGGCTACCTGCGTCAGCATGTGAGAGGGACGCTCCTCGTAGACGATAAGTTCGTTCCACTGAACCATGGAGTGGTTGAGCATGGCGATCGTCTTTGCACACTGGCTCGCCACGCTCCGAAGGTAATCATCGACTTGGGTCCAAATTGGCTGTGGAGCTTTGCCGGAACGAATGGATTGCAGCAGTTGACTCAGGCTCGGCTCGGCTATGGCAAAAGCTATTCCCTCGGTGGCTGCGTTGCCGGGCTTGCGGCTCACTACTCCCGCGATGCGACCGAGGGCATCCACGAGCGGGCCTCCGCTGTTGCCAGGATTCACCGACGCATCTGTCTGGATGTGGGAGATGCCCTCTTCGGTGAACGCCTGCGAGACGATGCCATGTGTGACCGTGGCGCCCTCGCCTCGCCCCATAGATGGAAAGCCAACCGCAAAAACAACCTCACCCGGGGAGGGTCCGACCGACCAATTCAGTGGCGGAAGTGAGTTGGGCGCGGAGGGGATCGCGACATCGCCACCGTTGAAAGGGTAGAAGCCGACAACCTGCGCCCAGATGCTGATGTGCGCGCTAGTGAGTCTGACCCAAGCTCCGACGCCAATGTCCTCGACCAAGTGCCCCGCTGTCACGAACTCCGAGTTGCTGATGCAGAAGGCGCTCCCGGTCTGTCCGTTGGTGGTTGTGGCCTTGACCGTGGCGATCACGGCCGATGCGACACCGTCGGACGGGCAAGGTTGGTAACCCATAGTTATCGCTCCCAGCTTGCTTGCAGCTGTCGTCCTGTTTCCTATCACGATCCGAGGCCCTGAGCGCGGAGTCAAGACCAAACCGGGACACAAAAGAGGGTCTCTGCAAAGGCTGAGGTGCTGATGGAAGCATGCCCCTGCTCGCAGTGGTTCCCCAGTCACCGCGTCCCCTCCCCTATCGTCCGCAGCCGCGCATGCGTCTGCATCACAAGGCACGTGCTCACCTTCCCTGCATCCGGCGAGACCTACCTCGCCATCGCCGGCCAGGTGATCGCCGCGGATTTCCCCGAGCCCGAGATGCGGTCTGAGGGGTACACGTGGGAGTAGACGGCACCGTACAAGTCGAGGAGCCACCAAGAACCCCGCCGCCTACCATCGTGACGCCGACAGCGACGCCCACGCCAACGGAAACCCCAAACTCACGCTGACCCTGAAACCCTCGACCACGGTCACGACTGCGGTAGATGTGTGCCCTGGGACGTCTGGTCTCTGCTGAACGAGACGCAGGCGAATCACAGGCCGGAGCAGGCCTGCTAAGTAAGCCGCCCTGCACCCAGTTGGCTTCGGGACTCCGATGCAGTCAGTAGGAGGGAGGGTTCGCGTGTGAACCCCCTTCGAGGCAGTTCCGCCCGGCACTCCCGCTCCCAATACTGAAGCGCAGGAGCTGAAGTGCGGCCAAGTCTGGACCGCTCTCGCTGTGCATTGCCAGCAGGGCCGCCACGGCTCCCTTGAGATCGACCACTTGCGAGAAGACGCGATGGAGAGCACGCCGGACCAGGGGACACATGCCGCCGGGCGGGACGAGACACTTGAGTCCGGCCTGCGGATGCTCGCGCGCCTGATCGCGCGCGCTCACCTGCGGCGTCAGAGGGCATTGGCTTCCGCTGCCCCCAGACGGAACCCCACTGAGGGCTCCGGCGAAACCTCCCCGCTTCGTGGCGAGTGCGAAGGCGCCCAGGGACGGCCGTCGTCGAGTTCGGACCGCTCGCCGCAGTGAAGAACGTCGCCGGCGGAGGGAAGGGTGGCGGTTGCGTCATGGTATCCTTTTAGATACCGTGATCAGAATCCAGAACCCGTCCCCAACCAGGAGGCGCCCATGCCCAAGATGGACTTCCAGCCCTGGCCCGCGAGGGATGCAGCCGCTGCCCTCAATGCCGCCTTCGCGACCGACGACCTGAGCCAGGTCATGGCCACGCTCGGGACGGTCGCGCGCGCGAAGAGCATGCGCCGGGTGGCGGCGGAGACGGGACTGGGACGGGAGAGCCTCTACAAGTCGCTGGCACCCACGGGCAGACCGGAGTTCGTCACCATACTCAAGGTGCTTCGCTCCCTCGGCCTCCGCCTGCGCGTCACACCCGCCGGGGAGACGCGGTAGGCTCCGCCCCACTAGGACAACCAGACCAGACAGGTACCTACACAGGAGAGGAAGACCGCATGCAGCAGCCACCAGCCCCAAGTCCGCCGCCCTCTCCCGGTACCCGTTGTCGTCGAGCTCGATGAACGCTTCGAAGTAGGCTTCGAAGGGGACGGTCTTGAACACATCCGGCAGACGCTCAGCCTGGCGGAAAAGGTAGACCCTCAGGCTGCTCAGCCGGTCCAAGATTGTGCCATCAAGGTCGAACAGTACGGCCTGCACACTGCCCATTAGGCCGAAGTCCCTTCCGCGAGCTTGGCGCCGCCCTCGCCACCCACGGCCTTGAGGCGAGTACGACGTTCTACAACATACTGGAGGGGCCGCTGCGATTCTGAAGAGAAGAGTCCTGGGCTTCTGGCCCCAGCCCTTGGTTCCTGATTGGCTAGAGCTCTACGGCAGTCAGCTTGGAGGGTGTCCTGGAAGGGCAGCGTCACGCTCTTCAAGGAACTCCATGTAGTCCAGCTGCCCCGGTGAGTACCCGAGATCCGTCAGGAGGGCAGCTGCCTCCGCCCGGTGCTGGGCGCCATGGAGGAGCACGCGTGTCACTCCGGATGAGAGGGTCTTCTGCGGCTTGTAAGCCGGCATGACGGCCTTCAAGTCCCTGTCCCCCAGCGCCGACAGGAAGGCCCGCGCTTCCGCCTGCACCATCCCCCAACGCCTCACGACTTGGTTGATGTTCCCTGCCGCCGGCCAGGGAGTCCTTGGCTTGAGTTGCCAGCGGCCGAGCCAACGACGCTCCGCGGAGATCATGTGATCGAGGGTTTCGAGCAGGCTCGGGGCTGTGCCCGAGGACCTGGAGGCCTCTTCGGGCGAGGCAGCGAGGGCTCGAGCCAGAAGCCGGTCGAGCGCCCACGCGTGGTGGTCGTAGAGCTGACGGAGGCTGGCGGGGTCCATCAGCGCATTCTAGGGAGGCGTCGGTGGGGATGCACCGGCCACGTTGTTGCAGTCGGCTCCTACAGAGCCAAGCTGAACACCAGGACGAATGCAGAGGATCGAGTGGGCCAGAGGGTCTGCCTCCAGAAAGACACTTTCGGAGAGTTCTCCGTCTTCAGCAAGATATACCTCGATGAAGTGGAGGACACCCTGCTTCCACCCCCCTAGGCAATAGTGTCCGTACCACACGTGTGGGATGTTGTTTCCCTTTACCGCACAGGGACTTTCATGACGGGTGCCACACTTCGAACGCCTCGCTCTCTACAGCGATGAAACCAGCCCCGGAGCGCGAGCTCAGTCTCAAGCCGCGGTGGATACGGCGCGTGGTTCGCTGAGGCATGTGGAGACCCAGATTCCCTCTCACATTGTGTCGGCCCTGACCCCCGGTGAGCCGCCTACCAGACAATAGCTGTTGGGGCGGTGCAAGTAGGTGCTAACCGAGGCCACCAGTTCGTTGAACAGAGCCTCGGGCGTGGTGTCGGAGTGCTCTCGCTCGACGCCCGACTAGGTCAGTAACAGCGCGGCCCCCGCTGTCCGCAACCAGTAGGAGTATGTTCAGGGTATGGCTCCAGATCCTTTGACAGAGGCGTTTGACGACCCACAGATTCCAGAGTTCGCTTCTTGGAGAAGCTATCGCAGATTTGAAGAGCGGGTCATGCTGCACCGCCGCCACATCTGGGATCAGGGCATCGACGCCTTTCTCGATACCGTAATGCGCACACGACAGAATCGGGATCGAGGGATTCGGAAAGATACTATTCTCTGGCGTGCCCAAATTGGTATTGACTACCATATTGAAAGAGATACAAACGGCGAGGAAGTGACCGAAGAACCGATTGGCCTATCCCCTGATAGGATGAAACCGGATGCCGGCCTTACGGGAGAGGGTCGGGCCAACTCATCAGGAATCCCCGTACTCTATTTGGCTTCGACAAGGCAGACGGCCATCTCAGAGATTAGGCCCTGGGTGGGATCCGAGGTTTCGGTTGCCCAGTTTAGGATCACTCGGCAGTTGAAAGCCATTGATCTGACGCAGGGGCACGGCAAGCCATCGTGGAGTGTTCTGACGCTGAATCAGATGTGGGGTAAGGAGGAGGTGAGCGCCGAAGACAAGGCTAGAGCCATTTGGAACGACATCGACAACGCCTTCTCCCACTCCGTAACACTGTCTGATGAACGGGAAAACTATGGGAATTACATACGTAAGTAGACGGGTTACCTACTAGCGCTTCCCACGACAATTCGTCGTTATTGTCAGAACAACTCGTCGTAAACTCGTCCGACACCTTTTATGATCCGGTCCTACGTTGCCTTTCTCTCGGCCATTTTGCCGGGGAGGAGGGTTGTAGGTGCGTTCCACGGACACTTCAAAGAAGGGAGATTTCCTCGTTGTCGAAAGGCGACAAGGAAACCGACAAGGATCGGAAGCAAGTGCGGCCTAAGCCGCGCTTCTTCTAACCCCTAGCCTTTCGGCGCTCTCCCTTACTCCTCCCCGGCATTGGCCGTACCCCTATTGACGCTCTGGTCGCGCCCGAGTGTCAAGGTATATCGGCTCCATCTATAGCCCAAGGGACAGCGCCGATCCAGACCGGTTCTAGACTATCTATGCGTAGATACAGTGGGGGCATGAAGCAGAAAGCCCCCGGCAAGTTTTACCGCAAGGGTTTGACGTTGGTGGAACTCACGCGAATGTTCCCCGACGATGCAACGGCGGAAAAGTGGTTCGCGGAAGTCCGCTGGCCGAACGGCGTTGCATGCCCGAAGTGCGGTTCGCTTGACGTGCAGGAAGGCGCGAAGCATCCCACGATGCCGTACCACTGCCGCGATTGCCGTAAGTATTTCTCGGTGAAGACCGGAACGGTTATGCAGGGTTCGAAGCTCGGCTACCAGGTATGGGCGATCGCGATCTACCTGATGAACACGGGTATCAAGGGCGTCTCTTCGATGAAGCTCCATCGTGACCTCGGCATCACCCAGAAGTCCGCATGGCACCTGGGCCATCGCATCCGGGAAGCATGGGATGCTGGTACCGACCCGTTCGTTGGCCCCATTGAGGCGGACGAGACCTTCATCGGCGGCAAAGAGAAGAACAAGCATTCCTCGAAGAAGCTCCGCTCCGGACGCGGCAGCGTCGGGAAGACGCCCGTTGCGGGGGTGAAGGATCGGGAGACGAATGAGGTAAGCGCCGCCGTTGTTCCCGGCGTGGACAAGGTAACGCTGCAGGACTTCGTTCTTGGGCGGATGGCCGAAGATGCAACGATCTTCACCGATGAGTGGGCCTCCTACCAGGGGCTACCGAATCATCGCTCGGTGAAGCATAGCGTTGGCGAGTACGTCGATGGCATGGCGCATACGAACGGGATCGAAAGCTTCTGGGCGATGCTCAAGCGGGGGTACCACGGTACCTACCACCAGATGAGCGCGAAGCACCTCGATCGGTACGTTACGGAGTTCGCCGGAAGGCATAACGATCGCGAGTGGGACACCGTTGACCAGATGCAGCGCATCGCGCGGGGCATGGTCGGTAAGCGGCTACGCTACGACGACCTTGCGGCGTAAGGGGTTCCTGTCCCCCTTGTGGTAGGGTCTAGATCTGGGAGGCCGGGAACCGCATACGAGACGGCCCCCGGCCTGGGATTTGGCCCCCGACGTCAACGCTTTACGAATGCGAGCGCGTCGGGGGCCTCGTCGTGCCCTCATTCTCTCACGCATGGGGATTGATCTTGCGCCGTTGAATCTTCACGGCGATCCGCGCGCCTAGAAGATCGCCTGAAAACAAGCGCCTACGAGAACGATCCCCACAAGAAGTGCCCCGCCCCCGATCATGAGGAGCAAGTAGAGCCCGCAACCGGCAACGCCTAGGTCGGCGCAACCCTTCGCAAGGTCGCCCGGTTCAGTCTCCCGACTCGGGCCGCTCATGGACTTACCGTCCATGAATCGCAGACGACTACGTTCTCATAGTTTTCGGCACAGTAGATACCCCGGAACTTTCGTTCTTCCGTAACCATCCACCCGATGCCTACGTCTGAGGTTGGGCTCCATGCGCCTAGATTCTCGATGGCCCCGGCAAGGATCGGAACGCTAAGCGGCCACCATTCGGAGTAGCTATGGACGGGCCGGTCGACAACCCCCCGGAGATAGAGCCCATCTTCGGGAATGTCTACCGAAGACCTAATCATCAGATCGCGGTAGTACCACGCCCTGGTCTTGCGCTCCCGCACGAAGGCGTAGAACAGAGCATCCTCTTTGGCTACGCCATAGAGGTCGGGAAGTGGATCGCTAACCGCTACAACACGGCAGGGGAAATACCCGTCCGAGAAGTCGCTCTCCTCCCGCTCGCATTCGTAAACGCGCCGGATACGATCCTCCCGCGAAAAGACCTGGGCATGCACGCTCCGCACCTCGTGGGGACGCACGATGTTTAGAAAGCGGGGGCAAGTCGCGGGAGGGTTGAAGGCAGCGGGCGTCCCTGTTTCGAGCCGCACCATATAGGCCATGTGCAGCGGCGGAATCGCAAGGTCGGACGTAATCTCGATACAGGTGAAATGCGCGCCCGTTACACCACTACCCCTGTAGAACTCGAACGAGATCTCGGGGGATTGGGCTACGGATGGGGTGGGGGCAAGTTCAGGTCGAGAGGTGCGCGATAACCATTCATGCCGGATAGACGTGAACCAAGGGGGGAGTATCCCGATCCGTACCATCTCGTCGATAAACGCCTGGTCGGATGAGTGTTCGCCCTCCCCGCCCGCAAGGGCAGGAACCCCCAGTCCAATAGCAATGACCGCTAACGCAACCGGGACGGCATGTTTCACTAGAGAGCCCCCTTGCGGACAGGTCCGGGTTGCTCGACACAAGCCATCCGTTCCAAGCGAACCGCAAGGGGGCACGAAGTCCCGAGACCTATGCAATTCGCCTGCGGCGGCTTTGGCTTGTGTCGAGCCGGGGGCGATGGTGGAGGAAGGCTAGGACGGGGTCAAGCGGTCGGGGGAGCTATCCCTGCTATGACACTGGGGCGGGACGCGATCTAGGCTCTAGAGGATGGGGAATGGGGCTCGTCTACTTAGGTATGTAATTCCCAAAACTATGTACCTACCCGCATCCTGGCAGAACTCTTCCAGCAAGCAGGCTATGACGCCATCGTGTACCGCAGCCAATTCGGTCAAGAAGGACAAGCCGGTTACAACATTGCTGTCTTCAATCTGGAAGACGCCGAGATCTTGAACTGCGCTCCATATCGAGTTGAAAGCGTCGAGGTCAACTTCGAGGAGCTCGGCAATCCCTGGTTTGCCAACCCCGAGTCGTCGCAGGATGGCGAAAACGGTGGATACGCCTAGGGCCATCCCAAGGCCAGCGACCGTTACCGGCGCTCCCGGAGCAGGGCGTTCCGGGCGGACATCGCCGCCGCCGTCCTGCGCATCAGCGGCGCGCTGACGCGGGCGCACCTGCTATTCCCAGGGCATTCGAGGCAGCCCGAGAGGAGGCCAACTCCCGCCACGTCGCCACCTCCGGTCCCGCCGTGGTCGAGGCAACGACGGGCGTGCTCTCCTCCTCATGGCGCCAACTGGGTGGGCATCGTCGCGGAGTCAGAACTGTACCGGCGCTACGCTCTGTGGGAGGTGACGTGGGACGACGTCGAACAGGGGTTCAAAGCGAGGGTTACCGCCTACAACACCTATCAGGCCGCGAAGTGTGACCTCTGGAGACTCCGAGGATACTCCGACGCCAACGGGGGCTTGTGAGGCAGTGGGAAGCTAGCCACAAGGGGACCGGTGAGGTTTGCTAGGGCAAGTGCCCGCCCAAAGCCGGCGGGCACTTACGGTGCCAAGTAGAACCTGAGGATGAAGGTTCTCGATTTTGTCCAGTCTGGTGGGCCTAACTTGACGGTAGGCAGTACCACCTTCGAACTGGCGATGCCGTTGTAGCACGCATCGCCGAGCACTCGAGGGACTTCCCATAGTCCGCTGTCGTTCCCGTCCGATTCTACCTGCGTGCGCCATCAGCGTCGCCGACATGCGCGGAGGGATCGAGGTGGCCAGCAACTCCGGGACGATGCCGTCACCAGCGAATCCACGTATCGTGACGCGTGCAAGCTGAGCCAGAGACACCTCGCGGTTGGCAGGTGATCGCGCAGGACCTAATACGCAGGGGAGTTTGCCTTGGCGGTGCTTGAGGAACTCCGGCAATCGGCCAGCGTCCGCGGCATCACGCCTGACGGCCTTGCCACGGTGGTGAACGTCGAGTGGTACGGCTCCGACGCGGTCGAACTCACCTACAAGGACGCCAGAGGGCGGGTCGCCAGCGAGTTGCTCTATCGCCACGACGAGCCGCGCATCGAGGTGGTCGAGGTCGGCCGGCCGTGGAGTTTCGACGGCGACGGGGCGCTCTTCCGCTTGGTGTCCGAGGCGCAGCGCATCGGGCTGGCGCACCTGTT
>Ga0209754_1002984_pt1 | contig 12300 bp, 19 predicted proteins | sample MesohylBB_FD_187295 | JGI IMG/M metagenome (GOLD analysis project Ga0209754, IMG submission 187295) | Host-associated microbial community of the marine sponge Aplysina aerophoba from Gulf of Piran - sponge mesohyl, lysed by bead beating... | ecosystem: Host-associated > Porifera > Sponge >... | reverse complement strand
GAGAAATGGCTACGGACCTGAAAGTGAGCGTGACGCGAGAGATCGACCGGCTGACGAAGGAGTTGGCCGCGGCCACGGGGCGGGTTGCCGAGTTGCAGGAGCAGATCAAGAGGCACGAGCTGGTTTATGACATGCTCGATGGACAAAAGACCGGCAGAAGGAGCCGGCAGGGCCGTTCCGGGGCCGGGGCGTTGAAACGGGGGCCGCGCGGCGCGATGATCGACTGGACGGGGGTTCTCGCGACTCTGCCCGGCCAGTTCACGCTGGATTCCCTGCTCGCCCACAAGACGGCGGGCGAGAAGACCCGGGCACACCTCAGGCAGGTGGTCGCGCGGTGGTCCAAGGACGGCCGGATCAGGCGCACCGGCCGGGGCATGTACGAGAAGACCTGATTCGGAAGAAACCGGGCGGGACCGGCGGAGTCGCGCCTCGACCCGGCCATTCGCGCCGACTTGTTCTCAACTGTGTGAATCCCGCACATCGCCGCTGCCCGGACCAGGGGCGGTCGGCTGATCGGGAACGATTCGGTTTCAACGGTCAGTCGGCTACCCTCGGATAAAGCTCTCACGGTGGTCGCAAGGGACGGAAGGACAAATTTGATGGCGACAACCGCAAACCGCAAGAACACGGCGCTCAAGGAGGCCATGACCAAGACCCGGCTCCTGGACGCCCTGGCCGAATCGACCGGGCTCCAGAAGAAGGACGTGGCCTCGGTGCTGGACGAGCTTGGAGTGGTCATCGAGCGTCACGTCAGGAGACGCGCGGTGGGAACGTTCACACGCTTCCCGGCATGCTGAAGATCAAGGTGGTGCGCAAGCCCGCGACGAAGGCGCGCAAGATGATCTCGCCCTTCACCCGCCAGGAGATCACGGTGGCCGCGAAGCCCGTCTCGCGGGCGGTTAAGGTTCAGCCCCTGAGCGGGCTCAAGCGCATGACGGAGTAGTCGCGGGCTGGCGGCAAGGGAGCACGGTTACCTTGCTGGAGAGAGGGCGCGATGGTTCCCGCTCGCGCACCGTCGCGGCGTACGTGGCCCGGTGCCTGTCGTGGTCGAACACCGTGGATTCCGGGGGCTCTACGAGCCGCCATGGTGCGCTTACAAGTGCCGTCCCTTTTCGGACATTGCATGGCACATGTTGACGTCCGTGGCGGCCATCAGTTGGCGCTGCGTTGGCAGATGCTACCTCCAAACGGCCATGCAAAAAACCACTCCCAAGACAACGGGGTGAATCAATGAAGAGGAAGACCATCGGTGGGGTTGTAGGAGGCGTCGCTGGTGCCGGTATCGCGCGTATTTCGGTGCCGGTATCGGAATCGCCGCGGCTGGAAACGCCATTGCAGGGACCAGCAGACCAACTAGAAGAACTGGCTAGGCGGGGAGTGTGATCGGCAACCAAGTCGGAAAGCGTAGCAAACGTAGGCCGCCCGAACCCAAGCAGGAGAGCGAGACGGCAGGCGGTCTCAAGAATGCCGCGGCGCGCGAGGAGAGGAACGGCAGTTCCCATTTCAAAAACGTCCTCCCAAAGAGGATCCGCAAGAAAGTGACAAAGGTCAACGAGAGCAGCAACATGGACCGTCGGGGGCAGCTACGGCAGCGCTTCAATGGCCAGTTCGGACGCTGGGAGATTGAGTTGCCGATCGACGCAATGGAGCCCGGTGTGGTGTGGCTCATCGTTAAACGAGGTTGGACCATCTGGACGCGTTTCGATGTCGAGGACGACCGGGAGCGGCTCGACTACTACGCCATGCACCGTATGACCGACGACAGCCATGTTCGGATGTACGTCGATGGCGATGACGTCCGCTTGCCGGCCATGTCGGGGGTACGCTATTCCAAAGGGCGCCACCGAGGTGGAGGCGAAAGCCAAGGACTACACGCACAACCGATCGGTAGCGAAGCTGCTGGAGGAGAAGGGCTTCGTCATGACAAACCAAGCCCATGGCAGCGCCATCGTGAACCGCTATCTGCAGACTCACCCGGAAGCACTGGACCACAACGAGCCGCAGAAGACATCGGTGTGGGGGAAACTGAAGGGGATAGTGAGTGGGAGACTTCAAAGGTACGGAAGTGAGAACCGGTAGTCCAGGGTGCTGAGGAGGAAAGCATCCGCAAATTGGGAGCACCTGATGAATGAAACGGGCAACGAGGATGAGTCGACCCTATACAGGATCGAGGGGCTAACAAAGGCAAGTCAGAACCCGGAGGTGCAACGGTATATTCGCAGCGGTTCCTCGCAGTTTTGGGTAGCGGGAATCTTCATGAACGAGTGGGTTCGCCAGCTCGATTTCGAGAAATTGCTGAAGGATGTGTTGTCCGCCTCGGTGGTAGGACGGTTCGCCGGAGGATGGCTACAGAATCTCGATTTCAACATGTTGCCGCCGGATCTGATTCAATATTATCAGAGGGCCGGGGCAGCTTACCGGGATCTTGAAGCGGCAAAGGCGATATGGGAGACGATACCGGGACCGATCAGAATGAGCGGCGTTGAAGCTCTGAGAGAGTTTCATGCTTCCCGCGATTGGAGTCACATCATTCCCCGGAGCTTGGGGGGTGGTGATAGCGCGAGCGAAGGAATCTTTGAGAACGCTTCGTTAAATCGTGCAAGGGGTGATGCGACGATGACCTCGGCCGAGTTGGACTTGGCTCGTTCAGCCTTGAACTCGGAGGCGTTGCGTCTTGCGGTGGAGCAGGCGGCTAAGGTGGCCGTGGCCAGTGGCTTGGTGGCCGCCGTTGTCGAGGGTGTTTTCGCCACCATGGAAGAGGGCCTGGATTGTTTTGACGGGAAGATAACCAAATCGGAGTTCTACACTCGGGTGTTGAAGCGAATGGGTAAGTCAGTTGCGCGCGCCATCGCCATCTCGGGGCTTATCGTAGGCTTGGTGACCGTCTTCCCGGTCCTTCTGCCGGTGCTGAACTTCCTGGCGTTCCCGATGGCGGTTGTCAGCTTCACCCTGCTGGGTGTGAAATTTTACAGCCTCAGTGCGGCATGGTACCAGAGACTGCACCTCGATCCGAGTCTACCGGTAGAGTTACTTCCGGATTGGTTCCTGAATGTGGCTAGAGATGCGACCAAGGGTGCCCCGAATTGGGTCCTGGATAAGACCAAGGATGTCGCCGTCCTGGTTGGGGACGCAGCTAAGCGTGCTCCTGGATTGGCTCGGGATGCTATGGCCTTGGTTTGGGACAAGTCCAGACAAGCTCCTGGACTACTTTGGGAGGCGAGACGAAATGTATTGAAGGACATCAAAGGCGTTTCCGGGTACGTTCCGGAATGGGTCTCGGATAAGTCAAGAGACATTCCTCACGATGTTTCGAGTTGGGCTTCGCAGTGGTTTTGTGAAAAGATTTGGGCGTCGCAAGCGCGAACCGTAGAGAAGACTAAGGCGGCTCCGAGGCTCTGGGGCCGGTAATCCTTCACTCGTACCGTGAGGACCCAGACGGGCAATGGGTGCGGAACGGCGGACATGCGCAGGATCGAGGACGGAGATGCGCTTCGGTGCGCAGAAATTGGATTGAATTCGCTTGCCTTTTGCTTACGGATCTGGTTCGCGAGAATCAGGACGGCCTTGTCGAGCGTTATCCAATTGTCGTTTATTATCATTGGTCTATCGAACCTTCCGATCTTGCGACGGCTGTAGGAATTATCCGTCTACGAACGGTGAGAAGGAGATGCAATGGTAGTTGGGACCTTTCCGTTTGGGCAGCCTATACAGAGCGTGACACAGGCGAAGCGTGGTCCGAAGCGTGTGTTCGTTTTGGGTGTATACGCCAGCGCAGTTCACGCCCGGTGGTGCGACCCCGGGGGCGCACAGAGAGTCCAGGCTCTGGGGGTGGCGTCAGAGCCCTGTATCTTCTGGCGCGGCGAAGGCGTGGAGGAAATCCTGTCGGCAATCGATGTGCCGCCCGAGGCCGGTAGTTTGTCGCCCGCGCCCGTCCGCTTCAACGGCCCTTCGGGCCGGTCCGTCGACGAGGACTTCCTTGAGCCCCTCGAACTTGCGCGCGAGGATGCATGGCTGTGTGATCTCGTCCCGTACAGCTGCATGAACGAGTCCCAGGCAAAGGCGATCAGCGAGCACTATGCGGCGTGCGTCGAGCGATTCGCATTGCCGCCCGTAGACTGGCCCACCCGCCCGACCAAGCTGACCTATGCGGCTAGACGGGAGGAAATTGCCGACGAGTTGGTGGAATCAACCGCTGAGGTGCTAGTCACATTGGGCGATGATCCCCTTAAGTGGTTTGGGACGGCGTTCGGTACCAAGGCTTCACTCGAAGCGTACGGGAAGGCCTCGCAGTCCTACGGCCTGCTGCACGATCTCGTCATCAAGGGTCGTGCCCTAAAGCTGTTGCCGCTCGTCCACCCAAGGCAAGCCGCTGGGTTGGGGCACCACGATCCGGAATGGAAAGCTCTTCACAAGAATTGGGTACGGCAAGTGGCTCCCGTGGTGCGCACGAGCCTCTGAATGGCATGCGTAGACGTGGCGTGACTTGAAATCACGCTGGCAGAAATTGAGGGAATGATGGTTGGGGGGTCTACTTCTGGATCGGAAGCGTCAGGTACATGCGAGCGATTGTTCATCGGTTGGGATGTCGGTGGTTGGCACTGCGATACGAATCGGAACAGCCGGGACGCCCTTCTTGTGCTTGATGCGGACAATAGACCAGTCGGTTGCCCTTGGCGTGGTAATCTCCGAAAGGCCATCAACGACAACAGCACGGCTTCCGAATTTGTTTCCGCAATTCTGAAGTTCTGCGGGATCGACCGCACTACTGGCGCTGTGCTGGCCACATTGGCCATCGACGCACCTCTTGGCTTCCCGCACGTACTGACACGCCTGATCGCAAGTAACGAGACGGTTGAGCCCTCTGAATGTTTTGCAGACAATCCGTACCTCTTCCGCCTCACAGAGCGTCGGCTGGTTGCCAAAGATGTCCGTCCGCTGTCGTCCTTACAGCACATGATTGGGAGCCAGACAACCAAGGCCATGCACGTCGTGGCAAAGTATTGTCCACACCGAACACGGGTGGGGGTATGGTCGGACAATGAGTGCCTTCAGGCAATCGAGACCTACCCTAGGCTATGTCGTTCGCGTGCACGTGATGCACTTGAAGCTTTTGAAGCGGGGATGAAGACGTGCATCGGCAAACACTCTGATATACGGGATGCTTGCGTATGTGCCTGGGTCGCACGGAAGTTCGTCCTGTCCCCAGAGGATCTGGAGCCCCCCGTTTGCGAGGCACCGCCCTCAGAGGGTTGGATCTGGGCGCCTACCCCTCAAGGCTAGGTCGAATAGAAACTGTGACGGCCGAACCGTTACCGAACACCGGGCCGCAACAATTGTTCGGTCATGCGGCGGCCTTTCCCGCCCGCTTGGTCACTTGGGCGTGGCGTCGCGCAGCCGCCGCAATGCATCGGTTCCCCGCAAAGCATCGGCCCGTAATCTCTTCGCCTGGACGGCCTGGTAGATTCGCGCAAAGTCGAACGCGGTGTCACCGCTGTCGGTCCGTGCGGCAGCGCTCGCGCCGGAGTCGAGAAGGGCGACTATCAATTCTGCTCGACCGTAGCCCGCGGCGTAGTGCAGCGGCGTCAAGCCATCCCTGGTTCGTGCGTCGACCTTCGCACCAGCGGCGATCAGGGCGTTCACCGCGTCCATCATACCAATAAGCGTCGCCCAGTGCAGCGGCGTCAAGCCCTCCCTGTCTCGCGCGTCGACCTTCGCACCAGCAGCGATCAAAGCTTTTGCCGTGATCCCGAGAGCCTTTAACTCCTCCGCCCGGCCAGTGTACGGCACCCACACCGTGCGGAGCAGCGGCGTCAGGCCATCATTCCCCGTTCGCCCCGTTCGTGCGTCGACCTTCGCACCGGCGGTGATCAGGGCGTTCACCGTGTCCTTGGCCTTCAGTATCGTAGCCTCACGTAGAGGGATCTCCGCGAAAGATTTCGGGCGCGCTGCATAGTACAGCGGGGTCGCGCCGTAGTCGGTTCGTGCGTCGACCTTCGCGCCCGCGGCGATCAAGGTTTTCACAATGTCCGTCTTGCTCAAGGATGAAGTCGTCGGGCTTGTTCACGGAGTAGAGGATCTCGTTGAGATCGACCGTGATGGAGACCGTTCCGCTGATGCGGCCCTTGACCTCGATGAATAGAAGCTTGCCGGTTTCCGCCACCCGCTCTCGATGTAGTACCCCACCTTCTCGAATTCGTGACCGGTGGGCTCGAAACCCAAACCCCGCTCAACATCCATAATGACTATCGCCCAGGCGTGCGCCGCAGACGCCTGGATGCCCCCACGGTCGGTCTTCTGGTTGCCACAGGCGATCACCCACGCGCCCTCGCACCGCTCCTACTCGTCGACGTTACGGTCGAGCACCAACTGGTAGAGGGTCTCAACCGACCGGTACGCATCAAGCCCACAGACATGGTGCGTTGGCCCAGATGCGTTGCCCTGAAGTCGCCTGTCGCAGCACCTCCCCGCCCCGTAGGCTGAAGATCGCGAAAAAAGCCTTTTCGTGTTACCTCTGAGATCAGTTTCTGTGTTGAGGGAAACTCCGAGGCCACGAGGTTAACGAATGGCGGAAATCACCGTAGACCACTTCAAGCGTGCCGTTGCGGACATTGGTGTGCACGGGGATAACGATACTCTCCCGTTTGATATTGACAATAGATTCATTAACGAGTGCCAAGACGAGTTAGCGACTCTGGCACATACCTATTTTGTCAAGCTTGAGAACGGCTCTCGCAAAGCGGCAACACGGGCTATCAATGCTCTGCAGATCTTCTCCGAACGACTTCTGGTTCCTACCGGACCCAGCGGTTTCCGCATTACAACAAAAATACACCCTTTCTGGAACATTTATATTAACGGACTCGGTGTCGCGATAGCCGCGAAACACGAAGCACAGCGTAGCCTCAATGCGCATTCGTATCGTTATGTAGTTGACGGGGAGGGATTGTTTGATCGCAATAGATCATGGAGAGCATATCGTCAATGCACAATCTCGTCGAAGCATTGGTACGGCGATGATGCAGTTGTAATTCAAACTGATATTTCAAGTTTTTACGAACACATTTATCATCATAGACTAGAGAGCTGCATCAACGACCTGTTCCCGCCCGACTCCACCGTGGCGACCCAAATCGCTCGTTTTCTGAGTAAGTTTGCATCAGGCCGATCATTTGGTCTACCGGTAGGCGGTCAATGCGCTCGTATTCTAGCTGAGGTTTTGATGTCGGCTGTTGATAATATACTTACCGACGAGGGCATCATCTGGCATCGGTACGTTGATGACTTCACCATCATGGCCCAATCGCAGGAAGACGCATACCGAGCGTTGGCGGTCCTTTCTCATGCCTTGGCAGATTACGGCTTGTCGCTTAACCGGACCAAGACGATCATTCTAAAGGCGAAACACTATCTAGACTACGTCAACACACAGTTGGCTCCGGGGACCGATGAAGCCGGGGCGCTCCGACAAATGGACCTTCATTTCGACCCTTATTCGGATACGGCGCACGCGGATTACGACGAACTCAAGGACACCGTCCGAAAACTTGACGTGCCGGCGCTGTTGGAATTGGAAACGACAAAGGGACAACCGGATTCCCTTTTGGTGGCGCAAATCGGCAGAAGTTTGAGATTTCAAACGCCCGAGGTTGCTCTTCAGCTCTGCGCCACTTTGCTCGATCGGAAGAACCTGAACGCATTTCGGGGATCCTGGTCGAGAATTATGAGGGGAGTGGCCGCGATCCGAGGAGAGCCGGAATACAAAACGATATTTGCCGATCTCGATGTGCTGTTGGACGAAATACTCAAACATTCAAGAAGCTTGCTCGTGCCGGAGGTAAATTGCTTACATTACCTGAGGACCATTAGATTCGGGCGAACAACCACACGGGCCAAATATGTGGTTTCAGTCTATAACGACACATCTTCTGAGACGGTACGGAGAGGGTGTATAGAATGCTGGTGGTCTTGGCGTGATCGGCCCAACTTCATTCGGCGCAGAAATCAATGGCAAACACTCGGTGCGCAAGAACAAAGGATGTTATGGCTCGCCGCTGGAGATTTTGGGGAAGAAGGAAAGAAGACTCAAGACCAGCTTCGGACGTCCTTGTCCCAGGCATGGCAATTGGGGATAGAACGTCGGCGGCAACAGACGTTCGGTGAACTGTACACGGAGTGGGCGGAAAGTGCCTTATAACCGGTCTCCTGTTGCGGATCCGCGGACAGTGGCTCGGGAGATCCCGGGGATATGCGACTCGATGTTTCCACAACTAACAGGTGGACTGGTAGCACAGTTGAACCGGAGAACGCATTCGTGTGCAGGCGTTGAACCGATTCCGTATGACATGGTCAGCGCTAGTTCCGTCAAGCCCTCCATGCTGTTTGAACTCGCTGTCGCCAGGGGGCAGCAAATTGTGACGGGACGGGCGGAGGCCGACTGGGGCGAATGTTTGAGTATTGCGACAGACCGACAGAAGCGGCATTTCGACGCACAAATTCCCCGCGCGCTAGGGGAAGTGGATATGGCGGTAGCGGAGTGGGTCGGGGGCAATTTGGCCCGGATGCTGGACCACCTTCGCGTCGAGAATCCAGGTGGCGACTTGGTCCACTCTCCTCGTATTGTAGGATATCAATGGATTTCGTCCAGTGAAGGTGATTTTGCGCTGGGCCAACGGCTTGTTGAAGTCAAATGTACGAGTGGCAACTTTGGCTCAGCGGACTTCCGACAGGTGTTAATGTATTGGTTGCTAAGTTATGCAGGGTCCGTTGAACGGGATTATAGGGAGTGGGAAGACTGTGTTCTCTTAAACCCACGACTCAATCACATGCTAGAAATTTCGTTTGACGAGGTGATCGGCCTTTCGGGCGGTGGAAGGTCGAAGGTGGAGATACTGGAGATGTTCGCTTTTGTTGTTGGAGAGTATGGGCTCAAGGCAGTGTCTGACTTTGACCTTTGATCTGATCTGGTCCCACTCTGTGGGACAATTTGGCTGCAGAAATAGGGTGTATTCCAGTGTAATGGATCATGCCGCCCAGGTCCTGGACGCCGTCGGGGACTTTGTGGAGGTAGACGGCCTCCTACTTGAGGGAGCGTCACAGGCGCTCGATGAAGATGTTGTCCATGCACCGGCCCCTGCCATCCCTGGAGATGGCGACACCTGAGTCTTTGAGCACGGAGGTGAACTCGATGCTGGTGAAGTGGCTGCCGTGGTCGGTGTTGAAGATCTCGGGGCGACCGTAGCGCTGGGGGGCTTCTGTGACGGCGGGGACGCCCGGAGAACCCAAAGTATCAGGAGACCGTTCGCATTGACGCCCCACCTGAAGCCGTAGCCAAGTCCATCATGAAGCGCCCGCCGAAGGCCGGAGCCGGGTGGCGCTACCTTAAACCGGGAAGCGGGGCGAAGGTGGAACGGAAGTAATGTTTGCGATTGGTGTGTGGGAGTTGCTCATGTTGCTGGCCTTGCTGGCGGCTGTGTGTATGCCAGTGATGGTATTGGTGTGGATACTGCGCAGACGCCGATGAACCTTGGGTAAACTGCTATATAATTCCCAAACGTTAGTCCTCAGCCTTTAGCAGCTTGAACGAGTCCCGGCCGTTCCTGGTGAGAGCAACTTTGCCGCTTTCTGTCCTTATGACAAATATGCGCTCTGCAACCAGTTCATCAAACGCCGGTATCAATTCGGGTGGCGGAGAATAGTCTGTCTCCACCATTGCTGCACCTGATACCGTCTCCCCGATTTGTATGAGCACGGCCTCTCTATCCGCCAGTTTATCCCTTTCCATGTTAAACGCCCCTTTCCTTTAGTCATCCCCTTATCAATCCAGTGAAAAAGCTTGCCGCTTCCTTCATGTCCGTGACCCCTGTTGCCGTAGGCCCTCGCGCACTAGTACGGCGATAAACTCTTCCTGGCTCCGTGTTCCTTTCATCGAGTTGCAGGCCCCACAAAGTAGTTGCAGGTTGGTCAGGTGGTCCGTCCCGCTCTTCGACTGTGGCACCACGTGGTCAATCGTCATGTTGCGGAACGGGAACGCCATGCGGCACCCGGCGCATAGCCCTTCCTGGATGCCGAAAAGGGTATGCTTGTGCGTCTTGTAGTTTGGCACCTTGCCCTGGTCCAGACGGCGCGGGAGGTCCAGTCGGTGGCGCACGTCATAGAACAGACCCATTTCCTTGCGTAGTCGGAGCTTCACAAGGTCAGCGGCCTTCGAGGACAAATCAATCCCTACCCACTGGCGTCCCAACTTTTCAGCCGCGACACAGGCCGTGGCACAGCCACAAAATGGGTCCAAGATGACCTGTCCCTTGTCGGAGCTGGCGTTTATGATGCGCTCCAGTAGGGCAATGGGCTTTTGGGTAGGGTAGCCTACGCGCTCTTTAGCCTGTGAATTTACTGGCGGAATGTCGGTCCAAATATCTGACGGGACCTGGCCTGGACTTGCAGCCAGATACCGTTTGAGTTCAGGGGTTCCTTTGGAAGTAAACGCGATCAACCCTGCTTGATCGAGCATGTCTAGACGTGCTAGAAGGCTTTGTTCGGCTCGATAGCCGGGGATCATATTCTCCTCAATCCAAGCAGCATAATCCCCGGTTCGCGGGACACTCCAACAGCGCCCAATGTCGGTAGGATTCCAGTCTCTCCATGCCTCGCCCGCCTCGCCTTCGCTGACCCCCGGTCCCGTAAGATCGCCCGTTCGATAAAGACCCCTATGGTCTTTGTGCCGGTACTTGGACGACACATTGGCATCAGCCAAGGGAACACGACAAGAATTCCGGCGTATCCGAGTACCATAAAACAGCAGCCGGTCTCCTACACGTCCGAACGCTGTCGCATCGTTATGCGAGGAATTGCGTCGCCACACGATTTCGTTTCGGAACGAGCCAGTCCCGAACACGGCGTCCATGAGCGTCTTGAGATAGTGGCTAGCTGTCGGGTCACAGTGCAAGTAGATCGCCCCCGTGGATTTCAGCAGTCGCCGCATTTCCATAAGCCGGACGGCCATCATGATAAGGTAGGACTTCATCCCCTTCCCGTGGGCATACCCGGCAGCGTCAATGATGGCGTACAGGGTCGGGTCCCGGTCGGCTATCTCGCCGTGCCACGCTTCATCTACATCGTCCAGGGTCCACGTATCCTTGAATGCCGCCCCGGCAGCTTCCGAGCCGATAGGCGCGGCATAGTTCTTGTTGGAGTTGAAGGGCGGGTCCAGGTAAATCAGGTCTACAGACTCGGAGTTCATGCCCCGCATGATGTCCAGGTTGTCTCCGGTCCAAAGGGTGCGATTCTGCCAGTTAGGAGCGCCCATAGTCCTGGAAGCGTGTACCAAAGGGCAAAGGATTACAAACCCGCTTTGGCCTTAGTCGTCTCCAATCAAGCCCGTAACCGCCGCCGCCTCGCCTACGGGCATACCTGCGCCCACCAGGGATTGAAAGGCTCTTGCCCTTCCTTGAATGTCGCTGGCGTGAAGCCCGGACAGGTCCAGGGAAACGTCCATTTCGAGCTTGTCTGAAAGCTCTTGCGCCACCAGCTTAGCCACAGCATCAACCGATCCATGCAAGAACCGCCGCCACGCTTCACGGGAAGCCGTCCTTTCGCCCTTGCTCACCAGTTCCACGGGAACCCCGCACGCTGACAGAATCGACAACGCCGCGTCACTCCGTAGTACGATTTGAGATTCCGGCGGATTCATCCCAAGCCGTCTAGGCGTCCAGTCCTTCGACTGTGAGCTGAGGTGGTCCTGGTTTGTAGGACAAGATGGCGGCGGAGTAAAGGTGTATTCCGGATGATCGGTCATTACCGCCAGAATCCTGCAGAGGGGCAGACGACGTGTGCGGCTCAGCCTGCCTCTCCAGCGGCATTCCCTTGTCGTAGGGTTCGGGCGAGTGGAGTCGGCCAGGACGGAGTGAAGCCATTCGGTATTGTCAAACGGTATCCATCGGGCGATGACCGTTGGGCTTGGAAGCCTTCTGAGAATTCTTGCAGTTAGACGGCTTCGGACACAAGCGAGCGCGAGCGGCGCGCTCGCTGAAGATGTTGTCCATGCAACGGCCCCCGCCGTCGATGGAGATGGCGACGCCAGCGTCTTCGAGGGTTCCAGGCTGGTCAACTGGCTGCCTTGGTCCGCGTAGCGCTCCAGGGCTTCCGTGAGGGCGTCTGTGCTTGGTCCCCGCCGCCGACCGGGTATCCCTTGAGGATGTCGGCGGCGATGCTGTCGGATACGCGGACGGCGGACTCGCGCACCGACTCCCGCGCCAGATGCGCGTACCGCGCGGTGGTCTCCACCTTCGTGTGACCCAGGAGCTT
>Ga0209754_1002981_pt1 | contig 12316 bp, 9 predicted proteins | sample MesohylBB_FD_187295 | JGI IMG/M metagenome (GOLD analysis project Ga0209754, IMG submission 187295) | Host-associated microbial community of the marine sponge Aplysina aerophoba from Gulf of Piran - sponge mesohyl, lysed by bead beating... | ecosystem: Host-associated > Porifera > Sponge >... | reverse complement strand
AGCGGCAACTCAAGTTCGCGGTCGCCTACTGGCACACGTTCAAGGGCGGCGGCCAGGATCCGTTCGGACCGGACCCCGTGTACGACCGGCCCTGGGACGACGCCCCGACGCCGATCGACGCGGCGCGGCAAACACTCGACGCCGCGTTCGAGTTCTTCACCAAGCTCGGCGTGCCCTACTACTGCTTCCACGACCGGGACATTGCGCCCGAGGGCAACTCCGTCGCCGAGAGCAACGAGTACCTGGACGAGATCGTCCGACTCGCGAAGGCCAGGCAACGGGAGACCGGCGTCAAGCTGCTCTGGGGCACGGCGAACCTGTTCGGCCATCCGCGCTACACGCACGGCGCGGCGACCAACCCCGATCCCAAAGTCTCCGCCCACGCGGCCGCCCAGGTGCGGCGCGCGATCGACGCGACGATCGAACTCGGCGGCAACGGCTACGTGTTCTGGGGCGGCCGCGAGGGCTACACCTCGCTGATCAACACGGACATGCGCCATGAGCGGGAGCAGATGGCCGCCTTCCTCCGACTCGCCGTCGACTACGCGCGACGCCAGGGCTTTGAGGGCAAGTTCTTCCTCGAGCCCAAGGCGAAGGAGCCGTCGGTTCACCAGTACGACTTCGACTGCGGTCACTGCCTGAACTTCCTGCGCGAGTTCGATCTGACCGATGACTTCATGCTGAACGTCGAGGCGAATCACGCGACGCTCGCCACCCACTCCTTCGAACACGAACTGGCGACCGCGGCGGGAGCCGGCATGCTCGGCAGCGTCGACATCAACCGCGGGCTGGAAGGCGTCGGCTGGGACACGGACAACTTCGCGATGAGCCTGCGAGAGTGCGTCCTGGCCCTGCTCATCATCCAGGGCCAGGGCGGCCTGCGCTGGGGCGGCCTGAACTTCGACGCCAAGGTACGGCGGGGCTCCTTCGACACGGTCGACCTGTTCTACGCCCACATCGCGTCGATGGACGTCTTCGCCAAGGCTCTCCTGATCGTCGACCGGATACGGAAGGACGGCGTCCTCGGCCTCGCCGGCAAGCGGATCCGGCAACGCTACGCCGGCTACCGCCGCGGCCTCGGCCGCAAGCTCCTGGCCGGCGAGACCACCCTCGAGGAGCTCGAGGACTGGGCCGGACGAGTCGGCGAACCGCCGAGGATCAGCGGCCGCCAGGAAGAGCTCGAGAGCATCCTCAACGACTACCTGTACAGCACCCACATCGAGTGAGCTACGGTCCGCTGTACCTTGGCATCGACGTCGGCACCCAAAGCCTGACCGCGATCCTGGTCGAGGCGCCGCCGCCGGACGGGGAGAGCAAGGACAGGGCTATCCGCATCGCCGCGCGCGCAGGCGTTCGCTACGACACGGAGCTGCGGCAGTACGGCACCGTCAACGGCCAGCTTCCCAGCGACGATCCGGCGATCGGACGGGTACCGCCTTGCATGTGGCTTGAGGCTCTGGACCTGGCGTTCGAGAAGCTGGGGCCGGAAACCTGTCGTCACGTTCGCGGAGTGTCGGTGTCCGGCCAGCAGCACGGCTCCGTCTACCTCCAGGCCGGCAGCGACCGCGTACTCCGGTCTCTGACCCCGGACCGGAACCTCGCCGAGCAGATCGAGCCTCTCCTTGCCCGCACCGAAGCACCGATCTGGACCGACTCCTCCACCGGGCGGGAGTGCGAAGAGATCCGCCAGGCGCTCGGTGGAGCAACCGCGACGGCGGAACTCACCGGCAGCGACGCCTTCGAGCGCTTCACGGGGCCCCAGATCCGGCGCTTCGCCCGCACCGAACCCGATGCCTGGGCCAACACGGCTCACGTTTGCCTGGTCAGCTCCTTCGTCACCTCGGTTCTTGCCGGCCGGCTGGCGCCGATCGACCACGGCGACGGCTCGGGGATGAATCTGCTCGACATCCGGCGGCGGGAGTGGTCGCCCGCGGCGATGGCAGCCACCTCAACTGAACTTGAGCGCTGTCTCCTCCCGTCCCAACCGCCCTGGACGGTCGTCGGCTCCATAGCTGCCTACTTCGTCTCCCGGTACGGCTTCCCGCCGGATACGCGAGTCACCATCGGCTCCGGCGACAACCCCTGTTCCCTGGTCGGCGTCGGCGTCCGGGAACCGGGCGAAGCGGTGCTGAGCCTGGGCACGAGCGACACCTACTTCTGCCTCTTGCCCGACATCGCCGTCGACCCGGACGCCAACGGTCACGTGTTCATCGCGCCGAGCGGGCATCCGATGAGCCTGATCTGCTTCCGCAACGGGTCGCTCGCGCGCGAAGCGGTGCGGGACCGTCACAGTCTCGACTGGCAGGGCTTCGAGGATGCGCTGCGGTCCACGCCGCCGGGCAACGACGGGATGATCATGCTTCCCTGGTTCGAACCGGAGATCGTCCCGCGCGTGGCGTCGCCGCGGGTCGTTCGGCTGGGCGGCCTGGAGGACGCGCCCGAGCAGGCGGCCGAGAACTGCCGTGCCGTCGTCGAGGGGCAGTTCCTGTCCATGCGGCTCAACTCGGAATGGATGGCGACCCGGCCCAGCCGGATTCTGGCGACCGGGGGCGGCTCCCACAATCGGGAGATGCTCCAGATCGCCGCCGACGTGATGGGCTGCCCCGTCGAGGGACACGAGGTCAGCGACGGCGCAGCCCTGGGCGCCGCTCTGCGCGCGACCGGGCGCAGGCCGTACCCGCTGCCACCGGCCGGCGGACCCGGACCTTCCGCCTCACCCCGCCCCCAGGCAGCCGCGGTCTACGACCGGTTGCTTACGCGGTACGCCGAAGCGCAGCGCAGGGCGCTAGGGCGTTAGGGCAAGTCACTGGGTGCACAAATCACTGGGTGCGCCGGCCTTCTGGCCGGCTTTCAGTCGGAAGACCGGCGCTGCGCGCCGAATGCCGGCCAGAAGGCCGGCGCACCCAGTGCTAGGGCAGTGCTCCGTAGAGTTCCCTGATCTTCGCCCGCACGCGATCGCCGTTGTCCGGCCCCAGGCGCAGCAGGAGCTTCTGCGCCGGGCTCAACCCCTCCAGACCGGGATCGACGTACTCGAAGCTGATCACGCGCAACCGGAGTTCCGGCACAGCGTCGGGGATGGGCGTCGCCAGCAGCCTGGTCACGGCGAGTTCCAGGGTGTCGCCGAACTCGTTGGGGTATCCGAGTTCGTCGTGCGCCTGCTCGAACAAGGGCTCCAGGCGCTGATAGGCACCGGCGGCCCCGGACACATCGATCGAGTCGAGGACTTCGACCGCCAGGTCGTAGCGGCGGAAGCTCGTCTCGGCCGGGTAGAAGCGCTGTCCCCGCCGCACCACGCTGAAGCCCTCCTCGGGGCGTAGCGGCTCCAGGCTGGACTGGGGCGGCTCGTCGTAGGCAACGGCCCCGACCGCGCGCACGAAGTTCATCGCCAGCTCCTCTGGAACCAGCCACGCCAGCCACTCGGCGTGCTGCGACAGGCCGCCCACGACGTCCCGAACCAGGGAATCGCTCCCGGACAGGGCAGGGGGCGCCGGCGGTTCCGCGGCGGGAGCCTCGGCCGCCGGCGGCGCCGCGGCCGGTTCGGGGGCAGCGGCTGCCTCAGCGGCCGCAGCAGCGGCGTCGGGATCGACCGCATCCGCGGAGCGGCTGGCGAACCACCACCAGATCACCGCACCGCCGCCAAGCAGAATCAGGCCCGCGATGACGATGACGGCTATCGTCCCGGAACGCTCCGGCGGCCCCTCGGGCGAGTCGCCCGAGTCCCCGTCTCGTTCGGGTCCCTCGGAAGCCGGCTCCCGGCTCAGGTTCAAAGGGAGATCGAAGACCGGATCGCTGCGATCGGACTCGTTGCCGGACGGACCGGGATCATCGGACGGGGTCGCCCCTGAGCCTTTCTCATCCATCTGGACAGTCTAACCCTGACCGCCCGCCGACCATTCCGGGGCCCTGGCGGAGGGTGGGCAAGCTCGTGTGCCCCGATTCAGGCGGCGAGCGCGCGGTTCGGCCGAATGCCCCGCAGCACGTCGATGCCCTCGGTCAACCCGTCGATCGTCAACTCGAACATCGGGTAGACCTGCCGGATCAGGTGGATGGTCGGAGCGTTCCAGATCCGCTGCGGCTCCGGATTGAGCCAGATCGAGTTCGGACAACGGTCGCGGAATTTGCGCAGCCAGTCCAGGCCGGTGACCTGGTTGCTGTGGTAGTAGTCGATCGCGCCGCCAGTGTGGGTCAACTCGTAGGGGCTCATCCATGCGTCGCCGACGAGGCACACGGACCAGGTGTGATCCAGGCGCTTCAGGATCTCGGACGTGGGTTCGCCCTTCCAGCGGCTGATGTCCGTGTACAGGTTCTCGTACACGCAGTTGTGGAAGAACTTGAACTCGAACTTCTTGAAGTGGTTCGCCTTGTGGGCGGCGGAGAACAGCCGCTCGCAGAGGAGGGTGTGGGGATCCATCGAGCCGCCCACATCGATCAGCAGCAACAGCTTGATCCGGTTTCGCTTCGGCGGACGGAACACGAGGTCGATCTCGCCGGCGTTGCGGGCGCTGCTGTCGATCGTCTCGTCGATGTCCAGTTCCTCGGGGCCTTCGTCCTTGTCCAGCTTGCGCAGGCGGCGCAGCGCCAGCCCGATCTGTCGCGTGTCGAGGATCCGGTCCGACCGCAGATTGCGGAAGCGGCGGTCCGTCGCTACCTGGACCGCGGAGCGGCCGCCGCTCGAGCCACCGATGCGAACGCCGGTCGGATGCTCACCGCCATGGCCAAAGGGAGACATGCCACCGGTCCCGATCCAGCGGTTGCCACCGTCGTGCCGCTCCTTCTGCTCATCCAGCAGGTCCTTGAAGCGCTCACGCAGCTCGTCGAGGTCGAGCGCCTCCAGCTTGGAACGCTCCTCGTCGGTCAACTCCCGCGGCAACTTTGGATTCGACAGCCACTCCAGCAGCTCGTCGCTGATGTCGAAGTGATTCTCGACCCCCATGAAGAAGGAGGCGAAGGCGCGGTCGTAGTTGTCGAAGTCAGCCTCCCGCTTGACCATCAGGCAGCGGGCCAGGTTGTAGAAAACGTGAAGATCCGCGCGGCTGTAGCCGATCGCCAACGCCCGCATGAGGGCGAGCCACTCCGTGATCGTCACCTTCAGACCGTAGCCCCTCAGGTGGTAGAAGAAGTCGACGAACATGGCTTGGATTGCCTTCGAGTGGGATCGGGCCTTGCCGGGCCTTCAACGCGCGCTCAGTTGACCCGACCGCGACGGTGCGCAGCCATCACGGCTTCCAGGTCGTTCTCGCGCTTCATCAGGACACCCAGGAAGGGTAGCTCACTCTCGATCACCTCGGTGCTGACGCCCCCGCGGCGCAGCGCGGCGATCCAGTCGATCAGCTCGCTGGTCGACGGCTTCTTGCGAATCTCGGGCAGATCGCGCAGCCAGTAGAACCGCAGCAGGACCTGCTGCAGCAGCTCCGCCTCGACATCCGGATGGTGGACGCGGATGATGTCCTCCATCTCTGCCTTGTCGGGGAACGCGATGTAGTGGAACACGCAGCGGCGCAGGAAGGCGTCCGGCAGTTCCTTCTCGTTGTTCGAGGTGATGATCACGATCGGCCGGAACTGGGCGCTATGTTGCTTGCCCGTCTCGTGGACGAAGAAGCTCATCCGGTCCAGCTCATGGAGCAGGTCGTTCGGGAACTCCATATCCGCCTTGTCGATCTCATCGATCAGCAGCACAACGCGCTGATCGGTGAGGAAGGACTGCCCGAGCGGGCCGTACTTGATGTACTGCGAGATGTCCGTGATGTCCTTGTCGCCGAAGCGGGCATCGTTGAGCCGCTGCACCGTGTCGTAGACGTAGAGCCCCTCCTGGGCCTTGCTCGTCGACTTGATGTTCCAGGTCAGAAGCTCCATGACCAGATTCTCGGCGACCGCCTCGGCGAGCACCGTTTTGCCGGTACCCGGTTCGCCACGCACCAGGAGCGGCTTCTCGAGCGCCGCGGCGACGTTCACCGAGTCCCGGAGTTCGGGTGCGGCGAGGTAGGAATCCGTGCCTGTGAAGCTATGAAAAGACATTCTGGCTCTCTCTATCCTCCGGCGTTGCCGGGTCCATCCAACTGGTTTGCGGGCGGGCGCCATTGTAACAGACCGACCGGTCGGTAGAGAACAAGCCGTAGACTCGATCCCACCGTCCAACATGCCGGAGGTCGCCATGAGCCAGGTCCAGGAACTTGAACGCCTAATCGACGAAGCGAGCGGGATCGTCGCGTTCACGGGAGCGGGCATCAGCACCGAGTCGGGCATCCCGGACTTCCGCAGCCCGGGCGGTATCTGGACGAAGTACAAGCCGATCGACTTCGGCGAGTTCGTCGCCTCCGAGGAGGCGAGACGCGAGTCCTGGCGGCGCAAGATCGGCAGCGATCGCACGATGTCCAGGGCCCGGCCCAACCGCGGCCACCTCGCGCTCGCCGAACTCCGCCGCCTGGGAAAGCTCCGGGCCGTGATCACCCAGAACGTGGACGGACTGCACCAGGAATCCGGCATTCCCGACAGCGACGTGATCGAGCTGCACGGCAACGCGACCTACGCCGCCTGCCTCGAGTGCCAGCAGCGCTACGACCTCGGACCCATCGTGGCCGCGTTCCGTGACCGGGAGGAGCTCCCGGTCTGTTCACGGCAGAACCTGGCCGGCGCCACCTGCGGCGGCATCATCAAGACCGCCACGATCTCGTTCGGCCAGGCGATGCCCGAGCTCGCCATGCGACGCGCCCATGAGGCAACCCTGGCCGCCGATCTCTTCCTGGCGATCGGCAGTTCCCTCGTGGTCTACCCGGCCGCAGGCTTCCCCGCCCTGGCCAAACAGGTGGGCGCCACGCTGGTCATCCTGAACCGCGAGGCCACGGACCTCGACGGCATTGCCGACCTCGTGCTCCACGCCGAGATCGGCCCGACGTTGGGCGCGGTGACCGGAGTCACCGAGCCGAACTAGCGCGTCGGGGACCGCCCCACGGCGGCACCCGTCCTGTTCCCTGGGGACACCGTGTTCCACAGCGGACTGCTACAATCGCGACCCGCGCCCGAAGCTGCGGCCCGTGTCCTCCCTCCAGCACCATGACTGAGACGATCGATCCAGCGCTCGCTCAGGTGCCGGCGGAGGGCGAGGAGCCCCTCGAGCCGGTGCCCCCAACTGCTCAAGACGAAGCGCCCATGGACCAGCCAGAAGCAACGGCCCAGCCGAACGACAACACGGACCTCGAAGCCGCGACTTTGACCGATGTGGAGCCGGAAGCCGAGCAGGCCCCCGAGGCCAAGGCAGTAGCGCCGCCCGAGGCCGAAGCCCAGCCCGAGGCCGAAGCTCAGCCCGAGGCAGCAGCCGAGGCCGAGGTAGCAGCCGAGGCCGAGGTAGCAGCCGAGGCCGAAGCCGAGCCCGAGGCCGAAGCCCAGGCCGAAGCCGAAGCCCAGCCCGAGGCCACGCCTGAAGAGCCGCCGGAAGTCGAACTGGCGCCCGCAGCTATCCCGTTTGCCGCCGCGCTCGAGGCGAAGAACCCGGTCGAGGGCAAGGTGATCGGCTGGAACAAGGGCGGCTTCCACGTCGTCTCGGAAGGCGTCACGACGTTCTGCCCGCGGTCGCTGATGGAACTCGGAAACCGCCCCAAGCCTCCGGCCCAGTACGTGAACAACACGTACGCGTTCCATGTCCTCGAGATCAAGGAAGCCGGTCGCCGGATCGTGCTCACCCGACGCCCGGCCATCCGCAGCGAACGCAAGCGCGCGCTGGACGAGATTCGCGCCAAGCAGGAGTCCCGCGAGCCGGTGAGCGGCAAGGTGACTTCGGTGACCGACTTCGGCGCCTTCGTCGACCTGGGAGGCGGGATCGGCGGACTCGTCCACAGGACCCAGATTTCCCGAACCCGATCCGGCGAGCCCAGTGACCTGCTCAAGGTCGGGCAGAGCGTAGAAGCCGTCGTGACGAAGATCGAGAAGAAGAACGGCAAGCGCAGCGCTCGCATCTCGCTGTCGATGAAGGCCCTCGAGGCGGATCCATGGAAGGAGACCGCGAAGAAGTTCACCGCCGGCGAGAAGTTCAAGGGCAAGGTCGTGCGGCACAGTGAGTTCGGCCTGTTCGTCGAGTTGGCCCCCGGCCTCGACGGTCTCGTGCATACCTCCCAGCTCCCGATCGGCAAGCAGATGAGCGCGCCCGAGTTCGCGACCGGCGAGGAGATCGAGGGATGGGTGGTCGAGGTGGCGCCCAGGCGGCGCCGGATCGCACTGTCCCTGCGCGAGGTGCCGGCGAACGATCCCTGGAAGAACCTCGGCGAGCAGTACGAGGAAGGCGCCGAGGTGGAGGGCCGCGTCGAACAGGTATCGCGCTTCGGCATCTTCGTTGAACTCGAACCCGGCCTGACCGGGCTGCTGCCGATGTCCGCGGTCACCCTTCCGGACGGCAATCAGGCTCAGCGCGCCTACCCGCCCGGGCGCCAACTCAAGGTCATCATCGAGAGCATCGACCGCAAGCGCCGCCGCCTTGGACTCGCGCCGCCGGGTTCGCAGCTCGTCGGCACGAAGGCGGACTACAAGAACTACCGCAAGCGCCAGAAGAAACCCGCGGCCCTGAACGCAATGGCCGCCGCCTTCGCCAAACTCCAGCAGCCCAAGTGAACCCGTGTCCGAAGACCTGATCTACCGGGTGACGTTCCTGAGTCAGGGCGAGGTCTACGAGGTCTACGCCCGCTCGGTCGCCCAGGGCGGCCTGCTCGGCTTCGTCGAGATCGGCGAACTCGTGTTCGGCGAGAAGACGCAGGTCGTCGTCGATCCCTCGGAAGAGCGGCTGCAGCGCGAGTTCAACGGCGTCAGGCGCACCTATCTGCCCATGCACTCCGTATTGCGCATCGACCAGGTAACGAAGCAGGGCACTGCCCGCATCCGCGATCTCGAACGGCCGGAGAACCGGAAGGTCACGCCGTTTCCGATGCCGATCTACACGCCCGGTGGAGAGTCCCAATGACCCGTCGTCTTTCACTTTGTACCCTCGCGATCCTGTTGCTCGCCGCCGCGACACCCGCCTTGTACGCCCAGCAGGCGGACACCGGCGCCGCCCGCGTCGCCATCATCAACGTGGAAGCCGTCGTCGCCGAAGCGCGGGAAGGCAAGGAGCTTGCGGCGTTCCTGCAGCAGGTCCAGGCCCAGACCAGGGCGGCCCTCGAAGCCAACGCCAGCCAGGAGCAGAGCCTGCGCCAGAGCGCGGTCGGCAAGGGACCGGACGAGCTCCGCAGCATCCAGCACCAGCTCGAGGACCTGCAACGGGAGTCGCAGCGCCTGGCCGACGATGCCCAGCGGCAGGCGTCGAAGCGCGAAGAGGAGACGCTGCGGCAGATCAACGAGCGGCTGCGCCCGATCGTTCAGCAGTTGATCGACGAGGGAAGTTACGACCTCATCCTGAACGCCAGCATCGGCGGCGTGCTCCACGCCAGCGAGCGGGTCGACCTGACCCCGCGGGTCGTCGGGCTGCTCCAGGCGCAGGAGCAGTCGGAGTCGGGCGAGGAACCGTAAGGTCCGCGGCCGGTCCCGAAGCTAGGGAGGCTTCGCCTCAGACCGACGAGCGTGTAGGCCGGAGCAGATGCCGGCCAGAAGGCCGGCGCACCCAGTGGGCGGAATCTGCCTCAACTGTAGAGGTCAGGCCTCTTCAAGGAGTCTAGGGAGGTGCCGGGCGGCTGCCGTACAACTCGTACGAGCGGCTGTGGCGATTCGCCAGATCGACGTCGTGGCCACGGATGATCACGTGGCGCATCGCGGTCCGTACTTCCAGCGGGTCACCGTCGGTGACGATGAGATTCGCCCACTTGCCCGCCTCGATCGACCCCACACGGTCGTCGAGGCCGAGGATCTCGGCCGCGCCAAGTGTCAGGGCTCGTAGCGCGGCCTCGGGGTCGAGACCGAAGGCGACGGCCGTGGCCACTTCGTAGGGAAGGACCCGGGCGCTCGACGAGTCGAAGGTGCCGAAAGCGATCGGCACCCCGGCCCGCTTGAGATCGCCGGGTGCGGTGAAGGGGCCGTCGTAGGCATCGTCGTCCTGGACCGGCAGCGCCTGGACGGCTCCCAGGATGACCGGTACTCCCTTCTCGGCGAGAAGTTCGGCCTCCTGCGCCGCGTCGCGTCCCGAGGCGAGGACCAGGCGCAAGACGTGCTGGCCGGCAAACGCGACCGCATCCCGGATCGCCCGGGCACGGTCAGCCAGGACGATCAGGGGCAACTCGCCCCGTGTGAGCTTCGCCACGGCTTCCAGAGCGTGGTTCTGCTCCACCGCAGTTCCGGATCCGGCGGCTGACCGCGCGTGGTCGTACTGGCGGGCCGCGTCGATCCAATCGCCAAGTTCGTCGATCGTCCGGTCGTAGTCCTTCTTCGCCTCGGAGAACTTCTTCTCGCGCACGCTGAAGGTCGAGAAGTCGAACTCGCGGGTCTCGAGACTGGGCCACTCGAGCACCACGCCAACGCTGGGCGCGATCGCCATCTCCTCCACGGTCCATCCGTCGAGGAGAATCGCCGACGCCTGGCCCGCCCAGGGGCCGCCGCCGGGCGCCGACAACACGTGGGTGATGCCGTTGGCCCGCGTGACTGGAATGATCTCGCTCGCCGGGTGGACTGCCTCCAGCGCCCGCAGGTGGGGCGTGTCGCCCGACTCGCTGTCGTCCTGGGTGGCCGCGATCGAGCCGATCTCGACCAGACCGACCGAGGTGAAAGCGTTGAACAGGCCCGGATAGACGTGCAACCCCGTGGCGTCGATCACTTCGGCGTCAGACGGCGCCTCCACGCCGGCGCCTGCCGCTTCGATCAAGCCGTCGCGCACGACGACGGTGCCCGAATAGGACGGTCCCGAAACCGGATGCACCGTACCGCCCTGAATCGCCAGCGTCTGTGCCGCCGCCGTCTCCCACGTCGCCGTCAGGGTCAGCAGCCCCGCGATGACGACTGGAAGCAAGGCCCGGCTCGTGCGCTGCACAGGTCGGCTCACGGCGCTTCTCCACCCTCGTCGTCGTCTGATTCCAGGAGCGACTGCTCGAGCGCCGCCAGGTGCTCCCGCCGGACGCGGTCCAGTTCGCGGTCGAAGTAGACCCTGCCGTCGACCAGGGTGGTCTGTACCACCGCGTAGGAGCTCAACGGATGTCCGTCGTAGACGACGAGATCGGCGTCCTTCCCGACCTCGATCGAACCGACGCGGTCGTCGATCTGGAGCTGCTTCGCGGGGTTGATCGTGACCAGCGCGAGTGCCTCCTCGTCGCTCAACCCGCCCCACTTGACCGCCTTGGCGGCCTCGTGGTTGAGGTGGCGCATCTCCTCCGCGTCGTCCGAGTTGATCGACACGAGGACGCCGCGGTCCGTCATCAGGGCGGCATTGTGGGGGATCGCCTCGAAGGCCTCGACCTTGTAGGCCCACCAGTCGGAGAAGGTCGAGGCCCCGGCGCCGTGAGCCGCGATCTCGTCAGCGACCCGGTACCCCTCGAGCACGTGCTGCAGGGTCGCGATATGAAAGCCGAGTTCCTCCGCCAGACGGAGCAACTGGAGGATCTCGTCGGCCCGGTAGCTGTGAGCGTGGACCAGCCTGTCACCCTCCAGAATCTCGACGAGCGCCTCGAGCTCCAGATCCCGCGCCGGCGGACGGCTGCGCTCGCCGGCGGCTTCCGCCTCGCGATGACGCTCCGTTGCCATCCGATACTCGGCGGCGTCGGTGAACGCCTGCCGGATCACGTCGAGCACGCCCATCCGGGTCGCCGGGTAGCGGCGCGGACCCGGTCCGAAGGACCGCGAGCGCTTCGGGTTCTCGCCCAGCGCGAACTTGATGCCGGGTGGCGCACCCTCGAAGCGCAACCCGTCGGCGTCCTGTCCCCAGCGCAGTTTGAGTACCTGGTTCTGGCCGCCGATCGGATTCGCGCTGCCGTGCAGCACGTTGATCGTCGTCACACCGCCGGCGAGGGCGCGGTAGATCCCCATGTCGGTCGGATCGACCACGTCCTCGATGCGCACCATCGCGGTCACCGCCAGACTGCCCTCGTTGACGCCCCCCGCTGTCGCGATGTGCGAATGGGCATCGATGATGCCGGGCGTCACGTAGCGGCCCCCGGCCTCGATCACGTGAGCGTCCCGCGGCGGCCTCACGCGGCGCCCGACCGCGGCGATCCGGCCGTCCCGCACGACGACCGTGCCGTTCTCGATCGTTTCGCCAGCCATCGTCAGGACCGTCCCGCCGACGATCGCCAGCACGTCGTCCTCGCGGTACGGCCCGGTCATCGGTACACCGGACTCGCCGGCGACCTCCTCGTACCTCTCCGCCACCTCGACCAGCCGCATCGGCGCAGACGCCGTCACCGGCCGCGCCACTGGG
>Ga0209754_1002979_pt1 | contig 12319 bp, 8 predicted proteins | sample MesohylBB_FD_187295 | JGI IMG/M metagenome (GOLD analysis project Ga0209754, IMG submission 187295) | Host-associated microbial community of the marine sponge Aplysina aerophoba from Gulf of Piran - sponge mesohyl, lysed by bead beating... | ecosystem: Host-associated > Porifera > Sponge >... | reverse complement strand
ACCTGCAGGTGCTCAATGCCATCCTCTACGTTGCCGAGCATGGTTGCAAGTGGCGGGAATTGCCCGAACGCTTCGGCACCTGGCACACCAGCTACACCCGACCGCTGGTCCCGCAACGGCGTGCTGGATCGGGTATTCGCCGCTTTGCAGGAAGAACAGATCGTGGCAGGTGAAATTGGGGTTGGTGGCGCTGGACAGTACTAGGGCGAATCGACAATCAGGTGAAATCTGATCGGGAGTAGTTGTGCGGGAGCTGTGGGCAAGGAGGTAGAGTGTAAGCCTGGCGATAAAGTGTGGTTGAGGGGACGTGCGCGATGAGTTACGAGTTAAGCGCTGCTCAATGGCGGCGGGTAGAGGGTTTCGGGGCGTGCCGGTTGGGTCGGCGTTACGGCCAAGGATAATCTGACCTTCGTGAATGGTGTGCTGTGGCTGCTGCGCAGCGGCGCTCAGTGGAAGGACCTTCCCCCTGGATAGGGCAACTGGAAGAGTGTCCACAAACGTTTCAGCCGCTGGGCCAGGGCCGGAATCTGGGAGAGAATCTTCCAGGTGTTGCTAGCTGATCCAGACAACAGGTAGGTGATGATTGATTCCACTATAGTCCGGGCTCATCAGCAGGCAGCCGGTGGCAAAGGGGGGGCCAAGCTGAGGCTCTGGGCCGCTCCCGCGGCGGACTGAGCACCAAGATCCATCTGGTAGCTGACGCCCAAGGACGCCCGCTGCGCTTCGCTCTCACTGGTGGTCAGAGGGCGGATGTCTCCCAGGCTATACCCCTGCTGACCGGTATCGAGGCCGGGGCCGTGATCGCCGACAAAGGGTATGAAGGCAACCGGGTACTCTCCTTTATCAGCGACCAAGGAGCCGAAGTGGTCATACCGCCCAAGTCAAACTGGAGCGACCCTTGGCAATATGACCGGGAGCTGTCCCGGCAGCGGAACCTGATAGAACGGGCCTTCAACAAATTGAAACAGTGGCGCAGAATCGCAACCAGGTACGACAGCAAGAGAATGTATTTCCTGTCGGCCCTGCACTTGGTATCCTCTGTTATCTGGAGTTGCTGATTGTCGATTCGCCCTAGTGTGAAGGTGGATCCCGCTGGTACGGGGGCGCCCCGAGAAAGGGATTGCAGGCCGTCGGCAAATCTCGGGGCGGCTGGAACACCAAGGTTCAGCTGGTTGCGGCGGATGCTCGTCGGGCGGTGACCTTTGCACTGTCATCTGGGGAAGCCCATGACGCGCCGGAGGGAGGTAACTTGCTGCAAAGTTTGGGGCCGCAGTCGTCAGGGCCGGTATTACTGATGGATCGGGCTTGCGAAGGCGACGCCACGCGGCGATTGGCGGCGGCGCTGGGGTATCAGCCGGTGGTACCGCCCCGGAGCAGCCGGAAGGAGCCTTGAGAATACGACCGAGAGTTGTATAGCGCAACGAAATTGAGCGGCTGTTCCGGCGATTGAAAGGGTTTCGGTGCAGCTTCACACGGTACGATAAGCTGGACGTGGCTCTCAGCGGTTTCATCCTGTTCGCGCTCTCCTACGATGCCTTGCGCTAGTGTGAACAGGCCCTAGCTAAGGATTAAGGTCGCAGACAAGAGATTAGGGGTGTCTGAAGTCGATGGAATAGGCTGTCATAGCTTAGCCTACTCCTACTGACCACTCCACAGAAACAAGTTCAGGCGGTCCATCCCAGATCGATCGCCTGGACGCTGCCGGTAATGCCCCAGGCCTGTTCGGAGACCAAGTAAGCCACATAGGCCGCTACATCTTCCGGTTCGAGTAGCCTCTTGATGGCTACCCTCTCAAGGAAGATCTCCTGCTCCACCTGATCGGGGCGGATACCTCGAGTGCGGGCTTGGTCGGCGATCTGACTCTCTACCAGAGGGGTGCGAACATAGGCTGGGCAAACGGTGTTGCAGGTGATACCAAACTCTCCTCCCTCCAGAGCGGTTACCTTCATGAGACCAAGGAGACCATGTTTCGCAGTCACGTAGCCGACCTTGAAGGGGCTAGCCGTTAGGCTATGGGCACTGCCGATGTGCACGACCCGACCATGACCCGAACGTTTTAGGTATCGCCAAGCGTAACGGGTGAGTAGGAAAGGTGCGGTGAGCATGAGCGCGATCAGATCATCCCACGTGTCCTCCGGGAAATCCGGGAGTGCGGCGACATGCTGGAAACCTGCACTGTTTACGAGGATGTCGAGTGCCCCGAGATCCTCCACCGTCTCGGCCACAGCCCTGTGGCACCCTTGGTGGCTCGTGAGATCTGCCCCCACGAACACCCCGTCGACCTCACCTGTGACTTCACGCCCGCGAACCTCATCAATGTCCACAACAGCGATCTTGTAGCCCTCCTCGAACAGGGCTAGGGCGCACGCCCTACCAATCCCGCTCGCGGCGCCTGTGATCAGGGCAGTCCGTTCGACCGACACTCTACACCTCAGCCGCCACCATACCCCGATCCCCACAGGGTTGTCAGCGCGGCGATTTATGCTACACTTTCAGTTTGCTGGTAACCGCCGATCGAGCCTGCCGAAGTGGCGGAATTGGTAGACGCGCATGATTCAGGGTCATGTGACCGCAAGGTCGTGTGGGTTCAAGTCCCACCTTCGGCACCACCTCCCCACCTCACTGTTACGTCTCGTTCCTTGATAAGCCTATACCTGTACACCCTCAAGGTTCTCTAGAGCTCCGAACTCGGCCAAGGTATCCCGAACCCCTCGCAAAAGTGCCAAGCGATTCTCCCTCGTGACAGGATCGTCCACCATCACCAGAACGTTATCGAGGAAGATGTCTAGTGGGGCCTTGAGCGCCAAGATATCGGCCACTCCCCCTTCGAGGAGGTCGAGCTCGGTCGGAAGTGCCCTGGCGAGATCCCAAGGATACAGTCTGCACCTCACTGCGGAGAGTAGCTGCTCGGTAGCTCGCCGCGCAGCAGGAAGTGCGGCGTGGAGGAAGCCTTCCGCCGGGTCCAGGAATCTCTTGGGATCGACTTCAGTCTCCTCTCCGGCCTCGCGTGCAAGGTTCGAGGCGCGCTTGTAGAGCGCCATCAGATCAGGAAACTCCCCGATGCTAAGCAGGTGAGACAGGAGCACCGCCCTGCGGCTGACCATGATGATCGGAGGGGCACCCCCAGCAGCTGCCCGAGTCAGGACCTGAGGGACTCCTCGATCCGCAAGCAGTGAGGCCACGCGCTCATAAAGGAACCGGCAAACCTCCTCGGTCACCTCCCCAGAGATCGGAATCTTGTTCGAAGCAAAGCTCACCTCCGAGGCGGTCACTAAGTCTTTAGGAGGCACCTCCCAACCGTGCTCGTTGAGCGTCCGGGCGATGGCGACAGCGTCCCTGCGAAGCCCATACGGATCCGTCGAACCCGTGGGACGCTGACCGATAGCGAAGAATCCGACAAGCTTATCGATGCGGTCCAGTACCGACAGGAGGGCACCAATCCTGTTGCTAGGAACGGGACTAGACGGCCCCTTGGGAAGCGTTCCCTGCTCCAGTACCTCTGCAACCTCCGCGTCGAGTCCCTCGGCCATGGCGTAGGCTCGAGCCATCCCGCCCTCAAGCTCGGGGAACTCGGCCACCATACCGGTAGCGAGGTCGGCTCGAAAGATGGGGAGAACGGCCTTTAGGACACCCCACTCTGCTTCTGTGAGCTTGAGACGATCCCCGATCACCTGTGCAGCCTCGCCGACCCGGGCAATCTTAGCAGCCATAGTGCCGAGTTCTCTATGGAAGTTGATGCCCGAAAGACCCCTAGCGTGCTGGGCGAGGCTCTTCGAGCAGTCGGCCCGCCAAAAGAAGCGGGCATCATGGAGTCGGCCTTCTAGCACCTGCTCATACCCCTTGCGAATCACACACGTGTTGGGCACAAGATTATTCGAGACCGCCACAAAGAACGGAGCTAGGCGACCTTCGCTCGTCCGGGTTGGAAAGAAGTACTGATGATCGATCATCACCGCCTTAAGGACCTCTTCCGGAAGCTCAAGGAAATCCTCGTCGAAAGCACCGAGGACACCGAGGGGGCGCTCCACCAGGTTGGTGACCTCCTCAAGCAGTTCCGCATTCTCTATAGCGACCAAATTGCCTAGAGCAGCTGCGGAGTCTACCTCCGCTCGAGTGATTGCGCTCCGCTCATCGACATCCACAATTACCTCGGCTGCCCGCAACCTCTCAACATAGTGGGTCGGCTCCTTGATCGTCACAGCTGCGGGCATGAGGAATCTGTGTCCATAGGAAAGGTTCGATGCCTTCACACCGGCAGCCTCAACATCAAGAATCTCGGTCCCAAGGAGGGCAACCAACCAGTGCACGGGCCGTACAAAGGGCGTCTGCACCTCCCCCCACCTCATCTTGCGGGGTGCCGGGAGGTCGGCCACCAACTGGGATAGTGCAGGGGCAAGCAGGTCTGCTGCCCGTTCCCCTCCGACCTCCCGGAGAGCGAAGACGTAGGCCCCCCGCTCCGTCTCCTCAATCACTAGCTCCTCGACACCGACGCTATTAGAGGCAGCGAACCTGTAGGCTGCCCGAGTAGGCTTCCCACTGCTGTCATACGCAGCCTGCTTCGCCGGTCCACGACGCTTCTCTCTCCTTATTTCACTCGTCGCCACCACGCCCTCTACAATCACGGCGAGACGTCTGGGTGAGGCATACCCGCACCCCGGACCGTGTCCGAGCGAAAGATCCGCTAGGGATTGCAGCACAGCAGCCTGTAGCGCACTTCGCGCCTGGGAAATGTACCAACTCGGCAACTCCTCCGTACCGATCTCGAAGAGGAGGTCGGGCATCAGGCAGCCTCCCCCTTGGAGGCTCGGAGTGCCAGGTATCGCCGCGCGCTCTGCTCGGCCAGTCTCCTAACACGCTGAACGTACGACTGACGCTGGGTCTGGGCAAGAACTCCTCGTGCCTCAAGCAAATTGAAGGTGTGGGACGCCTTCAGCACGAACTCATAGCCTGGATGGATGAGGTCTTTCTCAAGCAGGCGCACGGCTTCTGCTTCGTAGGCATCGAAGAGGGTCTGGAGAAAGTCTGCGTCGCTCTCCTCGAAATTATAGCGGCAGTGTTCCAACTCGAACTCCGCACGCAGGTCCCCGATCGTCACTCCATCGCTATAAGTGACATCGTAGGCATGCTTCTTATCTTGAAGGTACATAGCTAGGCGCTCGAGGCCATACGTCAACTCGACGCTCACCGGTTGGCAGTCAAATCCGCCCACCTGCTGGAAGTAGGTGAACTGGCTGATCTCCATGCCATCTATCCACACCTCCCAACCCAACCCCCAAGCGCTGAGGGTGGGGCTCTCCCAGTTGTCCTCCACAAATCGGAGATCGTGGGATCGGGCATCAATTCCGATGACTCTGAGTGACTCGAGGTACAACTCCTGAACCTCAAGGGGCGAGGGTTTCAGGATAACCTGGTACTGGTAGAAGTACTGAAAGCGGTAAGGATTGTCGCCGTAGCGCCCATCAGCCGGCCGGCGGCTCGGCGCGATGCCGGCCACCCGCCAAGGGGTGGGACCGAGAGTACGGAAGAAGGTGGTGGGAAAGAATGTCCCGGCACCAACTTCACTGTCCTGAGGAGGAGCTATAACACAGCTGTGGCCTGCCCAGAAGCGATCTAAGACCATTATAATATCTTGGAAATGCATACGCTCTCCTCAAAGCGTAAAGGTTGGTGGCTCTTGCGCGTGTCCCGTCTGGAACGTAACCGATACCCTTTCAGCGCAGAGCGTTGAGCGCGTACTATACTATCATGGTGACGCCTCCCATGAATGCGTCCCACGCTCCCGAACCTAGGCACCGACACCGCTTCGGAGGGGGATCTTGAATCGGTACGACGACCGGGCACGCCTGGTATTCCACTTCGCTCGCGAAGAGGGGTCGAAGCTTGGCCACGCCATGATCGGGCCCGAACATCTCCTGCTCGGTCTGATGCGCGAAGGTGGCACCGCCAGTCACGTCCTCAGTGAGTTTGGCGCGACCCTCGAAGGGTTCCGGCGTCAGATTGAGGAGATGGTGGGGCGGGGGGATGGCCTCACCCGAAACGAGACAGCAGCCATCACACCCAGAGCCCGCCGCGTCATGGAGTTGGCGGGGTCAGAAGCCCGCAACCTTGGCAGCAATGTCATCGCCACCGAGCACATCCTGTTGGGGATCATTCGCGAAGGTGACGGGGTAGCTTTTCGGATCCTGCAACAACTGACCCGAGATGTCGATACCGTCCGCTGGCGGGTCCTGGCCACAGCCGACCCGAAAAATCAGGTGGAGTCCGCCAACACCCCGTTCCTCGACGAATACGCCCGTGATCTGACCAAAGAGGCCCGAGAGGGCAAGCTCGACCCTGTCATCGGCCGCACAGAGGAGATTCGCCGCGTCATTCAGATCCTCTCTCGCCGGACGAAGAACAACCCCGTCCTTATCGGGGAACCGGGTGTGGGGAAGACTGCCATCGTAGAGGGCTTAGCCCAGGCCATCGTGGAGGCGCGGGTCCCGCCCAATCTAGTTCCTGCAAGGGTCCTTTCGATCGACCTCTCAAACATTGTGGCCGGGACGAAATACCGGGGCGAGTTCGAAGAGCGCCTTCGACAGGTGATTGAGGAACTGCGCAGCAGCAAGGTGATCGCCTTTATCGACGAACTCCACACCCTCGTCGGCGCTGGAGGTGCCGAGGGGACACTCGACGCTGCCAATATCCTTAAGCCTCCGCTCTCTCGGGGCGAGGTACAGGTCATCGGGGCCACGACTACCGGCGAGTACCATCGCTACATCGAAAAAGACGCTGCGCTCGAGCGCCGTTTCCAGCCGATCATCGTCCTCGAGCCAAGTCCAGAGGAAACCCTCGAGATCCTGCAGGGCCTGCGGGAAAAATACGAGGCCCACCACGGTGTGGTGATCCCGGAGGCGATCCTAGAGATCTCGGTCCGCTATGGAGAGAGGTCGCTGCCAGGCAGGAACTTCCCGGACAAGGCTATCGACCTAATCGACGAGGCCGCAGCCCGTACCAGGCTTAACAAGTCGCTCGGCTTCCCCGTTCTTGAAGAGGAAGATGGCACCCCGATCGTGAGCCGCGAGGATGTCGAGGCGGTGGTGAATTCCTGGGGTGGGATCTACATCGATGAACAGGACGCCACCAGACTAAGCAGCATTGAGGAGAGCCTAAAGCTCAATGTAGTGGGTCAGGAGGAGGCTATAAGCGCCCTCGCATCTGCTCTCCGCAGGGCCAGGGTCGGCCTCGGCGGAAGGACCCGCATCTCCGCGTCCTTCTTATTCGTAGGCCCATCGGGTGTGGGCAAGACATTCCTGGCAAAACAACTCGCCACCGAACTGTTTGGCAGCGAGCGCGCGCTAATCCGCCTCGACATGTCCGAATATCAGGAGAGTCATTCGATCTCTAAGTTGATCGGGGCCCCTCCAGGCTACATCGGACATGAACAGGGCGGTCGGCTGACCGAGTCGGTCCGTCGACAGCCCTTCTCTGTTGTGCTCTTGGATGAAATCGAGAAGGCGCACCCCGACATCTATAACACTTTCCTTCAGGTACTCGACGATGGGCGCCTCACGGATGGCCTGGGCCGCACCGTCGATTTCCGCCGCGTGATTCTGATCCTCACTAGCAATTCCGGCTTCAACCGCGGGAGCTCAGTCGGATTCCAGGAGAGTGGGCTGCAAGATGTCAATGCCCCGCTGAAGAGCCTCTTCAATCCCGAATTTCTCGATCGGCTCGACGAGGTGATCGCCTTTCGAACCTACGACAATGACGAGGTCCTCCACATCACCAGCCAGATGCTCGAAGAGATTCGCTTGGAGCTCATAAACCGGGACATCGAAGTGTCGTTCAGTCAAGAGGTCACTAACCTTCTCGTCGAAAAGCTACCAAAGGGCGAGAGCATCCGTCGCTTACGCACTGTAATCCGGGAGCTTATCGAGGACCCCCTATCGCTTGAACTGCTAACCAACGGCTCTGATGATCCAGTACACGTGACGGTCGAAAACAGCAAGATCGTCTTCGCCCACCCCGTACCTATCGTGTAGGCCGGGTCGATCCGGTGTGGCTTCACCCCTACCTGTTCGGAAGCGCTGCTCCTTATTTTGGATCGCTCCCACACCCGGTACTGAAAGTGAGTTAAATGGTGAAGGTCGGTACTGCTTACCGTTGCCGGGTATGCGACTCCCAGTCCCCCGTCCCTATGGGGCGCTGTCCGCGCTGCGGGGAGTGGGGGACCATGGAGGCGAAGAAGGAGTTCGCCCCCAAACGAGTGATCGGATTGAGGAGGGGGGATCGACCCCTCTCGGAGCCGGTGTTGAAGCTCGAGGAGGTCGACCCGGTCGGATTGCGCAGGATCCCCTCTGGGGTCAAGGAGGTCGACCAAGTCCTCGGCGGAGGTTGGGTCCCTGGGATGGTCCTGCTGCTCGCCGGGGAACCCGGGATCGGCAAGTCGACTCTTCTCCTCCAGCTAGCCCATCTGGCTGCTGAGCAGGGAGACAGACCCCTTTACATCGCTGGTGAGGAATCGCTGTCGCAGATTAAGCTGCGCGCCGAACGGATCGGAGTGGCCCCGACACTCTCCGTCACTAGGGAGGTCGATGCCCGGACGCTTGCGGAACACCTTCGCCTTAATCCACAGAACCTAGTCGTCGTCGACTCGGTCCAGACGCTAGTGGCCGAAGACGGTGCCACCCCAGGGACCTTCACTCAAGTGCGAGACTCCACCGCGCTTCTCTCTCAGGCGGCGAAGGAGAGCGACGCTACCCTAGTGCTCATCGGACACATCACCAAACAGGGCAGTATTGCCGGGCCCAAGGTGATCGAGCATATGGTAGATGCCACACTGGTACTTGAATCGGCTTCGGGATTTAGGATCCTGCGTGCCATGAAGAACCGCTTCGGTCCAGCCGGCGAGGTGGGGGTGTTTGAGATGCGAGAGGCTGGCCTCACAGCCGTACCGAACCCCTCCGAAGCCTTCCTAGCGGAGCGCCAGAGCGATGTCTCGGGCTCAGTGGTTGTCGCTGCTCTCGAGGGGCAGCGTCCGCTGCTACTCGAGGTGCAGGCGCTCGCCGCCAAGTCCCCGTATCCCTCGCCGAGGCGGGTCGTACAGGGGCTCGATCAACGGCGCGTGGACGTGGTCCTAGCCGTCCTAGAACGAAGGGTGGATCTTCCTCTCACCGGCCTCGATGTGTTTGTCAACGTGGCTGGGGGCCTACGCTTGACCGATCCTGGAACAGACCTAGCGGTGGCCCTAGCGGTCTATTCGGCCGTCACGGGGCGCCCGTTGCCAAAAAACACGGCGGTGGTGGGCGAGGTGGGACTCACGGGCGAGATCCGGTCCGTTGCACAGCTCGGGCGTCGTGTGCGAGAGGCGAAGCGATCCGGCTACCGGCGGCTGATCGGTCCGGCGGCCCTGGGTGTTGAGTGCCTTCACGCCCAGTCCCTAGCAGAAGCCCTAGCAGCAACTTGGCAGGGGCCGGAGGGAGACTGATGGTGGAAGGTGGATCGCCCTCTCTCATCTACCTGTCAGCCCGACTCGTAATCAGCGGTGTCCTGGGCTCGGTCTTCTTCTTGATCACAGAGTTCCTCTTGCAGCAGCGACTCCTCACCGGACCCAACAATCTACTGTACCTCACCCTGGTCGGCCTACTATTTGGATACTTGGTGAGCGCCCCGTTGGCCCGACGCTGGGAAGTTGTGTGGTTCCGCATCCGCTCAACTGTCTCGACAGTCACCCCCGAAACGGTCCTGGCAGCAGGGACCGGAGCCACTATCGCCCTCCTGATCGCTGTTCTCCTCAACAACCTCCTCGCCCGGATGCCTGGGTTCACCTGGTACTGGTCGCTGCTCATCGCCACCCTACTCCTCATCGCCTCATCATGGTTCTTTGTGGCCAATCGCCAGCTGCTCACCTTCATCCGGCAACCGGTAGAGGATCGGCCGACGGTTCGCCATCGTCATCCCCGCAGCCCAGAGAAGATCGCCGATACCTCGGCTATCATCGATGGCAGGATTGTCGATATCCTCGAGACAAACTTCATGGAGAGTCCACTCCTTATCCCTAAGTTCGTGCTTGGGGAGCTTCAGACCATCGCCGATTCGGACGATCCGCCGAAGCGCAGACGTGGCCGTAGGGGCCTCGAGATCCTTGACCGGCTCATCGAACGGAGCAATGGGGCAGTCCACATCATCTACGACAACCCCCTCGAAACTTCGGTGGTCGATGAAAAGCTCATCGCGCTCTGCCTTCAACGAAGGGCGTGCTTAGTAACCACCGACTACAACCTCGACCGCGTAGCCAACCTTCAGGGGGTGAAGGTCCTCAATGTGAACCGGCTCGCCAACGCCACAAGGGCAATACCCCTTCCTGGTGAGAGGCTGTCTCTTAAGGTAGTGCGCGAGGGCCGCAGGTTGGGACAGGGTCTGGCCTATCTCGACGACGGCACCATGGTAGTGGTCGACGGCGCGGCCGACAAGATCGGCCATATACTCAGCGCAGTTGTAACAAGCAGACTGCAAACCGATATGGGGGTCATGATCTTCGCCAAGCCGGATCCGGAAGGGGGAAGAGCTCTTGACACTCCCTCTGGGGGGTGAGTATCATCTTGCGACTTGTACGGGGCCTTAGCTCAGTTGGGAGAGCGCCCGCTTTGCAAGCGAGAGGTCGCCGGTTCGAGTCCGGCAGGCTCCACCATGACGTACCGATTTGCGAACTCCGCCATTGAGGGCGATTTCAGCGGAGTCCGCTCCCCCTAATGGGCTGTCATCCGGCGTAGGTATCGAGTAGATGATGGCGGCTCTTCCAGGCTTGACCTGTATCTCCTTGACGAAGAAGTGGCGGTTGAGGCGGATAAATTGGGAGGTTGGAATGGCCTGTGCCTGCCCCACTAACAACAACCGGAATCCACAGGACTCACGCCCATGCTGTCAAATAGCCGGCGCAACTAGTCCTATGCGAAAGTTCAGGGCAACACCCTCCGTAGTCCACACAGCCGGAATTGCTGCCCTGTTCGTGCTGGTTGCCGTCCATAGCCGCGGCGCTGTACTCGAATGCCGCCCACGCCCAGGAGTCCGAGCGGTTTATTGACCTTAGCATTGAGCTGGCCGTGAACGAGGATTCGGATAGTGGCGCGGCTGAGGTTTTGCTGTGGGTGACGAACCATGGCAACTAGGCGGCTTATGATTAGGTAAAGCCATGGGAGGACGACACCGGGAATGATGGTCCATCGGAAGATGCTGGCGCTGACGGAGAGTGCGCGTGCTCGAATCGCCCTCACCGTGGCGCTGGGGTTAGCGATCTCCGGCACATTCACCGCGCAGGGCGTGGTCGTGGCCCTCGTGGTCAGCCGCATCCTGGCCGGCGAGCCGTGGACGGGGGCGCTCGCCCTCGTGGGCGTTGTCGCTCTGCTGGCGGCGCTTCGCGCGGTGCTGCTCCGGTGGCGGGAGATGAGTTCCATGCTCACCGCCGCGGCGGTGAAGGTGGCCCTGCGCCAGCGGCTCTACCGTGTGCTTCTTGCCCTCGGCCCTGGGTACATGGAACGGACGCGGACGGGAACGGTGCAGTCCACCCTCGTGGACGGCGTGGAAGCCCTAGAGTCCTACATGGGCTACTACCTGCCGCAGTCCATTGTCGCGGTGGCCGTGCCCCTGGCCGTAGTGGCGTACATCTGCGTCCTCAGCCCTCTGGTGGGCGTGGTCGTGCTGGTGTGCGTGCTGGCCGTTCCCCTGGTGCCGCGCCTGTGGGACGGCCTGCTGGGCGAGTACGGCCAGCGGCACTGGCGGGCGTACACGGACCTCAACGCCCAGTTCGTGGACAGCATGCAGGGAATGGTCACGCTGAAGGCGCTCAACGCCAGCGAGCGCCGGGGGCGGGTCCTCCAAGACGCTGCGCTCGCGCTCTACCGGGCGACGATGGCACAGCTCTCCATCTCCATGATCCGCAACGGCGTCGTGGGGCTGGCAATGAGCGCAGGCGTGGCGATGGCCGTCGCCGTGGGCGCGTTCCAGGTGGCGGACGGAGCGCTCAACCTGGCGGGACTCCTCGTGGTGCTGTTCCTCACGGGGGAGTGCTTCCGTCCGTTGGTGGAGTTGGACTCCTACTGGCACAAGGGCTACATGGGCGTGTCCGCCTCCACGGGCATCTTCGCGCTTTTGGACGCAAAGCCTGAGGTGGCTGACCGTGAGGCCACGCCGACGCACCCCGAGCCTTCGAGCACGCCGAAGTCCATCGCCTTCGTGAACGTCACCTTTGCCTACTACCCGGATAACGCGCCAGCGCTCGACGGCCTGTCGTTCAGCGTGAACGCAGGCCAGAGCCTTGGCCTCGTTGGTCAGTCGGGGG